>Ga0307372_10001566_pt1 | contig 39736 bp, 38 predicted proteins | sample OX1MG_FD_202533 | JGI IMG/M metagenome (GOLD analysis project Ga0307372, IMG submission 202533) | Soil microbial communities from Risofladan, Vaasa, Finland - OX-1 | ecosystem: Environmental > Terrestrial > Soil > Coastal area > Acid sulfate soil | place: Finland: Risofladan, Vaasa | collected...
GGCGACGGACCAAAACCCCGTAGCAGGCGGCTTCCAGCGCACCTGTTCACCTCCACCGGCAGTTAAAAATTCATACCCCAAGGACCAATTCACCGTGAAGCCACTTTTTTCATCATCCTGCTAGGCGTGACTGGAGCCGACCTTATAGAGCTATCGATATTGTTCCCATCTCCTGCGACGCCATTTCTTTTTGCTGCAGTGGCCATGGCTGTGGCCGCAGGGATTATCCTTAGTTATTCCGCGGGCGCGGGCCTCTACGCGGCGGCGGGCGGACGGTCCGCCCCAGCGCCTGGAGTTAGCGCGCCACGCGCGCCGATACCTTGAGGATTTCTATGGGTTTCATCCTAAACCTGAGAGAGCGCGCATCTGGCGAATCACCAGGCAGCGCCGCGCCTCAACCGGGAACGATGAACCTGCTGCCAGCTGTCGGTCTCGGATTGCTCGTAGCGATACTCGCCTGGGTGCTACTTCCAAAAACTACATTTCTTGGGATTGCGTTCTTGTGCCTGAATGCTGCGACACTAGTCATGGCGGTTTCATTTATTGGCGAGCCTCTCTTCCCGCGGGCATTCGTGGATAGGAATCCGCTCCTCATCCGATTTGCAAGCATAATAGCGTTGTGCGCTTTTGGCCTAGCGGTCGTTGAGGCAGGGAGCTTTGGGTTGCGTTATACAGTCGCGCTTGCGGCAACCGCTCTCTTGTTCTGTGCTGGAATGGTCACTACAGGATGGGACGACTACTTCCGGGTCGCGCTATCCGTCGTATTTCTCATCCTCTTTGTGTCAATGTCATTTACGGACGCTCTGAAGGGAGGCTCGGCCGCGTTGCTGTACGACAGCGCGGTGTCGGTTTCGTTATTATGGATTAGCGTTAAATACCTACTTAGGATTTTGAAACGGGATTCCTGAGAACCAGGAAGAGCACCGTGGGTAGCCGCGACCGGAATTCGGCGCCGGGGGCGAGCTGCGACGATTGAGAGGCTGTAAGCAGGGCTGAGATGCTATAATTCGCAATCGAGCTGGAGGAGCGCAATCCGCGGTGTGGCCCGCCTCCATTCCAAATGATCTGTACTGCGTGAAATTGTGCGTCGGGTTTCCATCGATAACGAGCAGCGTGGTGCGTGGTATTTGCGCGCGCGGTCTCCATTTGGCGGTGCACGAGATATCCCTATGCACGGCAGAGGAGACCGAATAAAACCGCCGCACCTAGTCCGCCAGCAATCTCCCGGCGGTGGCGAAGTTCAGCTTAATTCGAACGAAACAAACGTCGGGGCCGATCCGCGATGCGAAATCGTCTTAACCGTTGAAGGGGCCGCAGCGCTACACGCCAAGATTATACGCCGCGGCATTGATCGCTATTATGTCCGGGATATGGGTTCGGCGAGCGGGACACTTGTAAATGGGCGTCGAATCGATCGGAAGGCTCGCCTCCGGAGTGGCGACAAAATAGCTTTTGGTCGGGAGGAGTTCTTCTTTGTTGACACGGCCGGGCGCTTTCGGCGCAGGGACTCTTCGTCTGTGGTGATCTATGTCGCAGGAATTTTCGGCCTGATACTTTGTGGAGTACTCGCTTATCTGATTTTGCGCGGCACGCCTCCGTTCAATTAGCCGGTAAACTGTAAGAGGGCGCAGAATTCATGGTCCACCCACGAGAATCTAGCCAGTCTAGATTGACTGGTTATATGATATGCTCAACGTCGCGCAGGAGCAGTTCTCGAGCGGAGGCGTGGCCGACATGCTGCCGGGGCTGAATCTGGACGAAAATGTCTCGCGCGTCGATGCATCCGGGAACTACGCGATGCTGCGCGACGGCCTCGGCTCCACGATTGGGCTGGTGAACTCGGCGGGCGCGCTCGGAACCCAGTACCAATATGGCCCGTTCGGGCAGACGACGACCTCGGGCGCATCGAGCACCAACCCGCTCCAGTACACCGGGCGTGAGCTCGACTCGACGGGCCTCGACTTCATGCGCGCGAGGTACTACAACCCCATCGCGCAGCGCTTCATCTCTCCGGACCCGATCGGCCTCTCCGGCGGGCAGGTGAATCTCTACGCGTATGTGGGTAATAGTCCGACGAATTGGACGGACCCGCAGGGACTCTCAGGTGGCTCGAGTGGTGGTGGGGGCGGCGGAAACCCGCCCTGCCCAGTATGCGACCAATATGCGCAACACCAAAACGATGCAGGCCCATGCGACGGTCCCTGCACGCAGGTGCCCGCCGAGACAGCGGGCGGTGTTTCTGTAGGGGGAATTGGCAGCGTTGGGAATCCGAGCATCAAACCGCCGCCGCCTCCGCCTGCGCCGCCTCCATCAAAGAACAGCCCGGTATGCTCGGCCGCCGTGTTTATCCCCTATTTGGTCATCAATGTTGCGACGCAAGGGCTGAAGGGCTATTACGTGGGACGGGCCGCTGGCATTGCTCTGGCAATCGCAGTGGCGCTTGCAAGTGCGAACCCTGAAATCTTTCCTCCTGTAGTGGTAGTCACGGAGCCGTTGGGCGCGGGTTTAGGGACGATCGGGGGCCTGGGCGTCGGAGCATTCCAAGCGATTAATTCTTACGCCGAGCAATGTATTTGACGCATGGAACGACGAATCAGTCATCGAAAGAAAATGGCTCGCGCTTCGCTATGGAAAGAACAACAAGGATTCTACCATATTCATTAATTGGTGTTTTGACCGGCGCACTCGTCGGCTCGCTGCTGATAGCCGTGCTTCAGGTGCGAAACTTTGTCCCGATCGCTGTAGCGGCAACCCTGATTGGCGGCGTATTGGGTGTTGCGTCCGCTTTTATACGTATCAGCCCGCTTTCCAGGCGACCGGGACTCTCTGTGTCGAAGGTAATGAGCCTCTGGCCGGTTTTGGTCGGCATGCTCCTTCTTGTTGGCGTTCCGCTGAACTTAATGATCGCGGGGTCGCGACCGCTCGCAATTCATGGAGCCGTGGATGGACTGCTCGCAATCTTACTCCTCGTGCTTGTTCGTTCGAGACGTTCCAATTATGGAATGCAGGCCATCCTATTTGCACTATTCAGTCTGAACGGGATTGTAGGGTACCTGATCACGGGCGCAGGACTGCTCTGGTGGGAAATTGGTCTTTTCGGAGCCGGTGCGATAGCTGCCGGATTCGTATCCAGGCACAAAGACCTCGTGAAAGGTTTCCTCGAGACCTACGATAGGTCCTGAACCCTCCCCTACCTAAGGCAGTAATACCAGGAAGTGAGCTGCAGACGCTTTGCCGACATGCTGCCAGGGCTTGGACTCGACGAGAACTTTGCGCGAACCGATTCGTCGGGAACCTCGGCGATGCCGAGCGACGCGCTCGGCTCCACGCTGGGTCTGGTGAACTCCGCAGGCGCGCTCGCCACGCAATACGCGGGAGCCTGCCCTGAGCAACGCCGAAGGGGCCCCTTCGGACAGACGACAACCTCGGGCGCGTCGAGCACGAATCCGTTCCAATACACCGGGCGCGAGATGGACTCGACGGGGCTCTACAACCTGCGCGCGCGCTACTACAACCCCATCGCGCAGAGATTCATCTCTCCGGACCCGATCGGCCTCGCGGGCGGGCAGGCGAATCGTTACGCGCACACGGTACTAATCACCCGATGAACTTCACTGCTTGAGCTTGCGGAAGTCGGGTTTGCGCTTGGCGAGGAACGCGCTCACGTACTCTTTGTGCTCGGCCGACACGTAGCATTTTTCGAGCGCGAAGCCCTCGAACTGCATCGCCGTCTCGAGAGTGCCGTCGAGTCCCTGATAGAGCGCCCGGCGCGTCATCGCGAGCGACAGTGGCGAGCACTCGAGCATCTCGCCCGCCAGCTCGCGCGTTTTCGCCATCAGCTCGGCCGCCGGAAAGACCTGGCTGACGAGGCCCATCGCCAGGCACTGCTCGGCGCTGTATTGGCGCCCGGTCAGCATCATCTCGGCGGTGCGCGCAAGTCCGATCAGGCGCGGCATCAGGTAGCTCGACCCAAGTTCGCTCATCAGGCCGACGCGCGGAAAGATCACGCCCATCTTAGCGTTGTCGGATGCGACCCGCACGTCGAAGAGGAGCGGGATGGTGCATCCGACGCCGAGCGCGTAGCCGTTGATTGCGGCGATAGTGGGCTTGGAGAGTCCGCGCATAATCATCGGCAGCGAGATTGCGCCGCGGCGGTGCTCGGCGCCGTCGTCCGCGGCTTCCTGCTCGCGCGATTTGATATTCGACGCGAACATCGCCATGTCCGCGCCGGCGCAGAACGCGCGATTGCCCGCACCCGTCATGATGACGACGCGCGCTCCCGGGTCGGCGTCCGCGCGCAGCATCGCGTCGGCGATCTCGAAGCCCATCTCTGCGGTGTAGGCATTCATCTTCGCCGGTCGATTGAGCGTGATGGTCGCGATATCGCCGCTGACCTCATAGAGCAGGGTCTCGTAAGCCATCGTGAAATCTCCTTCGAGACTCGAGAAATGTTGCGCGAGGTATGTGTTCGGGCGTCCGCGCGGCCACAGTGTCGGCGGACTTTGCCGTTATCGTTTCTTTTTGCTGGCCTTGCGCGCCTCGCGAATCTTGGCCTTGATTCGAGTCTCTTTGCGTTTGCGCCGCCGCTTGATGCTTCGCTGTCGTTCGCTTGCCATCGTACCTCTGCTTTCAGGTTGGTTGCCAACTCTTGATCTATGTCTTTAGTCCAGCGGCACGGATTTCTCCACCGTCGCGCCCGAGTCCAGATGAATCCCCCGTGCGAGCGCGGTCGGCCGTCCCTTGCCGGAGCCGTTCTCGACATAGACATCGTAGTCGCCGGGGTCAAGCTTGAACTGATGCGCCGGGCCGGGCGTGCTCTCGGCAACCTGGCTCTGGGTGCCAGCGCGCAGGACGACAACCCGAGTGGCGCTGTCGATCGTGGCGTTGTGCAAGGTGGTCCGCACGTCAAGCTGCGCGGGCACGATTTGGCCGAGTGTCAGGCGCGCGCGCTCGCCGGGTTTGAGCGGCACGGCGTGCCAATCGTAGCCTTGCGGCGGCGCATCGACGTGCACATCGACCTCCTGCGGCGCGAACAGGTATTTCTCGCCCGAAAGAAAGCTCGCGAGCTGCGCGTGCGGCGGGTCGCTCGAAGTCACGGTCACGCCGAAGCCGGGATCCTTGCCGTGCTTGTCGGTCACATCGACTTCGACCACGGCCACGTTCGTGATCAGCACGGTATGGGTGCGGCCGGCTTCGACCTTGACGGCATCTTTGGTGATGCTGCCGCCGATGATCGGCAGGACGAGCTTGTAATCGCCGGGCGCGAGCGCTATCGACGCTCCGGGGCGCACCTCGCCCGCGACTTTTCCGCCGGGTGCGATTACTTGCGCGGCATTGGTGGCGCCCGCGCCGATTTCGCCCATCACGTCGAGCTTGAGCATCCCGGTATTGGCACCGAGCGCCGCGCGCGCGAGCATCAGGAGCGCGAACGCGGCAATCGCGATTGTCTTAAGAGAAGAATCCACAGATTACACAGATTACACGGATTAGGAGATTTGAGAAAATTCTCGCGGTGGCGCGTTCGCGCCGCCGCTCTTAATCTGTGTAAATCTGTGTAATCTGTGGATGGTTTTGTTTTCAGTGGATGGTTTTGTTTCGAGCGCCATATCCAGGAGACCCGCTTATGCCGCGAATAATCGTTGACAAGAATATCGCCGTGCCGATGCGCGACGGAACCGTTCTGCGCGCCGATCTCTACCGAATCGACACGCCCGAAAAGCTGCCAGTCCTGCTCAATCGCACGCCGTATAACAAATCGATGCCGATGGTGTTCGCGATGACGCTTGATGCGTTTCGCGCCGCCGAGGCGGGCTACAACGTGCTCGTGCAGGATTGCCGCGGGCGCTTCGCCTCGGCCGGCGTTTTCAATTGCTTCACCGATGAAGCGCGTGACGGCTACGACACGATCGAATGGGCCGCGCGCCAGCCTTGGTCAAACGGAAGCGTCGGCACTTACGGCGCGTCGTACATGGGCGCGACCCAGTGGCTTGCCGCGACCCAGGCTCCACCTTCGCTCAAGGCGATGGTGCCGTCGATCACGGCCAGCGACTATCACGACGGATGGACTTATCAGGGCGGCGCGTTCGCACTGTTCTTCAACGTGTCGTGGACGATGGGGGCGATGGCGCCGGTGCGCCTGCTGCGCGAGCGCGAGTCAAATCCCGCCGCGGCCGCGGAGCTGATCCGCACGGTCGGATCGATCGACACGATGCTCGAGGCGATGAAGCATCGCCCGCTCAGCGAGTTCCCGATGTTCCGCGCCGGCGCGCCGTACTTTTTCGACTGGCTGAAACATCCGGCGTACGACGACTACTGGCGCGCGCTTTCGATCGAGGAATTTCACTCCAAGATCAACGTGCCCGCGCTCAATATCGGCGGATGGTACGACATCTTTCAGGGCGGGACGATCCGCAATTACCTTGGGATGCGCTCGCGCGGCGCAAGCGACGCGGCGCGCGCGGAACAGCGCCTTATGATCGGTCCGTGGAATCATGCCGTGCCGTTTCAGAATCTGGTCGGCTCCGTGGACTTCGGCTACCAGACGGGAGCGGTCTCGGCGGATATCGACGGCCGGCAGCTCAGATTTTTTGATCGCCATCTGAAGGGCAAAGCAGATTCCGAATCGCCCGACACGAGGATCTTCGTGATGGGGATAAATCAGTGGCGCGACGAAACCCAGTGGCCGATTCCCGGAACCGAGTTCCGCCGCTATTATTTGCACAGCCGCAGCCGCGCCAACTCCTCGGCCGGCGACGGCGCGCTCTCGACCGACGCGCCCGCAAGCGAGACGCCCGACTCCTTTCTATACAATCCTCTCGATCCCGCGCCGACCGCGGGCGGCGGCCTGTGCTGTTATCCGGCCGCGCTGTCCGGCGGAGCATTCGACCAAACTGCCGTCGAGGCGCGCTCCGACGTACTGTGCTATTCAACCGAGCCGCTCGCGCAAGACCTGGAGGTGATCGGCCCGATCACTTTGACGCTGTATGCGTCGTCGTCGGCGCCGGACACCGACTTCACCGCCAAGCTGGTTGATGTAGGGCCGTGCGGACTTGCGCGCAACTTGACCGATGGGATTCTCCGCGCGCGCTATCGCGAGTCGCCTTCGCACCCGGCGATGCTCACGCCAGGCAAGGTCGCGGAGTTCACGATCGATCTTTGGAACACCGCCAACGTCTTCAAGGCGGGGCATCGGATCAGGCTCGAAGTCAGCTCGTCGAACTATCCGCGCTTCGATCCGAATCCAAATACCGGCCACGATCCGTTCGCGGACGCCGAGGTTCGGCCCGCGATGCAGACCGTCATGCACGATCGCGGCTTCGCGTCGGTACTCGTGCTGCCGGTAATCCCGGCGCGCAGGTGAGAAAGAAGAAGAGTCCACAGATTTCACAGATTGACACAGATTAAGAGCACCGGCGCGCACACACCGCCGCGGGAATCTTTTCCGATCTGATAATCCGTGAAATCCGTGTAATCTGTGGATTGTTTTAACCCGCCGCGCACTGCGAGAATCGCGGTATCTTCGATGAAACTCTTCACGCGCCTGTTCGGGACCACTTACCGCTTCGCCTCGATTCGCGAAGTCCTGGCGCGCGCCAACGAAGCGCGCTCCGGCGACGATTTGGCGGGGCTTTCGGCGCGCTCGGAGCGCGAGCGAGTGGCGGCCAAGATGGTGCTCGCCGATCTGACGCTTAACGATTTGCGCAATAATCCGGTCGTCCCGTACGAGCGCGACGAGGTCACGCGGGTTATCGACGACGATCTCGATCGCGCAGCGTTCGCGCGCCACAAGAATCGCACGCTCGGAGAGCTGCGCGACTGGCTGCTCGATGACGCTACGACCGGCGAGGATATCGTGCGGGCCGGGCGCGGATTGACCGGAGAGATCGCCGCTGGCGTGGCGAAGCTGTGCTCGAACCTCGATTGCATCACGATTGCCGCCAAGATCCGCGTCGTCACCCGCGCGCGCACCACGCTCGGGATGCCGGGCAGGCTCTCGACGCGGCTTCAGCCCAATCATCCGCGCGACGATTCGGGCGGCATCGCGGCCGCGATCTACGAGGGGCTGGCCTACGGATGCGGCGACGCGCTCATCGGAATCAACCCGTGCATCGATGAGCCCGACAACCTCTGCCGGCTGCTCGACCTGACCGCCAATATAATCGCGCGCACCGGAGCGCCTACGCAGAACTGCGTGCTCGGGCATATCACGACGCAGATGCGCGCGCTCGAGCGCGGCGCTCCGCTGGATATTCTTTTTCAGAGTCTGGCCGGCACGGAAAAAGCCAACGCGGGATTTGGAATCACGCGCGCGATGCTCGATGACGGCGCCGCCGCGGTGCGCGAGCGCGGCGCGCTCGACGCGCCCAACCTGATGTACTTTGAAACCGGGCAGGGTTCCGAGCTTTCCGCGGACGCGCATGAGGACGCCGATCAGGTGACGCTCGAAGCGCGATGCTACGCGCTTGCGCGGCGCTACGCTCCGCTGCTGGTCAACACGGTGGTGGGATTTATCGGCCCCGAGTACCTGTACGATGCCAAGCAGATCGCGCGCGCCGGCCTCGAGGACCATCTGATGGGCAAGCTGCTCGGCGTGCCGCACGGCGCCGACGCCTGCTACACCAATCACGCGTGCGCGGATCAGAACGATTGCGAAAGCCTGGCGGTGCTGCTCGCCGCCGCCGGATGCAACTACTTCATGGCGCTACCGATGGGCGACGACGTGATGCTCTCTTACCAGAGCACGAGCTATCACGATGCCGCGGCGCTGCGCCAAGTGCTGAACTTGAGGCCCGCGCCGCAATTCGAGAAATGGTGCGAGCGGCGCGGAATTTTGTTCGGCGGACGGCTCACGCGGCGCGCCGGCGACCCCGCCCTCGTGATGCCGAAGCGGCGGGCCTCGTAACGTGGCGCATAACGTGGTGAAAGACAAATCGCCGCGGCGCGGCGCCGCCGATGACTTCGCTGCGATGCGCCGCGCGACTCCCGCGCGGCTCGGCATCGGACGCGCGGGGCCACGCTATCCGACTCACGCGCTGCTCGAGTTTCGGGCCGATCATGCGCGCGCGGTGGACGCGGTGCGAATCGAGGTTCCGCGGGACTTTCCCGCGCGCAACTCGATGCCGGAGCTGCGCACCCGCGCGCCAAATCGCCAGATATATCTGCTGCGGCCCGACCTGGGCAGGATGCTCGCGGACGACGATGCCGAGCGGCTGGCCCAGCGCTACGCGCGGCGTGCGAGAATTTCCGCCGCCGATCGGGCGAAGCCGTCGGTCGTGATTGTGGTCGGCGACGGACTGTCGTCGGCCGCAGTCGGGGCGCATGCACCCACGATGGTGTGCGCGCTCAAATCGAAACTCGCGGTGCGCTTTCGCGTGATCGGGAGCTTCTTCATCCGCAACGCGCGCGTGCGAGTCGAGGATCATATCGGCGAAATCCTGCGCCCCGACCTGGTATGCATGATTATCGGCGAGCGCCCGGGACTGGCGACCGCCGAGAGCCTGAGTGCGTACGTGATCTGGCGTCCGCGGCTCGCCTCGCTGGAACCCGATCGCACTGTTATATCGAATATTCATCCGGGCGGACTCGGGATCGCGGCGGCGGCGAAAAAAATCGCCCGCCTGTGCGCCGACGCCGCCGCGTATCAGGCCAGCGGGAGCGCGCTCGCCACGGCTCTGGCCCGATCGCATCGCGCCGATTAGTCTGATCTCACGAGGGAGCAGCTCATGTCCGATCACGAAGCCGTGCTCGCCGCCAACCGTGCGTTCTACGCGGCGTTCGAGAGCCTCGATAGCGAGAAGATGGAGGTGCTGTGGCTGCGCGATCAGCGCATCGCGTGTATCCATCCGGGATGGCGCAAGCTGTCGGGATGGGGTCCGATCATGTCGAGCTGGGAGCGAATCTTCGACAACGCCTTCGAGATGAAGTTCGAGCTCGGCGAACTCGAAGTAATGATTAGCGGCGACCTGGCGGTGGTGGTCGTCGAAGAGGAGCTTACCCAGCGCGGCTACGACGGCGTATCGCGCGCGCAGGTGCTCGCGACCAACGTCTTCGAGCGGGTGGGAGACAAGTGGTTCATGATCCTGCATCACGGCTCGCCGGTGCTCGCGCCGCCAAGCGACGATCCGCCGATGCAGTGAAATCCTGGCGTTGTGAAGGATATTCCCTCTCCCCGGTCAGGGAGAATGTCGATAAAGGGAGAAAACCGCATTCGCGACCTGTGCAAACCCGCAGGGAAGAGGCCGCCGGGACGGCGGCCCTACTGGCGTTGGATCCTTTTTTCAGTAGGACCGGCGTCTCGCCGGTCATTGCAATGCGCGATTCGTTAATTGTCGACAGGCTCCTTGGACAAGGAGAGGGAATAATAGGGAGACAAGGAAGTAATCAGAATGCTGAAACGAGTGGATCGGGTGCAGATCGCGGTCGCGGACCTTGATGGCGCCGAGAAGACCGCCGCCGGCATTTTTGGCGCCGAGCTGATAGGCCGCGACGCGGCCGAGCCGCTGGGAGCGCGGCGCTCGACGATGCAGGCGGGGTCGAGCCTCTTCGAGCTGCTTGCGCCGACCGGTGCGGGGCCGGTCAAGGAATTCGTCGATCGATGGACCAGCGGGCTCTTCGGCGTCGGCTTCTCGGTCGAGGACCTCGACGCCGCGGCGCGCCATCTTCAAGCCGAAGCAATCAGGTTTGACCGCGCGGCGGGGCAGCTCTACCTCGACCCCGCGGAGTCGGGGTTCGGAATGCGCGTGATCCTGAGCGCTCATCGCGAGCGCGCGCCGGTCGGTGCGATAAAGTGGATCTATGAAACCACAAATGTGGTGCGCGATTGGCGCGCGGCGGCGGCGCGCTACACGCGGATGTTCGGGCTCGACCCGGCTAACTTCGTGCCCATCGAGAGCAAGGAGTTCGGCTACGCCGGTACGCTTACGATGTTCGACGCGCCGGCGCGGCTGGATCGGATCGAGATTTCGCAAATCACCGATCCTGCCGGCGCGATGGGGCGCTTTCATGGCAAGCGCGGCGATTCGCTCTATATGTTCTTCGTCGAAACAGACGACGCTGACGCGCTTGCGAAACGGCTCGAGGCGCGCGGCGCCAGATTCGCGCCGCAGCGCCGCGACCAGGCCGGACTGGCGGAGCTGTTCATTCATCCGACAGCATTTCTGGGAGTGCTGGTCGGGGTCAGCCGCACGGAGCACGCATGGACTTGGTCGGGCGATATCGAGCGTGCGCGCCGCGCCGCCGCCGCGCGGGCGCGCGCGGGTGAGCTTTGAGGTTTACGACGGTGCGCCGAGTGAGACTGTTACGAATTGCGCGCATGCGCTACTGTTTGGGATAGGCGCGGCGGCGAGCGCGCCCGTTAGGAGATGCCATGAAAGTCCTGGTGGATTTGAAGCTGTGCGAGGGAAATCAGCGCTGCATGGAGTCCGCGCCCGAGGTCTTCGAGGTTCGCGACGACGACAAGACGCATCTGCTGCTCGAGCGGCCGCCCGAGCGGCTGCGCGAGAAAATCAAGCTGGCGATAAAGCTGTGCCCGCGCCAGGCGATTACGCTCGAGGAGTGATTCGGCGCGAAGGGGAATTTCGCGCCGCGCAATTCAATCATCGCGGCGATCCGGCCGAGGCAAATTAATCCATGGAACAGAAGCAACTCTCACTCGAAAACCTGAACTTCATCGGCCCCGACCATTACGCCAAAAACGGCTATCCGCACGCCGAGTGGACCTATCTGCGCAAGCATGACCCGGTGCACTGGACGGAATACCCGAACACCGATCCATTCTGGGCGATTACCAAGCACGCCGACATCGTCCAGATCGCCAAGCAACCCAAATTGTTTTCGATCGTCAAGCGCCTGCTGGTGTTCGTTCCCGACGGTCCGGCCGATCCCGACCCAGTGCCGCCGTTCCGCCATCTGCTTAACATGGATCCACCCGAGCACAGCGACTATCGCTCGATCATCAGCCGCCGCTTCACCCCGCGCGCGGTGCGCGAACTCGAGCCCGAGATCGATCGGATCGCGCGCGAGGTCCTGGACGGCGTGACCGGCAAAGCCGCGTGCGACTTCGTGACCGACGTGTCGTCGCGCGTCCCGCTGGCGGTGATCGCCGAATTGCTGGGCGTGCCGCACAAGGATTGGGATCAGCTCTTCCGCTGGACCAACGAGACTATCGGCGGCGGCGATCCGGAGTTTCAGGACGGCAGCAGCTCGGATGAAACCTTCGAGCGCGCGCGGCTGGGAATGTTTCAATACTTCACCGATCTGGTCAACGAAAAGACCAAACATCCGGCCAACGACATCACCAGTATCGTCACGGCGGCCAGTGTCAACGGCGCGCCGATGCCGCAGTTCGAGATGCTCTCGTACTTTCTGCTGCTGGTGGTGGCCGGCAACGAGACCACCCGCAACGCGACCACCGGCGGCCTGCTCGCGTTAATCGAAAATCCCGATCAGTGGGAGCGGCTCAGGAAGAACCCCGCGCTGATCAAGCCCGCCGTCGAAGAAATCGTGCGCTGGACCACGCCGGTCATCCAGTTCGCGCGCACCGCGACCGAGGACACGGAAATTCGCGGGTGCAAGATCAAAGCCGGGCAGTCGGTGTGCCTGTTTTACCCGTCGGCGAATCGCGATGAAGAAGTATTCGACCAGCCGTTCAAGTTCGACCTCGGACGCGACCCGAACCCCCACATCGCATTTGGAATCGGCGAGCATTTCTGCCTGGGCGCGAACCTGGCGCGGCTTGAACTCGAGGTCGTCTTTCGCCAACTGGCCGAGCGGATGGAGTACGCCGAGATGGCGGGGCCGATCGAACGTTTGCGCTCGAGCTTCGTCGGCGGGATCAAGCACATGCCGATCAAGATGAAGGTCAACCCGGCGCGGCGATAGCGGCGCACCGGGCCGGCGCGGACGCGCGGAATTTGGGTGACGCCGCGAGCAATCCGCGCTGTGGTCGGATTAAGCGATCAATCGCCGCCCGAGTCTTCTCTGCGCAGGACGCGATTTACCCGCGCCATCATCTCACCGGAGATGAACGGCTTGGTGATGTAGTCGTCGGCGCCAAGCGAGAAGCCCTTGATGATGTCGCCTTCGTTGTTCCGCCCGGTCACCATGATCACCGGCAGCTTGCTGGTCGCCGGGTCGTTGCGCAACGCGCTCAGCACCGCGAAGCCGTCCATCTCGGGCAAGCCCACGTCGAGCAGCAGCAGGTCGGGAAGGGTCTCGCGCGCGAGCTTCAACGCGCTGGGTCCATCGCGCACCAGTTCGCAGCTAAAGCCCGCATGGCGCAGCACGGTCGAGATCAAAATCGTGGCCGAGTGATCGTCATCGGCGACCACCACCCGGCGCGCGGCCGAGCGTTGCGGCTGCCGGACCCGGTCGAGTTCGGTGCCGGCATTGCGCAGAATCCGGAACGCGCGCACCAGCAGCTCCGCGCTCTCGTAGGGCCGCACCAGGAAGTCCTGACGCATATCGGCGACCGCCAGAGCGTGTTTCATCATCTGCTCGGCGGTCCCGATGAGGAGCGTGGGTTTGCGCACTCGAGCGATGGTTTCTTCGGGGGCGGAATTGTCGCCACCCATCCGCGATGCGTCAATGATGCAGCCGTCGAACGGAGCGAACGGATTGAGGCCAGGAATCGTCGCGCTGCCCGAAACCGGTTGCCCAAATGCGCGTATTGCCGCCAAGGTGGACGTGATGTTGCCGGCCTCCGCAGTGTCGAAGCCGATCAGGGCGAATCGCCTGCCGGCAAGCACGCCACCCAGATTTTCGTTCACATGCGCCTCGCCTTGAGCGCGGCCGGATTCACAGACCCGCGCTGTCAATCGAAGGAGCAACAGGCGTGCCGCGGCTTCCATGCTCTCGACGGGTTACAAGAAGTTGTCAAAACATTACAAAGACCAGAATTATATCGCGATACCCGCCGCCGCGCAGCGTCATCGATTTGCCATTGTGCACCAGTATTGCGATCCGCGATCGCGTCGGGTCGCAACCGCGACGGCGGTGTTCTGAAACGGGACACGCGAGTCGTCGAAGCGAGCTTCGATACGGGCACGAATCATGCTCCCCAGTCCTGATCGTATGGCGGAAAACGACGACGGTTTGGATCATGCTGTAATCGCGGATCTCAAGGAACTCTGCGAGGACACGGGCGAAGATGTGATCGCGCAGTTGCTCGAAGTGTTTTTCGCCGAGCTGCCTGATCGACTCGCGGCGGTTCACGCACTGGCGCGTGCGGGAGAGTTAACCGCGGTGTCGCGTGACGCGCATCGGATGAAGGGTTCGGCGGTGTCGATCGGCGCGCAGCGGATGGCGCAGATTTGCGGCGCGCTCGAAATGGCCGCCGAGCGTGGCGGCACGAGCCTCGAAATCGGCAATTTGCTGGCCGCGCTCGATGCCGAGGCGGATCGGGTCGGCAAAATTCTGCCGCTCGCGCTGGGCCGGGCTGCCGCGCAATAGCAGTCTGGAGTGTCTCAGGGTCGCACACGAGCGGCCTGGGCCGCGCTCACCAGCGTGTGCAGATCGTAGTCGAGCAACTCGCCGATTCGCGCGATTGTGATATCGGCCGGCGGATACTTGGCCACCTCGGCGGCGTCGGCCGCGTAATGGCCCTGGCGCGGGAATACCGTCGTGACGCGTGCGCCCCACGCCTGCTTGAGCGCGGTCAGGATGCGCACCTTGTCATCCACCATGATGTAGTGCGCGGCGGGATAGCGCATCGCAACGTCGTCGAGTTCCTGCTCCTTGTGGATATAGATGAGCACCTCGCCATCGACCGCGTCATAGAGTCCCGAGCGCTCGACCTTGAGGGGCTGAAAGACGACATCGCCGTCGGACAGGATAACCGTGCGGCCGACTTTGCGCAGATACTCAATCACGTCGAGCGAATTCGGAAACAGGCGGTTCGCGAATGGGTAATCGAGCAGGAACCGCGAGGCCGCCAGGATCCGAAAATCGCGCGGGTAGTTGATCCGGTAGCGCTGCAGCGCGCCTAAATAATCCGCGTAGCCGAGTTCGCCGCGCAGTTCCTCGAAGTAGCCCCAATAACGCTTCTGCTGGTCGGCGCCGACGTCCCGTTCCAGATGGCGCATGAGATCCGCGACCACCCGATCGTTATCGAGCAGCGTATTGTCAACGTCCAGAAGAAACACCACCTGATCCGATGCCACTGCGCAAATCTCCCTGCGATGAATTGGCGCGCGCCGCGCGCGATTAAAGACTAGCCGACCTCGCGCGCGGAAAGAAAACCCCGCCCGTCGCGGGAAATCGGCGCCCCGCGCCGCGCCAAGGGTTCAAGGCTGAACTGGTTCAGGGATTAACCGCTCGGCCTGACGTCGGAGCGATTGTTCTGCTATCATCAAGTTTACGGTCGAACCGGCCGCCCACGCCCGCGACGGGAAGGAGAAATCCACATGCCCGTGCCGAACAACTACATAACCCAGTCCGTGGGGGATCCGAAAAAGAGCGCGGCCAATCGCCACGAAGACGTGAAAGTGGCGCAGGGCCTGCTCAACGTGCAGATAATCAAGGACAACCGTAGTGACCGCCTGCTTCCGGTCACTGGCAGCGTGGACAGTGACACGCTCAAGGCGATAATCGAGTTCCAGCGGCGCCGGGGAATTGCTCAGAGTGGATTGATCGAGCCGCGCGACGACACGTTCAGCGCCCTGTTGAAGTTCAGCGGACCGCGCTACATGCGCGCGAGCCAGAGCATGATCGACCAGATTAAGCGAACGGAGGGTCTGCGGTTGCATCTGTACGACAATGACGGGGCGGGTAACACCACGATCGGATACGGCCACTTCGTCCACCCGGGCCGGATTAATGGCGACATATTGGAGGAAGAGTTCAAGAATGGAATCACCGCGGCTCGAGCGGACGATCTCTTTCGCGAGGACTTGAGTAAAGCGGAAAAGCCGATCGACGATCTGGTTGGCGCTCCGCTTACGCAGAATCAGTTCGACGCGCTCGTGAGCTTGGTGTTCAACATTGGAAGTGGCCACTTCAGGAACTCAACGCTCTTGAAAGTGCTCAACGGAGGCTCCGGCCAGCATACGGGCGACTATCTCGGTGCGACGCAGCAATTCCGCGTATGGCGCGATGTACGGATCATTGGACAGCTCCAGGTTTCTGCCGACTTGAACAGCCGGCGCCACGAGGAAGAGACCCTCTTTTCGCGGTGATGAAGGTTGGTGCCGCGCCAATTAGCGACGCCCTTTGGGTCGTGTAAGATCAACCGGTTAGAAGGGGGATCGGGCAATGAGACGGTTTCGGGAAGAGCGGCGATGCGCCGTGATCGCGGCTGCGGTCATCGCCGCCACCGTGGCGACGGGATCGTGGATGGGCTGGGCTGCGGTTTCCGCGGCGCCATCCAAACGGTCCACCTGGGGCCAAATTCTGATTTTTGGCGGCGAAGAAGAAGGGCGCCGCCCCACCCGGTTCGTGGCCGAGTTGTACGATCCGGTGTCGAACCGCTTCGCGCCTTTGCCGCCAGTCATGAACGAGGGGCGGAACGACGCGACGGCAACCGTCATTACTGTGGGGCCGAATGCCGGCAAGGTTTTGGTCGCCGGCGGCTTCAACGAGAGTCCATTCGCTTCGACGGAGTTGTACGATCCGGCGACCGATACATTCACCCAGGGCCCGGACATGAGGGATGCGCGCAGCTCGCATACTGCGACGGTGATTACCTTGGGGCCGAATGCGGGCAAGATCCTGATCGTCGGCGGCGATCTGACGGACCTCTACGATCCGTTTGCCAACGCTTTTGCGCGCGGACCGGCAATGTACGGCGGCCGTTGGGATCACACCGCGACGGTGATTGCGTCAGGGCCCAACGCCGGCAAGGTTCTGATCGTCGGCGGCTGGAGAGTGGGCGTACGCAATCTTGCTTCGACGGAGCTCTACGATCCGCGCATGAACACTTTTGTGCAGGGACCGGCCATGAACGGCGTGCGGGAAGACCACACCGCGACGATTATTTCTTCGGGTCCGAATGTGGGCAAAATTCTGATCGCCGGCGGCTGGGGTCCCTATGAAAATCATAGATTCGTTCCCCTCGCTTCGACGGAGCTTTACGATCCTAAAACCAACACGTTCGCGCCATCGCGCGCCACCGCGGCCATGAAAATCCCGCGCGGATCTCACACTGCGACGCTTATTTCCTCGGGCCCGAACGCCGGCAAAATTCTGATCGCGGGCGGCCAATGGGGCATCAACGATGCGCTGTCCTCGACGGAGTTATACGATCCCGCCACCAATACTTTCGCGCCGGGCCCAGCGATGCATTCGAGCCGCTCGCAGCACATCGCTATGACTATCGCTTCAGGACCGAACGCCGGCAAGATCTTGATCGCCGGCGGCTTCGGCATCCAGGAACACGGCAAGCACGCCGGCCATAGGAAAGTGTGGCTTGCTTCGACGGAGCTTTACGATCCGGCGACCAACACCTTTGCGCCCGGTCCTTTCGCGCACGGTCCGCCCGGAACCGTAGTCGCGGTCCAATTGCCGCCCGCGCCGCGCGGCGAAGTCGCCGCGAGCGCAGCCGGCGGCGCGCGTTCACGAGCGCACGCGACCGCCAGACCAAATTGCGGTGCGTCCGTAACGCACCAGAGCCGCGCCGGGCCTTGGGCAAAAGCCGGATCGGCGGCGGCGAAACCCCGATCACGGCATGCAGAGTGGAATTGCGCCCGTGAGGCCCGTGATGCTTATCAAGGAAGCGGCGCTGCCCGGAATTGGGTTGGTCGAGTTGCCGGGCGCGTGCACCGCTCCATAGGCCACCAAGGTACCAACGGCTGCTGTCTGCGGCTGTCCGGCGCCGCCCGGGCACTCTCCGGTTCCAGCATATATCCCGATTGTTCCAGTCATGGTGTACCGAATCGGATGTGCCGCTCCCCCGCACAATTCTCCATTGAACAATTCCACGGTGAACTCATGATTCCCGCTGGTAATTGTTCCGCTTCCCGTAATCGGGTTGCAGTTGGTGAAAGAGTCGGCCAGAGTGCTGGCTGATATGTTCAGAGTTAGAGTGCTACGCCCGATAGGTGGGGTCCCCGAAAAGTCGGCGGAAAGCGTTCCATCCGGATTAAGGATTCCGTCCACGCTCTCGAGTTGAAACTCCGGGCTTTCGAGGGGAGATTTTTTCGCCTTGAGAGCCGATACCGCGGAATTCCCGGTTTGGCTGTCGCGGCCGGTTACTGAAGCCCTCTCCGCAGCCGCCAGAGACCGGATCGACGAAGCAAAACAAATAGCCAGAGACAGAACAGCAAGCAGAACCGCGCGTTTCATAGCGGTAACCTCGTCCACCTTCATGCGACTAATGGCGCCGAGCCGGAGGAGTTCAAGAATGGTATCACGAGGCGCGCGCCGACACCATCTTTCGCGAGGACTTGGGTAAAGCGGAAAAGCCGATCGACGATCTGGTTGGCGTTCCGCTCACGCAGAATCAGTTCGATGCGCTCGTGAGCTTGGTGTTCAACATCGGAAGCGGCAACTTCAGGGACTCAACGCTCCTGAAAATGCTTAATGGAGGATCCAGCCAACATACGGGCGACTACCTCGGCGCGGCGGAGCAATTCCGCGTATGGCGCGATGTACGGATCATTGGACAGATCCAGTCTTCCCCCGGTTTGAGAAGCCGGCGCAGCGAGGAGGAAACCCTCTTTTCGCGCCGATAAAGTTCGCTGCCGCATTGATTAGCGGCGATTTCCCAGTTGTGCATTGCTACCCGATCAAGAGGGAGATCGAGCAATGAGACCGTTGCGGGGAGAGAGGCGGTGCGTCGCAATCGCGGCTGCGATCATGATGACCGTTCTTGCCGCAACGTTCATGGCCGAGCCGGCGATTGCGAAAGCTGATTGTCGCCGGCCGCGGGATTTTGCGCAGCTTAACAGATGCTTTCTGGCGCAATTCGCCTGCATCGGCCTCTACTTCGGCATCGATCGTGCGCCCGACTATCCCGAGGCGCTGAAATGTTTCGAGGGCCGCAAGGCATGGAACTTCGTTGTCACCATGTACGTCAACGGCGAGGGCGCGCCGCGCGACCTGCAAAAGGCCGAGGCGGTACTCAAGGCTGGACAGAAGACAGCCCCCGACGTAGCCCCGCCCGAGGAGGCCGCAGCTCTGCAGAAGGCCATCGACAAGTGCAAACTTGCCAGGCATAAATCCTGCCAGCGCGTGCACTACTGCCGGGACATAGCCTACACCGATCACGAACTGGAGATTTGTGACGCGATTGCTCAGTCTTTCGAGGAAGCCGCGCTGAGCCGGACGATCGCTGGGGTCAGGAGGAAACTGAGCGCCCCCGATCGCGCTATCTTCGATCGGGCCGTTGCCGAGTTTAAGGCCTACCAGCTGCAAGAGATGCAGCGCGCATATGATGTTGTCACGCCGGGCACGATGAGCGGTCTGGCTGGGGCGGGTCAGGCGGCCTTTGTACGCGACAATTTTCTGAAGCTGATCGCGCAGACCATCCAAACACGCAAACTCAAGCCCGCCTCCATCGGCGAATCCAAGTCCGTTGACGATGAACTCGGCCGCGTTGTTTCAGACGATTATCGCGACCACGTCACGGAACGGCAGGAGTTAATGAAAGGATCCGGGGATTCCGACAAATCGGTAATTGAAGATTACAAGAAAACGGCGCGGGAATCCCAGCGCGACTGGTTAAAGTTTCGCGCTCTGCTCGCCGAACTGGCAACTTCGCTGTACCGGGACCGGGCGAAAACGTTTGACCCGGCGGTGAGCATCAAGACGGCGATGACGAAAATCAGGATCGAGGAACTGCGCTATAATCCGATCGGTCCGGGACCGGATGATTCAGATCAATAGAGGGTTGCGGGGAAGAACACCGTGCGCCGCGATCGCGGCCGCGGTCGTTGCCGCCACAGTGGCGACGGGATCGTGGATGGGCTGGGCTGCGGTTTCCGCGGCGCTATCCAAACGGTCCACCTGGGGCCAAATTCTGATTGTTGGCGGCGAAGAAGAAGGGCGCCACCCCTCCCGGTTCGTGGCCGAGTTGTACGATCCGCTGTTGAACCGCTTCGCGCCCTCGCCGCCGGTGATGAACGAGGGGCGGACCGAGGCGACGGCAACCGTCATTACTGTGGGGCCGAATGCCGGTAAAGTTTTGGTCGCTGGCGGCTTCAACGAGAGTCCGTTCGCTTCGACGCAGCTATACGATCCGGCTACCAACACCTTCGCGCGCGGCCCTTTGGCGCACGGTGCGCCCGGAACCGTAGTCGCGGTTCAATTGCCGCCCGCGCCGCGCTAGAGTCCCGAGGTGCGGACGCCGGCCCTTCTTGAATCACCCATCCGAGCAATCCCGGTTCCCGAAGGAACCAAAATCCCGCCACGGACTATAGGCTTAGCCCGCAAGCCGCGAGACACTGAGGCTTGCCGGAGGGGCCACATCGATCCGCAATCGGAATCGATTACCGTGTAATAATTTCCCAGCGCATTTCATCAATATTCCACAAATTTCAACGATTTCAGGCTGGTATCAACCTTGCCTTCTATCGCGAGCCGAGCGCCCACTTCGACGGAGACAAGATCATGAAGGCAGCACCAAATTCCTCGTCAGATGAATCCCCCAGCGCTTTCTCGGGTGCATCGATTCTGCCCGAGCAGTACTACGGCACGCCACACGATCATCGGTTCGAGGGCGAGCGAAACCTGTTGGTCGCGCTGCTCGAGGACGCGATCAGGTGTTACCTCGACAACTGCAACGAACGGTCGCCGTTACAGCGCATTCAATATGTCGAAGCACAAGAATGGATATTTTCGCTAAATGATCTTGGCCCGTTCAGCTTCGTCAATGTTTGCCAGAATCTTGATATCGAGCCCAATTTGCTCCGCGCTGGCCTCAGGCGAAGGCATGCGCGCTTGCGCTGCGCGGCGATGGCTCGCAGGGGCGCCTCCGTCGGCGCAGGATCGGGGCAGCGGTCGCGCCCGCGCGGCAGGGCGATGGCGGCGCAATCGTGAGGTGGTGAGGTTGGGGCGCGCCGCGGGTTTTCGAGGGTACCGCGCCACAATGCGCGAGTTCGCCCGGTTTGGCTGTGGGCATCGTCTGTAAGAAGCCTGCGGCGCGCGAACTCAAATTTATTCGCCGTATTTCCGGGGTGGCGACCAAGGGAAATACGCGGGCATGTCGGTTGACACCTTGTCGGGAAATTTCGCCGGCCGCTTTTCGAGGAACGAACGCACGCCTTCGCGTACGTCGGCGGACGAGCCGCGCACGAAGATTCCTTTGCTATCGACCTTGTGCGCCTCCATTGGATGGTCCGCGCCGAGCATCTTCCACATCATCTGGCGAATCAGCGCGACCGAGACCTGCGAGGTATTCTCCGCGATCTCACGGCCCAACGCGCGTGCGGCGGGAATCAGCTCGCCGGGCGGATAAATTTTCCTGACCAGGCGGCCTTCGAGCGCTTCCTGCGCCGAGAAGACCCTGCCGGAAAAAGCCCACTCGAGGGCCTGCGAAATCCCGACGACGCGCGGCAGAAACCAGCTCGAGCACGCCTCGGGCACGATTCCGCGGCGCGAGAAAACGAACCCAAAGCGAGCGTTGTCGGACGCCAGCCTCACGTCCATCGCGAGTTGCATCGTGACCCCGACCCCTACCGCAGGGCCATTGACGGCCGCGATTACCGGCTTCAGGCACTCGAAGATGCGCAGCGTCAGGCGGCCGCCGCCGTCGCGGGTGGCGTCGTTGTCCCAATCGATCGACCCGTCGGCGCCGATCGCGCTTTTGCGGTCGGGACGATCGGCCCGCGAAGGCGCGAAAGTGTCGGCGCCACCCGACAGGTCCGCGCCCGCGCAGAAGGCGCGGCCGGCGCCGGTTACGATAATCGCACGGATATTGTCGTCTTTGTCGGCGCGATCGAACGCGTCGATCATCTCGGTCATCATGATGCCGGTAAACGAGTTGAGCTTCTCCGGCCGATTGAGAGTAATCGTCAGGAGGTTGTCTTTGACGTCGTACAGGATCTGTTCGTAAGCCACCGGTATTTCTCCGTCCTGATTTTCGCGCGGCAGCATCTAGGACTGCGCGCGCACCTCGCGTTCGATACGATCCGCATACTTCTTGAGCGCGGCTTCGCGCAGCTTCGGGATGTGCTGGCTCGGGAACAGTCCGGTGGTCGCCTTGTACTCGCGCAGAATCTGGCGGGCGACGGTAATTTTGTGAACCTCGGTGGGACCGTCGGCAAGCCCCATGTGAAAGCTCTGGATGACCTGCTCGACGAACGGCATCTCGCCGGTCGCGCCGAGCGAGCCATGCAGATGCAGCGCGCGGGCGGCGACATCGTGGAACACCTTGGGCATCAGCGCCTTGACCGCGGCGATATCCTTGCGGACCTTGAGGTAGTCCTTGTAGCGATCGATCTTCCACGCGGTGCGCAGCACCAGGAGCCGGAACTGCTCGATCTCCATCCACGAATCGGCGATCTTCTCCTGCACCATCTGCTTGTCGGCCAGCCGCGAGCCTTGCGTCGTTCGCGAGAGCACCCGTTCGCACATCATGTCGAAGGCCTTGCGCACCTGTCCGATGGTCCGCATCGCATGATGAATTCTGCCGCCGCCAAGGCGCGTCTGCGCGACCACGAAGGCTCCGCCGCGGGGTCCGAGCATGTGGTCCTTGGGCACGGTCACGTCCTCGTAGCGGATATAGGCGTGGCTGCCATCAACCTCGTGCGTGCCGACGCCCATATTGCGCAGGATCGTTACGCCGGCGGTCTCTTTGGGCACGATGAACATCGACATCCGGTTGTATTCCTTGGCCTCCGGATCGGTCACCGCCATCACGATTAGAAAGGAAGCAAGGTGGGCATTGGACGAAAACCACTTCTCGCCGTTGATCACCCAATTGTCGCCGCGCAGCTCGGCCTTGGTGGTGAAGACTTTCGGGTCCGCGCCGCCCTGCGGCTCGGTCATCGAAAACGCGGAGACGATCTCGTTGTCGAGCAGCGGCTGCAGGAAGCGCTTTTTCTGCTCCGGGGTGCCGTAGTGCGCCAGGATTTCGGCGTTGCCTGAATCGGGAGCCTGGCATCCGAAGACAATCGGGGCGAAGCGTGAGCGCCCGAGAATTTCGTTCATCAGCGCGAGCTTGATCTGGCCGTAGCCCGGACCGCCCAGCTCGGGACCGAGATGGCACGCCCACAGCTTGCGTTTTCTGACCTCGGCCTGGAGCGGGCGCACAAGTGCGTTGCGCTTCGGATCGCGCACGTCGTAAGGATGCCCGAGCACGTAGTCGAGCGGCTCGACTTCCTCGCGCACGAACTGATCGATCCAATCGAGTTCCTTCTGGAACTCCGGATCGGTTTCAAAATCCCAACTCATGACAGTTCCTCCTGTTGATATCGCAGCCCACCGCCGGACTTGCTCGGGCTACCGGCCCTGATGGTTTCCGGGACCGCGCGCACCATACGTCGGTACGGGGGGTCACCCTGCAAAGAAAAACCGGCGGCGCTGGCGAGCCGCGACCCTCCGGCGGCTTATCTTCCGTTGGCCTTGCCCGGCAATGGCGAAATCGCCGACAGAACCGAGGGCGCGTCCGAACTCTTGGCCATCCCCATCGCCTGCAGAATCTCGGGACGGATGTTCTCCGCGCCTTTTTCCGAAATGTGCTGCGCGATACGCGAGCCGACCGCGGCCATCGCGGCGCCGATGAAGCTGCCGCGATTGCTCTTGGCCCACTCGAGGGAAGTTTCGCGATTGAGGTTCAAGTCCTGGAATTTCGGCATCACATAGCGCGCGATCAACTCATACGAATGCCGGGTGGCCTCCCAGTTCGCCCAGTTGTGCGCGAGCTGAAGAAAGCAGCCGAAGCCTCCCGATTGCCCCTGCAGCCGTTCGATCTGCGCGATGCAATCATCCGGGGTGCCGACGACAGCCAATCCCGAAGCGATCAGCGCATCGACCGGATCGGAGCCATCGTCAGGGGCGACCGGCAGTGCGGCGACCTCGCGGAAATAGAACAGCCACTTCTCGAGTCCGAAGCGGACGTTGGCGCGCGCTTGCTCGCGGGTCTCGGCGACATGCACCGGACCGACCAGACGCCATCGCGCGCGGTCCATCACGGTGCCGCTGTCGCGCGCCATCTCTTCGGCGATCGCCCAGTTAGATGAGAGCGCGTTGAATCCGCCCGCGGTCGTCGCGCCGAGCGAAAGGAGTCCGACGCCGTGCTTGCCCGCCGCGCGCGATCCGGTCGGCGAGACCTGGCTTGCGACCGCAATCTCAACCGAGGGGCGCGAGTACGGCGTCATCTGGAGACGCGCGTCTTGTAACGTGAACCAATCGGTTTTCCGGGTGACGGTTTCGCCGCGCAGCAATGGTACGAGCGCCTCGAGCGACTCGTCCATCATGTCGCGCTGCTTGGCGACGTCAATTCCCATCATCATGGCGTCAGAGGGCAGCGCGCCCGGTCCGACTCCGAACATCACCCGCCCGCGGGTGATGTGATCGAGCTGATTTATGCGATCCGCGAGCATCAGCGGATGATGATACGGCAGCGACGAAACGCCGGTGCCGAGCCGGATATTTCTGGTGCGCTCGGCGGCGGTCGCGATGAAGATCTCGGGGCTGGCGATAATCTCGTAGCCGGCCGAGTGATGCTCGCCGATCCATGCCTCGTCATAGTTGAGTTTGTCCATCCACTGCACAAGCTCGAGATCGCGTTCGATCGCGAGGGTGGGGTTTTCGCCGAGGGGATGGAAGGGCGCGATAAACGCGCCGAAGCGAAGTTTGGTGCCGGCCATAGATGTTCCTTTACGTTGCGGTAAATTTATTCCGTGCGGTACTTAAGTTCGAGCCTATCAATATTCTCGCGAAAAATTAAACGACCGTTCAAGCCTCCGAGCATGACCCCGGAGACGCTGCTGTCGGGGGCGTGATATCTCGCCGCCGACGTCGCGATGCCCGGCTCCGGCGGCGCCTTCGGGCCATACACCTCAACGTATTCGAATTCATCGAACCTGCTTGGTACAACTTATGGCTGGGAGGTGCTAATTCCTGAAAATTAGCGCAGTTGTGGTAAACTGGCCGTTCTTGATGCTTCCTTCGGCCCTGTACCTCGGCGGCGAAATCAACAAGTTTTCGATTAAGCGATGACGCCGGAGATCGCTGGCTCGTGTGCGAGGTCGATGATGTTTCAGTCCGAGAGAGTGCACGGTCATGATAGGTGGTGGTTCGGTTTTGCGGCTGGCCTGCTCTACATTGCGATGGGGAGCACTGCGGCTCCGGAAGGCGCACCGCAATTTCGGCCGCCTCAAGCCCCGCGAGGCGGCGTGACGATAGGGAGCACCGCGTCTCCCGTAACCGTGCGGGACAAGCAAAGCCATCTCGACTCTCACGGCTGCTTCCATTACGAGGCAGTAGCGTCGGTAGCAGCCCCGCTGAATGCCGTGTTTGACGTACTTGTGCATCAGGAGCGGCTTGCCGCCCTTGGCTACTCCTTGAGATTATTGAGCGTGGAAGAGTCAAAGGACCACCGCACGCGATTTTGAAGTGGGACGGCGGAATGGGCGCGGGGGAAATGCGGCCCCGAAAGGGTGTCACCGTGGACGAAGATTTTATGGTCGCTTCGAAGGAGCGAGTGGTGGCTGATCCGCTGCGCCATACCGTATCTTGGGAAGAGCTGAAGCATAACCGCTATTCCCGTCTTGAGACCAATTTCGCGCTGCCGGCACAAGATGGTAAGACGCTTGTTACCTGCCGACAAGTTGAGTGCGTGATCAACGCCGCTCCAACGACGGAAAAAGAAGAGCTTTCGCGAGCAAATCGGGATTTAAGACGCCTACTTGAGCGCGTTCTGGACTATTTGGTGATGTCCCGACGACTCAGAAGCGCGCACAAAGCGCATCCTGGAAGGCCTCGGATGGGTACCTTGATTGGGCTGTCGGACCACGGATCCGCGCTGCGTGTCGCGCTCTGGCGCCTGATGCGCGATGGGCCGCCGAGCCACGGCGCAACCGTGCGCAAGTTCACGATGCGTGCGATCGGCGCGTCGGGGCGCGGAGCGATTCGCCAGTCGGCTAAGCAATCCTGAGGCGGCTGAAGAGCCAGAGTTTCAGGACGTCCACGGCCAGGCCAAACGAGACCGCGGCGCCGAGCACGGCTGCGATGACGACGATAGGCAGCGGCGCCATCGCGATTCCCAGGGCGGCGAGCGTCGCGATGATCAGCAAATCGCCGACCGAGGATAGAATCAGCCATCCGCTTGGCGACGACCACAGATGGTGGCGATCGCGAATCGCGTACAGGGTAGCCTCGCTGGCGAACACCAGCGCCACGAACGACAGGGTCTGCAAGGTCCGGAGGTCCAGATGCATCCGGAATGTTCCGACCGCCAGGACGGCGGTGCAGAATAGCAATTCGCAGGTTCCGATCACGGCGCCGGCGACCGTCAATCTGCCGATGCGCCATACATTGGGCATCGGCGACGGCGCCACATTGTCGGTGGTCAGCGACATGGTCAGAAAATCGCCGGTGATCATCACGATGACCATAAGCATCGGAGTGAGTATCGCGTGTCCGGTCATGAACAACCCGACCGCCAGAAACAGCACCTGGACGATCTTCTTGATTACCGAGTTCAACGTGTAAGTTAGTATGCGCTGAAAGGTCGTTCGGCCTTCTTTCACGGCGGCGACTATTCCAGTCAGCCCGGGTTTGGTCAGTACGATTCCCGCCGCGGATTTTGCGACGTCGGTCGCGGTGGATACCGCTATTCCCATGTGCGCCTGACGCAGCGCCGGAGCGTCGTTGGCGCCGTCACCGCACATGCCGACCGTGTGGCCGCCGGCCTGATACGCCTTGACGAGTTGATACTTGCCCTCGGGCAGGATTCCCGCGAAGACCGCAAATTGATCGGGCTGAACCGTGGCCGGAATCGCTCCCGGCGGACAAACCGCCCCTTCGAGTCCAACGGCGCGCGCCACAATCGCCGCCGTGGTGGGGGCATCGCCAGTCACCATCACGGTGCGCACGCCGGCGGCGCGCAGTTGAGCGATTAGCGGCGCGGAATCGTCGCGAGGCGGATCGCTGAGCGCGATAACGCCGGCCAGTTCGAGTTGCGCGGGCGGTGCGCCAACCGCCACGGCCAGAACCCGAAAGCCCTTGGCTTCGAGTTCCTGCGCCGCCTGCGCCGCGGCCGGTGACGGCTGGGCGAGGCCAGAGACTGCAGCGAAGGCACCCTTAACGACGCGCACGGTGGCGCCCTTTGCATCGGTAACAGTTGCTTCGGAACGCTTGGTCGATGGATCAAAGGGCACGAAACTGACGGGCTTGAACGCTTCGCAAGCGGGCGTGCGCGATGCCGCCGCTCGAATCGCCGCGTCCACGGGATCCTGCCCGCCTTCGGCGCTCGCCAGCGCGGCCAGCGCAAGAACCCGCGGTTCATCGAAACCCGGCATCGGCCGGATAGCCGTCACGGTAAGCTCGTTACGGGTCAATGTCCCCGTTTTGTCGGAGCATAGAACGTCCATGGTTGCCGCTTCATCAACGGCGGACAGGCGCGTGGGCAGGACGCCGAGCGCGGCGAGGGCGCGCGCTCCGAGCGCTTCGGCGAGGGTGAAGGTGGCAGGCAACGCGACCGGAATCGTGGCCAGAATCGCGGTCAGGACCAGGGGGATGATTTCGGCAAGCGGCATCGCGAGCCGATAGGCGTACCCCAACAGCATCACGATGATCACGCCGTTGAACATGGCGAGGTTGCGCACGACTCGCAGCACGGCCTTTTGCTGAGAGCTGACCACATGCGCGATCCGGACCAGTTCGGCGGTGCGGCCGAACTTGGTGCGCGTTCCGGTCGCCGTGACCTCGGCGATCGCCTCGCCACGACGCACCAGCGCGCCCGCGTAGGTATCAGTTCCGGCGCCGGCTTCGATCGGGACCGATTCTCCAGTGAGCATCGACTGGTCAAGGAGCACCGATCCACCGAGCAGGCGAACGTCGGCGGCGACCACCGCCCCAAGCGAGAGCTTTACGATATCACCCGGCACGAGAGTGGCGGCGGGAACGGTCATCCAGACGCCGCCGCGGCGCACGGAGGCATTGAGCGCGAGCCGTGATTTGAGGGCTTCGAGGGTGGCCTGCGCGCGCGACTCCTGAAACAGGCCGAGGGCGGCGTTGAAGATCAGCAGAAATCCGATAACCGCCGATTCGACATATTTCCCGAGCACCAGCTCGAGCAGGATCGCGGCCTCGAGCATCCAGGGCACCGGCGCCCAGAACTTGCCGAGGGCCGATCGCAGTGGGTGTACCGCGGTGTCGGGCACCGCGTTGGGTCCGAACTTCGCGAGGCGCCGCGCGGCCTCGTCAACGGCAAGGCCCTGCGACGATTCGCCGGCGCCCGCATCGCCTGGTTTTGCGGAGGGAGTTGTGACTACTGACATAGTATTTTGCGGCTGACTCGAATGTCTATGAATAAGAGCACAGGCAACGCCGGGACCGTGCGGCGACGGTGGCGAAGCGTCCTGACATTTCGCTACTGGGAATTCGGCGTTCGCTTGAAAACGTCCTGAATAATAGATTGCGCAGCCTGCTGGATTTGCTCGAGATGGGCGGCGTCGCGGAAGCTCTCGGCGTAAATCTTATATATCTCCTCGGTCCCGGAAGGGCGTGCCGCAAACCATCCGTCTTCGGCCACGACCTTGATCCCGCCGATCGCGGCGTCATTTCCCGGCGCGTTGGTGAACATCGCGGTGATCCGTCCGCCGGCCAGGGTGGACGCGTGAATCTGGCTGGGCTCAAGCTTCTTCAAAATTTCCTTCTGCGCGGCGGTCGCGGGCGCGTCGATTCTCGCATAGAGCGGAGCGCCGAATTCGCGCGTCAATGACTCGTAGTGTACTCCCGGATCGTGTCCAGTCCGCGCGGTTATCTCGGCGGCCAGAAGCCCCAGGATGATACCGTCCTTGTCGGTGGTCCACACCGTGCCGTCGATCCGCAGCATCGACGCTCCAGCGCTCTCTTCGCCGCCGAAGCCGAGCGAGCCGTCGAGCAGGCCGGCCACAAACCACTTGAATCCCACCGGCACCTCGTAGAGGCGTCTTCCAAGTCCGGCAGCCACGCGGTCGATGATCGCGCTGCTAACCACTGTCTTGCCGACCGCGGCGCGTGCGGACCATCGGGTGCGATGCTTGAAAAGATAAGATATCGCGACCGCCAGAAAATGATTGGGGTTCATCAGTCCCGCCGATGGAGTGACTATTCCATGCCGGTCGTTGTCGGTGTCGTTGGCGAATGCGACATCAAACCGGTCTCGCATCGCGACGATCGGCGCCATCGCGGATGGCGATGAGCAATCCATTCGGATTTTGCCGTCCCAATCCACGGTCATGAAGCGAAAGGTCGGGTCGATCGCGTCATTGACTATAGTCGCCGCGATTCCGTAGCGCTCGATGACCGGCTGCCAGTAGCGCACGCCGGCTCCGCCCAGCGGATCGACGCCGATCCTGACGCCGGCGGTACGGATAATCTCCATATCGACAACGCTCGCGAGATCGCCGACGTAAGCATTGATGAAATCGTGGCGATGCGTGGTGGCGGCTCGTATCGCGCGCTCGAACGGGATGCGGTTCACCGCGCGCAACCCGTGCGCCAGAAGCGCGTTGGCGGTCTCTTCGATCCAGCCGGTTACGGCGGACTCCGCGGGGCCGCCATTGGGAGGGTTGTATTTGAAGCCGCCGTCTTCCGGCGGGTTATGTGAGGGCGTAATCACAATTCCGTCCGCCAGATGATCGGTCCGTCCGCGGTTATAGGTCAGGATCGCGTGAGAAATGACGGGCGTCGGCGTGTAGCCGCGCTCGAGATCGATCATCACCTCGACGCCGTTGGCGGCCAGCACCTCGAGCGCGCTGGCAAAGGCCGGCTCGGACAGCGCGTGGGTATCCATTCCAAGAAATAGCGGGCCGTCGATTTGATGCTCGGCGCGATATCGGCAGATCGCCTGGGTGATCGCCACAATGTGCGCTTCGTTGAAGGTGCGCTCGAATGCGCTGCCGCGATGACCCGAGGTTCCAAATGCCACGCGCTGCGCCGCGACTGCCGGGTCGGGGCGCTCCGCATAGTAGGCAGTCACCAGCCGTGGAACATTGACCAGGATCGAGGCCGGCGCCGGCAGTCCCGCGAGCGCATTGAGTTTCATGATTTGTTTTGCACCTCCCAGGGCGGTATTGCGCGATGCGCGCGGCTCTTATCGCGATGCGGCTATCAGTTCTTCGACATCGCGGAGGCGGTCCTTTCCAAAGAAAATCTCCTCGCCGACGAAGAAGGTTGGCGATCCGAAGGCGCCGCGCTCAACCGAGCGCCGGGTGTTGTCCAGCAAGCGAGCCTTGACCTCCGGGCTCTGGGTCAGTTCGAGGATTCGTTCAGCGTCGAAGCCGGACTCCAGCAGGGCCGCGCGGAACACTTGCGGATCGTCCATTTTCTTCGGGTCGGCCCACATATGGCGGAACATCTCATCCACGTAGTGATCGAACCCGCCCAGCGATTGGGCCGCGATTGCGCCGCGCATCATCACGAGCGTGTTCACCGGAAAGAACGGATTGGACTTGAATCGAGTAATCTGGTTGCGGCGGAGGAAACGCGCGGTCTCGAGCCGCTCGTACTCGGGTTTGTTTTTGATTCCCGCCAGACTTTCGGCCGGTGAACGGTTGTTGGTGAGCTTGAACACGCCGCCGAGCAGGACCGGAACGTACTCGAATCTGGCTCCCGTGCGCTCCTGAATCCCGGGGACGATCAGATGGCTCAAATAGGCATTGGGACTGCCGAAGTCAAAATGAAACTCCACCGTGGCCATGGTTTCACCATTTCTCGCCATAGGGGCGAATCTCCTGCTCGAACGTCCACGCATCGCGAGGCTGCTGGTAGAGCTGCCAGTATGCATCGCCGACCGATGCTGGATTCATAAGCCGCCCTGGATCGAGGTTGTTCAGGGCCGTTTCGCCCTCCCGCTCCCTGATTCGCTCGCGAACCCACGCGGTATCGACACCCGCGTCGATTATCAAATGAGCGACGTGGATGTTCCTGGGTCCGAGTTCCCTTGCGGCGGACTGCGCAACCGCGCGCAATCCAAATTTTGCGCTGGCGAAGGCCGCGTATCCGATTCCGCCACGCAGGCTCGCGGTCGCGCCGGTGAAGAAGATGCATCCGCGTTCCCGTGGGAGCATCAGCCGGGCAGCCTCGCGGCCCGCGATAAAACCTGAATAGCAGGCCATCTCCCAAACTTTGCGAAACACGCGATCGGTGGTATCGAGCAGCGGAAAATTGACGTTCGCGCCGACGTTGAAGACGCAGACTTCGAGCGGCGCGCGCTGATCCGCGGCGTGCAGAAACGCGGTCAGGTCGTCTTCCTTGCGCGCGTCGAGCGCGCGCGCAACGATACTGCCGCCGCGCGCCTCGACCTCGGCGGCCAGGGGAGCAAGCTTGTCGGCGCTGCGCCGTCCGGCGAAGACCACGAAGCCTTCGGCGGCGAATTTTTTGGCGATGGAGCCGCCAATATAATCGCCGGCGCCGATAATCGCCACAGTGGCGTTTCTTGGTTCCAAAGACGACTCTCCTGGCGCGGTGCGACCGCGGTTCCCGGCCAATCTCGCGGCCGGGCTTGGCAAGATTGGCGATCCGCAGCCGCGCGCTCTTCAATATCAGATCGGAGCGGCCCCGGTCGCTTACCGTCCGCGCCCGGGTTAATTTCCTCCACGCTGCGATCCCGGGTCCGCGCGTGCTCGTGATAGAGTCCGAAAGCGGCCAGTATCGCGCGCCATCCCGGAATATACTTTAGCGCGAGACCCGAATATAGGTGAGCTGCGCAATGACGACCCTGACTTTCCGTGTCGAGTATGCGCCGAGTCCCATCGGCGCCATCGCGATCGTGACCGACGACCGGGATCGGCTGCGAGCGCTGGATTTCGAAGACGATGCCGAACGGATGCTGCGCCTGCTTGGTCTCCATTATGGCCCATGCAGCGCAGTGCGTATCGAGGATCGCGCGGCCTCGAGCGCCCGCTGCCGGCTCGAGGATTATTTGGCCGGCGACCTGCGCGCGATCGATAGCCTGCGCGTTGAAACCGGCGGCACCGCTTTTCAGCGCGCGGTGTGGGCCGAGTTGCGCCGGATTCCGGCCGGTCAGACGATCAGCTATGCCGCGCTCGCGGCGCGGATCGATCGCCCCAAGGCGGTTCGCGCCGTCGGTATGGCAAACGGCGCGAATCCAGTCGCGATCGTCGTCCCTTGCCATCGTGTGATCGGCGCCAACGGCTCGCTCATCGGCTATGGCGGCGGACTGGAACGCAAGCAATGGCTGCTGGCTCATGAGGGCGCCGAATTTCCGTTCCCGATCAGCGCAATTCCGGATCGCGCCGCCGGTGGAATCGCGATTCGCCGCGGACCTGAACGCCGCCAAGATTCCTGAGATGAACGACAGACGCGAATCGGCGCGCGGCGCGATGCCGCCCCGCGCGGCCAACCGCCTCCGTGTCCGCATCAGTCGCGACCCTATCGATCGAGGCGGCATCGTTGACGGCATGGACATGGATTTTCAAGCCTGCTACCGGGCGCTCCGAACTCGCGACGCGCGTTTTGACGGACGCCTGTTCGTCGCGGTCGTGAGCACGGGAATCTATTGCCGTCCGATCTGTCCGGCGCGCACCGCCAAGCCGGAGAACTGCCGTTTTTTCGCTTCCGCCACTGCTGCCCAGAGCGCGGGATTTCGCCCCTGCCTGCGCTGCCGGCCGGAGACCTCGCCGAGGCTTGCGGCATGGCACGGCGCCTCGATCACGGTTCGCCGCGCGCTCGCCCTAATCGAAGCGGGTTCTCTCGATGGCGACGGGGCTTGTGTGGAAGCACTCGCCGGACGCCTCGGAATCGGCGAGCGTCAACTCCGCCGGCTGTTCAGGCATCACCTCGGAGGCTCGCCGATCGCGGTTGCGCAAACCAAACGCGCACTGTTCGCCAAGCAGCTCATCAATGAGACGCGGCTGTCGATGACGCAGGTCGCGCTCGGCGCGGGCTTTGGAAGCGTCCGGCGCTTCAATCACACCTTGCGGCATCTCTATGGCAGATCACCGCGGGAGCTCCGCCGCGCCAGGCGCGATCCCAAGCTCGCCGGCGCCTCAAGCTCCGGCCTGACGCTGACTCTGGGCTATTCGCCGCCCTACGATTGGGAGGCGATGGTGGCGTTTTTAGCGGCGCGCGCGATACCCGGCGTCGAGGCAATCGCTCAAGGATGCTATATGCGCACGATCGCGCTTGACGGCCTGCACGGCTGGATCGAGGTCGCGCCCCAGCCGCGCGGTGACGCCCTGCTGGTTACGATCCACTTTCCGCGCGTGACCGCGCTGGGCGAAATCGTGGCGCGTGTCCGGCGGATGTTTGATCTTGCGGCCGATATCACTGCGATTGAAGCGCATCTCGCGTCAGACCCCGTGCTCTCGCCAATGATCGCCGCACGGCCTGGGTTGCGGGTTCCCGGCGCATGGGACGGCTTCGAGCTCGCGGTTCGTGCGGTGCTCGGCCAGCAAATTACGGTGGGCGCCGCGACCGCGCTTGCCGGCCGGTTGGTGCTCGCGTGCGGTCAACCACTCGCACTGGCGGAGGCTCCGAGCGGTCTTTCGCATGTCTTCGCGTCATGCGAGAAGCTGGCCTGCGCGGACCTCGCCCGGCTCGGGATGCCGGGTGCGCGCAAGTCCGCTATCCGCACACTTGCGGCAAGTTTCGCCTCCGACCCGCATCTGCTCGGGCCGGGGCGTGATCTCGAACGCACCATTGAGCGACTGCGCGCCTTGCGCGGAATCGGCGAGTGGACCGCGCAATATGTCGCGATGCGGGCAGTGCGCGAATCCGACGCATTTCCGGCCAGCGACGTCGGCTTGCTGCGCGCGATGGCCGGCCAGTCCGGCCGCCGCCCCACTGCGGCCGAGCTACTGGCACGAGCCGAGTCGTGGCGGCCGTGGCGCGCGTACGCGGCGCTGCATCTGTGGGCGTCGCAAACCGATGGGACTGCGCTGCGCGCGCGCGTGCAATCGCGACGGAGGTTATCGCCTCGGGCGGGATGGACCGGCGGCGCGATGGAAGCGCATTCGAGCGATTCGCTTTAATAGCATCTGGATTTTCGCGCAGAGAGAAAGGAGTAAAGACGATGGCTGGACCGCTGGACGGAGTCCGAGTTCTGGACTTGACGACGATGGTCGCCGGACCCGTCGCGACCATGATGATGGCGGACCAGGGCGCGGATGTGATCAAGATCGAGCCGCCAGACGGAGAGCTGATGCGCCATCTCAGTCACGGGCGCAACGGCGTGTCCGCATCGTTTCTGGCCTGCAATCGCAACAAGCGCTCGTTGGCGGTGAATTTGAAAACGGCCGAAGGTCTCGAAGTCGTCAGAAAGCTGATCGCTTCGGCCGCCGTCTTCGTGCACAATTTCCGCCCCGGTATCGCCGAGCGCATGGGACTGGGCGAGGATATGGTGCGCAAGCTCCGCGCAGATATCGTGTACGTATCGATTAGCGGGTTTGGGGAGCACGGTCCGTACGCCGGACAACGCGCCTACGATCCAGTGATCCAGGCATTGTCGGGCCTGGCCGATATCCAACGCGATCGCGAATCCAGACGCCCGCGGATGGTACGTACTATCATTGCGGACTACACCACGGCGCTGACCGCCGCGCAGGCGATTACCGCGGCGATCTTCTCCAGGGAGCGAACCGGGCAGGGCCAGCACGTACGGATCGCGATGCTCGACGCGATGATTTCCTATCTATGGCCCGAGGCGATGCCGAGCCTGACCTTCGTCGGCGACGAACGCGATCCCTCCGACGGCGAGATCGGTCCTGATTTGGTGTTCGCAACCCAGGACCGATACATCACAGCGGCGGCGCTATCCGACCGCGAGTGGGCGGGAATGTGTCGTGCGCTCGAACGTGAGGATCTCATCGACGATCCCCGATTCAAGACCGCGCGCGATCGATCGGTTAATGGGGTCGCGCGGCGCGAGATTACCAGCACCGAGCTGGAAAAGTGGCCCGCCAGTGAAATTCTGGCGCGGCTGCTTGCCAACGACGTTCCTTCGGCTCCCGTCCTGAGCCGGCTCGAGCTGCTTCAGGAGCCACAGGTGCGTGAGAACCACATCCTCGAAGAGCATCCGAGCGTGGCGTTTGGCACCGTCAGACAGCCGCGTCCTGCCGCGCAATTCGATCGCACGCCCGCCGCCATCCGCACGCTCGCACCGATCCTTGGCGCGGATAGCGCCGCGATCATGGCTGAATTGGGCTACAACCCAGTCGAGGTCACGCGACTGGCTCACGATGGAGTCGTGCGCAGCGCACTCAAAGGGCAGTCAGCGCAATAGCAATGAACGATTATCAGAAGAGCAAATTGGCGACGCTCTGCGCGCGCGAGCACGTCGCCGCCATAGTCACGATCGGCGAGGATTGGCCAACGGTCACGATGCAGGCGTTCGCGGAAACTTCCGAATTGGATTTGATCTTCATCATGCCCGCGGACAGCGACAAGTTCCAAAACCTAAGCCGCAGGCCAAATGCCGCCATACTCATCGACGATCGCGATACCGGCGACGTGCGTAAGCTTGCGGTCTCGCGCGCGTCCATACAGGGTATAGCCAACGAGGTCGCGCAAAACAGCCCGCAGTGGGACAGGCTCAAGGCGATCTTCCTGGATAAGAACCCGTTTGAAGCGCCGTTCTTTGCGCCGAAATATGTCGGACGGTTGCGGATGGTCCGCATCAGGCCAAGCCGCGTTTCATACGCCGGCCCGGTCGGCGGACCTCCTGAGGATACGTTCAAGGTCGAATTGTAACCCGGCGCCGTAGCCGGATGAGGTCTGGTGAAGAATCCAGAAAGCGCCGATTTGCTAAGTCAATTCGGGTATCAGCCGATAACGAACGGCCGCGAGATAACGGCTAAGCGGGATCTTCGGACAAGAGCGCTTCCTCGATCACGATCCGCCACGCGATGAAGGGAATTGACGACGCCAGGCATAAGAAGTTGCGCAGCGTCGGGTAGGCCAGCGTGAATCCCGAAATGAGTATAAACCATCCAAGGTATACCGGATGCCGGACCAGCCGGAACGGACCTTTGGATGGATACAATACCGCGATTGGCCGGCAACAGCCCGAAACTGCGCCCCATATAAATTCGTGAAACCTTTGAAATAGCTATTCCAGCAATCTCGATCGTTATCAGGGTTGAAAAAGGCGCGTTCGCGGTGGAGTTTCTCGTGAGATTTGGATTTTGGGGTCGCGATGAGTAGGTTGGTGGCGGTCGGGAGATACTCACGGTCCGGTTTTTGCCGGTCGCCGACGCTATGGTGAATACTTGATTGGATGATTGATGCGGGCGCGGGGAGCAGGTTGCTTACTCTGACCAGGTTGTAGGCGGCCAGCGCGAAGGTGAAGATCCAGCCGACTCGAGCGACTCCGCGATGGCGAGTCTTGCGCAGACCGGCGACGGTTTTGACCCAGCCGAAGATTTCTTCAACCCGTTTGCGCTTTTCTTGGCTGATCAGGCAGCCCGGATGACGAAGTGGTGCGCGCGTCGATGATGCTGGTCTGCTTGCAGGCGATATGTGGCGTCACTTGATGCTCGCGCAGTTGCAGGACAAACTCCTTGCGGTCATAGCCCTTGTCGGCGCCCAGGGTTACCCGAGCCGCTCGCTGCGCACCGTGTACAGCACCTGCAAAAGCAGCGCGCGTCGAACCGCGGCCCGAGCTCGCCCAGCGCCGCATCCACCATCGCGCGCACCGCGCGCAGCGGATGATCCGCCGGGCAACCGCCGCTCCGCCGATATGTAACTGAACATCGAAGACTGCCGATAGTCGGTCCCACGCATCCTCATTCCCTCCTCACCCCTCGACCACCAACCAATCTACATGTCAATCCGCTGAGAAACGATACTTTTTCTGCATCCTGCCAGGAATCAGGATTTGCTACTTCTTGCTCTTCTCGGACTTGCCGCTGGCTTTGCGCGTATCGAGGACCTTCCGAAAGGCTCGGAAGGCGGCTTGGACATCGGCACCGTCGGCGGCGCGAATGATATCATCGGACAATCGGTTCGCGTGGAAGTACAACACATCGGCCGAGACGCCGAGGATTTTGGCGAGTTGGTCGATAACGGAATTCTCCGGCGGGTAGCGCCGGTCGTGCTCCAGATCGTTAAGGTACGGTGGTAAAACCCTGCGGCCGTCTTCCCGGCGGAGACGCCCGGCGACCTCTTTCTGAGTAAGCCCCGCCTTCTTGCGAGCTTCTATAATCACTTGGCCAAAGGTCTTCATATCAACGGAAGATGTTTAACGCGCTCTCTTTGCCAAAGCGAGAGGCATCATCGATCTTCGCCGCAGCATCGAACAGGGTTGCGCCCTCTTCACGCGGAGTTTGGGGCGCATAGCCGCCGAGCATGGTTTCGAAGATGAGCGTGCGAATGCTGCGATTGCCGAGGCAATCGACAACCATGGAGTTGAGCTGTCTGTCTGGGAGACCGCGTTCCACCTTAGAGCGCCACCTTCCACCTTGAAGTCTTTCTCATCGGTAGCGTGCGCAAAGTTAGGGGAGTATTTCTGCCAAAGATTCTCCAACTCGTCGCGGCGCTCGAACGCGCTTTCGAGGATTAATTCGTGGACGGCCGCAGTCAGATATTGCTCGTTCATCGCATTACTACCTCGGGTTCGGTTGGATTCAGTGCAAGGGCATAGCTGGTGCTACGGCCGCCTTCGGGATTGCGCACGAGAATGCCGCGTTCGACGAGCGGCAAAATGTCGCGCAGAGCCGTGTCCTGCGAACACTTGGCCAGCTTGGCGTATTTCGATGTCGTGAGCTTGCCCTCAAAGCCATCTAGCAAACGGTTCAGCACCATGCGGCAGAGTTATCACCGAAAGTTGTGGATCGTCACGGGATGAAAAAGGCGGCGTACCCTTCCGCGTAGACCACGCGAACCCCGGTGGGAGCCGGGTGGAAGGAGACGCCAGTCCTGAGCGGAGTCGAAGGATGCTGAAGGTAACGGACAATGGGCTTGGAAGGGAAGCGGGCGCGCAAGGTTTTGAACTGGACGAGATAGCGCGGGCGGGAGCGCGGCGGATGCTGATGGCGGCGCTGGAGACGGAAGCCGCCGACTACGTCGAGCGCCATCGCGATCAGCGCGACGCCGAGGGACGCGCACTGGTGGTGCACAACGGCCGGGCGCAAGCGCGCAAGCTTACCCTGGGCGCGGGGACGGTGGAGCTTAAGGCGCCACGCGTCAACGATCGCCGCAGAGATGAGCAAGGCCGGCGCCAGCGCTTTGCGAGCCGCATCCTGCCGCCCTACCTGCGGCGGCAGCCCTTGGTCGCCGAGGTGCTGCCCATCCTGTACTTGCGCGGACTTTCGACCGGCGATTTCCGCCCCGCGCTGGAAGGCTTGCTGGGCACCGACGCGGCCGGTTTGTCGCCGACCAATATCGCGCGGCTTACCGCCTGCTGGGAGCAGGAGTACTGCGCCTTTCGGCAGCGCGATCTCAGCCGGCGCGAGTACGTTTACGTGTGGGTCGACGGGGTGCACTTCAACATCCGGCTCGAGGACGACCGGCTCTGCACCCTGGTGCTGATCGGGGCGCGGGCCGTCGGCGAGAAGGAGTTGCTCGCGGTCGAGGACGGCTACCGGGAAAGCGCCGAGAGCTGGAAGGCGCTGTTGCGCGAACTCAAGCGGCGCGGGATGACCGCGCCCGCACTGGCGGTGGGCGACGGCGCGCTGGGGTTCTGGGCCGCGGTGCGCGAGGTCTGGCCCGAGACTCGCGAGCAAGCCTGCTGGTGTCACAAGCTTGCCAACGTGCTCGACAAGCTGCCCAAGCGTTTACAGCCCCGCGCCAAGCACGCGCTACACGAAATGATGTACGCCGAGTCCCGCGCCGAATGCGAAGCTGCAAAACTTCGCTTCGCGGCGGAATATCAAGCCAAGTATCCCAAGGCGGTCGAGTCGCTTATCGCCCATTGGCAACGACTGGTTAGCTTCTTCGACTTCCCGGCCGAGCACTGGAAGCATCTGCGCACCACCAACGTTATCGAGTCGCCGTTGGCCACCGTGCGCTTGCGCGAACGCGCGACCAGGGGCGCCGGCTCCAGAACCAAGGGCCTGCTGATGGCGTTCAAGCTGCTCGATATGGTCCAACTCCGCTGGCGGCGCCTCGATGGCGCACACCTGTTGCCGCTGGTCCAGGCCGGCGTGAAGTTCGCCGACGGTGTTCAGTTGGATCGAACCAAACAACTTTACTCAGTCAATTGACAATCAACCAAGGGAAGCCGCCTGATCATGCCAGGCCGATCCACAACATTTGACAATTACTCTCGGGACGACGTCACCTTCAAGCTGCTATGCACCAGTTTCTTGCATTGCGAGACATTTCCGGGCCAATCTCTAACCGACAAGAGAGTCTGTTTACAGGCAAGCGCCAAGCCTATACCTTCGAAGGCAAATCGATGGCGGTCGGCGCATTTCTCGTGGTCAGGGGGTACGGTGTTCACAGGCATTCCCCAGGCACGGCGTCTTGTTTTGGCGTCCTGTTCGCTCTGATCGCGCTTTGCGCCGCGGGAACGGTCGCTGACGCCGAGGTGCAGGGACGGTTCGCCCCGCCGCCGGATTTGCGTGTCTCATCGGCACCCGAATCCACAAGCAGTAATACGAGCGCACGGACTGTTGACGTGAGGGGTGAGGGTGACGCTCATGCCCCGCCCGACACAATGTTCGTGTCGATCCAGGTAGAGATGAATTGC
>Ga0307372_10001567_pt1 | contig 39728 bp, 34 predicted proteins | sample OX1MG_FD_202533 | JGI IMG/M metagenome (GOLD analysis project Ga0307372, IMG submission 202533) | Soil microbial communities from Risofladan, Vaasa, Finland - OX-1 | ecosystem: Environmental > Terrestrial > Soil > Coastal area > Acid sulfate soil | place: Finland: Risofladan, Vaasa | collected...
TCGTCTGCTACAAGGACTACAAGGCGGACCCGATCTACGCGACGGACCCGAAGCTCGCCACGGGCGCCTCGTGGCAGGAAGACGCCGTGTCCCTGCCCGAGAGCGAGCTGATCGGCGTGATGTACCAGGCCTACGGCGCCGACGCGCCGCTCGTCGTCGCCGACGCCTCGTCCTGGGTCTTCGCCGGGACCGGGCTTCGCGACAAGGAGGCCGTGCACGGGGTCCCGGCGGCGAACCAGAACGTCGTCGGCTCGGAGTTCGACGGCTTCGAGCCCCGACTGCCCGGGCCGAGGAACGTCACGATCCTCGCCCACTCACCCGCGCCGAGCGTCGGTGGCCAGCTCTACTCCGACATGAGCTACTACACCCGGCCCGGTGGCGGCGGGGTCTTCGCGACCGGCACGGCCCGCTGGGTCCAGCTGCTCTGGGACGGGGCGGCGTCCCTCGACGCCGCGCTCAGTTTCGGGGTCTCGCCGGCGATGCGACCCCTCACGCAGATCACCCTGAACGTGCTCGCCGCCTTCGCCAGGGGACCGGCGTCGAGGCACCACCCCTCGACGGCGAACTGGCAGCGCTTCTACTCGCCCTCGGTCGCGCCGGTCCGCAGCGTCGACGTCTCGTGAGCGGCACCGGCGCCCGGACGCGGCACGACCCCGGGTAGCCGGTCGGCCGGAGCCGCCCGAACTTCCCGGGGCCGATGCCTACGGAGTTCCGGTGACCCGACCGGCTGCCGTCCGGCGATCCGACCAGGTCAGCCACCTTGCGGCGACCTCGCCGACCCCGGTCACGCTCCGAGAAGCGATCCTGAGGCCTGCGCCCTTCCCTCCTACCACTGCTTGCACGCACCTCGTCGTGAGCACTCCGTCCATCCCTTGCGGGAAGTCCGTTCTCGAACCGACCTTTCGGCCACTTCGTTGCACTCACCCGGTCGGTCCGTGTCCGCCTTGGTGAATGCAGCTTGCGTCAACCGGGGGCTCCAGTCAACGGCAATTCGCGAGATCCAGAAGTTCTCGACAGGAGAATGACAACTTCCCCCTCTCGTCCCCAGGAGAGGAACAGCTCTGTCCACAGGGCGGGCCTTCTCCTCGCGTGACGCGGGCCGATCCTGCCGCTTGATCCCGCTCAGCGCGCGGCGCCGGGGGGCGGCGTCTGCTGCCAGCCGAGCAGGTCGAGCGCCGGCTGGGCGCCCCGGTCGAACAGCCAGGCGAGCAGGTGCGCGCGCTCGGTGGCGACGCCGACGCGTTCCGCGAGGCGGGTGGCGGCGGCCGGCAGCTCGGCGGCCACGAACGCCTCGGGCCACTCCCCGGCCGAGTAGCCGAGGCCGAGGTCGACGTGGTGGAGCTCCACCTCCCGCCACCGGTGGAGCGGCATCTCCCGGCACGGCCAGGCCTCGCCCCAGGTGCGGTAGCCGTGGCCGTCCCACGCCTCGGGCGTCATCGAGGCCCAGGCGAGCTCCAGGCGCCGGCAGGACGCCACGAGGTCGGCGACGACCTCGTCGGCCGGGCGCCCCGCGCCCGCGGCGATCTCGCGCTCGCGCTGCTCCTCGCCCCCGGGGTACTGCGGAGCGGAGCGGCCCTCGACGGCCGCCTCGAGGACGCCCGAGTGCGAGTCGGCATTGCGGGCGAGGTGGGTGAGCACGTGGCCGACGCTCCAGCCCGGGAGCCGGCTCGGACGCCGCGCCGTGCCGTCGTCGAGCCCGCGCAGGCGCTCGAGCAAGCGGGCGTGGGCGTCGGTGCACGACGCCACCACCTGAGAGGGTCCTTCCATCGGCTCACCGCCTCCCGTTCCCCGGCCCCACGCGCCGGCACCTCCCGGCCATTCTGCTCGACGACGCCCGCCGGCCAGGGCCCGCGGGGGTCTCCCGGCGCGTGCCGGGCGGTCCCGCGACCGCGAGCGACGCCGCGGCGCGGGCGCCGGCCGAGCGGGCGCTCGACGCGGGCGGGCTCCCGGGACCATGATCGGGGCGTGGAGCATCGCCGCCCTCGTCACCGGAGCGGGGAAGGCGCGCGGACGTGATCGGGCCGTTCGTCTTCACCGGCCTTCCCCAGCGGGTCATCTTCGGGTCGGGCACCCTCGGGCGTCTCGCCGAGGAGGTCCGCCGGCTCGGTTGCGAGCGGGCGCTCGTCGTGGCGGGCCCGGTCCAACAGGCGCTCGCCACGAGGGTCGACGGGCTGCTCGGCGAGCTGTCGGTCGGCGTCTTCTCGGGCGCGCGGGTGCACACGCCGGTCGTGGTCACGGCCGAGGCCCTGGCGGTGCTCGGCCAGCGCGGCGCCGACTGCCTCGTGGCGGCCGGTGGCGGCTCGGCGATCGGGCTCAGCAAGGCGCTCGCCCGGCGCACCGGCCTGCCCCAGCTCGTCGTCCCGACGACCTACGCGGGGTCCGAGCGCACGGCGGTCGTCGGCGAGACCGAGGACGGCCACAAGACGACGCGGCGCGCCGACGCCGTGCTCGCCCGGACGGTCGTGTACGACGTGGAGCTCACCCTCCACCTCCCGGTCGGGCTCTCGGCGACGAGCGCCGTCAACGCGATCGCCCACGCCGCCGAGGCGCTCTACACCCACGAGGTGAGCCCGCTCGTCGTCTCGATCGCCGAGGAGTCGGTGGCGCGGCTCGCCTCGAGCCTGCCCCGCATCGCCGCCATGCCCGCCGACCCGGACGCACGCGCGGACGCCCTCTACGGGGCGTTCCTCGCCGGTACGTGCCTCGCGTGCGCCACGATGGGCCTGCACCACAAGCTCTGCCACGTCCTCGGTGGTGCCTTCGACCTGCCGCACGCCGCCACCCACGCCGTCGTGCTGCCGTACGCACTCGCCTACAACGCCCCGAGCGCGCCCGCAGCGATGGCCCGCCTCGCCGGGGCGCTCGGCGCCGAGGACCCGGTGTCGGGCCTCCTGCAGCTCGAGGAGCGGCTCGGGGTCCCCGGATCGCTCGCCGAGCTCGGGATGCCGGCGGACGGGGTGGAGCGCGTCGTCGGGACCCTCATGGCAGACGCTGTCGAGAACCCGCGGCCGCTCGAGGCCGGGCCGATCCGCGATCTCGTCGGGCGGGCCCTCCGAGGCGAGGGGCCGCCGGCCGAGGGGTGGGCGGCATGAGCGCCGCCGCGGACCGGGAGCCGGGATCGGTCGAGGGCCGGCTAACCGCCGAGGTGCTCGCCCGGCTGGGCGGCGCCGGCACGCCGCGGGTGCGCCAGGTGAGCGAGGCGCTCGTCCGGCACCTCCACGCGTTCGTGCGCGAGGTCGAGCCGACGATGGAGGAGTGGGCCGGGGCGATCGGCTTCCTGACGCGCACCGGGCAGATGTGCACCGACCGGCGTCAGGAGTTCATCCTCCTGTCCGACGTCCTCGGCGTCTCGATGCTCGTCGACGCGATCAACCACCGCCGCCCCGGGGCCGCCACCGAGAACACCGTCCTCGGCCCCTTCTACGTCGAGGACCCGGAGGAGCGCCCGCTCGGAGCCGACCTGGCCGACGGCGCCGAGGGCGTCCCACTGCTCGTGGAAGGCACGGTGTCCGCTGCGGACGGCGCGCCCGTGGCCGGCGCCGTCGTCGACACCTGGCAGGCGGATGCCGACGGCTACTACGACGTCCAGCTCGGCGAGGAGCACCGCCTGCGCGCGCGCCTGCGCTGCGGGCGGGACGGCCGCTTCTCGTTCTGGTCCCTCGTCCCCTGCAGCTACCCGATCCCCGAGGACGGCCCCGTCGGCGAGATGCTCCGCGCCCAGGGCCGCCACCCCTACCGCCCGGCGCACGTCCACTTCATCGTCTCGGCGCCGGGCTTCGACAGGCTCGTGACCCACGTTTTCGTCGCCGGCGACCCGTACCTGACCTCGGACGCCGTCTTCGGCGTGAAGGACTCCCTGATCCGCGAGCTCGAGCGCTTCCCGGCCGGCACGGCGCCGGACGGGCGCGACGTCGCCTCGGACTGGGCCCGCCTGCGCTACGACTTCGTGCTGGCTCCGGCCTGATCCGCGGGCGGGACGGCTCGGCGCCTCGCGAGGCCGGCGAGCACCTCGAGCACCACGCGGTGCGCGTTGTTCACCGTCAGCTCGGCCCAGTCGTAGGCAGGGGCGACCTCGACCACGTCGGCGGCGACGAGCGGTGTCTCGGCGGCGACCCGCCGCACGGCCCGGAGCAGGTCGGCCGGCGACATCCCCCCGGGCTCGGGCGTGCCGGTGCCCGGGGCGAAGCCGGGGTCGAGCACGTCGATGTCGACGGAGAGGTAGAGGGCGTCGGGCCCGTCGAGCGCCTCGGCGATCGCATCGTCCATGACGGCGGTGATGCCGCGCTCCCAGACCTCGTCCATCAGGTGCCAGCGCATCTGCTGCTCGCCCATCCAGGCGAAGGTCTCCGCCGGAGGCCAGTAGCCACGAAGGCCGATCTGGACGAAGTTGCGCCCCGGGACCGCTCCGGACTCGATGAGGCGCCGCATGGGGGTCCCGTGGCTGGCGAGGTTGCCCTCGATCGAGTCCGCCGTGTCGGCGTGCGCGTCGAAGTGCACGATCCCGAGGCGTCCCCAGCCGACCGCCTCGGCGACGGCGGTCGCCGAGGGCCAGGTGATCGAGTGGTCGCCGCCGAGCACGATCGGCACGATGCCACGGCCCGCGACCTCGCCGACCCGCCGGCGGATCGCCGCGTGGGAGGGCTCGACCAGGCCGTGGCTGCACAGGGCGTCGCCGTAGTCGACGACCTCCAGCGCCTCGAACAGCTCGATCCCGAGGTCGAGGTGGTAGGTGCCGGGGCCGTAGGCGAGGGCCCGCAACGCCCGTGGTCCAAAGCGCGCCCCCGGGCGGTTCGTCGTCCCGCCGTCCCAGGGCGCGCCGACCACGGCGACGTCGGGCCGCCAGGCGTCGAGCTGCTCGGGCTCGGAGAGGAACGGCCGCTGGGCGAAGGTGGCGAGACCCTGGTAGGAGGCGGCGCCGAGCTGGGCCGCCATGCCGGGGGCCAGCTCGCGACGTGGCCCGCCGCCGGAGGCGTCGCGCGTGGAGTCCTCAGGGCTCATCGGCCAAGTATTGCCGGGTGCCGCACGGCCTGGCGCCGGGGGTGCGGGGGGCTGGTCACACCCCTTCGACGGCCGGGCCGCCCGGCACGTTGGCTCGAGCGCTTCGGCGACGCCGGCTGACCGCCGCCGGCCGCGGCACGGCCCGTCGGGCCTCAGCGGTCGAGGAGGAACGGGTAGCGGGCCCGCACCTCGGCGACGCGGGCGGGGTCGACCTCGGCGACGAGGATCTCCTCGCCCGTGCCGCCGGTGGCCAGCACCTCGCCGAAGGGCCCGACGACGACGCTTCCTCCAGCGTAGGCGGTGCCGCCACCGTCGCCGACCCGGTTCACCGCGACGACGTAGGCCTGATTCTCGATCGCCCTGGCGCGCACGAGCGTGTCCCAGTGCGCCTGGCGGGAGGCTGGCCAGCTCGCGACGATCGCGTAGCAGTCCGTCTCGAGGGCGGCGTCCCAGAAGTGGTCGGCGAAGCGCAGGTCATAGCAGACGAACGGGGTGATCCGGACACCCTCGACCTCGATCGTGACTCGGCGGGTACCGGGCGCGTAGTGCTCGTCCTCGCCGCTGTAGCTGAACGGGTGGATCTTGTCGTAGTGGCGGGCGGACCCGTCCGGCCCGGCGAGCAGGAAGCGGTTGGAGGGTCGTTCGTCCGGGGCGCTCCGGCAGGGGAAGGAGGCGCCCAGCCACAGCCCGCGCCCGGTCGCCTGCTCGAGGAGGAACGAGGCGGTCGGCCCCTCGGGCGGTTCGGCGATCTTCCCGGTCGCCATCGAGAAGCCCGTGGCGAACATCTCGGTGAGCAGCGCGAGGCGGGCGCCGGCTGCCGCCGCCCGGGCGATCTGGGTCGCCAGCCGCTCGAAGTTGGCGTCGCGGTCCTCCCACACGATGTCGTGCTGGATCGCGGCGATCCTCACGGAGCGAGCGCCTTCAGGCGAGCTAGCGCCTCCTCGAGGATCTCCGGCCGCTTGCAGAAGGCCCAGCGGACGAGGGAGCGGCTGGAGACCTTGTCGTCGTAGAAGACCGAGCTCGGGATCGCCACGACGCCGCAGCGCTCGGGCAACGTGCGGCAGAACTCGACCCCGTCGTCCGTGCCGAGCGACCGCACGTCGGTGGTCGCGAAGTACGTCGCCGCGGGGCGGTAGACCTCGAGACCCAGTGCGGCGAGACCGTCGCAGAGCAGGTCCCGCCGCTGGTGGAGCTCCTGGAGCACCGGGTCGATGTAGCGCCTGCCCTCGCCGAGCGCGGCCGCGGCCGCGAGCTGGAACGGCGCCGGGCTCACGTAGGTGAGGAACTGCTTGGCGGCCCGCACCGCCGCGATCAGCGGCCCCGGCGCGCACGCCCAGCCGACCTTCCAACCGGTGAAGCCGAAGGTCTTGCCGGCCGAGGAGACAGTCACCGTGCGCTCGCGCATCCCCGGCAGCGTGGCCAGCGGGACGTGCTCGCCCTCGAAGACGAGGTGCTCGTAGACCTCGTCGGTCACGGCGACCAGGTCGTGCTCGACGCACAGGCGGGCGATCAGCTCGAGCTCCTCGCGCCCGAAGACCTTGCCCGTCGGGTTGTGCGGCGAGTTGAGCAGCAGGAGGCGGGTCCGCGGCGTCACGGCCCGGACGAGCTCGTCCGGATCGAACGACCAGTCCGGCGCCCGGAGGGGCACGACACGGCGCGTCGCGTCCGCCATCGCGGTGCAGGCCGCGTAGGAGTCGTAGTAGGGCTCGAACATGACGACCTCGTCGCCACGCTGGCAGAGCGCGAGCAGCGCCGACGCGATGGCCTCGGTCGCCCCCGCGGTGACGAGCACCTCGCCGTCGGGGTCGTAGCCGAGTCCGTAGCACTCGAGCTGGTGCCGGGCGACGGCCGTGCGCAGCTCGGGGACGCCCGGGCCCGGGGGATACTGGTTGTGGCCGGCCCGGATAGCCGCGATCGCCGCCTCCTTGATCTCCTCGGCGCCGTCGGTGTCGGGGAAGCCCTGGCCGAGGTTGATCGAGCCGGTGGCGACGGCGAGCGCCGACATCTCGGCGAAGATCGTCGTCGTGTGGTCCTGGAGGCGGTCGTTCAGGTAGGGCAGACGCGGCGCCACGGACCGGACAGTACCGTGCAGCTCCTCCGGTCGTGGAGTGCTCGGGAACGCGGGCCACGCCGGTCGCGCCCCGGGGCCCGCACCGAGGGCACGAGCACGGCCTGGCGGCCAGGTGGGACCCGTCGCGTTGGGCGGAAATAGCCGGACGCGGAATTACCCCAATAACGCGCGAGCGGGCCGACAGAATGCCGACCCGCTCCAACGCATCATTCGCTTGTCTGTACGGGAGGCATCCAAGCTCTCCCGTACGCGCTCGCAAGCCCTTGCCCTATCGCACGCTCACCGCGGGGTTCACGCGCCCCGTGCGCTGTGCCGTGATCGAGCTGATCGCTCCTTACGGCCTACTTGGCCGGCATGGCGCCGATCGGCGCATAGCTCGAGCGCCTACAAGCCCGAGTCTGGCGGCTCGGGCGATTCCGGTCCGGCGGATCGCCCTCCTCGGACGAGTCACACGTTCTCACGCTGACTCTCCTTCCCTTGCCTGTTCGTACGGGGGATCTGCTCCTCCGCGGTCCCTATGGTCTGCCCGCGGGACCCGATTGTCAATCCCTGAGATATGAAGCTTTGGCGTCCAACCTGTGGGGGAGCTGGCCACCTACGCCGGGGGCTGCGTGGCGGCCGACGCAGCGCCTCCCCGCCGGGTGGGCTCGGGCCTCCCGACGTCCGGTCGTGGCACCTGCCCTGACGGCGGTCCCCCGGCGCTGGCGCGAGGGTCCGCCGCGCCGGCGTCGGGCCGGTCGACACGTCCCGGACCGTCGCGCCACTCCCCGGGCGGCCGGCCATCGCCGCTCCGGCCCCGGGACGGGCGTTCCCTATGATGTGCAGCCGCCCGGGCACTGGCGCAGACGGGCGCCCGGGGCGGGAAGGGGGCCGACGCGTGCGGGGACTCAAAGGGGCCCGGGGCGACGGTCGGCGCGGCTCTCCGCCGCGAGCCCGGGGCTTCCGGTCGTGAGCACGGTGACGGTCGTCCTGGCGGCCGCGTCGTCGGCCTCCCTCGTGGCCTGGTGCGTGAACGCGTTCCTGCGCGGCCGGTTCTGGACCACGGCCGTGCGCCTGCCGCCGGGGACACCGCCCGGGCCGCATCCGTCGGTCGTGGTCGTCGTGCCGGCCCGCGACGAGGCCGAGCTGCTGCCGCGCACCCTGCCGACGCTGCTCGCCCAGGAGTACCCGGGAGCCTTGTCGGTGGTCCTCGTCGACGACCGGAGCAGCGACGGCACGGGCCGCCTCGCCCGAGAGCTCGCCCGCGGGGCCGGCCGGGCGCTCGACGTCGTCGGGGGCAGCGATCCTCCGCCGGGGTGGGCGGGCAAGGTCTGGGCGCTCGCGTGCGGGGTGGCCGCCGCGCCGCCGAGCGAGTACCTCCTGCTCAGCGATGCCGACATCACCCACGGCCCCGACTCGGTCAGTCGCCTCGTGGCGCTCGCCGTCGCCGACGACCGCGACCTCGTCTCCGTCATGGCGAGACTGCGCTGCGAGGGCGGCTGGGAGCGGCTCGTCGTCCCGGCGTTCGTCTACCTCTTCGCGCTCTTGTACCCGTTCCGCTGGGTCAACTCCCCGGCGCGACGGACGGCTGCCGCGGCGGGCGGCTGCCTGCTCGTGCGGCGGGACGCGCTCGAGGAGTCCGGCGGCCTGGAGGCGATCAAGGGGGCCCTGATCGACGACGTGAGCCTGGCAGCCGCGGTGGCCCGCCGGGCGCGCGGGGGCGCGGCGCGGCTCTGGCTCGGCCTGCACGGCGAGGTGCGGAGCCTCCGTGCCTACCCGCGCCTCGGCGATCTCTGGGACATGGTGGCCCGCAGCGCCTACACGCAGCTCCGGCGCTCGCCGCTGCTGTTAGCGGGAACGCTCGCCGGCCTGCTCCTGCTCTTCGCCGTCCCGCCGGCAGCGGTCATCCTCGGCGCCATGACATGGGGATCGGGCGGCGCCTGGGCGCTCGGCGCCGGGGCGGCGGCGTGGCTCATCCTGGCGGCGAGCGAGGTGCCGATGCTCCGCTACTACGGGCTCGCCCCCTGGCGGGCCCTCGCGCTCCCGGCGGTCGGCCTGCTCTACGGGGCGATGACCGGCGACTCCGCGCTGCGCCACTGGCGCGGGCGCGCCGGCTCCTGGCGCGGACGCCCCGTCGCCGGGCCGGCCTGAGCCCGCCCGTCGAGCTCGCCGCCGTCCACGACCGCCGCGTCGCGGGCAGGCTGTGGAGGTGGTGGTCGCGGCGCTCCTCGTCGAGCTGCACATCAGGGACTCCGGATCGCTCAAGTCCAAGCGGGCCGTCGTGCGCCACCTGCTCGACACGGCGAGGCGCCGCTACGCAGTGGCGGCCGCCGAGGTCGACAGCCAGGACCTCTGGCAGCGCGCCGGGCTCGGCTTCGCCGCCGTCGGCGCCGACGCGGCCCACGTGGAGGCGATCCTCGATCGGGTCGAGCGGTTCGTGTGGTCGCACCCGGAGGTCGACGTCCTCTCCTGCACCCGCCACTGGCTGGAGCTCGACGGCTGACGACCGCCGGCTCGCCCTGGCGGCGGGGCAGGTCCGTGCGCCGGCCGCTCGGTAGGCTCGCCCCATGCTTGACGACAACGTGAAGTCACTCGCGCAGGCCAGGAACTTCGCCGCGCTCACCACCTTGATGCCCGACGGCCAGCCCCAGACCCAGATCATGTGGGTGGACGCCGACGACGAGCACGTGCTGATCAACACCGAGGTGCACCGGCAGAAGTTCAAGAACGTCGGCCGCGACCCGCGGGTGACCGTCGCCATCTTCGACGGCGAGAACCCCTACCACTACGCCGAGGTGCGGGGCCGGGTCACCGGGACCGTGCGCGGCGACGAGGCGCGCTCGCACATCGACCGCCTCAGCCAGAAGTACACGGGCGGTCCCTACGCCCCGGAGATCCAGAGCGAGCGCGTCATCTTGCAGATCACCCCCGAGCGCCAGCGGGTCCAGTAGGCCGGCAGGTCCAGTAGGCCGGCGGGTCCGGTAGGAACGCGCCGTCGGGTCGGTCGGGGAGGGCGTCGCGCCCTCCGGCGAGGCTGGGCCGTGTCGGTCGGGGCGCGCGTCCTCAGCACATCTCGATGCGACGGACGCCAATTCACCACGCGAAATCCCAGGTCGAAGGACTATCGGCCCGGGGATGTGGGACCGTGTCCTCTACGGGCGGCCCGCTCCAGATGCCTAGATGGTGCCGTCGCCCCGGAGGCGACCGGCCGATCGGCAAGGTCGTGCGTGCACAGATGGGACCACAGTGGCGACCGAAACGATCCGACGAGCAGCTTCGCCTTCTCGAGCAGCACCTCGGGCGGTCCGAGGGAACCAGCCGGCGCGGGCGCCGCGAGCGTCTGACGACGGCCGTGACGAGCGGCGGAGCGTGCTGTGGCAGCAGCACCGGTCGGAGCCGAGCACGGGGACGCGCAACGCGTTGTTGACCGAGTACCTGCCGCTCGTCGCTCGAGCGGTGCACGGCGTGCCCGCCAAGGTACGGACGCACCACGAGCCGGGCGACCTCGAGAGCTACGGGGTGTTCGGCCTGATGGACGCGATCGCCCGCTTCGACGCCGGCTCGCCGCCCTCCCGTTTCCCCGGCTACGCCGTCCTCCGCATCCGCGGCGCCATCTTCGACGAGCTGCGGCGCCTGGACTGGCTCCCACGAGCGACGAGGCGCCGGGTCGTGGCCTTCACGAAGGCGTCCGAGGCCCTGACCGCGAGCGCCGGCCGCACGCCGGAACGCCGTGAGGTGCTCGCCGAGATGGGTGCAGGCGAGCGGGCGTCGCGCTCGGTCGCCCTGGCGCTGCCGACGGCCCAGCTGCTCTCGCTCAACGCCGCCGGCCAGTCTTCCGACGCTTCCGACGACGCGCAGCCGCTCGAGGAGCGACTGGCGGGAGATCCCGTCGAGGGCCCCGAGCACCGCTGCATCGCCGCGGCGCGCCGGGCAGCGCTGCAGGACGCGTTCGCCGGCTTGACCGATCGCCAGCGCCAGGTGCTCGACATGCGCATGACCGAGCACCGGACCCAGTCCGAGATCGGCGAGATCCTCGGCGTCACGAACTGCCGCGTCTCCCAGCTCGAGGCCCGGGCGATCGCCGTTCTCCGCGAGCAGATGCAGCGGAGCGGCTGGATGCCGAGGCGGGAGCTCGTCCGCTTCTAGCTAGTCGCGCGACGGCGTGGCCGATGCCGCGCCGTACGGGCGGGGCTGCGGCGGTGCGGCGCCGCGCACGATTGGCGCGCGCCGGATCCTCAACGCGGGAGGTGGCTCGCGTGCTCCTCGGTGGGGCGCGTGCGCACGGTGGCGTGCTCCCGGCCCGGCCGGATCAGGCCAGCGGCGACGACGAGCACGAAGACGGTCGGTACTGCGAGCCAGAGGGCGTTGACCAACAGGTTCACGAGACCCACTCCTTCTTCTCGACGCTTGGGACGTCGCTGCTCATGCCACCACAGCGGATTGAGAAACCCGTGTGGGACATCTGAGGGTTCTGTTAGGGCGGGGACCGCACCCACAGACCGCACCGCACCGGGCCGTGACGTCCAGCCCTGGCGGGCGGGGCCTGCGTGGCGCAGGATCGGGACGTGGACGACGTCAGCGCGCACGACGACGTGCAGCAGCGGCTGGTCGGCGAGGTCGCCGAGCTCCTGGCCGCGCTGCGCATCTCGCCCGTGCCGCGCGTCCGGCCGGCGAGCGACCTCGTGCGCGACCTCGGCCTCGACAGCCTCGCCGTCGTGGAGCTGCGGGACCGCCTGGAGGACGCCTTCGGCGTCTCGCTCGCCGACGGGCTCCTGTCGAGCGCGGTGAGGGTCGAGGATTGGGTCGACGCGGTGCTCGCCGCGGGGGCCGAGCACCCCGGGCGTCCCGGTGCGCGCCCGCCGGCCCGGCCCGGGCCCGCGCCGCCGAGCTCGGCGGCCGCGACGCCCGACGGGGCCGAGGCGCTGCTCGACGCCGTGACGTGGCACCTCGACCACGAGCCCGACCGCGTGGCGCTCCGACTGCTCGCCGAGGGTCCCGAGGGCGCCATCGAGACGCTGACCTACGCCGAGCTGGCCGGACGGGCCGGGGACTTCGCCCGGGGCCTCTCCGGCCTGGCCGAGCCCGGCGAGCAGGTCGCCATCATGTTGCCGAGCGGCCGTGAGTACTTCGTCGCGTTCCTCGGGACCGTGATGGCGGGCGCCGTGCCGGTCCCGATCTACCCGCCGGCCCGCGTCGCCGACGTCGGGGAGCACGTCCCCCGCCAGGCCCGGGTCCTGACCGACGCGCACGCGGTGGCGCTCGTGTCCTTCCCCGAGGCGCGCGTCGTGGCGAGGATGTTGTCGCCTCGCGTCCCGTCGCTACGCGCCGTCGTCACCGTGGGGGAGGTCGCGGCGCGCGCGCCGGGCGTGCGCCCGGACGCTCCGACGTGGGCGGCGAACGCCGACGACACGGTGTTCGTCCAGTACACCTCGGGGAGCACGGGGGACCCGAAGGGGGTGGTGCTCACCCACCGCCAGCTCCTCGCCAACATCCGGGCGATGGGGGCGGCGGCGGAGACCAGCCCGTCAGACGTCTTCGTGAGCTGGCTCCCCCTCTACCACGACATGGGGCTGATCGGTGCCTGGCTGGCCGGCTTCGTGCTCGGCTTCTCCTCCGTCGTCATGTCGCCGCTCGCCTTCCTCTCCCGCCCCGCCAGGTGGCTGCGGGCGATGACCGAGTTCGGCGGCACCTTGTCGGCGGCGCCGAACTTCGCCTACCAGCTGTGCGTCGACCGCATCACCGACGCCGAGATCGAAGGCGTCGACCTCTCCAGATGGCGCGTCGCGTTCAACGGGGCGGAGCCGGTGAGCCCGGAGACGATCGACCGCTTCTGCCGCCGCTTCGGGCCGTACGGGTTCCGGCGCGAGGCGATGGCGCCCGCGTACGGTCTCGCCGAGGGGGGGCTCGGGGTCACCTTCCCGCCGCTCGGCCGGGGTCCCGTCATCGACGTGATCGAGCGCGAGCTCTTCGTCCGCTCGGGCCGCGCGCTCCCCGCCGCCGCCGACGCGCCGACCGCGATGCGCCTCGTCGGGAGCGGGCTGCCGATCGGCGGCTACGAGGTCCGGATCGTCGACAGCGCAGGGCTCGAGCTCGGCGCGCGCCGCGAGGGCAGCCTGGAGTTCCGCGGGCCCTCGGCGACGAGCGGGTATCTCAACAACGAGGTGGCGACGGCCCAGCTGTTCGACGGGACGTGGCTTCGGACCGGCGACCTCGCGTACACGGCCGACGGCGAGCTGTTCCTCACCGGCCGGGAGAAGGACATCGTCATCAGGGCCGGGCGCAACCTGCACCCGGCCGAGCTGGAACGCGCCGTCGGCGAGCTCGACGGCGTCCTCGCGGGCGGCGTCGCCGTCTTCGCCAGCACGGACCCGGCGCTTCAGACCGAACGCCTGGTCGTCGTCGCCGAGTCGGACCTCGCTGGCGAGGAGGGCCGCAGGGCGCTTCGCGCCGCGATCGTCTCGATGACCGTCGACCTGCTCGACACGCCGCCCGACGACGTCGTCCTCGTCCGGCGGGGCGCGGTGCTCCGCACGGCCAACCGCAAGCTGCGGCGTGACGCGATGCGCCGACGCTACGAGCGCGGCCGCCTCGACGTGGCGCCCCGGCGGGCCGCCGTCCAGCTGGCGGGGCTGGCGTGCGCCGCCGCCTGGGCGAGCGTCCGCAGACGTGTCCGCTCCGGTGGCGAGCTCGGCTACGCCGCCTACGTCTGGGCGTCGGTCGGGCTGGTCTGCGGTCCGTTGTGGGTGGCGGTGGCCGTCCGGCGGAGCGTCGCGGCGCGCTGGGCGCTCACCTGCCGGGCCATCGAGGTGCTCCGGCGGCTGACGGGCCTCGGGCTCGCCGTCGAAGGCGATCCCGCCGCCCTGCCCCGGCCGTGCGTCGTCGTCGCCAACCACGCGAGCTTCATCGACGGCGCGTTGCTCATCCGGGTGCTCGCCAGCCCGGCGATCTTCATGGTCGGCAGCGAGTTCGGCGAACAACGTCTCGTCGGTTCGTTCCTCCGCCGGATCGGCTGTGTCTTCGTCCACCGTGGCTCGGCCGAGCACAGCGTGGCGGAGCTGGCCGGGCTCGCTTCCGAGCTCGAGCACGGCGCGCGCCTGATCGCGTTCCCAGAGGGCGGGCTCGCGCGGACGCCGGCCCTCCGGCCGTTCCGGCTCGGCGCGTTCGCCGTCGCGTCCGCGGCCCGCTGCCCGGTCGTCCCCGTCGGGATCCGTGGCACCCGTGACGTCCTGCGCCCCGGGTCGCGCCGCCTGCGCCGCGGCGGCATCCGGGTGGTGATCGGCGAGGCGATCCAGCCCGAGGGGGACGACCTCGAGGCGCGCGTCGCGCTCCGCGACGAGGCCCGCCGGCGCCTCGCGGTCCTCCTCGGCCCCCGCCCGGCGGGGGCCGGCGGGGGCGGGGGCTGAACGGGGGCGTCTCCGGGCGGGGCACGTCCCGGCGAGGACCTTCGCCCCTGGGCGGCCACCGCCGTGGAGGTCAACGTGGGGGCATGAGAAGGACGAGCGCGCTGGCGGGTCCCGACTCTCCGGTGGGGCGGCTCCACCTGCTCCCACCGGTGCACGTCGCGCCGGAGACGTCGCTCGTGGAGGTGGCGCGCCTGCTCCGTGAGCACGGCGTGTCCCTGGCGGTCGTCGACTTGTCCGAGCCCGCCGTCGTGACAGAACGCGACCTCGTCGGGGCGCTCGCCGGTGGCCGGTCGACGACGGGCTCGGCCGGGGAGCTGGCGACGCGGCACCCGGTGATGGTCGCCGCCTCGATGCCGCTCGCCGAGGCGGTCGCCGTCATGTTGGACCACGGGATCCGGCACCTGCTCGTCTGCGACGAGGCGGGAAGGCCGATCGGGACGTTCTCGTCGCGCGAGGGCATGCGGATCCTGCTGCGCCAGGTGGATCCCGGGCTGTGGGAGCCGTCGGCCGGCGCGGACCCCGCCCCGCCGGCCGACGCCGGCTGAGGGCCCTCCGCCCGGTCAGGAGTGACGCTCCGGCCCGTCCTCCTGGGCCGTCCGCTGCCGCGCTGGCAGCGCCTGCCGCCCGATCCGGCGTCGGCGAGTCGACATCGACGAGTCGGCATCAGCGCGTCGGCGTCAGGCGACCTGTGCGCCCGGCGGCGCCCCCGCCGGCACGGCATGGGTCTCCCGTAGGACCTGGTCGATGTCGTCGAGGAGGCGGTCGATCCCCTCAACCATCCGGTCGTGGCGCTCCCGGGGCGTCTCCCGCGCCGGCCGCTGTCCGTCGCTCATCGTCTGCGTCCTCCCCCGTGCGGCGCCACCGGCGGCTTCGTCGCCACCAGGGAAGCCGGCCTGCTCCCAGCACCAAGCGTGCGGGGGCCGGGCGCGAGCGAGTAGGGACGAAGGTCATCTCCCCGGCGGGCGATCGCCCTCGGCGGCGCGGGTCAGGTCATATAGCATTTCTGATCTGACCCGAGAGGAGCACCATGGCCGACCACGACCCCGGCATCGCGAGCGCGGCGGCGGTGGAGGGCCCGCGCACGTGGCTCGTCACCGGTGCGTCGCGTGGTCTCGGGCGCGCCTTCGTCGAGGCCGCGCTCGGCGCCGGCGACGCCGTCGCAGCGACGGCCCGGGACGCCCGCACGCTGGCAGGTCTCGTCGGGCGCTTCCCGGACCGCGCGCTCGCGCTCGACCTCGACGTCACCGACCACGACGCGGCGCGCGAGGTGGCGGCGCGCGTCGCCGAGCGGTTCGGCCGGCTGGACGTCGTCGTGAACAACGCCGGCTACGGCCTGCACGGCGCGGTCGAGGGGGTCACCGAGGCCGAGGCCAGGGCCCAGCTCGAGATGAACTTCTTCGGCGCGCTGTGGGTCACCCAGGCGGTGCTGCCCTACATGCGCCGGCAGGGGAGCGGCCACGTCGTCCAGGTCTGCTCGGCGGCCGGCGCGGTCGGCTTCGCGCTCGTCGGGATGTACTCGGCCAGCAAGTTCGCGCTGGAGGGCATGAGCGAGTGCCTGGCCCGCGAGGTGGCGCCGTTCGGGGTCAAGGTGACGATCCTCGAGCCGAGCGACTTCCGCACGGGGTTCAGGGACCGGGCGGCCAAGCGCCGGCGCCCGCTCCCCGCCTACGAGGAGGCCTTCGGCGCGAACCTCGACGCCCTCTCCGCCCGACACTCGGGGAGCGAGGCGGGCGATCCGGCGCGCGCCGCCCGGGCGCTGCTCGCGCTGGTCGACGAGGCGGAGCCGCCGCTCAGGCTGCTCCTCGGCAACATGGCCTTCGACGTGGTGACGTCGGCGCAGCGCCGCCGGCTCGAGGAGTGGGCGGCGCAGGAGGCCGTCGCGCGAGCGGCCGACGGCTGAGCGCGGACGACCCGCGCCACGCCGGGGGAGCCGTGCCCGCTCACTCCCACGGCGCGCCGATCTCCGCCCGGGTGCCGTAGGAGGCGCGCGCGCCGGGCCGGCCGACGGCGAAGGTCGCCGCCGCGATGCCGGCCCGCACGGCGTCGAGGACCGTCCCGTTGCCGAGCGCCGACCGCGCGGTCCCGGCCGCGGCGAGCCAGGCGGCGAGCGCCCCGGCGAACGCGTCCCCGGCCCCGGTCGTGTCGAGGACCCGGGCGGGCCGGCCGGGTACGGCGAGGACCCCCTCGGCGGTCACGACGGCGGCGCCGTCGGCTCCGAGCGTGACGACCACCACACCGGTGCCGAGGGCGCGCAGGCGGCCGAAGAGGGCGGCACGCCCGCCGGCCGCCGTGCCCGCCAGCGCGGTGGCCTCCGGCTCGTTCGCGACGAGGACGTCGACGCGCCGGAGCAGCTCCGGCGGCAGCGGCCGGAAGGGCGCGGCGCTCAGCACCACCAGCGTCTCGGGGCCGGCGAGCTCGGCGGCCCGTCCCACCGTCGCGAGCGAGATCTCGAGCTGGACCAGCAGGACGGCGGCGGTCGAGAGCACGGGGGCCGCTCCGTCGAGGTCCGCCGGGGCGAGCAGCTCGTTGGCCCCGTCGGCGACGATGATCGAGTTCTCGCCGTCGGGGGTCACCGCGATGACCGCGGTGCCGCTGGCCACGCCCGGTGTGACGAGCACCCCGTCGGTGGCGAGCAGCGGGTGGCGCAGCCCGGCGAGCAGCTCGGCACCGGCGTCGTCGTCCCCGATCCGCCCGACGAGGTGGACCGCCACGCCGAGGGAGGCGACGGCCCAGGCCTGGTTGGCGCCCTTGCCGCCGCCGGTGACCGCGAGCGTCGCGCCGGTGACGGTCTCGCCCGGGCCCGGCCGCCTCGGGGTGCGCAGCATCAGGTCGCGGTTGAGCGAGCCGACCACGGCGACCACTGGGCTGGGCATCTCCCAGTATGGGCCGGTCGGCCGCGGCCGGCGGTGGGTGGCCCTCCACCCGCTCGGGCGGGCCGGCCGTACCGCCGGAGGGCGCGCCCACCTAGCCTGGAGCTGGATGATCCCCGAACGCGAGGCCGTCGCGAACGCGTACCTGGAGCACCTGACGACGGCAGATCTCGACCTGCTGCTCGCCGGTGCGCCGAGCGCCCCCGACGACCCCCTCGGGCGGCGCTCCCTCGTGCGCGCGCACCCCGGCGGCGTCGAGGAGCTGCTGGCGCGCCCGCAGGCCTTCGACGCGGTGTTCGGCCCGGCGGGCGGGGCCGAGCCGTTCGTCAGCGTCTCGCCGTTCCTCGCCTTCGCCGTCGCTGTCCAGCGCGTCGCGGTGGAGCTGCAGTCGGCGAGCTACGTCTCGGAGTGGCTCGGCCCCGGTGTCCGCACCCCGGTCTTCGACGTGGCGGAGCTGCGCGACTTCCTCGCGGCGCCGCGGCGCCGGCTCTTCCTCGCCGAGCTGCTGGCGTCGTACACGCACGTGGCGAGCGGCTCCGTCGTGGTTCAGACCCGCCGGGGCTGGCGGCGCCAGCGCTTCTCCGAGCTGGACCCGGTCCGCCTGGCGGGGCTCCTCGAGGTCGTCTCCGAGGCCGAGCTGCCGGGCGTCCTGCGCCGGCTCGGCGACGTCGCCCTCTTCCTGACCGGCGTCTTCCCCGACCACACCGCACGGCAGGGCTTCGGCCCGGTCGAGGAGACGCGCCTGTTGCGGGCCGGCGGCCTGTCGCGGCCGACCGGGCGCCAGGCCGAGCCCGCGGGTGCGGGGGCGGTCGGCGCCATGGGGGCGGTGGGGCTGCTCGAGCAGCTCGGGCGGCGGTGGTACCGGGGGGCCTTCGAGCTGCTCCCGCGGCCGGTGCCCGGCAACGTCGCCGTGCTCGGCGAGCTCCCGGAGCGCTTCGGCCAGGCGCGCCGCATCCTCAACCTCGTGACCGAACGCTTCCTCTTCCGCTACCGGGACCGCTGGTTCGGCGCCGCGGGCTAGTCCTGGCGGTCGGACGCGACGCGCGAAGGCGCGCGGACGGCGACCGCGGCCGGGGCCTCGACCCCGTCCCGCCCCGCCGGTCCGACCACCGCCGGCCCGGGGTCCGGCGGCGTGCGCGGGTGGGGGAGCGCCGGCAGCCGGCGGCTCCGCGCGTCGGCCACCGCCTCGTACACGGCCACGTGCTCCGCCACCATCCGCTCCATGCTGAAGCGCTCCTCGACGGACCGCCGGCAGGCCCGCCGGTCCAGTCCGGCCACCTCGGCGAGCGCGGCCACGAGCGCCTCGCCGTCGGCCGCCACGAAACCCGTCACGCCGTCGGTCACGATCTCGGGCGCGGCACCGTGCGGCGTGGTGACCACCGGCGTGCCGGTCGCCAACGCCTCGATCATCACCATGCCGAAGGGTTCCGGCCAGGTGATCGGGTTGAGGAGGCAGGTCGCACCGGCGAGCAGCTCGAGCTTGTCGGCGTCGTTCACCTCGCCGAGGTACTCGACGCCGGCCCCGAGCAGGGGCTCGACGCGCTCGGCGAAGTAGCGCCGCTCGGCGGTCTCGGACATCTTCGCGGCGATGCGGAGCGGCATCCCCGCGGCGCGCGCCACCTTGATCGCGACGTGCACGCCCTTTTCGGGGTTCATCCGGCCGAGGAACAGCGCGTAGCCCCCGCCGCCGTCGCCGACGGGAAAGCGCGCCAGGTCGACGCCGTGGTGGATCACCCCGGCCAGGCGGACCCCCCGCGCCGTCGAGGCCTGGTGGTGCGAGATGGCGATCACGGGTACCCGGTCGCTGGTCGCCCGGTAGAGGGCGCCGAGATCGCTCGCGAAGGGACCGTGGTTCGTCGTGACGACGGGAAGCCAGGGCAGCCGGTCGGCGTAGACGGGACCGACGAGCGTGTGGTCGTGGACGACGTCGAAGTCGGCGACGACGTCGTAGGCGGCGATCACGTGGCGCAGCTCGGCCGCCGCGCCACCGGTGCCGATCCCGACCGCGTGCTCGAAGACCCATCCTCGTGGCACCGGACAGGTGCTGTCGCCGGTGGAGTACAAGAGCACCTCATGGCCGGCCCGGACGAGTCCCCGGGCGAGGGTGTCGAGGACGGCCTCGGTGCCCCCGTAGGCGGGTGGGGGGATCTGCACCCACGGTGGCGCGATAACGGCGATGCGCACCTGTGGCTCCTCTTCCTGCGATGCCCGGCCGCCCACCAGGTGATGGTCCGGACCAGGTCCAACAGCCCCGGCCGACTCGCCGGTGCCTCTCAGCTAACGACCGGGTCGTCGTTGGCACTCAAGGGCTTTGACTGCTAATTCTAGCGCGGTCGCGGTGCCCGTCCGCCGACGGCGCCCGCTCGTCCCCGGCGGGGGCCGCGCCGGCGCGCCTCAGCGGGCTGAGAGCTCCGACCGTGACCGCTCCGGTGCTCGCGCCGTAGCATCGAGCGGGCCGCAGCCAGCTCGCCCGGACCTCAGGGTCCGCCCGGGGCAGGGTGGTGGCCCGACCGGGCGCCGGCGCCGGCCGGGTCGGGGCGTGTCGGCCGAGATCGTGGGGTGACCCTGTGACTTCCACCGCGGATGCGACGACGAGCCCGATGCCGGCGGCCTTCTTCGGTCACGGCAGCCCGATGAACGCGCTCGACGAGAACCGTTACACGGAGGCGTGGCGGGTCTTCGGGGCGTCGATCCCCCGCCCGCGGGCGATCCTGGTCGTCTCGGCCCACTGGTACATCCACGCCTCGGCGCTGACCGCCATGGCGGCGCCGAAGACGATCCACGACTTCTACGGCTTCCCGCCCGAGCTGTTCGCCGTCGAGTACCCGGCACCCGGCGACCCCCAGCTCGCCGAGGAGGTCGCCGACGTCGTGAAGCCGGCGTGGGTCGGCCTCGACGCGGACAGCTGGGGGATCGACCACGGGACGTGGTCCGTCCTGGTGCACGCCTTCCCGGGTGCCGACATCCCCGTCGTCCAGCTCTCCGTGAACGCGCTGCAGCCGTTCGACTACCACCTCGAGCTCGGCGCCAGGCTGGCGCCGCTGCGTGACCGTGGCGTGCTCGTCGTCGCCAGCGGCAACGTCGTGCACAACCTGCGCCGCATCGACTGGAACCAGCCGGACGCCGGGTTCGACTGGGCGCAGCGCTTCGACGAGCGCGCCCGGCAGACTATGACGGACGCACCGGCCGAGCTCGGCGCGATCCAATCCCACGGCGACTTCCCGATGGCGGCCCCGACGCCGGACCACTTCATCCCGCTGCTCTACCTCGCCGGGCTGGCCGCGGCGGCCGGCCAGCCGACGGACGTGCTCGTGGACGGCTATGCGATGGGCTCGCTGTCGATGACCGCCTACACGCTCGGCTGCCACGCGCTCCACCCCGACGGGCACGGGGGCTCACCGCCGCTCCCGCACGTTCCCGCCGACGAGACCAATCTCTGAAGGCCGCCGCCGGGTGCGTGCGAGCGGGGCACGGCGGGCGTCGACCGCCCGTGCGCGTCGCCGGGACGTCCCGCGTCCGGCCTGATCGTCGGGGCGCTCGACCAGCTCCGGGCCTGCTCGGCGGCCAGGCGTGCCCGGCGAGCGAGCCCGTGGCGGCCCCGTGGCGACGCGGCCGGGAGCCGCCGGGGCGGACGCGGCGTCGCGGCGTCGCGGCGTCGCGGCGTCGCGGCGTCGCGGCCCACTGTGGCCGGGACGCGCAACCGCCGGGACGGCCCGTTCGGGGCGGTCCCGGCGGTCGATCAGGCTCGCAATCGCGAGCCTGACGGCGTGCTCAGAGCGGGCGGACCCGCTTCGCCTGGAGGCCCTTCGGCCCCTGCTCGGACTCGAAGTCCACCTTCTGGCCCTCGACCAGCTCGCGGTAGCCCGAGCCCTCGATGGACGAGAAGTGTGCGAAGACGTCGGCCGAGCCGTCGTCAGGGGTGATGAACCCGAAGCCCTTCGCGGCGTTGAACCACTTCACGGTACCTGCGGACATTGCTGCCTCATTTCTCCACGCGCTATTCACATGCGGGAGACCCTGATGGCAACCGACAATGGCGCACAGCTCGCGTGTTATCTGGCTGTTCGCAGCTCCAAGTGTACCGGACCGGGGCGGCGTCCGGTCAAGAGATTCCCGGGCGCCCGGAGGCGGCTTGTGGACGGTCGTCGTCGCGAACCCCGCAGAAGACGATGGGGGCACGGCCGGTCGACCGGCCGTGCCCCCATCGTCGGCGGGCGTCAGGCGCCCGGTGCGGCGAAGTGCTGGGGGAAGGCGACGAACCCGTCGGTGTTCCCCGCGCCGTCGGTGTAGAAGCCGACGAGGTCACCGGCGTCGTTGATCCCGTTGATCAGCGTCGTGCCGATGCCGGCCGGGTCGTCGAGCGCCTGGAAGGCGCCGGCCTGGTAGATGAAGCCGTGCATCTTGCCGGCCGCGTCGACGAACTGGCCGGCCACCTGGTCGAGGTCGTTCAGCCCGAACGCCTGCGTCTGGGACGCGCCGGGGTACGTGAGGGTCCGAAAGGCCCCTGCGTGGCGCAGGTAGGCGGAGGTGACCTTGCTGGCGTTCGTGGCGATGCCCGAGATGTCGCCCTTGTTGTTGATCCCGGTCGCCATCGAGCTGACGGCGCCCGGCACCATGATCCGCGCGTACGCCCCGGTGTGGAGGTTGTACTCGAAGCCGTGCGGCGTGCCCGCGGCGTCGTTGTAGAAGCCGACGGCCACGCCCTGGTTGTTGATCCCGAGCAGCTGGGTGACGGCCGGGCTGCCGCCCGCTCCCGGGTAGGAGACGTTCGTGAAGTGCCCCTTGCGGTCGACGAAGCCGAAGTTGTTGCCGGCGGCGTCGGCCCAGAAGCCGACCGTCGTGCCCGAGTCGTTGATCCCGATCACCTGGGTCTGGACCGAGCCGGGGAAGTTCTCGTTGACGAACTGCTGGTGCTGGTACGGGGCGATCGTGAAGCCCTTGTTGGGGTGCACGTTGGCCGGGTTCCCGCTGCCGAAGTAACCGGCGATGACGCCCTCGTCGTTGATCCCGAGCAGCTGGTTGAAGGTGGGGTCGGCGGGGTCGCCGAGCTTCTGGAACTGGTAGCGGGTCCCGACGCCCGCCGTCAGCGCGTGACCGGACGACGCGTGACCGGACGAGCCGTGCGCGGTGCTGGCGCCGGCCGCGGCGGGCAGGGCGGCGACCACGCCGGCACCCGACGCGAGCACGAGTGCGATGGCGCCGACGGCGCCGCGGATCCTGCGGGAGCGGAACGTGGAGCTGGGGGCGGCGCTGCCGCTTCCTGTGGTCATGTGATGTTCCTTTCGCTGAGTGTTCGGTGGTCGTTGCGGGATCGTTGGGACAGCGACATGCCCGGTCAGCGGGTTCGGAAGAGCGGGCGATGCCACGACTGCCCGGACAGGGGAGTGGCACCGCCAAGCGCACACCCCCCGTGTGCGAGTCGCTTCACGATGCTCCGCATAGGAGTCCTTGCGCATCTGGCGACCGACCAGACTTCACCGTGGCCGGTGTAGAGGGTCTTTAGCCGGGGTCGCTACAGAGGCCGCCGGCCCCCGAGTCGGCCGCCATCTCGCTCAGGTCGGCCGCCAGGCGCTGGCGCACCGAGTGGGACCACGGCTCGAGACCCGCCGCGAGCGCCGCGCACGCGGCGTCGTCGGCGCCGTGGGCCGCCAGGTGGCGGATCTCCTCGACCGGCGCCGGCCCGGTGCCGGAGGGCAGGACCGTCGCCAGGTGCACCAGGTTGAGCCATCGCGGTGAGCAGCGGAACTCCTGGATCGCCGCGTGCAGGTCCAGGTCGAGGACGATGTCCGTCCGGCCGCGCTCCCACGCCCAGTCCCGCAGCCTCGCCAGCGCGGCTGCGTCGGGCTGGTGCCCGCCGTCGGCCTCGGCTCCCGTCGCCGTTCGATTGGTGTTCGACATGCCGCCGAGTCTGCGGGGATCTCGCTCCGGGCGCATCTGGCGAACGACCAGATCTGCGCGACGGCTGCATAGGCGCGTCCTGCCAGCTCAGCCGGTGTCTATAGAGGTCCGCGAGTCCTATAGACGCCGACGGGCCCGGCGACGCCCGACGCCCGGCGGGCCAACGGAGGCACCCGCACGGGGCCGGAGAGGGGGGCAGGCACGGGTTCGCCCCCGGCGAACCACCCGCCGCTCGCCGCCGGCGCGGCGTAGCGTGACCGGCGGCCCCGGCGGGGGCGCAGAGGGGAGAGCACACGGTGTCAGCGAACCTTCGCGCCGAGTTCAGCGCCCCACCAGAGGGCATCGACGACGCCGAGTACGTCCGCTGGTGCGAGGCGCACCTCGACGAGGTCCTCGCCGCCGACGGCTTCGTGGCCGCACGGCTGTTCGCGGTCAGGCCGGTGCTCGGTGGCGAGATCCCGGCGCAGTTCCCCTTCCTCGCGCTCTACGAGGTCGAGGGCGATCCGGACCCCCTCCGGGGGGCGCTCGAGCGGGAGCGGGCGCGGACGAAGCTGCCGGACTGGTTCGGCGGGATCCGCTTCGCGTCGTGGACGTGCCTCGCGCTCGGGGATCACGGCGGGGTGGTCCTGCCGGAGCACCTCTACATGAACTTCAACGCCGCGCCCGACTCGATGCCGTTCGACGACTACAGCGACTGGTACGAAGAGCACCAGGCCGACAACATCGCGAACACGCCGGTCCTCGTCCGCGGATGGCGCTTCCGGCTGCTGGCGGACGGGCCGGGATCCGCCACTGGCCCGACCCACCTCGCCCTCTACGAGCTCGACGGCGACGTCGAGCAGATGGCCGCGGACCTGGGACGCGCGATGGTGGCCGGCACGATCTCGCTCCCGGACTGGTTCCGCCGCTACGCGAGCCTTGACGCGTCGGCCATTGGCGGACGCCTCAGCGCGCCGCGCTGAGGCGGCGCCTCCCCTCTCCGACGCGGCCTGCGCCCGAGCGGTGACGTGCGGACCACCGGTCGGCGGCCTCGCGGTCGGTGACCGGAGGCCCGCGCGCGGGCGTGTCAGGCGTAGGCGTCGAGCCCGAGGTGCACGGCGAGACCCAGTCCGGCGCAGGCGATGAGCGCCCGGAGGGGCCTGCTCGGAGCGCGCCGGACGACGGCCGGCCCGAGGCGACCCCCGACCAGGAACCCGGCGGCGAGCGGAAGCACCACCGTCCAGCGGACCGGGCCGAAGGCGATGAAGGCCACCGCGGCCACGGCATTCGCCCCGCCGAGGAGGACGTTCTTCATCGCGTTGCTGCGGGCCAGGGTCTCCCCGGTGCTGAGGAGCAGGACGCTCAGCATCAGCACGCCGGCGGCGGCGCCGAAGTAGCCGCCGTAGACGGCGATCAGGAAGACGCCCGCGCTGAGCGCCCACCCGGGCGGGTGTGACGACGCCGGCACGGGGCGGGTCGGATTCCGGCGGATCAGCACGCCGAGGGACGCCAGTCCGATGAGCCACGGCACGACGAGGGCGAACGAGCGCGACGGCGTCGCGAGGAGGAGCACGGCACCGACGATCCCGCCGCCGACGGCGCTCGCGGCGAGCCGCCTGGCCCGGGCCCGCTGGCCCGTCAGCTCCGGACGCGAGCCCCACACCGAGCCGGTGGTGCTGAAGACGAGGGCGACGGTGTTCGACACGTTGGCGGCGACCGGTGGAAGGCCGACCGCCAACAGGGCCGGGTAGCTGACCAGCGATGCCAGTCCGGCCACACTGCCCGACAGCCCACCGCCGAAGCCGGCCAGCACGAGCCAGAGCGGGTCGAGCCCGTTCATCGGTCTGTGCGCGGCATCGGCATCCTCGGCGTCGGGCCGTCCACGCCGGGGCGGCATGCGGTGCCCAGGCTATTGCGCGCGGCACGGGGCGGATTCCGCGCCGCCGGGGTCGCGGGCGGCGGACATGTCCGACCGCCGACCGGTCGTCGTGCGCCCGGAGGTGGTGCCCGAGGGGAGCGGGTCCCCGGCGCGCGCGGCACCCGTGTCGACGGCGCCGGCGCCGGCGCCGGCTGGGCGCTGTGGCCGGCGGGCGGTGCGACGCGCGTCGGTGCGGGGGACCCGGATACGTTGAGCCCGTGGACCAGCGGGCGCCGCGTCGGCGTCGACGGGAGCAGGCGGCGTCCGGCGCTCGTGCGTCGACTGCGCAGCTCCCCGCCGCTGCGAGCCTCGCGGACCACGCCGGGCTCGAGGCGAGGGCGCGTGCGCTCGCGGCGCGCGGCGACCGCCAGCTGCTCGGGATCACCGGCGCGCCGGGCGCGGGGAAGTCGACGCTCGGCGACCGGCTCGTCGAGGCGGTAGGGCCGACCGCCGTGCTCGTCTCCATGGACGGCTTCCATCTCGCCCAGGAGGAGCTGGACCGCTTGGGACGCGCACTGCGCAAGGGGGCGATCGACACCTTCGACGGCGACGGCTTTCTGGCACTGCTGAGACGCATACGCGAGGCCGCTGGAGAGGTCGTCTACGCGCCGAGGTTCCGCCGCGACCTCGAGGAGCCGATCGCCGGAGCGGTTCCGGTGCGCCCGGAGCACGCCCTCGTCGTCGTCGAGGGCAATTATCTGCTCGACGCGGCACCTTCGTGGTCGGAGGTCCGCAAGGTCCTGGATGAGGTCTGGTACCTGGAGCCCGCCGAGGAGCTGCGCGTCGAGCGGCTCGTCGACCGGCACCTGTCGTTCGGTCTGGACCGCGACGCGGCGATCGCGCGTGCCCTCGGCTCCGACCAGCACAACGCGGAGCGGATCCGGCTCGGCCGGAGCCGCGCAGACCTCGTCGTGCGATGAGGGTGGCACATGATCCGGTACGTCACGGACGCCTCGGGCAGCCGCCCGAGTGCATCCGTTGCTCACAGCGGTGGCGGTCCGCGCTGAGCACCTCGACCGTCGCCGTGTCAAGGGCAATGCGCCGCGAGGCATGAGTCTTGGCGTCCTTTACCACAGGGCGCTGTCGGCGGCCTCGACAACGTTCCGGCAGATCACGAACGCTTGGCTGTCGAGGTCGACGTCCCGCTACCGGACGCCGCACAACTCCCCCGGGCGTGCGCCGGTGGTTGCCGCAAGGTGGATATAGCAACCGAAGTCGGGATTGAGTGCTCCGGCCGCCAATCAGCCTCATAACTTCCGCAGGCTGCGCGCGATAGCGGTAAGGAGAATCACGATCGTGGTCAAGCGCTGTCGCCCGTCGACCACATCGGCGCGCCGGAAGAGCGTGCCAGACGCGTCCTCGATCTCCGCGCCGCCACCCTGTGCGACGGGATGGAGGATGAGTGTTCCGGTGTAGTGCGCGTTGCCCTCGCTGAGGAGGTCGAGGTCTTCGAGGAAGTCTTCGATCTGCTTCTTTTCCCAGGCGTACCCGCGCTGGTAGTCAGGGATCGAGAGCACGAACTCCCGGAAGACTTCTTGGACCGTCCGAACAGTGTTTGCTGGCACGCCTAGTCCTCTGTCGTCCGTCCGTGAGCCAGAGCACCGTCCGGGGTGGCCAACGATACCGAGCGAAGCGACCGGCAAGCCCCGAGCGGCTGTCCCGAAGGGCGAGGCTGTGTCATGGCCTTGCCCGCCATGGAGCACGGGCCAGGACGATGCCTTCGACGGAGGCTGCGCCACCGTCCTCGATGAGGCACGCGGCGACCGCGTTGAGCTGGCTGCCCGTGGTGCAGACGTCGTCGTATACGAGGATGCGCCGGGCCTCGACCCGTGACCGGTCAGGGATGACCAGTGCGGCGCGCAGCTCGGCGGCCGCGGCTCGCTTGGCCGAGGCGACGTTGCGTGCGGACTTCTCGGTCGCAGCCGTCTTGATGATGGCCGGCGGATCGGCGGTGTCGAACGGCCACTCACTGAGGACATCCTCCGTCGCGGCCGCATCGATGACGCGCTCCGTGTGGCCGAGCCAGACGTCGCTCGAGGGGGCGAAGGTCGGGTTCGCGACGATGAGGTCGGGCGGATCATCGCGCTCGTTGCGGTTCAGCCAGGCGAGCAGCAGCCGGCCGAAGATCAGCGACCAGCCCCACATTCCGTCGTACTTGTAGCGGAGGATCTTGTTGCGGAGCGAGCCCGAACTGTAGGCGATCGCCCGGATCCGTTCGATGCTCCGGGTGGGATCAGCGCACAGCCAGTTGGGGCAGTCGCCACCGTCGAGCATCTGGCTGCAGGTCGGGCAGGCGTCGGCGGTGATCGTCTCGAACGATCGGCTGGCACACGCGAGGCAGAGCGCGGGCGGCCCCGTCCGCAGGTAGGTGCACTTTGGACACTGCGGGAATCCGAGTGGCGGCCCAGACGGCGGCTCGTTCGGCGAGGCCATTAGGGGTCACAGGGACGCTAACGTCAGCTGCTGGCGCTGCTCGCCGGCCTGGCGCACCCGCTCCGGGGCGGCCAGGTGCCTGATGACCTCATCGACGTCAGCGACCTCGATCGCGCCACGCTTGGCGACGTAATCCTTTGCCCATTGCTGGTCCGTCACTAGCGACTTCACTAGGAAGACCTTCTTGCCGTGCTCCAGCGCCAGCCGGGCCTGCATCTTGGCGCCGGATGTCCGGCTCGCCTCGATGACTACGGTGCCCTGGCTCAGCCCCGAGGTCACGACGTTCCGGCGCGGGAACGTGTCCTTGCCCGGCGAGCGGGTCGGCCAGAACTGCGACACCAGCGCACCACGCCCGGTGATCTCCTCGGCCAAGCCCCGGTTCTCGGACGGGTAGCACTTGGTGATGCCGGTGCCGAAGACGGCGATGGTCCGCCCTCCGGCGTCGAGGGCGGCCCGGTGGGCGGCGGCGTCGATACCCTTGGCCAGTCCAGAGATCACGGTCACGCCACGCTCGGCAAGCATCTGCGACATCCGCTGGGCTCGCCGCAGCCCCGCCTCGGACGCCTCTCGGGTGCCCACCACTGCCACCGATCTGACGTCTTCGTCTCGCAGCTCCCCCCGGACGAAGAGGAACGGCGGCAGGTTCGGTACCAGCCGCAGGTTGGCCGGATACCCGGGGTCGAGAACCGTGACAAGCGTCGCCCCGACCGTGCCGGCCGCTTCAACCTCAGCATCGACGCGGGCGAACAGGTCGTGGGGCTTCCGGATCCCGGCCCTGAGTACGGGGCGGGAGCGCTCGGCAGCGGCGCTCTTCTCCTGGATCGAGCTGTTCCAGAGGGCGTCGAGACCCTCAGGGAACTGCGCCTCACGAGCGATCAAGCTCCAGTCGACGCTCTCCTGGTCGACCCTGATCGCGCAGAGGGCGAGCAGGCGGCGTTGATCGTTCGTGATGGCCATCCCATGCTACTCCTGTCTCGAACGTATGTTCGCATGGACATATATCAGTATGCGGCGCCAGTCTGGCAGGGGTCAAGCACCCAGGGCTGGGACGGCCGTCGCTAGCGGGGTTCTCCCAGCCCCACCCCGCCCCGATAAATCGATTTACGCGTCAGATCCGGTACGTGTTGACCTCGACAACTCGAGCTCGCGGCGGAGGAAGTCAGCCGTCGCACTGTCGGTGCAGTAGACGAGCGTGCCACGCATTCCTCGTGTGAGCAGAGTCCGATAGGTGTTGCGAATCAGCACGTCGGTACGCAGAAATGTCGCATCGCGGTCCTCGCGGGCGGCGCGCTTCCAGCCCCGGAGAGACTGGTCCGTTCTGGCGCGGGCCGCCGGGTCGGTCACGAGGTGACCGTTCTGAGCGATCAGGTCCGGGCCGATGATCACGCCCATGTAGTCGCCCTCGAGTCCCTGACAAGTGTGAATGCAGCCGACCTCGTTGACCGAGTCCGGGGCGATTATCCAAGAGGATCCGTCCTTGGTCAGGTTCCACCTCATCGCGAAATCGGTACCTGGGAAGACGATGTCGTAGGCATCTGGGTCCTTCTTGCTGACCCAGTCCCAGCAGTAGCCCGCGAGGAGGCGCGAGGAGTGGTTCTCTCGGTTCAGGGTGAAAATTCGATCGCGGAGCTCGGATGCGGAGTCCACAATCTCAATCACATAGTCGGTGCCGGACAGATCAACTTGCGGGTGTTCACCGATACCGAGAAGTGAGTCGACCCAGCGGAGGTATTCGTCCGAGCCAGCGCACCGGAACTGCGCGGAGAGCTCGTAGCGATCGATCGGTGCCTCGAGCTGGGAAGCCCAGGCACCTATCTCCTCGGCGCTGCCGATGTCTCGCCAGGTCACTCGTTGGCTCTCGTCGATGAAGAAGACGCTGACGCGCGCCGCCTGGATGATTTCGGAGATCTGATTGTCGCCGAGGTTGCCGTAGAGGCCGGAGTTGCGGACGAGCCGGTGCGCTTCGTCGACGATCAGGGCGTCATAGGCGTCGCGCTCGACCTTGTAGAACATGTCGGAGCTCACAAAGAGGCTCGCAATGTCGGCCTCTTTCGAGCGGCGCTGCAGCTTGGAGCGATAGACCGCGCGCGGCGCCGCGTTCTTGGTCACGTAGCGGACGTTTAATCCATTTTGAAGGAGACGGACGAGCGCGTTGATCGCGATGACCGACTTTCCCGTCCCCGGTCCTCCGTGAACGAGGAGCACCCACCGTTCGCCGATCGGGACCTCGTCGACCCGGCTCATGATCGCCTCGAAGGCGGTCTTCTGCTCGTCGATAAGGACGAACTCTTTGTTGCCGGCGAGCATCGAGGAGAGCGCGGTGACGAGCTGCTTGGAGGGCGCGATCGCGCTCTCGTCAATACGGTGGAGCACCGCGGCGCCATCGCCTTCGACGACTGCGTCGGTGATGTAGTGCCGGACGCCGAGATGCTCGTGTCCGACGAAGACTGGTGCCCTTTCGAGGAGCTCCGACATCGAAGGCGCCCGCAGCGCCGAATCGTCAAAGCAGTTATGGACATAGGAGCAGGTCCTCACATGGATGGGGTCTGCACTCACCACCTCGTAGAAGTCCGACAGCAGCCGGGAGTAGGACCACGCCTGGTAGGAGGGGTGGGGGAGGTCCCGTTCTGTCCCACCGAGGAACGTGACGACATGGTCGGGGAGAAGCGAGGGGAAGACCTGGGACCACTGCTTCAGCTCAATCACCACGACGCTGCGGTAACCATCGCGGTCGTAGCCCGAGAGCATGACGTCGATTCGCTGGCGACGTCCGTGGAGGCGGTACTCGATGGCGACGCCACAGTCGTCGGGAATCGCGCCGGAGTCGAGGACGTGGAACATCGCGTTGCCGAGCGAGTTTTGCCAGCTCAGGTACTCCGAGGAGTGCGGCGAGACGAGGATGCCGAGGCGCTTGGCGACGGCGTCGCGCACGATGTCAGCGATCGTGGGTGCATCCCGGAGGAAGCGGGACTTCGTTCCTACGTACGCGAGCACGATCTGGAGGGTAATGCCAGACCAGGAATCGGAGGGCGATAAAGAAACGATCTGGCCTCGCTACCTGGTCAGTGTCCCAACCGGACTCCTCGAGCGAGTGCTACAACTCACCAATGGACGCGGCACCCGAGGGTGATGGTGCTCGAATCAGAGTGGCGATGTTCGATCACCTCGACCACCTGCTCACGGCCAATCCGGAGGGCGTCCTGTCGTCGGCGGCGATCAACACATTCTCCTTCCAGGGCCGAGCGATCCGCCTGATTGTGCAGGCTGGAATCTGGAAACCGGCGGGCCTGAGCGCAGCGCTGACGATTCGGACCACCTATACCCCTCCGGATCAGCCCCCACCCTATGAAGACGACCTCGGCCCTGAGGGCATGGTTCGCTACAAGTACCGGGGTACCGATCCCAACCACTCCGACAATCGCGCGCTCCGCCAGGCGATGGACCAGGGCCTTCCTCTTGCCTACTTCGTCGGCGTGGCGAAGGGAATCTACGTACCGGACTACCCGGTCTGGATCGTCGACGAGGATCCGTCGCGACACCAATTTGCGGTCGCCGTTGATGAGGGCCAGCGTTACCTCGATCTCGGCTCCCTCTCCGCGCCACAGCGGGACTATGTCGAGCGGTTGACGAGAAGTCGGCTCCATCAGCCGGTGTTCCGCGCCCGGGTCCTTCTCGCGTACGGCGAGCGCTGCGCGATCTGCCGCCTGCACCACGCCGAGCTCCTCGACGCAGCTCACATCATCCCCGACGGCGAGCCGAATGGCGATCCCGTCGTGCCAAATGGCTTGGCGCTTTGCAAGATTCACCACGCCGCGTATGACGCCAACCTGCTCGGCGTACGGTCGGACCTCACGGTCGAAGTCGCCCAGCACCTGCTCGAAGAGAGCGACGGCCCGATGCTCCGCCACGGTCTCCAGGAGATCGCCGGTACTCGTCTCGTCATCCCTCGTCAGCGTTCCGCGCAGCCCGAACCGGAGCGGCTCGAGTACCGCTACGAGCAGTTCCGGGCTGCGAGTTGATCGACGAAGCTCGCTTGAAAAGACCAGTTCAAGCGGACAAATCCCAGACGGTCTCGTGTGTCGTAAAGGTGCAAGTCCCCCCACCGACACCCCCACCGACACCGACACCGACACCGACACCGACACCCCCACCGACACCGAATGCCCTGGTCGGGGCGCAGCGTGGACGGCTGTGAGGAATTTCTGCGCGAACTTTCGCCGAACCCGCTCGAACAGCCCCATTACTCCCCAAAGGACGCAGTTCGCGTCCCAAACAAGGAGCACGGAGATGAGCGGAGTGACCGCGACGCTGGAGAAGCAGCTGCTGACTCCCGAGCAGGCAGCAGAAGTCCTGTCGATCGGCCGGACAAAGATCTACGAGATAATTAATGCCTCTGAACTGGGAGGACAAGGTGCGCTCGGAGGGACTCGAACCCCCAACCTTCTGATCCGTAGTCAGATGCTCTTTCCAATTGAGCTACGAGCGCTCGCCCCGCCTGGTGGTGGTGCCCGTGAGCCACTTTCACTCGCTGCACGCGCCGGTCCGGCGAACGGCGACTCATCGTAGCCGGAGACGCCGACTGGCTCGGCCAGGGGCGCCGAGCTGCCCGGACGCGACGGGCGGGGCGCCGGAGCGCCCCGCCGGTCAAGCGGAGAGGGAGGGATTTGAACCCTCGGACCCGGTTTCCCTGGTCAACTCATTAGCAGTGAGCCCGATTCGGCCGCTCTCGCACCTCTCCAACAGGGTGTTTGCCTTTCGGCGTCACCCTTGACGCTGGCCCGCGCACCGCCAAACTGGTGGCGGCCGAGCGCAGGCCCAAGGGTACAGGCTCCCCCATCGAGGTGAGCAAGGTGGATTGCCGGATCGTGCGCCTGGCTCCGGCGGATCCGCTCTCAGGCCGGCGGCGTCCCGTCCACCGGACCGCGGTCGTGCCGTCCCCCCGGCCGGACGCCGCCGCTCCCTCGCCCGCGGGTGACCGGTGCGGGACCAGGTCGAGGGCGCCATCGGCGGGGCTGAGGTCGCAAGCGGTGACCTTGTGCCCTGGCACACGCCTCGGCAGGGCGGGAGGCTCGGGGTACGGATGTCGAGGAGGACCCGGATGACGCTCAGGCTCGCGCGGCTGGCCGCACTCGAGGTGCTCGACTCCCGGGGCCGGCCGACGCTCTCGGTGACGGCGACCCTGGTCGACGGGACCACTGCGCATGCGGGCGTCCCCTCGGGTGCCTCGACGGGCTCGCGCGAGGCGGTCGAGCTCCGCGACGGGGACCCCGGCCGTTTCGCCGGAGCCGGTGTGCTCACGGCGGTGCGGAGCGTGAACACCGAGATCGCCGAGGCTCTCGTCGGGCGCGCCTTCGCCGATCTCGCCGAGCTCGACGCGGCGCTCGTCGCCCTCGACGCGACGCCGACGAAGGCACGGCTCGGCGCCAACGCCATCGTCGGCGTGTCGATGGCCGCGGCCAGGGCCGGCGCGACGGCCTCCGGCCGGGAGCTCTGGAGGGCGCTCCGCCCGCCGGGGGTCGCTTCGCGCCTTCCCGTGCCCCACTTCAACGTCGTGAACGGCGGTGCGCACGCACCGAACAACCTCGACTTCCAGGAGTTCATGCTCGCCCCCCTCGGCGCAGGATCGCTCGCCGAGGCCGTCCGGGCCGGAGCAGAGGTCTACGGGGCGCTCAGGGGCCTGCTCGGCGCGAAGGGGCTCGCCACCGGTCTCGGTGACGAGGGTGGCTTCGCCCCCGAGATCGATCGTCCCGAGGAGGTCCTCGGCCTGCTCGTCGCCGCCATCGAGACCGCCGGCTACCGTCCCGGCCGCGAGGGCGTGGCGATCGCCCTCGACCCGGCTGCCAGCGAGTTCTACCGCGACGGCGCCTACCACGTGGCCGGCGAGACGTTGTCGAGCGACGACATGATCGCCCGCTACGAGGCGATCGTCGACGCCTTCCCGGTGTGGAGCCTCGAGGACGGCCTCGCCGAGGGCGACTGGGACGGCTGGGAGCGCCTCACGGCCCGTCTCGGCGGCCGGCTCCAGATCGTCGGCGACGACCTCCTCGTCACCAACCCCGCGATCATCGCCGAGGCCGTGGCGCGCGGCGCCGCGAATGCCGCGCTGATCAAGCTCAACCAGATCGGCACGGTCACCGAGACGCTCGAGGCGATGCGGATCTGCCGGGAGGCGGGCTGGTCGCAGATGGTCTCGCACCGCTCGGGCGAGACCGAGGACAGCTTCATCGCCGACCTCGCGGTCGGGACCGGGTGCGGGCAGATCAAGAGCGGGGCGCCCGCCCGGGGCGAGCGCGTGGCGAAGTACAACCGGCTGATCGAGATCGAGGCCGGCGACGAGCTGCCGTACGGGCTGGCGTAGGACCGTGTACTCGCCGGTGACCGTCGATCTCGACCGCGAGGCGGCCGGGCGCTACGTCCTCAGCCGGCTCACGCCGGAAGGGGGGTACTCCTTCTACCGGACCCCGCAGTGGGGGGTCGAGGAGCCGAACGCGCCCGACACCCTGGCCGCGCTCGAGTCGCTCCGCATCCTCGGGATCGTGGCGCCGCGGCCAGCATCGACCGGCGCCTGGCTGCGCGCGCTGCAGGCCGAGGACGGCGGGTACCCGACCCTCACGATCGGCTGGGCCGCGCTGCGCTCGCTCGCCCTGCTCGGCATCGAGCCGGTCCACCCGTTCGCCAAGTGGCTGTCGGGTCGCGAGCACGCGCTTCTCGGCGAGCGGCTGGTCCGCGACTGGCGCGGTGCGCTTCGCGACGCCCTCCGCCTCGTGGAGCTGTCACACCTCAGCGAGCCTGCGCCGGGGCGCACCCGGCGCGGCGTGTTCTCCGGTCTGCTCGACGAGGCGCGTGACCCCTTCGGGGGCTGGGCGTCTCCCGGCGCGGACCTCGAGACCACGGGCGTCGCCGTGCTGATAGGGGGCCCGAAGGACCTCTCCGGGCACGACCGGGTCGACGCCGGGGACTTCCTGCGGCGTTGCGAGGACGGCGTCCTCGGCCTGCGGCTCCGCCCCGATGCCGGGGCGACCTCGGTCGGCGCGCTGTGGGGCGGGCTCGAGCTCGCCGGCCATCTCGGGCTCGCCCTGACCCACCCGGGAGCCGTGGCGGAGAGCCTGGCCCTGATGCAGCGCGTCGACGGCGGTCTCGGAGCTCGCCACGCCGCGATCTCGACCTTGCAGGACACCTGGCGGGGGCTCGAGGCCGCCCGTCTGCTCGACCAGCTACAGGAGGCTGCACCATGAACAAGTTCACCTACGTCCGCTTCTTCGAGGAGTTCGGGATCGGCGACGTCCCCCTGGTCGGTGGCAAGAACGCCTCGCTCGGCGAGATGTACCAGAAGCTCTCGTCCGAAGGCGTCCGCGTCCCGAACGGCTTCGCCATCACGGCCGAGGGCTACCGCCACATGCTCGAGGAGGCCGACGCGTGGGGCCCGCTGCACGCCGCGCTCGACGACCTCGATCCGAGCGACGTCACCGACCTGGCACGGTGCGCGAAGCGCGCCCGGGAGGTCGTCTACGGCGCCGGGCTGCCGAAGGACCTCGCGGGCGAGGTCCTCGCGGCCTACCGCCAGCTCCAGGAGCAGTACGGCGAGGGGGTGAGCCTCGCGGTGAGGTCCTCCGCCACCGCGGAGGACCTGCCCACGGCGAGCTTCGCCGGCCAGCAGGACACCTACCTCAACATCAAGGGCGACGAGAGCCTGCTCGACGCCTGCCAGCGCTGCTTCGCGAGCCTCTTCACCGACCGGGCGATCCACTATCGCGTCGACCAGGGCTTCGACCACTTCAAGGTGGCGCTCTCGATCGGCGTGATGAAGATGGTGCGCTCCGACCTCGCCTCCTCCGGCGTGATGTTCTCGCTCGACACCGAGTCGGGCTTTCGCGACGCGGTGTTCATCACCGGCTCCTACGGTCTCGGCGAGAACGTCGTGCAGGGCGCCGTCGACCCCGACGAGTTCTACGTCCACAAGCCCACCTTCGAGATGGGTCACCGCGCCGTGCTCCGCCGCCTGCTCGGCGACAAGGCCGTGAAGATGGTCTTCGTCGAGGGTGAGACGAAGCAGACCACGCGCAACATCCCGACCCCGAGGGCCGACCGCGAGCGTTTCTGTCTCGCCGACGAGGACGTCCTCGAGCTCGCCCAGAGCGCGATCGCGATCGAGCGCCACTACGGGCGGCCGATGGACATGGAGTGGGCGAAGGACGGGATCGACGGCCTGCTCTACGTCGTGCAGGCCCGGCCCGAGACCGTGGCCTCCCAGCGCAAGACGACGAGCCTCGAGACCTACTCGCTCGACGGCACCGGCGAGGTGCTGATCGAAGGGCGCTCCGTCGGCGAGAAGATCGCCTCGGGCGCCGTGCACGTGCTCGAGAACCTCACCCACCTCTCGGAGTTCAAGCCCGGCGAGGTGCTGGTGGCCGACACCACCACCCCGGACTGGGAACCGGTGATGAAGACCGCCGCGGCGATCGTGACCAACCGGGGCGGGCGCACCTGCCATGCGGCGATCATCGCCCGGGAGCTCGGCATCCCGGCCGTCGTCGGGGCGGGCGACGCGACGACCGCGGTGTCGAACGGCCAGATGGTGACCGTCTCGTGCGCCGAGGGCGACTCCGGGCGCATCTACCGGGGCGAGGTCGGCTTCCACGTCGAGCGGACCGAGGTGGCGGGCATGGCCCGGCCGGCGACGCAGATCATGATCAACCTCGGCAACCCCGACCTAGCGTTCAAGACGTCGTTCCTCCCGAACGACGGGGTGGGGCTCGCGCGCATGGAGTTCATCATCAGCGAGTCGATCAGGGCCCACCCGCTCGCGCTGCTGCACCCCGAGAAGGTCGCCGACCCGAAGGAGCGGGAGGTCCTCGCCCGGCTCATCCGTGGCTATCGCGACGGCGCCACGTTCTTCGTCGAGCGCCTGTCCGAGGGGATCGGGACCATCGCCGCGGCCTTCTGGCCGAAGCCGGTCGTCGTGCGCATGTCGGACTTCAAGACGAACGAGTACGCGAGCCTGGTCGGCGGGACCGCCTTCGAGCCGGCCGAGAGCAACCCGATGATCGGCTTTCGCGGTGCGTCGCGCTACGCGCACCCGGCCTACGCGGACGGCTTCGCGCTCGAATGCCAGGCGATGAAGCGGGTGCGCGAGGAGATGGGCCTCGTGAACGTCGTCCTCATGCTTCCCTTCGTGCGGCGCGTCGCCGAGGCCGAGCAGGTGCTCGACCGGATGGCCGATCTCGGTCTGCGCCGCGGGGAGAACGGGCTCAAGATCTACGCGATGTGCGAGATCCCGAACAACGTCATCCTCATCGACCGCTTCAGCGAGCTCTTCGACGGCTTCTCCATCGGCTCGAACGACCTCACCCAGCTCACGCTCGGCGTGGACCGCGACAGCGAGATCGTCGCCTTCGACTACGACGAGCGTGACGACGGCGTGAAGGAGATGATCCGCCTCGCGGTCGAGGGTTGCCGCCGCAACGGGATGCACTCCGGGCTCTGCGGCCAGGCACCCTCCGACTACCCGGAGATGGCGGAGTATCTCGTCGAGCTCGGCATCGACTCGATGAGCCTCAACCCCGACACCGTGCTGAAGACCACCGAGCTCGTCCTGGAGCTGGAGCAGCGTCTCGGCCACGTGCCGCGGGTGGCGGCCGCCGGGTAGGCGGGTGCGCGGCGGCGCGGGCGATGTGCCGCGCCGCCGGACAACTCGGCGTCGGCGACCGCGAACGCGGGCGGGGGGTCGGCGCCGCCCCGGCCGGCCTCGTCGCCGGAGGTCTCCCCGTCGCCTGAGGGATCCCCGGCGGCTGTCGTCGCGGCGCTCGGCCGGGAGCGGTCCGACGGCGGTGGTCCCGATCCAGCCGCTCCCTCGCCGTTCGCGACGTGGCGGCGGTCGAGCGCTGCGTCGTCGCCACGGTGCCGGGCGCGGCCCGGCGCCGTGGCGCGCCGACCGCCCGGCTTGCTGTGGGCATCCTGAGCTCCGCCACGTTGCGTTGACCGAAAGCGGGCACACTGGTAGACCCACCGGGGACTCCCTCAGGACGCCGCCCGGTCCTCACCGCGTGGTCGTGCCTTCGGGGGCGGCCGCACCGCGTTGAGCGACCGGGAACCGCTGCCGTTGGGGAACCACCAGTGCCGGAGCCCGCACGCCGATCGGGGGATTGTGTCCGAACGCAACGCCAAGGTCCATCCGACGGGGGTCCCACGCCCCCGGCCGGTGGCGCGCCCGAGTGGCCTTCGCCCGGGCCGTGCGGACCAGCGGTCCGGTCGGCGACGGGTGCTCGGCGTCGTGCTGCTCGCCGCGACCGCCACCGCCCCGGTGGCGGTCGCCTCCGCCTCCGGCGCCTCGGCGCGCCCGCGGCTCGCCGCCGCGAGCGCCCTCGTCCGCGTCGGCGGTCCCGCGCACGTCCCGTCGAGCGCTCGCCCCGACGGGGCCCTGCGTCCCGGGACCCCCCTGCAGCTCGGCGTCGCCCTCCGCCCGCGCGATCCGCTCGGCCTCTCGAGCTATGCCGCGGCGGTCTCCACGCCGGGCTCGCCCGACTACCACCGCTACCTCACCCCTCGGTCCTTCGCCGCCCGTTACGGGCCGACCCACGCCGCGGTGCGCTCCGTCGAGACGGCGCTCCGCCGCGCGGGCCTGAAGGTCGGCAGCCCGTCGGCGAACGGCCTCATGCTCCCCGTGAATGGGTCGGTCGGACGGGTCGAGTCGGCGTTCCACACCCGCCTCGCCGCCTACCGCCTGGCGGGCGGCGCCAGGGGATGGGCGGCCGCGACCGTACCGCTGCTCCCCGCCGGTGTCGCCGGCGCCGTCCAGGCCGTCCTCGGCCTCGACGAGCTCGCGACCCCGCACTCGATGCTCGAGCGGGCACCGACCTCGGCCAGGCGCGCCGCGGCCGGCCGGACCACCGCTTCCACGGTGACGCCCCGGGTCGCGACCCCCCAGGCCGCGACCGCCGTCCCCCAGGCCTGCCCGGCGGCGAGCCAGGCAGCCGTCCAGGGCGGGGGCTGGACGGACGCGCAGATCGCCAAGGCGTACGGGTTGAGCGCCCTCTACGCCCAGGGCGACCTCGGCGCCGGCCAGACGATCGCGCTCTACGAGCTCGAGCCGTTCGCGTCCGGCGACATCGCGACGTTCGACCGCTGCTACTTCGGCGCCAGCCACGCGGCCCAGGTCCAGACCGTGCCGGTCGACGGGTTCAGCCTGTCGGGGACGGGCTCGGGCGAGGCCCTCCTCGACATCGAGGACATCTCGGCACTGGCTCCCGCCGCGCACGTGCTCGTCTACGAGGCCCCGAATACGACCTTCGGCGGCCTCGACGAGTACAACGCGATCGTCAGCCAGGACCGGGCGAGCATCGTCTCGTCGAGCTGGGGCGAGTGCGAGTCGGCGCTTCAGGTCGCGGCGCCCGGCGCCCAGCAGGTGGAGAACTACCTCTTCGAGGAGGCCGCCGCCCAGGGCCAGACGGTCTTCTCGGCGGCCGGCGACGACGGCTCCGACGACTGCGCCGGGACCCCGTTCGGCACGACGAACCCGGCGCAGCCGCTGCTGTCCGTCGACGACCCGGCCAGCCAGCCCTACGTCGTCGGCGTCGGCGGGACGTCGCTGCACAGCGACACCCAGCCCGCGACCGAGACGGTCTGGAACGACGGGGCCAAGTGGGGCGCGGGCGGCGGTGGCATCTCGAACACCTGGGCGAGCCCGGCCTGGCAGGCCGACTCCGGCGTCGCGGGCGTCCAGCCGGGCGCGAACCGCCAGGTGCCCGACGTCAGCGCTAGCGCCGACGAGTGGCGTGGGATCACCGTCTACAGCAGCTTCTTCTCGGGCTCGTCGGCGAGCACGGCGCCCCACCCCGGTGGCATCACCCCCCGGGCGGCGGCCCCGACCGCGCCGCCCGGTTGGACGACCCTCGGCGGCACCTCGTCCGCCGCTCCGACCTGGGCCGCGATCGCGGCCGAGATCGCGGCGTCGAGTGCGTGCAGCGCGGCGTCGGTCCCGACGGTCGGCGGCGTGCCCGATCTCGGGTTCATCGGCGCCGAGCTCTACTCGGTTGCGGCGAACCCGACGTCGTACGCGGCGTCATTCAGCGACGTGGTCCGCGGCAACAACGACGTGTTCGGCCTCGGCCTCGGCTATCCGGCGACCCCCGGCTACGACCTCGCGACCGGCCTCGGCACCCCGGTCGTGACCGACGCCACCG
>Ga0307372_10001568_pt1 | contig 39715 bp, 39 predicted proteins | sample OX1MG_FD_202533 | JGI IMG/M metagenome (GOLD analysis project Ga0307372, IMG submission 202533) | Soil microbial communities from Risofladan, Vaasa, Finland - OX-1 | ecosystem: Environmental > Terrestrial > Soil > Coastal area > Acid sulfate soil | place: Finland: Risofladan, Vaasa | collected...
TGTGAGGTGGTGCGCGACACCTGTCAGGAGCTCTACCGCTCCCTTCGCGAGCTGCCAGGCCTGGCTCCATTCCGGCCCGACGCCAATTTCGTGTTCTGTAAGATCACCGCACCCGGTCCAACGGGGCCGGCGCTGGTTCGAAGGCTGTACGTCGAACACAGCATCCTGATCAAGGATTGCGCGTCGAAGACAATGCCTGAGGCCGATCGCTACCTGCGCATCGCCTCGCGCACAGGGGCCGAGAACCGGCGGCTCGTCGACGCCCTGTCCCAGCTTGGGCTGGACCGGACCTGAGCGCATCACCGGTCGCTGATGCGCGCGGGGGCGCCGCTCCGCCGCCTCCGACCATCCTGTCCCACCTCGCCGATGCCGCCAATCTGCTCACTCTCACCGGGCTTGCAGCCAGCATTCTGGCGACCACGCTGGCCGTGCGGGGAGCACACGCTGGAGCCGCCATCAGTCTCCTGGGCGCATTCGTCCTCGACGTGGTCGACGGTCCGGTGGCCAAGCGGACGCCGGGGCGCACCGGGGAGCAGGGCGCATTCGGGGCCAGTCTCGACTCGCTGGCCGACATGGTGTCGGCCGGAGTTGCCCTCGGCGTCGTCATCTTGTCGTATGGCCACTTTCGGATTGCGTACGTGCCGGTGGCCGTACTGCTCGCCGCGGCCACGGCCATGCGACTCAGTTACTTCAACGTCCACGGCCTCGACGCAACCTCGGGTACGTATACCGGCTTGCCAACCGACCTGGCCATCATCAGTTTTGTCGCCTTGATGCTCCTCGATGGGCCGCTCGGCCCCGCCGCCTTCCGCGCCGCCCTCAGCGCCGGCGGGGTGGTGCTGGCCGTGCTCATGGTCAGCCCCTTGCGCATCCCGAAGCTGACCGGGCGACGGTCCGTCGCTCTCATCGTCTTGGCCCTCGCGCTGGCGGCGGCTCACGCCGCCCGGCTCATCACCTGAGCTGAATCTCGATCGCGACGCTCGACCACGGCCGGGAACACTTCGTGCCGCTGCGACGATGCGACGGCGGGCGCTGGATGATTCTTCATTGGGAGCGGGCGATGGGTTCCCGGTGGGTGCCCAAGACCTCATCCGTAGGCTCACGCAGCCGCTCGAGGACGAGCTTCGTGGGGCCGGGTGCGGTTTGTCGGATACCGTTGTCGAACTGAACCCACTCGACTGCCACGCTGGCTTCCGAAGCTCGGATCTCGATAGGACGCCACCACAGCGGGGCGAGCAGGTCCAGGTAGGGCCGCTAGCTCATCGGGTAGAGCAGGGGACTTTTAATCGGAACCTGGCCGTCCCGAGCCGTCTTGAGCAATGGCTAATCGGCGCATTCTCCCTGGTGAATGGCACCGCTCGGTCGCAGGCCATCTACGACCGTCGCAGCAGTTCCCTCGAGAAAGATTGGATGAAAGATTGGATGGGGCGGCCCCCGTGCTCGCGCAGCCAGGGGGGCGGGCTGTCAGCGCCAAGTTTGGGCAATCCTCGGGTTCACCGACATTCAGTAACCCTATGTCTCCCGGAATTGCCCCAGAAACGTGAATCCCCTTGGCACCCGTGTCAACGACGGCTGAATTTCGACGCCCTTGCGACGGCCAAAAATTTGACCCCCCGGCGGGTCAGCTCTCCTCGTTCGTCGTCATCCTCCCCATGTCCCGGTCCTTCAGGCGGTAGCTGTCGCCCTTAAGGTTCACTACCTCGGCGTAGTGGACGAAGCGGTCGATCATGGTGGCGGCGACGACGGGGTCGCCAGAGCGCTGATCGCGCCGGAGCGGGCGGATGAGCTCGAGGACGGGGAAAGGGAACTGGCGACGGTTCGCTGACTCATGGCCTCTCCCGACCATCACGAGCTGTCGCACCTCGAGGAGCTCCGGGCGCCGCCGGCGTGGATGGCCCGGGCGGTCTGCCGGGGTCAGGGACGACGTCGTTCTTCGTTGGCCGCGTCAAGGATCAGTCCCGGGCCGGGGCGGCCTGCTCTAGCTGCTCGGTGCAGACCGACTGCCTCGACTTCGCCATGGCGGATCCGGAGCTCCAGGGCTACTGGGGCGGGACCAGCGAGCGCGAGCGCCGGAGGGGGCGAGACGGGGCGGGGCGACGTGGTTCGGCCCGAGTCACCCCATGCGACGGCTCTCAGGAGGGCGCCGTTGGCGTCGGCCGACTTCGTGGGTACCATGGAGATGCACGAAGCACCTGCTCACACGTGTGAAACTACAGGGATGTGGTTATTGGTGAGCCAGGAGCCTGGGCAACCGGGCCAGATCCGAGGAGACCACACGGCGTGCCCATAGATGATCGGCAGCGGACCGAAGTAACCAACGAGGCAGAAGTAGCGCGGCAAAATCCAGACGTTGCTCCTATGACCGAAGCGGAGCGAGTGCGGGATACCTACGCACCTGATGGCCGGCAGCGAGTCCCAGTTCTGAACGTCGCCTAACCCAGTTCGGCGACGCCGGCGCCGCGCTCGCCTTGGAGCTGCGTCTGCTGCACCCAATTGACGCCTCCGGTCGGTAGAACCGTCGCGATCTCGATTGGACCGCCGACGCCGGGCCAAGAGCCAGGGGCTCCGGCAGTCCCGTGGGTCAGCCGTTGCACGTCGATGGTCGTGCGGATGGCAAGCACGGCAAAGTCGATCCCGTCCTGCAGGTTCATCGAATTGAAGGGCACGACGTATTCGACCTTGGCGAAAGTGGGCATCAGTGTCATGAGCTGGTTTCGAATCTCGTCGTCAGCCGTTCGGATCGCACAATCGAGATCGATCCCCTTGATCAACCGCGCGACCACATCGGTCTGTCCACGCCAAGCGGCGCCCCCTGTGGTGGTATCGGCCAGCCGCTGCACCTCGCTGGAGGGCAACGCAACTTCGTAGAGTGCTCCGATTCCATTCTCATAGCCGCCAACGAGGAACCCGAGAACGGTGTCGCCCTCTGCCGGTCGCGGGTCATTGCCCACTGCGAAGTGCGATTCCAGACGTTCGCCGAAGAAAGTCCCGAGCGCAGTTGCAAGCGCTTCGGGACCAACACCCCCCCGCTCGACGATCTCGCGAGTGAACTCGGCCATGTGACCGGCGATGTTGCGTTGGAGCAGAAACGCATAGCCATATGTCGCCACAGCCGACCCGCTTGTCGCGAAGACCTTGTGAGTGAAGTCGCTGATCACTCGCCGAGGGGCGTCGGGAAGCTGGCCGGTTGTGCGGCTGTCCGCTGCTACGACAATGCCGTCGGCCGTCGCCACCGCGATGGCAAGCGTCACAGTCGGCCCTCTGTCCTTCGGGACTCGGCGAGCGCCTGTGCCGATGCGAACGTCTTCATCAGCATCTCAATGCCCTCCGAGGTCGCCGCCCTGCGACGAGCGAGCACCGCCTGCACAGCGGGATCCGGATCATTCGGCTCTTGCTCTCGGACGATTCGATGAATCTTCGCTCGATTGAGACCGAGTACTCGAGCCGCAGCCGAACCGCCAATGGACTTGTAGACCTCGTAGATCGCCCGCGCCCGAACCTCGGCAATTGCCGACATGAGCTCTCGGGCCTCCTCCGTGGCAACCAACGCGGTCGCTGCCCGAACAACGGGATCCTTGATATCGCTAAGAGCCTGGACCTCAGGTCGGGGTCTGTTCATGATATGAACACTGTAACCGGTGGGGATGGCACAGTCCAGTCACTGGAGCCTAGGCCCGCTCGAACTCATTGAGAGCCGATCAAGGGAGCGACCGCACGACTCTTGGCCCACGCGGGTGTCGTCACGCTGCAGCGCCTTCCGACGACGGATCTCTGCTGCTTTGTGGTCCGGCGCATCCCAGCTGGCTAACTGGACCCGCCTCGCGGAGCGTGTGCGAACGCCTCGTCCCAGGCCTGGGCGATTTCAGTGAGGGCAGCGCTCATGGGCGAATCTTCGGCGCGAGCGGCAAGGTCGTGAACCCGCTGGCCGGTCGACCGGTCGCTTCCTTCAGGAAGTACCCGGCGTCGTATCCGCCCCGAGCGATCACGTCTTCGAAGCGGTCCCGGGCGAAGGTGATGGCGGCCGCAGGGCCGACCGTCCGCCGCCATCGGCGCTGTCTCCACCACCTAATCGGACAAGCCCAGGGCCAACAGAGAGATCCCGATCGCCACCCATGCCGGCGCCATCACCGTCGCCCCCGTGTCCCACTCTTCCTACAGTCTCCGAGCTTGCTCCGCCGTCTCTCGCCTACATCGTTCCTAGTCGGACCCTGTGTCGCCGTTTCGAGTGATCCCGTGCCGTGCCCGGAATCGCATTACGAGTGCGAGTCACGGCTTGTCGGTAGGCGACCCGAGACGACGGACCGCCCTCTGACCAGGCCTCTTCATTTCGTGACACTACTGAGCCCCAGGGCGTCCGTTGCACGAATATGGGATGGATATGGGATGCCGACATCGTCCGGTGGTCCACCTTGGCTCGGCAAATCGATGCATCGAGTCCAGGGCGATCCGGGGCGGCCAGCATCGTCCACGATGGCCCCGTGATTCGCCCTGGGATCCGCGGAGGCTCTTGATGTGGGGATGGAGTCATGCCACAGGAACAACCACGCAGGAAGCCGACCGCTCGGCGCTACACGCCGGACGAGAAGGCCCAGGCCGTCCGGCTGGTGCGCCAGCTCCGAGCCGAGCTCGGGACCGACCATGGGACCGTCAAGCGGGTGGCCGCTCAGCTCGGCTACGACATCAAGTCGGTGCGAAACGGGGTCCGCCAGGCCGACATCGACGAGGGTCGAACAGGCGGAACGATGACCGCCGATGCCGAGCGGATCAAGACGCTCGAGCAGGGGAACCGGGAGCTGAAGCGGTCCAACGAGATCCTGCGCCGTGCGTCGGCGTATTTCGCCCAGGCGGAGCTCGACCGCCCGTGGAAGTGATCGTCGGCTTCATCGATGAGAACCGTGACGATAGCTCGGGGTCGAGCCCATCTGCAGGGACCTGCAGGTGGCCCCGAGCACCTACTACGCAGCCAAGTCCCGGCCGACGATCGCCCGGATCTGGAAGGCCTTCGGCTTGAAGCCCTGGCGAGAGGACACCTTCAAGCTGTCCGAGGACCCCTTGTTCGTCGACAAGGTCCGCGACGTCGTCGGGCTGTACCTGAACCCGCCCGAGCGGGCCGTCCTGCTGAGCGTGGACGAAACGACCCAGGTCCAAGCGCTCGATCGCACCCAACCGATCCTCCCGACGCTGCCGGGGTTCCCGCCCGCCATAGCCACGACTACGTCCGGCACGGCACGATCGACCTCTACGCCGCCTTGGACCTCGCCAGTGGAGCGGTGCTCCACCAGCTGACCAAGCGCCACCGGGCGATCGAGTTCAAGAAGTTCTCGAACCTCATCGATGACAACGTTCCCGAGCATCTCGCTGTGCACGTCGTTGTGGACAACTCCTCGACCCACAAGACCCTGGCCATTCATCGCTGGCTGGTGGCGCACCCCCGCTTCGAGCTGCACTTCACCCCGACCTCGCCGTCGTGGATGAACCTCGTCGAGCGGTGGTTCGGCGAGCTCACCCCTAAGTGGCTGCGCCGCCGCACCCATCGCGATGTGAAGGAGCTCGCCGACGCCATCAGCGACTGGGCGATGTGGAACGAGGATCCACGGCCCTACGTGTGGCACAAGACGGCCCAGGCGACACCGAGACGACATGACCGCGGCCCCGCCTCCATCCCCGCCTCGCCTGCCGCTCAGGGCTGCACCCGGCCTTCCAGCAAGCTGACGAACTGCATCCAGCGGTTAGCGCGCCTGCGAGCCTCGTCCGCGATCTCATACAAACGGCTGATCGGGATCGACCAGACATACTGATGCCACTCGTCGCCCAGATCGGTGGAAGTGAACCACTGTGCGAAGCGTTCCGTGTCTTCCGACGCGGCAAGGGCAGTGTCGTTGCGCCAGTCTCGGTTCTCCCGAGCTGGCTCCTCTCCGGCGAACTCGACTACCCGGCCGGCTTGTGTTTGATGTCGAGCCCTCACCCTCCGCACCGTCTCGGGCGAGGCACCGCCCGCCGCCATGGCAATGGCTCGCAATGAGCCTTCTGGGTTCTGCTCAATGGCCTGCTCGATGCGCGCGGTGAGGTCGATCGGACGAACGGGACGCCGCCTTCCATCCCGACCGATTCGGTGCCCCATCCCGAGGATGACCGCTTCGCGCTCGTCTCGTCGTACGCGGCCAATCGCCTTGTCCGACAGGGCGCAGAGACAGGCGATACGGCGGTCCGACCAATCGGGGTGCTCGGTGAGGATTCGGCGGGCGGCGCGTCTGCGGTCTTCAAGGCTCAGAGGAAGGCCGTGACTGATGTTCCGGCGCAGTGACTCGAGGTAGGCATCCTCGGCCGATCCGCTGTACCGAGTGGCCAACACGCGAGTATGACCGAGCCGCCGTGCTGCATCCACGCGATGGCAGCCATCGAGGAGCAGGTTGTTCCGTCCCCAGACGAGTACCGGTGGCCATTGACCTGCCGCTTCGACCAACAAGGTGACGTGGGCTTGGTTGACCCCTTCGCCCCGCAGGCTGTCTCCGAAGGTCAGCTCGCCGATCGGAATCTCAATGCCGGCCGACTCGGTCACCCTGGTCAGTGCCCCCACTCGGCGAACCCTCCCGTCCATCTACCTGCCGTTTGGTATCAAACAGACAGCAGGTAAATCGTGCACTTCAGAAACGACGGGGTCAACCCTCATGAGGCGTCGGGAACCGGGTTCCGGCGCACTGCGAGGATTTCATGCCGCCGAGGAAGCGGCCCGGGATGCTTCAACGTTGCGGCGGTCAACTGGAGATCGGCGATGTGGGTGACCCGGTGCGTGTGACTTGGTGCGAGCGCCACTCCGACAACTGGACCGGCGATCCCGCCTCCAGGAGAACATCTTGTGTGGGCACCTAGTGTCCTGAGTCGTAGTTTCTTTGGGAAATAGGAATTTCGGCGTGTCGCAGCGCGTTCTGTCTGTCATCGGCGACGATGGGAGGCAGTCATGGCACGACGAGGCAGACCGACGGTGGAGATCACGCTCAGCGACCAAGAGCGTGCGACGCTCGAGCGCTGGGCGAGGCGACCGAAGAGCGCGCAAGCCCTGGCGCTGCGCTGTCGGATCGTGCTTTTGTGCGCGGACGGCGCCACCAACACCGAGGTGGCCCACCGACTGGGCCTGAGCAACCCAACCGTGTCCAAATGGCGTCGTCGCTTCGCCGAGCGGCGCTTGGAGGGACTCTCTGACGAGCCGCGCCCGGGGGTTCCCCGTTCGATCACCGACGACCAGGTCGAGGCCGTGATCGTCAAGACCTTGGAGGAGACGCCGGTCGGCGCGACCCACTGGTCGACGCGCTCGATGGCCCAGGCCCAAGGGATGAGCCAGTCGGCCGTCAGCCGGATCTGGCGCGCCTTTGGGTTGAAGCCCCATCTTTCGGAGACCTTCAAGCTCTCGCCCGACCCTCAGTTCGTCGACAAGGTGCGTGACATCGTCGGGCTCTATGTCAATCCACCCGAAGCAGCCCTCGTGCTGTGCGTGGACGAGAAGACCCAAGTCCAGGCCCTCGATCGAACCTCCCCGATCCTGCCGCTGCGTCCGGGGCTCCCCGAGCGGGCGACCCATGACTACGTGCGCGGCGGCACCACCAACCTCTATGCCGCGCTCGACATGGCCTCGGGCAAGGTCATCGCCGACATGACCGAGCGCCACCGAGCCGTCGAGTTCCGCAAGTTCTTGAACACGATCAATCGCAGCGTCCCCGAAGACCTCGAGGTGCACCTGATCGTCGACAACGTCTCGACCCACAAGACGCCCGAGATCCACCGGTGGCTCCTGCGCCACCCGCGGTTCCATCTGCACTTCACGCCCACGTACAGCTCGTGGATGAACATGGTCGAGCGCTGGTTCGCCGAACTGACCACCAAGTGGCTACGGCGTGGGACCCACCGCTCGACCAAGGAGCTTCAAGCGTCGATCATCGAGTGGATCGAGACCTGGAATGCGAACCCCCGGCCGTTCGTGTGGAAGAAGAGTGCCGACTAGATCCTCGAGAACCTCGGCGCATATTGCAAAACTATCTCTGTCTCAGGACACTAGATCACCGTTCCACGCTCCTGCCAAGCGCGCGAACCTTTGTGGTCAGGCACTAGCTGCGAAAGGGCTGTTCGTTAACATTGAGGGGCCCCCGACGGCGTCGCCCTCGACGTGGGGCCACAGTGGCGCGCCAGCTCCCTGACTTCGCACGATCCGGAGGTCAACCTTTCAGTCGCTTTCTACACCAATGGCTATCCCGTCACCGGCTATGATTGGCCGCTCAGGGCGCAACCGGAGCGCCGTCATCAGCACACTCGCCGGTGATGTGATCCACGATGAGTCGTAACAGAAGACGAAATGGCCACGGCCAAGCGTCGTGGAGTCGCAGGAGGGGGTGATGACCCTGCCCCAGCAGGGAAATGGAGTGCCAGACGCCGAGAGCCCGCTCGAAGGCCTCGAGGTCCTCGACCTCTCGAGCGCCCTTGGCGCCTATTGCACCAGGCTTCTGGCGGACTTAGGCGCGGACGTGATCAAGGTCGAGCCGCCATCCGGCGATCCCATGCGAAGCCGGCCACCGTTCAAGCAGGGGACAACTGGGCTCGAGGCCAGTCTGTTGTTCGCCAGCTATCACGCCAACAAGCGAGGGGTGACGCTCGACACGCGGGAGGACATAGCGCTGCCGTTGCTGTCGGAGCTGACCGCTGAGGCGGACGTGATCGTGATATCACCCTCGCGGCGAGCGCCACTTGCCGGGTTCGCCTGGGAGGAACCCTCGCTGTCGTGGGCGCCGCACAATGCCATCGTGGCGGCGATCACACCCTTCGGCCTGACCGGTCCGATGCGCGAGTTCCGCGCGACGCCGTTCGTGTCCTTTGCGTTCGGCGGGGGCATGCTCCACATCGGGAAGCCAGAGGGGCCGCCAGTCGCCATCCCCGGACAGCCGTTGTGGGACTACGCTGGCCTCGCCGGTGCAGTCGGGATCATGGCCGCGGTCCGAGCCCGGGCACGGCTTGGCGGGCAGGTCCTCGATCTCAGCGTGCATGAAGCCGCAACTGCCATGGATTTTCATATCGAGCGCTATGACGCCGAAGGCGCGGGCAACCGCGGCCGGGCTGTGGGCATCGGCTACCCGCCGACCGGCACCTGGCGGTGCCGGGACGGCTCTTTAGAGGTTTCCTGCCATCAGCAGCACCATTGGGAGGCCTTCCTCGAGATGCTCGATCACCCTGACGAGCTCACCGAGCCGGCACTCGCCGATCCGCTCATTCGCCGCGCGGCCTTTGAGGGGCTTCGCGAAGTCATCGCCGGGCTGCTGGCCGATCGGGACGTCCTCGACCTGTTCGAGCGGGGTCAGGCCGCCGGTCTGCCGTGCAATCCGCTCTACAGCGTGGGCCAGTACGTGCGCGATCCCCAAGCGCACGCCAGGGCCCTCTTCGCCACCACGACGAAAACCGGTCTGGGCTCGGTTGAGCTGCCTTGGAAGGCTTTCTCGTCCACTCCGCCGCTGCTCTCGTTGCGCCGCCCCGCGCCGTGCCTCGGAGAGCACAACGTCGACGTGTTTGTCGACGAGCTCGGCCATAGCCCCGGTGAGCTCGAGGACTGGAAGGAGTCGGGGCTTGTCTGAGCGTCTCCCGCAGGCCCTGGAGGGGCTCAAGGTGCTGAGCTTGGGCGCCTTCGTCGCCGGGAACACCGCCGGACTCCTTCTGGCCGAGCTGGGTGCCGATGTGGTGAAGATCGAAGCACGGGGGCGCCCGGAGGTCCTCCGCACGCCGGCCTATGCCATCGGGCCCCCGGTCACCGATCCCTTCGGGGTGCCACAGACGGTCATGTACGGCACGTTGTCCCGGGGGGCCAGAAGCCTGTCCTTAGATTTCCGAAATGAGCGGGCTCGGCCAACCTTCTTGGAGTTGGCGCGGCGAGCCGATGTGCTGATCGAGAACTTCGCTGGCCCCAGCCTCGCCCGGTGGGGGTGCGGGTTCGACGACGTGGTGGCCAGCAATCTCGGGCTCGTGTGGCTCTCCCTCTCCGGCTACGGCCGAGACGGGCCGAGGGCGAACTACCTCGCGTATGCGACCAACATCTCGGGATACATGGGCCTCACGTCCCTGTCGGGATACCCGCACGGCACATTCCCCGACTACGTGACGGCCACAACTGGCGTCGTTGCGGTGCTCGGGGCGCTTGCGGAAGTGCAACGCACCGGCCGCGGCTCATGCCTCGACGTGGCGCAGATTGACGCGATGACTCAGCTGCTGACCCCGGTGCTGCTCGACCCCCTGGTGAACGGCATCGAGGAGCCCTGGGCAGACAACCTGGTCCCTGGGTCGTGGCTGTCCGGCGTGTACCGGGCACTCGGGCGGGACGCCTGGGTAGCCGTCGAGCTCGAGGATGCCTCGGACTGGTCGGCACTGTGCCGGTTCCTCGATCGCCCCGAGCTGGACACCGACGACGCCGCAGTGGCCGGCGGCTATCGGAAGGAACTCGACGAAGCGTTGGCCTCCTGGATTGGCGAGCGCACCGCCCACACGGCGACGCACCTGCTGCAGAAGGTCGGGCTGGCTGCCGGCCCAGTCCAGGACAGCGAGGACATTTGGCGGGATCCGCAAGTCCGCTCGCGTGGTTTTGCGGTCAACCTTCCCAACCCGGACTACGGGCCGCTTCACTATCCCGATTCGGTGTTCCGCCTCAGCCGGTCACCCGGCAGGATCGAGCGGAGTGGCCCCCGGCTGGGCCAGCATACGTACGCCATCTTGCGGGACTGGATTGGGAGCGGAGAGGACGAGCTGGCATCGCTCACCGCCTCCGGTGCGATCTACCAGGCGCCCGAAGAAGCCGACGCAGAGATCCAAGCCGGTCACTGACCGCCGATCACACGGACGTGAGTGAGAGCTCTCTTCGGCTAGTGCCCTGACCACAAAGGTTCGCGCGCTTGGCAGGAGCGTGGAACGGTGATCTAGGCGTCTGGGTGTCTCGGGCGGTGGTTTCGGAGGGAACGGGGGTGTCGTCGGGCGGTTGGGTCACGTCGGATCGGGCGTCGGGACGTGATGATCCAGCGTTCGGGTGAATCGCCCGTCGTCGCGGTGAGCGCTATGCGGCTCGGGCCCGAGGTTGACCCCAGCGCCGCCGGGCCTCGCCCCGGAGCATGGCCCGGTGCTTGGCCTCGAGGGCGAGGATCTCGGGATCCCGGGTGTTGGCGTTGCGCCAACGGATGTAGTTGCGGATGGCGGTGGCCAGTTCCCCGTGGCTCTGGTGGTCGGAGTTGGCGATGGTGAACTGGCGCAGCGGTCCGAAGTGGGCCTCGATCGGATTGGCCCGCCCCCTCATCTCCGTCGGGTAGGGCGTGCGCCTCCGACTCTTCTCCTCTGACATGGCTCCATCCTCTCAAGAGGTGGAGTCACCAATCCCCGGGGATGCTTCAATGGGCCGGCCGTGGGGGCACAGAGGGTTGCTCGTCGAAGCAGCGTTCGCCGCATCACGAGCACCCGGACCGCTGCGAGGGTTCTTTGAGCGCGTCAAGGCCCGGCGGGGCTGGCAGATCGCGACGGTCGCAGTCGCTCGGAAACTGCTGGTGGTCGCCTGGCACCTGGTCCACGATCAGTCCGACTATGCGTTCGCCCGCCCGTCACTGATCGCCAAGAAGACCCGGGCCCTCGAACTCCGCGCCGGTCACCCAGCCCGACGGGGCGGCCCGGCAGGCTCCGCGGCCGCCTACTCGCTCAAGACCGTCCGCGACCGTGAACGGGCCTTGTTGGAGCAGGCCGAGACCGCCTATCAGGACATGGTCATCGGCTGGCAGAGCCAGCGACCGGCAGGCGCAGCGCAGCAGACGAGGCCCTCCGGCCCTCGCCCGACAAGTATGCCAACGACAATTCCCCGGTCCCTCAAGGCAGCCCCTGCGGGGCGGCTCCGCCGGCCTTGACCGCCCTCTCGCAGCAGCTCGAACGAAACAACCCGGACACGCGGCAAAACGCTTGATTCTTTCATCCGTGGTCTTGAGGTGGATCCAGTGCTCGGCGGGGAAGTCGAAGAACGCCAGCAGGGCGTCGCGGTCCTTGGTCACCTTCTCTGTCGCGTTGGGCCACTTGGCCTCGTAGTCCTTCACGAAGGCCTCGAGGGCCCGATCGGCGTGGTCCTTGTCCTCGGCGTCATGGACCTCGGCCAGGGCGGCCCGAGCGGCCGGCTGGGCCGACTTGGGTAGGGCGTTCATGACGTTGGCCATCTTGTGGACCCAGCAGCGCTGGTGAGCCGTGTCGGGGAAGACGTCTGCGAGCGCGCCCCAAAAGCCGAGTACCCCGTCACCGACGGCCAGCACCGGAGCGGTCATGCCCCGGCGCTTCACGTCCCGGAGCACGTCGGCCCAGGACTCGGTCGACTCGCGGTGCCCGTCGGTGATCGAGACAAGCTCCTTGGTCCCGTCGGCCCGCACATCCACGATGACCAGGGCACAGAGGCGAGCCTCTTCCAGGCGGATATTGAAGTGGATCCCGTCGGCCCACAGATAGACGTAGTCGACATCCTTCAGCGAGCGATGGGAGAACTGGTCCCGTTCGCGCTGCCAGTCGGTGGTGAGCCGGGTGATCACCGACGCCGACAGCCCGGCCGCCGAGCCGAAGAACTCCTCCAAGGCGGGGACGAAGTCCCCCGAGCTCATCCCGTGCAGGTACATGAGAGGCAGCACCTCGGCCACCTTGGGGGACTTGCGGGCCCACGGCGGGAGGATCGAAGACCGGAACCGGCACCGCTCGCCGGTCATCTCATCGATCCGCCGGTCGTCGACCCGTGGGGCCCGGACCTCGATCGGCCCCGCCCCGGTCACGATGGTGCGGGGCTCGGCGTGGCCGTTGCGCACCACCAAACGGCGCCCGTGCTCGTCGCGCTGGTCGGCCAGCCACGTCAGGTAGTCGTCCACCTCAGCCTCGAGGGCGACGGCCAGCATGCGCCGGGCCCCTTCGGCCACCAGGCCATCGAGGGTGGCGGAGCGCTCCGCGTCCGGCGTCTCTTCAACAGCTACTGTCAACATTGGCGTCACCTTCCCGCCGGCGTTTCAGCGCCAGCGCTCTTCGTTTTGGTCAACGAGGAAGGTACGCCGCGCCTCCAGTCAGGTGGTGCATCCACAGGTTTCGGTTATAACTCGGGAACTGCTGGTCACAGCGGGGGAAACCCCAGCGCTTGCGAGCCAACTTCCACAAGAGCACCGGGGTGCGCCAGTTCCACGGCTGCTACTCGGTCGGCGACGACCTGCTGTTCGGCACGGTCCTGGAGAAGAAGGGGGCGGTCAACACCCTGACCGCCCTGAAGCAGATCCGGGCCCAGAGGCCCGATGCCAAGACAATGTACGTCATCTTGGACAACCTGTCGACCCACAAGGGTGGGAAGATCCGCACCTGGTGCGCCACACGCGCCGTCGAGCTGTGCTTCACGCAGACCTACTCCTCCTGGACGAACCCGATCGAGTGCCAGTTCGGCCCGCTTCGCGAGTTCGTGCTCAACAACTCGGACCACCCAAGCCACCTCGTCGTCGCCAAGCGCATCCCCGCATATCTCGCCTGGCGCAACGCCAACGCCAAGCCCCCCGACGTGCTCGCCGGCCAGCGAAAGGAGCGGGCCCGGATCCGTTCCGAGCGCCAGCGACGCTGGGGCCGGCCGGCGACCCGCGCCGCCTGAGCAGCGGTCATCCCTGCAGTTCGCCCAATCGCTCGGTCGGCGCGCCCGCACATTCCTCGAGCGGCACCCCGCTACCCCTCGGATCGCCCTCAACGGCACCTGGGGCCGGCGATGCGCCCTCTACCAGGACCAAGGCGCGCGAACCTTTGTGGTCATGGGCACTACAACTAGCGATCTCGGATGACCGCTCACGGGCGGCCCCGGGGCGACCCGACCGCCCTCGTCTCGCCGCACGGTGATCGGGTGTCCGACGGACTGCTCCTCGTCGGACAGCACGCGGCGTTGCGGGGATGATTCGGCGGCCAGCTCTAACGACGGGCCTGCCAAGGCGCCGCCCCCCGGGCCGGGCGATCGAGCAAGGTCGCCCACAACGTCCGACGGCGCTGGCTGCGGCGGAGTAGGTATCGCAGCAGGGTCTCGTCGGCGGCCTCGCCGCCGGCCTCGGCCGCTGCCCGCAGGGCGCCAGGGTCGTCGGGGTCGATCCCGGTCGCCTCGAGATCGACGCGATCGAGTGCGTCGAGGTCGTGGCCAAGCCGGTCGTAGGCGCGTAGGTAGTGGACGAGGATCTGCTCGTTGCGCGTGTGCTCGCGCAGGTCCTCGTCGGCGATGCCCCGAACGCCCGCCCGGATCCCCTCGAGCAGGTGGTCGTACCAGGGCGTCCGGTCGGTGGGTGCGCCCTCAGGGAGCTGTACCGGCGGCTCGTCCACACCGAGGTAGGCCGACAGCGCAGCGGCCGTCCCCTGGAGGTACCGCTCGGTCACCATCAGATACGGGGCCCATCCCCGCGCGCCGCCTCCACGGGTGACGGCCAAGGTGGTGGTGATCGCGCAGCGGTACTGCACGGCGATCGCGTAATAGGCGACCGAGCGCCCGTCGACCTCGATCCCGCTCCGTTTGCGATAGCGGTCGAGGTACGGGACCGGGTCGCCGCCCAGCCCGCGCATCAGGATCCACGCTAGGTCGTCCATGGGGTCGCCGAGGTGGGCGAATTCCATGTCGACCAGCCCGGTCACCCTGCCGCCGCTGGCCACGAAGTTGCCCGGACCGGTATCGCCCTGCACCAGGCAGGTGCGGGTCACCCGCGCCGGCGGGTGGGCCAAGAGATAGGCGCCCGCGTACCGGGATAGCGGGTCGAGGTCGACGCCGGCGTCGTCGGCGAGGCGGTGCCAGCGGGCCAGGTCGAGCCGGGCGTGGTCCTCCGGGGTGCGTGGTCGGTCGAAGCCGGCGAGGTCGAGTGCATCCACGTCGAGGCGGTGCAGGGCCGCGATGGCGTCGACGAAATCGACCAGGGTGGCTCGGCGTTCCTCATCGGTCGCGCCCAGCTCGGCCGAGCCCGGGAGCCGTTCCAACAGGATCGCCGCACCGCCGGGCGCGACGCCGAGCAACCGGGGGGCGGGGACCTCAGTCTTCTCGAGGGCCCGGTAGACCGTCGCCTCGCGCTCCACGTTGATGTCGGTTCCGGCGAACGAGCCGCCGGCCTCTATCCTCAGCACCGCCTGCGCACCGTCGCCGGTCTCGAGGAACCACGTCTCGCGTGACCCCCCGGTGGGGGTACGCGTCGCGACGGTCACCGGCGTGGCGAGGGTCGCCTCCGCCCACGCGATCAGCCCGGGGTCGAGGCCCGGGGCCGCGGTGAACTCGTCTCCTCGGGCGCTCAGGGCTCAGCCCCGGTCGGGCAGCCGGAGCTGCATCCTCGGGAACTCATCGAGCAGCTCTTGCTTGCGGGACAAGACGTAGTGCTGCCCCTGGATGTCCATCGTGATCGCCGATGCCCGCTTCGCCTGGCGCAGCGGGAGGGGGTCCTTCTCGGCGAGCTGCCGGGCGAAAGCCAGGCTCTCGGTGTGGAGCGTCTCGAGGTCTGGGTACGGCCGGTTCACCTGGCCTATCGCGTACAGACGTTCCGCAGGGAGGCGGATGCCGTCGTAGATCATCTTCTTGGCCAAGCGGGGCCCGTGGAACCAGGTGCGGAGGTGGGATTGGATGCCGCCGATACCCATGTCCGCGGTGGGGTCGGCGAAGAACGCGTCCTGCGTGCAGAAGACCAGGTCGCGGGGCCAAACCATGCGCTGGCCGCCAGCCGGCAATCATCGGCTTCGTCGTCCCCTGGATGAGGCGGATCTCCTCCCAGAGGGGCAGGATCTCAGCGCTCTCAGGGGCCCCCGCAGTGGGTTGCGCAGGTTAGCACCGGCGCAGAAGTGACGGCCGGTGACCTGCATGATCACGACCCGGGTGTCGGGGTCGTGCCGTGGGCGCGGACCACGCCTGCTAGAACTCGACATGGAAGGCGTCGTCGTAGAGGTTGATGGGTTGGCGGTCGAGGGTGATCACCGACACCCCGTCGACCGCCTCGGAGCGGACGAGCATCTGTGTGCCTCAGCGCACGCAAGGAGCGAGGAACGCCTCGAGGTTCTCGCGCATGATGCGGCGCTGGTCCTCCTCGGAGAAACCGCTCAGCTGGGCACCGACGTATTGGGAGGGGTAGGCGAGACCTTCGCCGTGTGGGAAGTCCGAGCCGAAAACGATCGGCTCGACTCCGACCTCATCGACGACACGCCGCACGTTCTCCTCGGGGTAGGGGGCCACGATGAAGTGCTGCCGGAAGATCTCCGAAGGCCGGCGGTCGAGGCGGCCGTTGTCGGCCCACTTGGCCATGCGACCCATGAGGAAGGCATGATCGGCCTTGCGCAGGGTGTAGGGGAGCCATACCGTGCCCATCTCCGACAGGCAGACCTTGATCTTGGGAAATCGCCCGAAGAAGTTGTGCAGGATCAGCGCGGCGGTGATCTCCATGGCCGGGCGGTCGCCCCAGTACATCATCCATTGGAAGGCATCGAAGTCGCCGAAGACGCACTCAGGGTCCTCGGACCAGTCGGCGCCGTACTTCTGGTAGTCGGTGCCGCCGAGGTGCACACATAGGCGGATCTCGGCCTCGTTCACGATCGACCAGAACCGGTCGTAGACCGGGTCGGCGGGGGAGCGGCCGCCCCACGGGTTGTCAACGCCGCCATGGGCGTGCCCGGACTTGGTCTGGATCATGGCCGCCCCGTCGGCGATGACGCGCTCAAGCTCGGCGACCGCGAGATCGGGGTCAGCCAGGGCGATGTATGGCGGGAGGAACATACGGTTGTCGGCGACATAGCCGACCTCCTCGTGCATCCACCGATTGAAGGCGCGGATGTTGGCGTAGAGGGCCGGGATGTTGTCCACGAACTCATATTCGATGTCGTGCGCGGCCGCTGGGAACATGAGCGCCTTGTCGATGCCCTGTTCGTTCATGAGGGCCAGCCGCAGGTCGCGGTTGCCGAACGCCTCGGACTTGTGCCGAAACTCGCTGATGAACGCCTTGCGCTGTTCCTCGTCGAGGCCCTTCAGCGGGTTGAGGCGGTTGAGGAGCATGCCCGGAACGATCGAGAGCTCCGGCTCACCCTCATTTTGGGTGACCGTGCCCCGACCGGTCCCGATGTTGGACGTGTCGCCCAGCATCTTCTTGAGCTCCTCCTTGGAGAAGGTCACCTGGTTCACGTTGAACTTCGATGGTTGGCCGGCGAACAGCTGCACGCGCTTTCCATCCGGTCCCGTCACGAACCGGATCGCGAGGTCGGCATCCTTTGGATCGATGTAGCGCTCGAAGCAGTCGGGCGGCTCGTTGAAGTGGTTGTCGGCGTCGTTGATTTGGTAGCCGAGACCGGTCGTCGTCTCGCTCGTCAGGGTCATGTGCTCCCCCTATCTCCTGATGCCGGCTGAGGCCGCCATCAGGAGATAGTTTAGAGGTGCCGGTCCGGGGGAGGTAGTGCGAGACGCGAGAACGTCGTTCCCCTCCTTGGTCCAGTGGCCCCGGACGCTGGCACGACTGGGCATGGCCCTCCCCTCGGTCGTGGGCGGAGGCGGAGGCGGAGGCGGAGGCGGAGGCGGAGGCGGCAGCTTCCTCGACGGGTACGCCCTGTCCGAGGAGATGGGATGCTCCCTCGTCACGAGCCCCTTCATCGACACCGTTGGGGTGGCCGGCACCCTCCTGGCGTCACAGGACCATGGCCGCTTCGACGATGTGCTCGGGCGGATCCTGGATGGGACCTGCATCGTCAGCGGGATGGTGGGCGACCGCCTGGGTCGCGTCGACCGCACCGACGTCAGGGCCAGCCGCGACGGCGGCGGGTGGCGCCTCGAAGGGGTGGCCTCCGCTGGTCGCCTTCGCCTCGAGCGCCGAGTCCTTCGTCTGCGCCGCCCACGCCACGCCCGGCGGTGCCCCGGCATTGAGCCCCTATCTACTTCCCCCTGAAAAACTCGAGGTAGGTACTCGCGATTCTCGCGGCGATCGACGATGATGGCCTCGACCCGTAGGGCTAGTGTCCCGGAAGGTTGAAGCGCCGTGAAAACTGGATCATGCGCCGGCGTTGATGGCGGCGCAGGAGGAGGCCAGTCGCTCGAGGATCTGTTCGGCCGATTTGGTCCACACGAACGGACGTGGGTTCTCGTTCCAGGTGGTCGCCCAGTCCAAGATGTCGGCGGCCAGTTCTTTGACGTTGCGGTGCGCCGAGCGCTTCAACTTCTTGGTGGTGAGCGCGGAGAACCACCGCTCGACGAGGTTCATCCACGACCCGTACGTCGGGGTGAAGTGGAAGTGGAACCGGCGGTGGCGCAGCAGCCAGCGGTGGACCTGGGGCGTCTTGTGGGTCTGCAAATTGTCGAGAATCACGTGCACGTCGAGCTCGGACGGGACTTCGCGGTTCACCTCGTCCAAAAGAGCGATGAAGTCGGCGCTGGTGTGGGACTTACGGATGTCGGTGATCACTGTCCCCGTGGCCACATTCAGAGCGGCGAAGAGGTCGCAGGTGCCGTTGCGCTCGTAGTCGTGGGTGGCCCGGGCCGGGGTCGTCGGCAGCATGGGCAAGGTCGGTGCGGTGCGGTTGAGCGCTTGGATCTGGGGTTTTTCGTCGACGGCGAACACCGCGGCCGCGATCGGCGGGCTCATGTAGAGCCCGACCAGGTCGCGGATCTTTTCCACCAGGTCGGGATCGGGCGACACTTTGAAGCTGTCCGCTCGCCACGGCTTGAGCCCGAACGCCCGCCAGATCTCTCGCACCGTGGTGTGGCTGATCCCGTGCTTGGCGGCCAAGCCGCGCGTCGACCAGTGCGTGGCGTCGGGCGGCGCGCTCTCGAGTGTTTCGACCACGACCGCTTCGATCACGTCGTCGCCGATAGTGCGGGCGGCCCCGGGACGGGGGGCGTCGACGAGGCCATCGAGACGATCAACGGCGAAGCGGTGCCGCCATTTGCCCACCGTCACCGCATTACAGGCCAACTCGGCCGCGATCTCGGCGTGGGTGGCTCCCCCCGCCGCGCAGGCCAGTACGATCTTGGATCGCAACGCCAGCATCTGCGACGACGAATGCCGGCGTGCCCAGCGCTCCAGCGTGGCGCGTTCCTCGGCGCTCAAGATGATCTCGACAGTGGGGCGTCCTCGACGGGCCATAGCGTTCCTCCGATGTTGGCGTATAACACCGGGTCAACGCGACCCAAACCAGAAAATTCCCGTTCAACCAAGATTTACTGGCGCTTCAACCTTCCGGGACACTAGGCGACGAGTAGGATTGGTGAGGGCGGCGAGAACGAACTCGGTCACCGCGGCAACCACCGACTCCCGGTCCCCCGGAGGACGGCCGTGATCCTGGTCGATCCAGCTACACAAGCCCTGCACGAGCATGCCGCCGCGTTCGGGATCGGCGGCCGGGAAGCTGCCGTCCCGCACGCCGTCGGCGATCGCGGCGCGTAGCGGGCGGCCCGTGTCGACGTCGGGGTCGTTGCCGTCGATGGCCAGGTCCCGGACCTCGGCCGGCAGCGTGGTGATCCAGCGGGCCCGCGGGCCGGCGCGATGTCCATAGCGGAGGCTGACCACTGCCGCGACCCAGGCCCGAACCCGCTCCTCCGGCGTGCCCGTAGCGGTCAGTTCGTCGAGGATGGCGGTGGCCCGGATGAGCTCCTCTCGACACAAGGAGGCCATCAGCTCCTTCTTGCCGCCGAAGTGCCGATAGAAGCTCCCGATCGAGACGCCCGCACGGCGGGCGACCATCTGGACCTTGAGATTGTCGTATCCGGTGCGGACGAGGACGTCCCACGCCGCCCCGACGATGCGCGTCACCTCATCAAGGTTCGTCTCCGGAGGGCGCTCGATTGCCATAGGTCGTAACACTACCGAGTCGGCCGTGGGGGCTCGGCCTCTCGCCGCCGACGCTGCATCTCGTTGGAGCCGCCCGGCGGGCGAGATGCCCCTCGACGGCAGCCAGGCCCGGCCCTCGGCGCCACCGGGCTGCTCATCCGTCCAAATCACACCGTCGGCGGCCGCCACCGCCATGGCCATGGCCATGGCCAGCTCCGCGTAGGCGGGCGAATTCGTGGGCCGCCATGTCGAGGCAGGCCCGTCCGGCGCTTGGCTCGGACAGCAGCTGGATGAACTCGTGCTCGCCGCGGAGCATCTTGGGCAGGTGGCGCTGCTTGAGGGTCTCGGAGCCGAAGTCGAGCAGCGTCGGGGCCAGCATCCCGATGGACACCCCGTAGACACGAAGTCGAGCGCCTCATCGAAGAACGCCTTCTGGTGATCCAAGGTGAGGCCGGCCCCGCCGTACTCGGCGGCGAACGCGAAGCCCGAGAAGCCGGCCTCGAACAGCTTGGCCTGCAGCTCCTGGTTCGTCCGGCGGTCGACGAACGGCTGACCGGCCCGCTTGGGCTCGAGGTTCGCCCTGATCCACTCCCGGGTCCGCTCCCGGTAGGTCGCCAGGTCCTCGATCTGCTCCATCATCTCAGCCCTTCTCGAGGAGCGCGCACAGACGTTCCTGATGCTGTTCGGGCGTGCCATAGGGGGGCTCGGTTGAGCGCGACCCGGCGCTCATAGAGGTGGACGTCGTGCTCCCATGTGACCCCGATGCCGCCGTGCAGTTGCACGCAATCGCTCAGCAGGTCGATCGAGGCCGACGTAGGCCATGGCCACGCTCACCACGCGAGTGGGCCCCGCTGCCGACAGAGCGGGCGGCGGCCTCCGCACACCCCATCCCCGTCTCAAGCCACAGCAGCATGTCGGCGATGCGGTGCTTGAGAGCCTGATAGGACGCGAGGCGCCGCCCGAACGACCACCGGTCCTTCATGTACTCCTGGGTGAACTCGAACACCCGGTCCCCTGCCCCAACGGACTCGGCCACCCGATCTGGAGTTGGCACTCCACGTCGTCGGCGGGCGCCCACCTCGCCCACCACCGCGCTGGCGGACACCCGGACCCCCTCGAAGCGCACGTCGCCGAACCGTCGGACCAAATCCACGCTGCGGCCCGGGATGACCGTGAGCCCCGACGACGTTGCCGGCACGAGGAACTGGGTGAGGTCGCCGCCCGTGCGGGCGGTCACCAAGAACCAATCGGCGCTTGCAGCCGCCTCCACGAAACGCTTGACCCCCCGGAGGACGAAGCCGTCCCTGTCGGCCTCGGCGACCAGTTGCACCCCCGCGGCGTCCCATCGACCGTTCGCCTCGGCGAATGCCCAGGTGGCGATCGTGTCGCCGCTCATGAGCCCAGCCAATACCTCCGCATGCCGATCCCCCGCCCCCGACCGGCCGAGGGCGGCGGTCACGAGGTTGATCGGCAGGAACGGCCCGGGCGCGACCAGACGCCCCTTCACCTCTGCCACGATCGCCAGATCAGCGACCGGGTTCGAGGACACGCTGCCACCGCCCTCCTCCTCGGGCACCAGGAGCGACGTCCAGCCCAGCTCCGCCACCTGGCGCCAGTACCCGCGATCGAACCCGTGGAGGTCGTCCTCGAGCGAGCGGACCACGCTGAGCGGGTACTCCCGTTCCAGGTACTTCCGAGTGGTCTCCTGGAAGAACGTCTGCTCGTCGGTCAGCTCCAGGTCCATCAGCCAGCAAGCGTGGCTGCCGACACCGGACGGCGCCACCGAGAGGAGCGGGTGGACGCCGGAACGCCGCTCCATGCCGGCGACCTCCCAAGGAGCCGCCTGTAAGATCCGCTGGCGTCTCGCGCCGTCACCGTCGAGGGGGAACCCACCATGCCGTCAACCGCCGAGGAGGCCCGCCAGGAGTGGCGCACGGGGGTGGGCCGGCTCATCTCCTACCGCTATCTCGGCACCTATTCGGAGACGACGGGGAACCACGAGGCCGAGGGCTGGATCACGATCCGACGCGACCTCCGGGGCCCCGTCGGATTGCTGGCGGCCCCACTCGGCATCGCCCTCCTCGACACGGCGGGGATCAATGTCGACCCGATCGCGGTCGTCTCGCCCACCCGGATCGACGTCCACCTCTTCGAACGGGCATCCGACGTGGACCGTGTGCACCTGGAGGGTCGCATCCTGCGGGAGGGCAGGACGCAGCTCTTCACCGAGAGCCGGCTCACGGACGTCGCTCGTCCCGACCGGCTCATTGGCCTCGGTAGCACCCATTGGGCCGTGGGGGGACCCAACCCGGGGTTCGACTACGTCGACAACCGGCCCGGCGTCGACGACTCCCCCGACCTGCCGCCGCTGTACGAGGCGTTCGGCGCCCGACGCCGCGGCGACGGCAGCCTGGAGATCGCCGAGCTCACCGACGAGCTCGGCCGCAACGGCCTGCATCAAGGATCGTTCCAGGTCGTGCCCGAGGCGGCGGCCATGATCGCGGCAGCCGAGGCCGCCGGCACTGACCGGTTCTGGATCGAGCACCTCGGCACCTCGATCGTGGCCCGTGGGGTGGGCGCCCCCTTCGTCACCCGGGCCGAGGTGCTGCGCATCGCCGAGGGCTGCGCGCAGGTCCGGGTTGAGCTGCGGGCCGCGGGGGCCGACGACCGCCTGTGCTCGGTGACATTCTGCCGGTTCCGACTGGTCGAGCCGAAATGACCGAGACGCCGAGGGGGGACTCGTCGTGAGCGGCCACCACGTCAAGGCCATGTTCCACTCCACGGCGATCGAGCGGGACTACGACGAGGCCGTGGCCAGTCTCGGCGCCCTCTTCGGATTGCGGGTGCTCGAGTACGGCGTGTCCGACGACCCGACCGTCGGCCGGCGGGGCGGCATGACCTGGCTGGGCGATGGATCACTGGAGCTAGCCGAGCCCGTCGTCACCGGCGCCGCCCCCGATCGTTTTCTCCAGCGCACTAGGGGCGGAATGCAGGGCGTGGCCCTCTGGGTCGACGACTTCGGCGTCGCCGCTCGCGGCCTCGCCGCCACCCTGGCCACCCTGGCCACCAAGGTGACCTTCGAGGCGTCCGGCGACGCCGCCTGCTCCCTGGTGACCCGAGGAGCTGCCCCGATGGCTTGCTCAGGGCCCCCAATCCCCGCTCCGGCACCTTGGCCGGTCTCTCTGCCTCGACCGGAGGGTTCCGGCCGCCCCAAGAACGCCGTTCCACCGACTTGGAGCGGCCTGCTCTGGTGCGCCCGAACGTCATGAATCCCGGCGGCCTTCCCGACATCCCGTTCCGGCCCACGCTGCCCGAGCTGCTCCACCGGGCCGCCGAGCGGTTCGGTGACGACGACTTCGTCGTGCTCTGGGAGCGGCGAATCAGCTTCGCCGGCGCCGAGCGGGCCTCGGCGGCGCTCGCCAAGCAGCTACTCGCCGCCGGCGTGGGAAAGGGCACCCGCATCGGGATCGTCCTGCCGACGGGAATCGACTGGGTGGTCGCCTGGCTCGCCTCGGCCCGCATCGGTGCCATGCCGATGCTGTTCCCGGCCACTTACCGGCCGGCCGAGCTGCGCCGAGCCCTGCGGATCAGCGACGCCGCGCTCCTCTTCGCCGGCCGCACCCTGCTCGGCAAGGACTTCGAGGCCTTCCTCGAGGAGGCGGTGCCCGGCCTGGCCGACGGTCATGGTCGACCGCTCCGCGACCCCGAGGTGCCGTACCTGCGAGAGATCTGGATGGTCGGTGGGAGCGACCGGTCGTGGGCCACCTCCGTCGAACCGGACGAGCCGGCGGCCATCACCGACGAACTCCTCGCCAACGTCGAGGCCGAGGTCAGCCCGGCCGATCCCCTCCTCGTGATCTACACCTCGGGGTCGAGCGCGGACCCGAAGGCGGTCGTGCACACCCACGGGGCGGCGATCCGCAAGGTCCAGGCCCACCTGGGCATGTGCCTGCCGGGCTCCTTCCCGGGCCGGACGTTCTGCGCCATGCCGTTCTTCTGGGTGGGCGGCCCGCAGGAGCTCCTCGGTGCGCTGCACTGTGGCGCGGCCATCGTCACCCAGGAGCGTTTCGAGGTTGGTGGCTGCCTCGACCTGTTGGAGCGCGAGCGGTGCACGTCGATCCTCGGATGGGCGACCGTCCTCGACCAGGTGCGCGCCCACCCCACCTTCCCCTCACGAGACCTCAGCGCGTTGACGCTGCCCCAGCCGGGGGCGGCGATGGTGTCCTCGAAGGGCGACCCGCCGAACCTCGGCATGACCGAGACCTTTGGCCCCCATGCCAACCGCGCCTGGTTCGACTACAACGTGATCGACCTCGAGACGGGCGATCCCGTGCCCGACGGGCAAGAGGGGGAGTTCTGCGTCCGGGGTTTCGGGCTCATGGCAGGGATGTACAAGAAAGAGCGCGAGGAGGTCTTTGACGCCGACGGGTGGTACCACACCGGCGACCGCGGCTACCTCGAGGACGGCCGCATCTGGTTCCGAGGCCGCTACAGCGAGGTAGTCAAGACCGGCGGGGCCAACGTGTCGCCTCTCGAGGTCGAACGGGTCTTGGGGTCCTTTGCCGACGTCAGCATGGCGTTTGTGTTCGGGATGCCCGACGCAGCGCGAGGCGAGGTCGTGGCTGCGGCTGTTATCCCCGCCAAGGGGGCCGCCATCGACGTCGAGGACCTTCGCGAGCGGGTCAACAACGTGCTGTCCGCCTACAAGGTGCCGACCCGCTGGCTAGTACTCGACGAGGACGACATGCCGTGGCTCGGCAGCGGCAAGCCGGACAAACGAGCGCTGAGGGACCTTTGAGCTCGCTCGGGCCGGCCCCACGGAATCGTGGGAGCAAGTTCTGCCCGTGCGCAGATCCCTTCAGGCGTCGATCGGATGGCCAAGCAGAAATTCGGCCATGTTGTCGCGCATCATCCTCTTGGTTTCCTCCGCCGAGAGGTCCGGGATCATCAACGCGTACTTGGACGGATCGTCAAGGCCTTCGCCGTGCGGGAAGTCCGAACCGAACACCAATTGGTCGACGCTGAGCACTTCAAGCACCCGCTTGACGCTCTCCTCGGGGTACGGCGACACCCGGAAGTGCCGGCGGAAGATGTCCGAGGGTCGTGAGGTCAGCCGGTCGCCGAAGGTCGTGGGACGACCGAGCATGAAGGCGTGGTCCATCTTCCGGACCGTGTAAGGCACCCACACAGACCCCTGCTCGGAGAGCACGACGTTGATGTTGGGGAACCGCGAGAAGAAGTTGTGGAAGATCAGGGCCGCGGTGAGCTCCATGATGGGACGGTCACCCCAGTACGCGAACCACTGGAAGGCGGTGAAACCCGGCTGGCGGGTGTAGTGGCGGTCGGGGTCCTCGCTCCACATTGCGGACTGCTGCTGATACTCGGTGTAGTTGAGATGCACGGCGATGTTGACCCCGGCCTCCTGGGCCCGTGCCCAGAACCGGTCAAACTTCGGGTCGGCCGGCGAGTGCCGGTTGATCGGCCCTGGCGGCAGCAGGAGCGTGCGAGCCCCGTCGGCGATCACCCGATCCAACTCGGCGATCGCCAGGTCGACGTCGAGGAACGACATCGCAGCGGGGATGAAGATCCGCTCCTTGTAGGCGAAGCCCCACTCGCTGGCCACGAACCGGTTGAACGCCCGGACGTTGGCGAAGGTCGCCTCCACGTCGTCGGGGAAGCAGTTGTGCACGATCAGCCCCTCGCGCTGGGGGAACATCAGCGCACCCTCCACCCCCTGGGCATCCATGATCCCGAGCCGGCCCTCGACGGTAGCCGCCTGGTCGCCGAGCGCCCGGAACTCGGCGATGCGCACCTCACGCTCTTGGGGCGAGAACTCGGTCCAAGGGTTCAGCTTGTTGAGGGACGTCCCAGGACGGATAGCGTTGTCGTCGAGTTGAGGGATCTCGACCTCACCCTGGCCGGCGGCCTTCGCCTCGGCCCGCATGCGGTCCAGCTCCCGCCGGACGACGTCAACCGCCAGCTTGCCCGTGTCACGGAACTTCGGGTCGATGTAGTCGGCGATGGCACGCTCGGGCTCGGCGAAGTGCTGGTCTGCATCCCATAGCCCGTACTCCAGGCGCTGTTCGAACATGCTCGCTCCCTTCGCGCAACACGCCGAGGCCGGCCCACTGCCCGAAACGGTCGTGTCGATGTCAACCGTAGGTGTCGCACCTCCTCCGATGGAAGAGGAGAACCGCATTCCAGCAGGGAAACGCGTTCCGGGGCGCCCCGGGGCGCGGGCCGAAAGACACGCCACTCGGACGCCCGGGGGCGTCGTGCGGGTGCGTCCGGCCTACGTGCGTCAGTCGATCGGCCCGAACCGGCCGGCCCGCCCGTCGGGGAGGCCCTTCTGCGTCCGGCGGAAGGCGGCCCACGTATTGAGGGGCCACGCATCCTGGTCGTCGCCGAAGGCCTCCACGCCGTTGAAATCGTAGCGCACCAGGCTCTGCCAGCAGATGCCGGCGACCCCGGAGATGGGAATGACCATGCGGCTCACGCTCTCGCCAACCGCCTCGAAGGAGCGACCCTCGCTGTCGGTCCCAGTCACGATGATCCTGGTCATGAAACCCCACTCGGGGTCGCGTTCGCGCCGCACGGAGCCCGAAACAAGAGGCCGACGAACCCCGTCGAGCAGAAGAAAGCCGCCCTGGCCGGCGCCGAAGAACGCCGTCTCGGGGTCGGACATGCAGGTGATGTAGGTGCTGGTGCCGCCTCCGCGCTTCCACAGCTCGGGTCGCAGGTGCCACCACGACCGGTCACGCATCGCGTAGCAGTCGACCGGGATCGTCTCCCCATGGAGCTGGAGAGTGCCGGTGACACGGCCGAACTGGTCGAGGTGGCGGGGCTTCTCGGACTGGTCACCAGCGCGGGTGTGGGGCTGGGCGCTGACCCGCACCCACGGATTGGTCACGGCGCGCCAGTCGAGGGATAGGTCGATGCTGTCGCGGTCGCGGTACGTGATGCGATAGTGGCGCAGCGGGTCGACCATCTCGAAACGCTCCCCCTCGGGGAAGGTGAAATCGCGCAGTGACCGCTCGGCCGGCAGCGGCATGTTCGACCAGTTGAAGTAGTAGGGCACCTCGAGGTGCGACCAGGCGGTGTCGTCGAAGATGAACAGCCCGCCGCCGGTGACCCCGATGTTGGGACGAAGATAGTGGTAGTGCCAGGCGCCCAGCCGCCGCTCGGCGTTGAACCACCAGAACCACAGCGTCTCGTGCTCCCACCACTCCTTTGTCTCGGGATCGTAGAAGTCGTCGTCCACCAACAGGGCGCTGTCGGCCTCTTGGTCCCGCATGCTCAGAGGATGCCGGCCGCGCTCAGCGGCTCGAAGACGTCGTTGGAGTTGGAACGGAGCGAGCGGACACGTTCGCCGGGCCGCTTGGGCGTCGCCCCCGTGATCCCCCGCTTGCCGGCCACCATCGTAGTCAACCTAGTGCCGTGACCGGCAACAGGTCCATCCGGGACAGGAACCGAGCCGGCGGTGTAGGCGGGGCGCAGGAGCCCAAACTCCACTCCGGTGATGTGGGCGATCGGGACCGGGAGATGGATCCGGTCCCGCTAGCTCAGCGTCCACGCCTCCCCCAGCTGACGGGTATCGGCGACGAGCGTGCGCGACGAGTGCACGGCACCCTTGGGCGCCGACGTCGTGCCCGCAGGGAACAGGATCAGCGCCGGCGCGTCGGGGTCGAGCGGCTCTGGTTCGACCGCGTCCGGGTCGGTCGCCAGCGCCTCCGGCCACGGGGTCCACCCAGCGCGTTCGCCCCGAAGGAGGGGCCTCGCCGGTGGTTCGTGCCTGCGGTCTTCCAGCAACTCGTCGAAGGCGGCGGCGTGCGGATGGCGGCGTACTCGGCGACCGTGACCGACGCGGCCGGTCGGGTCTGGGTGAGGATGCCTTCCAGCTCGTGGCGGCGGTAGATATCGACCACCGGGTCCTGGCCCGTGGTGGCTGGCGCACCGGGCGTGACGGATGTGCCAGTCCGGGTCGCGGCGAGCCGACGCGACACCGATGGGAGCATCGGGACCGCCGATGCCGATCGCCTCAGTCCGAAGCCGGCAGGCTCTTTGCTTGCTGCACCTGCAGCGGGGCGCCGTTGAGCGTCAGCGTGCCCTGGCCGCCCTTCGTCACGAGCAGCTCCAGCCCGAGATCGGGATCGGCGTAGCGCTTTCCGAGCTGGGTACCCGACGAAGCCTCGGGATCCGAGCGAGCACCGACGGGCGGCTCCATGCCCTCTGCGAGCATCTGGTGCCCGCCGCAGCAAGGCTCCAGATCAGAGGCGGGAGCGCGGGTCACGATGACCTCGGTCTCGCACACGACGCTTCGGAGCCGGCTGCCCACCTTTACCCGCACACCAACCCTCTTTCTCTTGTCATTGCCCCGCCGGCACCCCGCCGTTGCTCGGGCTGATTTCAGACGTGATCGTACTTTCCCAGCTGGCGGGCCCCCTCCCCAGAAACCGGGCTGTCCAATGCCTCGAGACGCAGCGCCAAGGACGCACAATGGCTGACGAACGATACTCCTTGGACTGCGGCGAAAGGGGCGGAATGCTCGAGGTGCGCAACGTGACCGTCGGCTACGGCGACGTGACGGTGCTCTGGGACGTCTCCATGGAATGCCCACCGGGCTCGGTTATTGCACTCCTCGGCCCCAACGGTGCCGGCAAGACTACCCTGCTGCGCACCATCTCGGGGCTCTTGAAGCCCGCCGAGGGGCAGGTGCTCCTCGGCGGCGAGGACGTGACCGGCATGCGCATGTACCACATGGCTCGCCGCGGCGTGTGCCTGATCCCCGAAGGCCGTGGGATCTTCCCTTCGCTGACCCTCCGAGAGAACCTCAACCTCTTCTCCCCCAAGGGGAGGGCACGCGTCAAGGAGACCTTCGACAAGGCCGCGGCCTCGTTTCCGATTCTCGGGAGCCGAATGAACCAGACGGCGGGCAGCCTGAGCGGCGGCGAGCAGCAGATGCTGGCCATTGTGCGTGCGTACATCTCGAACCCCAAGCTCGTGCTTGTTGACGAAGCCTCGATGGGCCTGGCACCGCTCGTGGTCGACGGGCTCTTCCAGTTCCTCGAGCAGGTGGCAAAGGATGGAACCTCTCTCGTCATTGTCGAGCAGTACGTCACCCGCGCCCTTGCGCTCGCAGACTCGGTCTATCTCTTAAACCACGGCCGAATCGCGTTCTCCGGATCGTCGGACGAGCTCAGCGGGGAGGAGATCTTCGAGCGCTATCTGGGCGTCGAGCTCTGAGACTCGGGCGGCCCAGCACGGACGCTCTCACAATCGACGGAGCGTGAGCGCCGATCCGGAAGGTCAGGAGGCCGGGCTCGTCTCGCCTGCGCCCGCTGTGACCTCCTGCGACGCGAGTTCCGACTCCTCCACACCTTCCGAACCGAGGTAGGCCGCCTTCACCACCTCGCTCCGCAGCATCTCAGCCGGCGGCCCCTCGAAGATGTGTTGGCCGAAGTCGAGGACGTACACGATGTCGCAAATCTGACGAACGAGGGACATGTCGTGCTCGACGACGAGGAGTCCGATGCCTCGTTGCGAGACAACTCTCGCCAGGATCTGTCCGAACCGCTCCGTCTCGCCCTGATCCAAACCGGAGGACGGCTCATCGAGCAGGATCAGGTCGAAGGGACCGGCGAGCACCCGAGCCAACTCGACGAGACGCCGCTGTCCCGTCGAGATATCGGAAACGGCACGATCCTGGATGGCCCTGATCCCGGTGAGCTCGATCGCCTCAAACACGGAATCGTCGACCACCTGTCGATCGCCGCGGCGCGTCAGCAGGTGCCGGACCGGATTCCGACCAGCCAATATCGCCTCTCGGCCCATCGCCACGTTCTGGATCACCGATAGGGAGTTGAAGAGTTCCACCCGTTGGAACGTACGGCCCAAACCTCTTCGGGCCCGTTCAGCGGGACCATCGCGCGACACGTTCTCGCCGTGAATCCAGATTTCTCCGTCGGTCGGCTTCAGCAGGCCACAACACGCGTTGAATGTGGTGGTCTTGCCGGCCCCGTTCGGACCGATCAGGCCCGTGATCCGGCCGGTGGGCGCCTTCAGGCTGAAGTCCAGCACCGCTGCCACGCCGCCGTAGTACACCGAGAGGTTTCGGACCTCGAGTCCGGCCCCCTTCTCGACCGGCCAGCCTGCCTGTGGCGCCGTGGCGTCGACCTGCTGGTCCCCTCCCGCTGTCGCGGCTCGTCTGATCTCGGGATTCGTCGGGGACGTGCGCACCTCGGCCACGAGACCACCGACGACCCCTCCGTCACCACCCGGTGACGCGGGCGCGAGGATCCTTGGCCTCCCACCCCCCATGAGCCTGTCGAGCCGTTCGACCCCCCGCCGCAACACCGGTGGCATGCCAATGTGCTTCAAGTGGGGGGTCAGTGCCGGGAAGATCATCGCGGATGCACCGAAGAGCATGGACAAATAGACGGTGATGTTCCCCAGGTTGATGTACATCGGAAGAATTTCGAGGTTGAAGGCTGCGATGACGGCGTACCAGGGTGCACCGGCAATGATGATGACAAGCAAGGCCACCAGCGTGAGGGAGTTGAACGACGCGAACTCGCTGGGCACGGCGAAGTGAAAGAGGCTCGCTGTGAGCGCGCCGGAGATCGAGGCCACGAACGACGAGATACAGAAGATCAGAACGCGCGCGACATTGACTGTCGCGCCGTGCGTCTCCAACGCAAGCGGCGAATCTGACATGGCGCGCAGGATTCGCCCGAGCCTCCCCTCCTTGATGAACATCACGAGCGCCACGGTGCCAAGCAAGAAGACGAGGATCACGTAGTAGAAGCCCCTATCGCTGCCCACCGGCAGGCTCCCGAGATGCGGCCTCGAGGCCGCCACGCCGCCGGTGTTCGGGCCGAACATCCAGCTCTCGGTGTAGAACGTGCTCGACATCAAGATGCCGAATCCGAGGGTTGCCAGGGCCAGGAACACCCCCGTAAGCCGAATGGCCGGAATGGCGACAACGGCTCCGACCGGGATCGCGATCAACCCTGCCAGGAGGATCGAGACAAGCCATGGGATCCCCAGACCCGTGGTGAAGTGAGCCATCGAAGCAGCGCCGACAGCTGCGAACGCGTACTGACACAGCGAGACCTGTCCGGCGTGCCGGATCAACAAACCGAGTGAGAGGAACAGGATCACGTCAACCAGGCCCGCGGAGTAGACGGGCAGGTTGGAGCCGGCGAAGCCCGGTATGGCACACAGCAAGACGAGAAACATTCCCGCGAAGGCCAGACGCGGACGGAGCGGTGCGTACCAGGCATCCGGCAGGGTCTTTGACGGGACGAAGCGCCTGCTTGCCAGCCGGGCCCGCGGCGTCACGATCAAGACAATGAACAGCACGATGAAAGGCAACGAAACGGGCAGGCCCGACAGAGACGGCACCTCGGCGACGTACTTCGTCGAGAGTGCGCCGAGGATGCCAATCACGAGGCCGCCGATGTAGGTCAGCGGAAGGCTCGAGAAGTACCCGATCGCGGCGGCGCCGAATGCCTGCACCACGAGCAGGGTGAGCAGGGTCGCGTCGAGACTGAGGCTTGGCGCCAACAGGATCCCGGACATCGACGCGAAGACAGCGCCGATGACCCAGGCCCAGCGTCGGACCATGTTCGGGTTCTGAGCGTTCATCGCGAGCAGGTCGCTGTCGTCCACCACCCCCCGCATCGCGACGCCCAGGCGCACGAACCGAAAGAAGTAATAGAGGACCGCGGTGGCGACGAGCGAAACGACGATGACGATGATCTGGTCGTATCCCACGTTGACACCGAGCACCCGAACCGTGGTAGTCGGAAAGTAAGGCGGCACCTGCGGAGCGGTCGGATACCAGATCTGTCCGAGGCCGAGCACGAGCAGCACGATGCCGATGGTGGAGGCGATTTTCTGCGTGTCACTGACGGTGGCGAGCAGACGAGCCAGTCGCTCGAGCAGCAGTCCCATGGCGGGCCCGAGTACCAGGACGCAGAAACCTGCGGCTACCGGCCATGCGACGTTGTGCTCAACGTGAAGGAAGTAGAAGACGAATACGGAAACGGCGGCGACCGATCCATGGGCGAAGTTGAAGATCCCGGAGGTCTTGTACGTCAGGACCAGGCCAGTCGCAGCTAACCCATAGACCGAACCCGAGACTAGGCCGATCACGATGAACGGAAGTAGACTATGCACGACTTCGCCCCCTGAATGGTGTACGCGATCTCAGGCCAATGCAACGCCCTGCCCGGGCGACGCACTGCGGCGTTCGGTGGCCTCTCGACCGGCCGCACCGCACCGCACTCGTGCGCAGCATAATCCCTACCCCGTTCCGTCCACCGGGTCGACGCGGCGGGGACTGATGAGGTCAAGCGCGTCCAAGTGCGGAAGCTCGTACTTGGACGCGCTTGTGGTCGTCGTGCGCGCTGAACTTTAACTGTAGTTGACAGAAGATCCGGACTGCCGGATCATGAGCGCGGCCTCGTCAAGGAGGCGGGTCGCTCCAAGAGGCCGAAGGGAGCCCGGCATGAGCTCAGGAATGTCCGAGGGCAGGTTGGCCCGAATTGCGTCCATGCTTGATCGCCGCATCGATGAGGGAATGATCTCCGGCGCCGTTGTCCTGGTGGAACGCCACGGCGAGGTGGCCTATCGGGAGGCTCGGGGGTTCAGGGACCTCGAGTCGGGCGACCCGATGCAGCCCGACACGCTGTTCCGCATCGCCTCCATGACAAAGCCGGTCACCGTCACAGCAGCGCTGACGCTCGTCGAAGAAGGCGCTCTGCGGTTGGATGATCCAGTCGATTCCTGGCTTCCCGAGCTCGCCGGTCGCCCGGTTATTCGCCGGCCAGCTGCGGCACTCGACGACGTCGAGCCCCTGGAGCGACCGATCACGCTTCGGGACCTGTGCACGCACCGCAGCGGGCTCATCTCGGCAGGGAGGCTCCGTGGGCCGCTCGGCGATGCCCTCCGCGACATTGGCGAGCTGTGGACCTCTGAATTGACCGGTGACGAGTGGATCGCGAGACTGGGCTCTCTCCCGCTCCTCTTCCAGCCTGGATCCAGGTTCGCCTATGGGATCTCCCACGACGTGCTGGGCCTCTTGATCTCGCGGGTGACGGGGCTGCCCTTCCCCGACGCCCTTCGAGAACGGTTGTTCGAGCCCCTGACAATGACGAAGACCGCCTTCCGAGCGGTCGAGCCAAGCCGCCTCGCCGTCCCCTACCACCAGGGCCCCAACGGCGGCCTTGTCCCTGACCCGTTCGCACACCACGAGCGGTGGCTACGCAACCCCGCGTTCCCCTCGGGGGCCGGGGGCCTCGTCAGCACCGCGGCCGACTACGCCCGTTTCGGCCGCATGCTCCTGAACGGGGGTGTTCTCGAGGGGACCCGGGTGCTGTCGCGAAAGACGATCGAGCTCATGACGACGGACCAGCTCACTGCCGCCCAACGCGCCACGACCCGGAACCAGGGACGGCTGTTCTTCACCTACCGTGGCTATGGCCTCGGGGTCTCCATCGTCGATGACCAGAGTTGCACGCCCGGACTGGCGTCGTTGGGCAGCTTCGGCTGGGGCGGGTACTTCGGCTCGTGGTGGTCAGCCGATCCCTCAGAGGACCTGCTGTCCGTTCTCATGATGCAGGTCTCCAACGCCGAGGAGAACCTGCCCGTCGCCATGGATTTCCAGACGCTGGTGCTTGCCGCAATCGACGACTGACCCGTTACGCGCCTGGGAACTCGCTGGCCCGCCCATCCCAGAGCTTCGACTGAGGTATTCGGCTCGCAGGAGGGGTGTCATGCCCAGCGGAACCAGGCGGTCGCGACACGTCTGATCGAGCGCCTCCCTTAACGCCTCCAATGTCCACTGGTCCCGTTCGAGGACCGGATCGAGCACGACCGGGTGAGCGACCAGCGCCAATTGCGTCCTCTCGATTCGGACGATCTGCCCGGTGATGTCACGGGCGCGATCGGAAAGGAGAAAGATGGCCACGGGGGCGTTGACCTCCGGCTCGGGTGAGGTTTGGTGGGCAACCGTTCCGAGCCGTGCGATTCGAGGAACGAGGTCCCCGTCCCCCCATCCGAGTCCGCGCCAGTGGCGGGGTCGCGTTCACCCGGAGCCCGGTGCCCCTGAAGCTCGAGCGCCACGTGCAGGTCAGTGACGCAACCGCTTCCTTGCTGGCTGCATAGGCCGACATGTTAGGTAGTCCGAAATGCCCTCCCGAAACGACGCTCACGATCGAGCCAGTGCCCTGTCCGACCATGTGGCGAATGGCGTGGGGCCCGCATGCCGCCACACCCACCCCGTTCACAGAGAGGATCGCCTCGAGCTGCGCAGGGTTCGCCTCGCCTGGCAGCGACATGTCGAACAGTCCGGCATTGTTCACCAACCCGTCGATGCGACCTGTCTCTGACACGCAGCATTCGATCAGCTGTTCCGCCTCGCGCCATTTCGACACGTCGGTAGGGCAAACGATGGCCTGTCCACCAGCAGACGAGATCTCCCCCACTTACCGCTGCAGCGGGATCCTCGTCGATGTCGTTCACGATCACGGCGGCAACCAGCCGAGCGTACGCAGCCCCGATGCCACGACCCGCTCCGGTGACGACGACCGACTTGCCTCGCAGGCGTTCCATGTTCATTCCCTCTTCTGTACAACCGAGGCTCGTGCACAGCAGAGGAACGACGTCAGCGCCTGTCTTGTTGCCATAGACGTGCGCATGAGCCTAACGAGTCGTTAGCGCATCGGTTGGCGACGCCTGCGAGCCCCACGGCCGCCATCACGCAGCGCTCGGAGCGTCGATGCTTACAAGGATGCCCAGCCCGACGCCGTAAGCGATCATCAATCCGGGGCGTCACAACCGCACGGACGCGACCACCTCTGGGACGTTGGCGCCAGGCTCTTCCGCGTGAGCCTCGCTCCCAGACGCAGTCGCGTTGCTCCGTGATCGTCGAGCGACGTTCGGTTAGCAGGGTGCCGAAACTCGACCCTTCGTGACCAGGACCGCCGGACCCGAGCTGGCGGATCGGCCCGAGAGGCCGACATCCTCTGGCCCGGCCTTCGTGGTCGGGCAGCGGTGTGCTCTTCAGGCGTCCTTCAGGCGGTTGCGGCGTCCAGGGCTGCGATCCGGATGATGTTGTAGACGGCGCTGGTCATGAGGAACCAGGCCCGGTTTCGCTGTCTGCCGATGTAGCGGAGCTTGCGGCCCCCGGCGACCGTCTTCATCCAGCCGAAGGGCTCCTCGATGCGCTTGCGGATGCGCTGGCTGATCGAGTGGCCGGCGTGCCGGGTGGTGCGGGAATCGATGGCGCTTCTGCGGTTGGTCGTGTTCTGGGCGACGTGGGGGGTGAAGCCGAGCTCACGGACATCGGCGACGAAGTCGGCGGTGTCATAGCCCTTGTCGGCGGCGAGCGTTCGCCGTCGGGCCCGTGGTGGCTGGCGACCGAGCATCTCTTTGGCCGCGTCGCGCTCGGCGTAACCGCTCGCCTCGGTGAGCTCGGCATCGACGATCAGGGCGTTGCGGTGCTCCATCAGAAGATGCCCTGCATAGCAGAGCCTCGCCGCCGTGGCGTTCGACTTTCTGGCCAGGCGGGCCTCGGGGTCGGTGCTCGAGCCATGGGTCGTGTTCGATCGGCGCTCGCCAAGCTCACCTCGGCGTTGCGGCCCGGGGCGGGTGGGGCGGGCGGTCCGTCCTTGGGCTTGAAGCTCTTGTGCGAGGCCCAGGCCTCCAGCAGGGTGCCGTCGACGGAGAAGTGCTCGGAGGAGACATAGCGGCGGAGCTTGGCCTGGGTGACGACAGCGGCGAAGAACCGGTCGGCGATCTCGGCGTTCAGAAGACGCTCGCGGTTCTTGGTGAACGTGGTGGCGTCGAAGGCCCGGGCCTCGATGGGCAGGTCCAAGAACCACTTGAACAGCAGGTCGTAGTTGAGCCGCCCGCAGAAGGCCCGCTCGCTGCGGATCGAGTACAGGGCCATCAACACGGTCGCCTTCAACAGCTGCTCGGGCGGGACGCTCGGGCGACCGATGCGGGCGTACATGGCACCCAGCTCGCCGTCGAGCTCGGCGAGCACCGCCTCGACAACTCCCCGGATGCGCCGGATCGGGTGATCGCCCGGAACGAAGTCCTCGAGGTTCACCATCGCCAACATCGCCAGCTGCCGCTCCGGCGCACCGCGCACCTGCCACCTCCACACTCGGCCGTCAGTAAAGGATGGCCGATGGCGCTCGCCATCGCGAGCATTCAAGAGGGGTATTTCAGCACCCTGCTAGGGCTCGTCTACCTTGAGAGGCGCAAACTGCTCCCGAATGGCGTCACGGGGCGCAGATGTACTTGGCGCCATTCGGAAGGGTGAACTTGCCGTTCTTGATGCCCCACTCGACGAAGCACTTGACCACCGTGGGCTTGTTGGGCACGTAGGTAAGGTGCTGAAGAAGCCCATTGTCGTTGAACCCCTTCAGTGCGTAGAGACCCTTCTTGACCGTGCCGGGCGTGAGAGGCTTGCCGGCTTCCAGCAGCATGGCCCGCTTGAACACGTCGAGGGCCGCCCAGGTCCGGATCGCGTCGGGGTACTGACTCAGACCAAGACCAGGCGCGTACTTGTCCATTGCAGTGACATATGGCTTGTACGCCGCGAAGTGATAGTCGCTGAAGTACGGCAACTGCAGATCCTGTCCGATGGCCTTCTTCTCGAGCCCTGGCGAGGTCAATTCCGTTGGCAACGGGTTGGGCAGCACCCACTCCTGGTTGAGGCCCTGCTGCTTGCAGTCCGAGGACATCTGCTCGATTCCCGCCGGGCCGGCCGAGAAGTAGAGGACGCCCGCATGGAGCCCACCCAAGACCACGCATTGCGCCGTGTAATTCGGCGCCTGGATCGGAGCACTCGGTCCGATCGTGTACTTGATCCTCACCTTGGGCGCCACCTGCTTCTGAGCCTGCACGTCAGACAAGCATGCCGGCACTTCGGTGCAGTAGGCGGCGGCCATCGACTTGGCACCGATCGAGTGGGCCACGTAGACGTCGGCATAGCCCTTTGCGCTCACTGTCGCGTACGTCGCGAAGTAGTCGGGGTTCGTTTCCCACACCGTCTCGAAGTTGGCTCCACCGATGTTCGGCACGCCCAGCTGCCGCAGTTGGCCGGCGTAGGTGCCGTCCACCGTCGTATCGTCGTTCCCGACCAGTGCGATGACGTGATCCTGGTTCACCAGGGTCTGAATGTCAGCCTGTGCTCGGCCCGGGTCGTTGTTGTCTTGCGACTGATAGATCTTCACCGGATGGCCGTTGATGCCGCCGTGGGAGTTGGTCCACGCCGCCCATGCCTTGGGAACCGCGATGTCAGTAGGGCCGGACGCCAGACCCGGAGCGCTGGCTCCCGGAATGACGTTGCCGATGACGATAGGAGACTTGTTCGCCGCGGCCGCGGCCATCCCTGTCGAACCGGCTCCCACCACCACGGCCGCGGGCAGGCCGAGGGCGCCGGCCACGATCAGACGAACAAGTTTCTTCATGAACCCTCCAGGGAAATGACGGACCGAGCGTGACATCGAAGGCGGACCGACTCTCTTTTGGCGCCGATTCGATTCTTACAATACGTCGTCAACGAGATCAACCGTTTGTCATCATGGACACGTCGCCGACGCGCAGTCGGTCGACCTCCACAAGATGCTCGTCGATCCTGGTTGGCTGTGCGGGCGCGCTGGCGGGCGTCCGCGGAAGGCGGCTGACTGATGTGCAGGTGGGTCCATCCCGAGCTGATATGTTCGATCCTCCCGAAACAGCGCTCGGATCAACTGCGGAACCTACGCACTTGGACGCGGTACTCGACCGCCAGTCGTCATCTCGTGGCTGCGCTGTCTAGAAGGACCAGCCCGGAAGCGATAGAGAGCGATACCGCGAGCTGTAATCGAAACCTGTGGATGCACCACCTGACTGGAGGCGCGGCGTACCTGCCGCGTTGACCAAAACGAAGAACGCTGGCGGTGGAACGCCGGCGAAGTAGGGCACGCCGATGTTGAGAGTAGCTGTTGACGAGGCGGTGGACGCGGAGCTGTCGGTGACGCTGGGGGAGCTGGTCGCCGAAGGGGCCCGATCCGGGCCCCGCGAGTGGGCGACCGCCGGGTCGACGAGGCGACTGGTGAACGCTGTCAGTCCGGTCTTCAATCCTGCCGCCTTGGGCCCGCAAGTCCCCCAAGGTGGCCGACGTGCTGCCCTTGATCTACCTGCACGGGATGAGCTCGGGGGACTTCGTCCCCGCCTTGGAGGAGTTCTTCGGATCGGCCGCCGGGCTGTCCGCTTCGGTGATTACCCGGCTCACCACCGACTGGCAGCGCGAACGGGACGAGTTCTCCCACCGGTCGTTGAAAGACGTCGACTACGTGTACCTGTTTCGCCGACGGGACCCACTTCAACGTCCGCCTGGAATAGGCTCGCCTGTATGCCCTCGTCATCGTGGGTGTGCGGGCCGACGGGACCAAGGAGCTCGTCTCGATCACCGACGGGCACCGCGAGTCCAGCGAGTCCTGGGCCTCGGTCACCGGACCCTCACCGACAAGGCGATGACCGCCATCCATTCGGACCACACGAGCGCCCACGGGGGCCTCCCTCGCAGCGAGTTTCCACCCCCGCTCAGCGCTGAAGGTGGACTCTCACACCGCCGCCCGGAAGACTAACCCCGAGGGCCGGTAAACGGAGAGCGTTGCCGCCGATCTCGGAAACTCCCCACTGTCGATCACGGCGGGCTCAAGTGATCCAGGCAATTCCTCGGCGAGCGGACCAAGGTTGGTTCAGCTCACTGAGGAGGATCCAGATGCCCAACCGGTTGCCGCTCGAGTTGGAGCGAGAAGTCATGCGTCTCGCCGGGAAGGGCCATTCGAAAACGGAGATCGTTTGGCTGGTTGCGCGCTCGAGGCATGCCATCGACAACGTGTTCGTCCGTGAAGCCCGGCGGGCATCCGAGCCGGCCAAGGAGTAGAACCCGTCGCCGGCCCGCTTGTCGATGAGCGAGCGGGAGGAGGTCCGCGCCGGCCTTGAACGCGGCGAGAACTTCACTGCGATTGCCGCCATGATCGGCCGGGCGGTCTCGACGGTGTCGCGCGAGGTGGCCGTCAACGACGGTCGGGACGGCTATCGGGCCTGCAGGGCACATCGCGATGCTGGACGGCGGGCGAGACGCCCGAAGACCCCAAAGCTCGTGCACGGCCATTTAGCCGAGAAGGATCTCGGAGCGCACAGTGCCGAAGATCTGGAGCGCATCGCTCGGAGTCTCAACAATCGCCCCCGCGAGACCCTCGGATTTATGAAACCATCAGAGAGGCTCGCCGAACTTCTTGCGCTGACCGGTTGAGCCCGCCCACTGAAACTCCCCAGCCGGCCGCTCGGGCTGCCCTGGTCGAGGTCCGTGACGCCGAGGACCGTGAACACGCGGAGCAGGCGATCGAACGCTTCGCCAAGGACTACGAGGCGAAGTGACCCAAGGCCGTGGAGAAGGTCGTCAAGGACCGCGACGCGTTGCTCGCGTTCTTCGACTTCCCCGCCGAGCACTGGATCCACCTCAAGACGACGGATGAACGAATCAAGCGTTTGACCCTGGTCTGTCTTGTGGCAGCTGGGGAGTGAGGGCGGTTACGGCCGGCGTAGCCGCCCGCAGGGGAAGCCTTGACGGCCCGGGCAGTGTCGGTCGGCAGACTGGTTGAGCGAGCCCGTTTCGGGCTCGCTTGTTGCGTCTGGCCGGCCGGTCGGGTCTGCTGCCAGTTGCGGGTGAGGTGATTGTAGGCGGCTTCTGCTTGCTCGCCGAGAGCTCGTTCGCGGTCGCGGACGGTTCTGAGGTTGTGGGCGGTGGCCAACCCGGCTGGTCATCCTCGATGCGCGGGCGCCCCGGCCCGCAACTCGAGTGCCCGGGTCTTCTTAGCGACCAGCGGCGGGCGGGCGGGCGG
>Ga0307372_10001573_pt1 | contig 39589 bp, 40 predicted proteins | sample OX1MG_FD_202533 | JGI IMG/M metagenome (GOLD analysis project Ga0307372, IMG submission 202533) | Soil microbial communities from Risofladan, Vaasa, Finland - OX-1 | ecosystem: Environmental > Terrestrial > Soil > Coastal area > Acid sulfate soil | place: Finland: Risofladan, Vaasa | collected...
ATCGCGACGCCCGCGTTGTTGCGGATGAGGCCGTCGATCCTGACTATGCCCCTCCCCTCGTCCGAAGGGTAGAGCGGCAGGCACTTGGCGACCGTCCGCCTCTTGCCTCTGATCTCGATGACGTCGCCCGTCGAAGCGTCTAGCGCGTCCATGGCGTCGTAGTCGATCCTGGCCACCCCTCGACCGACGTCTCTAGTGTACGCCTCCAGTACCTTCAGTTGGACTTGCTGCTGGCTCATGCCTCGATCACGTTCGGACAACGCTGACTCCTCTGTATCCCTTATTAGGCTTGTGCCTGAGTTTAAACCGATTTCTGCGGTTCGTCGCGACAGCCGCTCGACGGCCGAGGCGAAGCAGATAGCTTATCTCTGCTCGAGAGGGAGAGCGAGGCTGCTTGGACGAAGACAACCTGATCATGGTCACGAACGACGACGGGGTGACCAGTCCGGGGATAATTGCCCTGGCGGACGCAGTCTCGGAGCTCGGTAGCGTCATGATAATCGCCCCAGAGGGCGAGCAGAGCGCCGCCGGGATGAGCCTCACATTTCACAGGCCTCTCCGGGTCACCAAGGTGCGCGTCGGGAGGAGGGTCTGCTACGCCATCTCGGGGAGCCCGGCAGATTCCACGATGATAGGAATCCACAGCATCCTCCCGAGGAGGCCAGAGGCGGTGGTCTCAGGCATCAACAAGGGCGAGAACCTGACGATCCAGGACATCTTCGCCTCGGGGACGGTGGCGGCGGCCCTCTCGGCAGCGCTCCTCGGGATCCCGGCGATCGCGTTCTCGATGGAGGTCCCCCAGAGAAAGACCATCGTCCACGGGAGGAAGGACCCCCACTTTGCGATCCCGGCGCGCATCGCCGCCGAGATCCTGAGGGAGGTGCTCGAGCACGGGTTGCCTAGAGGGGCGGACATGCTCAACGTGAACTTCCCCTGGGGGACGAGCTGGGAGACGCGCGTCAAGATAACCTCGCTGGAGGCGAGGAAGTGGAGGGACTCGGTCCTGGAGCGCGAAGACCCGCGGGGCAGGCCGTACTACTGGCTCTGGGGCTCCAGGATGCCGAACTTCAGAAGGGACTCCGACGCGTTCGCGGTGCACAAGCTCCGGGCCATCTCCATCTCACCGCTCTCGCTGGACTTCACGCCGAAGAGCACGGCAGAGATCAGGAATTTCGGGTCGAAGATCTCTTCGAGGCTGAAGAAGATTACAGAAGAGTCGAGTAGCAGGCATAAATAGAGCAGGCGGAAAACAACATCGTCAGCGTGTTCCATGAAGAAATTCGACGGCGATGGGCCGAAGGCGGGAATTGGCGATGCCCATGCCGAGGGTGAGCCCCGCAGACCATCATCGTTGGAAAGGGCGTTCAGCTTCCCTGTCCCGGTAGCCTCGATCGGCGGCGTCGTCGTCCTCCCCCTCTCAAAGCTGCTGCGGCTGCTCCTCCCTCCGCTCCTCATCTCTTCGCTCCCCAAGAGGGCGATAGGGTTCTCGTTCCCCCGCGGCACGGAGGGAAAGCTGGTCGGGGTGTCGCTGCTCCTCGCCACCTTCGCGGTCTCCTTCCTACTCGACAGCACTCTCGGGATCTACCCGGCCCTCGCGATGGTCTGGCTGATGGGGGGGACGGGCGTTGTCATCGTCTTCAACTCCATGGGACAGGGCGTTGCGTTCGTGAAGGAGATGTGCTCGACGTGCAGGCTGCGCCCGATAATCGAGGAGCACGAGAGGATGCACCTCGACGGCGAGCCTTCGGAGGAGGCGGTGTGGGAGGCGGCGAGGAAGAAGTACTCGTATGACGGCCTAGGCCTCGGGACAGACCCCAAGATCCACAGCTTCTGCCCGATCGCCAAAAGATTGAAAGACAGCCCGTAGCGGCGAGGGTTTTCTTCGCCCATGGTCCACAGGGTAGCCGGTCTCGACGAGAACCTCTGCCACTCCGACAAGTGCGGGTTGGAGTGCATCAAGGACTGCCCGGTGAACATCAACGGGGACGAGTGCATAGTCCTCGGCGAGACCAAGGAGAAGCTCGCGGTCATCTCGGAGGAGCTCTGCATCGGCTGCGGGATCTGCGTGAAGGTCTGCCCGTTCGAGGCGATAACCATCCTCAGGCTGAGCGAGGAGCTGCAGGAAGAGAAGATCCACCAGTACGGTGTGAACACGTTCCGCCTCTACCGCCTGCCCACGCCCAGGAAGGGGCAGGTCGTTGGGCTCGTGGGAAGGAACGGGACGGGAAAGTCCACCGCCCTGCAGATACTGTCGGGACAGCTCATCCCCAACCTGGGCGACTACGAGCACCCGGCGACATGGGGGCTCATCCTAGACCATCTGAGCGGGAAGGAGCTCAAGGAGCACTTCGAGAGGGTCGAGAGCGGCGAAGTGAAGATATCGCTCAAGCCCCAGGCCGTCTACAAGCTCCCCGAGGTTTGGAAGAAGGACGTGGCATCCCTACTCGAGAAGATGGACGAGACGGGCGAGACCGACAGAGTGGTCGAGACCCTAGGACTGGGCGAGGCGCTCGGCAAGAACGTGGGCGACCTCAGCGGCGGGGAGCTACAGAGGGTCGCGGTAGCGGTCGCCTCGCTCAAGCAAGCGGACATGTACCTCTTCGACGAGCCCTCATCGTACAACGACGTCTACCAGAGGCTGGCGGTCTCCAAGCTCATCAGGTCGATCGCGGAGAAGGGGAAGTACGTCCTGCTCGTAGAGCACGATATCACGTTCCTGGACTACGCCAGCGACTACGTCCAGATAGTCTACGGCGAGCCAGGGGTCTACGGGATAGTCTCCTCCCTCTACCCGTCAAGGAGCGGGATCAATGCGCTGCTCGACGGGTTCCTTCCCAACGAGAACACCCGGTTCAGAGACAGGAGCGTGACCTTCGACGTCACCACCAGCGTGGAGACCGTCCAGTCGGAGGAGGTGATAGCAAGGTACGGCTCGCTCAAGAAGTCGTTCCCGGGGTTCTCCCTCGATGTGAGCGCGGGAGAGATGACGGCGGGGACAATCTTCGGGGCGATAGGGGCGAACGCGCTGGGAAAGACGACCTTCCTACGCATCCTCGCGGGCGAGGAGAAGCCCGATTCTGGGGAGGTGAGCGTGGGAGTGAAGATCGCGCTGAAGCCGCAGTACCTGAAGTCCGACTACCAGGGGACCGTCCTCGAGTTCATCAATGAGAAGGTGGGGAAGGGGTATGACGACGCCAACCTCCAGGCCTACCTCGCGGGGCCGCTGAAGATCGAGAAGCTCCTGCCCAGGAACGTCTCTGACCTGAGCGGCGGGGAGCTCCAGAAGCTGGCGATAGTCTCGACGTTCGCCGCCCCGGCAGACCTCTACGCCCTAGACGAGCCGTCCGCGTTCGTCGACGTCGAGGACAGGTTCGTCATCGCGAAGGCGATGGGGAGGCTGGTGAAGGCGAGAGGGAAGAGCGCGCTGATAATCGACCACGACATCCAGCTCCTCGATCTCATCTCCGACAGGATGCTCGTCTTCACAGGGGACCCAGGGCGCAGCGGTTCGGCGACCGCCCCACTGGGGAAGGAGGAGGGGATGAACGCGTTCCTTGGGGAGATCGGGCTCACCTACCGAAGGGACGTCAAGAGCGGGAGGCCCCGGGTCAACAAGCCGGAGAGCAAGAGGGACCGTGAGCAGAAGGCCGAAGGCCAGTACTACTACGCCGCGAGGCCGGGGCAGCCGGAGGAGGAAGAGGAGGAGGGGGAGGCTTGAAGGCCGCCGCTCGCCCCTCCGCTCCTAGGTGAGCGGGCACGAAGCTCTCCAAGTGGGGCGAGCTCTCGTCGTTCGAGAGCGGCATCGACGTGATAGGGGACATCGCGATAGTGAAGCTCCGGCCGGGCGCGGTGGGCAGTGAGGGCGCGCTCGCAGAAGCCATCCTCGCCGAGATGAAGAGCGTGAAGTGCGTCTACGGACAGGAGGGCGGGATAGAGGGCGACTTTCGCCTGCGCGCGCTTCGCCACCTGGGCGGGGAGGTGCGGACGACCACCCTCCACAAGGAGAACGGGCTCAGGCTCCAGCTGGACGTCGAGACGTGCTACTTCTCCCCACGACTCTCGACCGAGAGGCTGCGCATAGCCAGCCAGGTCGAAGAGGGCGAGAAGGTGCTCAACATGTTCGCGGGGGTCGGCCCCTACTCGATACTCATTGCGAAGAGGACAAAGGTGTGGAGCTGCGAGCTGAACGACGCCGCGTTCAGGTACCACCTGGAGAACAACAAGCTGAACAAGGTCGAGGGGCGCATCGAGATGATCGAGGGGGACGCGATGTTGCTCCCGGAGGAGCTCGAGGGCGAGGGCCCCTTTGACAGGATCCTCATGCCCCACCCATCGCGGTCGAACGCCTTCCTCCCCGCCGCGCTCTCGATGCTGGCTCCAGACGGCGTCGTCCACTACTACAGGCACATGACGGGACAGGACGAAGTCGAGGCCGAGACGAACCTGAGGAAGGAGCTGGAGGGCATCGGCCAGGGGCTGGGCGTGCGCGCGGTGAGGAAGGTGAGGGCCATCGGGCCGAGGTACGTCGAGCTGTGCGCCGACCTGAAGACTGCGTAGCCGCCTAGAATGGAAGCTGCTGGCTGTACCTGTAGAGGTGGACTATCACCGAGAAGGTGATGAAGACGACGCCAAGCTCGAAGAGCGCGATGCTGTTGAAGCCGCTCGCGACCGCCTGGACGGCGAAGACGTTCATGATCACCTGGACGGCGATGAGCAGGAAGAGCACGGCGGTGAGCCACTCCCTCGAGAGGAACGAGAGGTTGGTGGGCTGGAGCGCCTTCCTCACCCTCTCCTTCGCGTTGAGGAAGTTGATCACCGAATAGGTGAGCCCGAAGGCCACCACGGCCAGCACCAGCATCGACCCGAAGTACTCTGTAGGGTTGACGTAGAGCCGCGCGAGGGTGTTCAGCGACGTGTTGGGGTTGACGTACGCGCCCCATGAGGTGGACACCAGGACCTCCCCGATGCTGGTGATGCCGAGCGCCGCGAAGAACGGCCTCTCCTTCCACGACATCTTCTTCGAGGTGTCCACGAACGGCACGACGGCGAACATGAGCAGCCACAGGACGGGGATCAGTCCCGCCATCGTGAACTTGTCCAGCTCGGTCCGGAGCAGGGCGTAGAGGCTCGTCAGGTACCACTCCGGGATTGTGAGCTGCCCGTTGGCCGGGCTGTAGCCGGTCCCTAGCTGGACCGGGAAGAGTGCCCCTATGATGAAGATGCCGCCCATAACCGACGCAACTACCGGGAGGTCGAAGACGAGGTAGCGGGGGAAGTGGAAGAACGTCAGGAGGATCATGACCATCGGGAGGATGAACACGTGCGCGGCGAAGAGGCGCAGGATGAAGTCGTTGAAGCCAGCGCCGAAGGTGGCGAGCCTGATCACCGACCCGGTGATCGGCCCTATCGAAGGTGAAGAGTTGGCCAGCGATGCGCCTATCTCGATCGCGAGGCCCGCCCTCTGGTTGAAGATGATGTCGTACCCGGTGAAGGCCTCCAGCACTGTGATGAGCCCGAAGAGCATCCCGGTCACCCAGATCACCTCGTTTCTGATCTTGAACCTGCCGCTGAAGTACTGGTAGTACAGGTGGAGCGCTGCGAGAAGGACCATCGCGTTCGACGCGGTGTAGTGTATGTCCCTGACGAACCACCCATACGGCACGTTGTTGGTGATGTTTGCGACGCTCGTGAACGCGCAGGAGAAGCTCCCGCACCCGGGCAGCGTCGGCTCGTAGTAGATCATTAGCAGCCCTCCCGTGATGCCGAGCAGGAGGAAGACCATCCCGGTAAGGACGCCGAGGAAGCCCAGGGGGCTCACGAACTTCTTGGGGAAGGTGAACTTCAGGCCGAGGAAGACGGTCCTCTCGAACCTGTCGACGACGAAGTTCCATAGCTTCTCGATCATGTTGGGCGGAGGCGGTGGTGGCTTGGCAGCTGCGGACGGGGCGGACGGCGGGCGGGGGGCCATCGGCGCCATGGGGGCGGCCCCGACGGGGCGAGGCGGGGTGGGCGCCATTGTGACCCCTGGCCTCGGCGCGGGAGGCAGGGTGCTCGTCCCGGACGGCGCGGGGGTCGCAGGCGAGCCCGCGGCAGAGGTAGAGCCCGGCCGCGGAGGCGTCGGCAGGAGAGAGGGCTTCTTCTGCTCCTCCGGCTTGCCGCTTTCGCTTCCCTCAGACGATGACAAGCTCACAAATCACCATTTCCCTATTTCGGGTTGTATCCCTGAACGAAGGCGCCGTTCCCCGTGTACCTCCCATAGCCGACCACTCCGTTGTGGTCTACATCCCACAACGGAGGTATGACCTGCAGGTTCCCAGCAGAGTCCGTCGTGAGCGTGAGGAGGGGGATCGCGTTCGTGGGCGGGGGCTGGACAGCAGCAGGCCCGATGAGCGCCTCTCCGACGGCGTGCCCGCCGACTCCCACGGAGTACCCGCTGCCGTGGCAGGGACACTCGTAGAGCTCATGCGAGGGGCTGGGATTGTAGTTCGGGCTGCACCACAGGTGGACACAGACCTTGCTGAACGCCACGAAGGCACTCGCGTCCTTGTTCGCGCCGCCGAGCTCCGTCGGCAGTCTTATCAGCCCAAACTTCACGAAGGTGTTCGGGTTCTGCCCGTCAGTGGTCGGGCTGCCTGACGATGGATAGGTCATCACCCAGGTGCTGTTAGGAGGAAAGGTCGTCAGGTCGTTGACGTTCACGGTCTTCCCCGAGGCGTTTCCGTTCTCGAGGGTGTTCTCGTCGAGCACAATCGTCTGGGTCCCGTTGGCCGTCGCGGAGCCGCTCGCCGATGACGAGAGGAACGAGCCCATGTTGGGGATCCAAGGCGCTAGAGTGAGCAGGCCACCGACCACGGCGACGAGCTTCAGGAATCCGCGCCTCGATTTCTTCGCGGGTGCCGCGGCGGGGCTGGGCGGCGCCGGAGGGGCGCTGCTGTTGGTGATCTTCTCTGACATCTAGGTAGCAAACATCTCCTTTCCGGGCGCGAGGCGCCCTCGTCTGCCGGTGGCGCCGAGCCCTTCTCTGACAGCTACGTCATGCGTCGCAGGTTGCAATATTGCTGCCGGGTTCCACCACACTCGCATGGCGTTTTTAAGCTTACATCCCTTCGCTCATTAAAATTTTATTACCCCTCGATTCGCGACTCCGCAGCAAGCAATGAGTCAGCCGAAGGGTTCCGTCGGCGTCGCCTTGGCGGTAGCGGTCCTGATAATAATCGCGGTCACCTCGGTCGGGTACTACCAGTTCGTCGTCTGCAAGACCAACTCGTGCAGCACGAGCACATCCACTTCGTCCGCCGCCGCGGGGTGCACGCCACCGAGCTGCATCACCATCGCCATCGACCCTGGGGCGGCGACCCTCACGACGACGGCCTTCTCCCCCGACGTGGCGACCCTTGTCGTCGGCGTGAACAACACGTTCCAGGTGCTGAACAACGACTCCCAGAGCGGGGGAGTCTTCCACTCGTTGACGGCCGACACGTGCGCCCAGACCGGGCAGCCATGCCCGTTCGACACGGGGGTGATCGGCTTCGGGGTGACCAAGGGGCCTTTCACGATAACCAAGCCGGGAACGTACGCGTACTACTGCGTGGTACACCCCACCACGATGGTCGGGAAGATAATCGTGGTCGCGGGGTCGGGAAGCGGCGGGGCATCCTCCTCGTCGTCCACCAGCTCCGTCAGCACCTCGGCGTCCACGAGCAACTCCATCCCAACGAACGCGCTCCCCATCTCCATCCTGAAGGGGGCCTCGGCCGACCAGTCCTCGCTCGGCTTTGGGCCTGACGCCGCGACCGTCGTCGTGGGTGTGAACAACACCGTGGTCTGGACGAATAACGACGTGGCCGGCCACACCGTGACGTTCACCAGCGTCCCCAGCGGCGCGAAGGTCTCGAGCTCGGACATACTCGGGCCCAACGCCACCTTCGTGCAGACCTTCACAGTCCCAGGCACGTACCACTACATCTGCAGCCTGCACGGCTGGATGAAGGGCACGATCATCGTAAAGTCTGGCTAGACCACTGGCTGCCGTAGGGGCGCCGACCTTGCGAGGAGCCTAGCGAGCCGCACGGGCTCGGGCACTCCGCCCTGAAGGGTGAACGCGTCCAGGACGCTCTTGGTGTCACGTTCGCTGATCCCCGCGCTCCTGACGTACAACCTGTGACCCGTGCGGAGGAGGACTGGAGAGCGGGCGCCTAGCTTCCTGTAGCTCTCGATGCGCTCGTCTGGGCGCTCGAAGTGGCTCCTTATCGCGCCCTCCAACCCGCTCGACTCGTTGTAGGTGAGGCAGACGACCGGGAGCCCCGACCTCCGCGCGACCTCGTCGACGTCGATGATGTTGTAGCGGCTGATTATGCAGCCGGCCAGCATGATGAGGTTGACGTCCCCCCTCTTGAGCCTCCGATACATCCTCAGCACTGCGCCCGTGGCGTCGTCGCCCCCCACGGTCGCGGCCCCGAAGACGAACCCGTCCACCACGAGGTCGGTGCGCACGACGACTCCCGCGAGGGTGGACTTTTTCGCGGCAGGATGGAAGCTCTCCGCGACGCCCAGAGCCCTGATTGCCTTCTTCCCGGTGTGCAGGACCAATTCTCTAAGGACCGTCGAGGGAAGGCGACGGATCGAGCTTTAATATGGTTCTATTGCGTTTTCTGTAATTCGCGCAACTTCGAGGCATCGACTCTGAGCATTAGCCGCTCCCCTTCGTGGTCCGCGTTCCAACCAACGAAGAGGGACTTTAATACCATCCGCCCGTCCGAAGGAATGGCGTCTATGAAGTAACAGAGTTACGGATACAAAATATGACCTGAAGGCATTAGACTGAGACGCCGTTCTACTGCATCAGCTCCGACCGTGCAGTTTCGAGGCATCGACTCTGAGGATTAGCATCTCCTTCGTGGTCCGCGTTCCCCTCCACTGCTTCTCCTGCCCCGCCTTCCTTCGACGAATGGTCGAACGTCAACCACCCCCTGCGAGAGATGTTCAAGACAGCGACTAGGTCACGATCTATCCATCCCTTGCAAGTCTCGCACCGCAACTGGCGATGGTGTTTGGTATCGCCTGGGATTGGCACTTGGAGTCTCTCCCCGCATCGTGGGCAATCCATTGTGGTCCCTCTTGTTTCAGCCTTGGTCAGCGTTAATCTGAGAATTCGGACGGAAACGCTGCTTGATTGCCTTCCTGACCAGCGTCATGAAATAACAGATGGGATTTCTATTTGACGACCCATTCGGCGTGCGCTGAGACGCCAACGAATAACTCACGGCTTTGGGAGCCTCGAGATGAACGCGAACCCCTCGTCGAACCTGCTCACCGAGGCCAGGAAAGCCCTTAGGGCCGTGAGAGGGACGACCGGGATGCCTTCCACTACCCTCACTTGGTTGTCGACCATGGTGAGCACGACGGGGAGGAAGGCCCTATCCTCTGCGTTGCCGTGCGCCTTCATGTAAGCCACCGTCCTCTGTGCCTGCGCGGCGGCCGTCGCAGCGAGGCTGGCCGCCCCCGCACCCCTCCTCCAGTGCTTGCAGTCGATCGAGAGGACGAGCTGCGCCGACTCTGCGATTATGTCTATCTGGCGGGTCGGCTTGCGGAGGCGGACGTTCCTCCTTACCGCGTAACCCGCGGCCGATATGGCCATCGCGCAGTAGTCTTCGAACTCGTCCCAGGCGAGGGACTTGGCTACGAGGTCGGCGTCCACCCCCAGCCTCGTGAGCGCGAGGGCAGCGAGGACGCTCTGTGGGGCGTCGTGAGGGAGCTGGTGCTCTTCCGCCAGCGCGAGGAGGGCGCTCCGCGCCGCGGCTTTCGAGCCCAGCTTCCAGGCGAGGAGCTCTTCGGGCGACCTGGTTTCGGGCGGGACTGGGATCTCCAGCGTCCGGATGGCCTTCTCCGCAGAGGGATATCGGCGCTTCAGGGCGCGCGAGCCGATGCGCCGGCGGCCTGACCCCATGTGTGGCCTGCCCGGTCCAGGACGAGTTCTTTGGCTAAGACAAGGAAGAGGAGAGGAGGCCTATACCCCCCCTTTTCCTTTCCTTCGCGTAAACGCGAAGGCCACCACGACGACGATCACGACGACTACCCCTCCGAGCAAGTACAGCGTGGTATTGCTACTCGAAGTAGTCGTGGAGGAAGAGGCCGTGGTGCTCGACCCGCCGGCCGAGGTGCTCGAAGCGGCGGAGGCCGCGGTCAGGGTGAGGGTCTGGACGATTGGTTGGACCAGGGTGGACGTCTGGGAGTATGTGTAGATGCTCATCTGGTAGGTTCCGACCTTCAAGCTCTGAGGGATCTGCACGGTCACCTTTCCGCTGGCGTTGGTCGTGTAGTTCTGGCTGAACGCCAAGCTGCCGTTCTGGACTATGTTGACGATGACGTTGGCACCAGGTGCGGGGGTCGCAGTAGACGCCGCTGCGCCGTCGGCCGTCTGGAGCGCCGTCACGGTGAAGGTCCCGCCTGGCGAGAGGGTTGGTGGGATCGCAGCCTGCGGGCTCAATACCACCGCGGGGGCGAAGAGCAGCGGGTTCCCTACGGCTCCGCCCTGGAAGCCGGGGTTCTTCGCCATCACGAGGAAGGCCGGGGAGGTGGACGAAGAGTATTGCGAGACGTAGAAGGCTCCGTCGCTGATCAGCGCCACCCCGTTCGTGCTGATGAAGTTGATCGCCGCGGTGTATCCTGCCGACGCGGTTGTGCTGGTGACCCACGACTGCCCGGTCAAAGTCTGGAGCTGAGCGAGTTCAGCAGGGATCGTCGAACCTGCGGCAGTCAAGGCCGCCTTGACGTTTCCGACGTCGGTCGGGTTGAGGAGGCTGAGCCACGGTATGCCCTTCTTCGTCGCCGTCGCGGTCGACCAGGCCGCCTGTCCGTTGGCCACCACCTGGTTCATCCCGTAGTACATCTGCCAGGGGGTCATGCCAAATCCGTCGGTGTATCCCGAGTATCCCAGCGGAGACGCCACGTCGGCGATCGCGCCGATCGCTGCGTAGTTGGCGTCAGGGAAGAACGTGCCCGTGGTGTATATCTCGAGGGCCGTCGAGTTGAGGACCTTGATGCCCTGCACCTGGCTGTATTCCGTAGAGTAGAGCCCGTGCTCGCCTCCCGAGTCGGAGAGCGGGTTGCCCGGAGAGACGACGCGCCCCATCTCGATGTATTGCATCAGCATGTCCGCTAGGGTGACGGGCTGCCCGTCCGCCCAGGTCGTGTGCGAGAGATACCTTGAGAAGTCGACGGTCACATCGTTCTGTCCCTTGGTGCCGGCGGCTACGCTCTGCCACTGGTCAGAGGTCCCGTTGAAGAAGATCGCGGAGGTCGGGACCGCGACGTTGTTCGCGAAGGTGTTCGCGTTGACCTTGAAGGTCATCCCGGTGGAGTAGGGATATGCCGTGGACGGGCCGTAGGCGTATATCGGGAAGGCGTTCGCCGCCTGCATGTTGTCTCCGTAGGCGTCGTTGTCTCCGCCTACAGGGTTCACCGCCCCGTTGGTGATGTGCCTCACGCCGATCTTGATGGAGTTCGCCGTCGCGGTCGCGCCGGCCGAGGAGACGGACATGGTCAGGAAGTTCTGATAGTTGGCTATGGTGTCCGTCAGGAAGTTACCAGTGATTCCCGATACGGCGCCGGTTGTGCCCTGGGGTGCCAGAGACGTTCCCAGGCAGATGTATGTCGCGCCCAGGACGCCGTAGTAGGCCAGGTTGCTCAGGAGCGCGTTCCTCTGAGCGATCGTGCTAAAGTTAGACTGGAGCAGGGGGATCGCGTAGGTGTCAGCCTTGTCGTACAAGGACGTCGAATATGCCTCCTGGGTCGTGTTGTCCCATCCTCCCACCCAGTTCGTCCCGTAGTGGTCTGACGCCGGCAGGTCGTTGTAGTAGCCGGCCGAGTAGAAGTTGATGGCGTTGCTGTCGTAGTATCCGTATATCTGAGAGTTCGACGCCGGGTAGATGTCCCACGTCGCGTTCACGGGGTCGCTCCCGAAGACCACGGTCTCCGCATCGGAGAGGGTCCCCGAGATCAGCTTGGTCGCAAAGCCCAGGCCCTGGAGCTGCGAGTTGAGATACTGCATAAAGGCGTGCCTAATCGGGTCGTCGATCCTGTCGAACAGCCCGATGGTGATGGCCTTGCCCTTGTACATCCAATGCCCGCCGGTGTAGGTGGCGCCGTTCGCCGTCAGGACGGACGTGATTGTCTGGTTCGCGAACTGGTGGTTGTAGGTCACGTTAGAGAAGGGAGCCTGGCCAGTCGCCACCGTCACCGTGTCTGGCTCCGCTGATACCGCCGAGACAGAGGGCACGAACTTTCCTCCCTCGATCGTCTGGGAGAAGTAGTTCCTGTCTATCAGGTAGTTTAGTGCGAACCTGACCTTCTGGAAGTAGAATGGGTTGAATCCCTGTGTCGTGTTCTGCGGATTGACGTACAAGCCATAGAGCGACCCTGGGGAGACCACCTGGTTATAGGTCGAGGGCAGAGAGGCGGCCGCCGACGGCGTCAGCTGGAAGTTGTATATGTCGATCTTGTTTGCAATCAAGTCGGCCGTTCCGGAGGCGTCGTTGCCTCCATAGTCCACGAACGTGATCTTGTTCAGGACGGGGCTGATGGGCTGGGTCACTGCCTTTGCAGGAAGTATCGCGAAGGAGCTCAAGACGAAGAGACCGAGCACCGTACAGACAAGCAGCATGCTGGTTAGTCTAGAAACTGTCCTCATATCCGAGTCGGAGTCGGAAGCCGTTGGTATTTAAGTTGAATCTTTTGCAAGATTCGCAGCACGAATCGGATTCGTGATTGCAGGAGTTCTCTCCTTTGGGGAAGAATGGCAGGAGATATTCGCGCGCTCCGCAACCATTAAAACCCACCTCGAGGGGTAAAGTCCTGCTTGGGATTCGCCAGATTCCTAGTCACAAAGTCGATCTCGTATGCATTCGCTCTCATAGCAACCGTCTCCATCCTCTACCTTGGCATCTACGGAAGCCTGCAGAGGGTCATATTTGCGCAGGCGAGCTATGAGGCGCAGCAGTTCCAGCAGGCGCTGGTCAAGAGCGCCCACGGGAGCCTCAGCCAGGCGCAGATAGCGGCCCAGGTCGCCTTGTTCAAGGCGTCCTTCCTCGGCCAGTTCGGGTTCAGCCAGCCGCTGCCGGTCAAGTTCGCCTACCAGCTTTACCACCTACTCACGTTTCAGTTCGGGTCGTCGTACTTCCTCCTCGCTCCGAACGGTTCCAAGGTCATCTCGCAGATCATAGTCGCCTACCTGCCCAACACGATAATCCTCTTCACCACTGGAACTCTTCTGGTGGTCTTCTTCGGGACCATGATCGGGCTCCTCGCGGCCAAGTCGGTCGGCGGGAAGCTGGACAGGTCGATCCCCTTCATCGCGGTCATCCATTCGAGCCTGCCGCCCTTCTGGGTGGGCTTCCTCTTCATCGCCTACTTCGCCTACTCCTTGAACGTCCTCCCGTCGGGCGGGATAATCTCGGTCCCTCCTCCCACCGGGCTCTTCGCTCAGTTCGGCGACTTCCTCGCCCACCTGACGCTTCCGCTCCTCGCCTTCTTCATAGTCAACCTGGGAGGCTTCGGCTACGTGATCAGAAGCCTCGTCGTCTCGACCATGGGGGAGGACTTTGTCCTCACGGCGAAGGCCCGCGGGATCTCCGACAGCAGGATCCTCTTCTCCCACGTCCTACGGACCGTTTCGCCCAGCATAGCGACGCAGTCGGTCCTCGCCGTCGCCGGCTCCTTCGGAGGGGCGATAACGACGGAGGTGGTCTTCAGGTGGCCAGGGCTCGGGCTGCTCACGTACAACGCGATTTTGTCCAACGACCTTCCGATCATCATCGCGTCGACCTTCGTGCTCACCATCGTTCTGCTGCTGGGACTGTACATCGGCGAGCTGCTCTACGGAGTTTTGGACCCGCGAATCAAGGCAGGCTAAGAGCACTTGAGCAACGAGAGCAACCTGCGGGGGTACGTCCGGGACTTTTCGAGGTCGAAGTCGGGCGTAGCTGGGCTGGTCATGCTCGTCTTGCTCGTGGCCGCTTCGATCTACGTCCTCGTCGGCTATCCTCCGACGATCGCCTCGCAGTGGGGCAATCCCAAGCAGTGGCAGGGGAACCCCCCGAGCGCGCCTCCCCAATGGATAGGATACTTCACCCCTGCCTACCCGCCGACGATCGGGTTCCCGAGCGTCCAGTGGACCAACGCGGCCCCCGCCGGGTCTCCCAACTCAAACTTCAGCAACACCTACACCTTCCAGTGGTCTTCGGCCAAGACCCCGAGCGACATCGTCTTCATCCCGAGGTTCTCCGGCACCTTCATCGAGGCGGCGATAACGTGGATGAAGCCCGACGGGAACTCTCTCGTCATATACATCGGAAATCCGAGCTCGAACGTCAACTACGTGGTCGCCGACCCCAGCATAAGCCCCTGGATCCAGAAATACGTGGGCGACCAAACAGGCACCACCCCCAGCGGCGTGACGGTGCCTCAGGAGATGGCGGCCCTCTTCAACCAAGACGGGAAGGGGCTCATGAGCAACCCCGTGCTGCAAGGGACGTACAGGCTGAGGGTGGACTTCATCGGCAGCGGAGCCGGGGTCGTCCAATCGGACACGTTCCTCTCCGTCAACGGCAAGTCCTACGGACTGATGGGCACGGACCTATACGGCAGACCGATAGAGCTCGGCGTCCTGCTCGGCCTCCCCTGGGCGTTGGAGCTCGGGGCCTTGACCTCCGTCATCGCCGTGCTCTTCGGGGTCGTCTTCGGGGGCCTCGCCGGCTATCTGGGCGGCAAGAGGGACAACGTCATGCAATGGTTCGCCCTGGTCTTCCTCGCCCTTCCCGCCCTTCCTTTCCTGGTCGCCCTGTCTTACAACATCCAGCTGGACCTGATCAGCGAAGCCCTCCTGATCTCGGCGCTATCCTGGCCCTTCTACGCCATAATCGCCAGGTCCGTCTCGCTCTCGGTAAAGTCCCAGACGTACGTCGAGGCAGACCGGGCGATGGGCGTCTCGTCGATCCGCACCTTCTTCACCCACTTCATGCCTAGGCTCACGCCCGTGTCGATCGCGTACGCGGCACTAGGGGTGCCCGCCGGGATCCTCCTCGCCCAGACCCTCGCCTTCCTCGGCATCCAGCCGCAGACCGTCGTGACTTGGGGAGGCATCCTGGACGACGCTTTCGTCCAGGAGGCCGCCGTCTATGGATGGTGGTGGTGGGTCCTCTTCCCCGGAATCATGATCATAGTCGCCGCGCTCCCCTTCGTGTTGGTAGGGTTTGCGTTGGACAAGATCGTTGCCCCGAAGGTCCAGGCGAAATGAGCTCGGCGAGAGTTGAGATGCCATACTAGAGGCGAAGGGGCTCAGCATCCGTTACGCCTCTTCTAGGGGCGAGGTGAAGGCGGCCGAGGAGGTCGACCTCACCCTGGACAGGCAGGAGATAGTGGGGCTCGCTGGCGAGAGCGGGTCTGGGAAGAGCACGCTCGCCCTCGGCATGCTGCGCCTGCTGAACCCTCCAGGCAGGGTCGTGGCCGGCGAGGTGAACTACGACGGCGTGGACATCCTGAAGCTCCCTGAAAAGGACTTTCGGGAGAACTACAGATGGAAGAAGCTCGCGATGGTCTTTCAGGGCTCGATGAACGGGTTCACGCCCGTCTTCACGATAGGGGCGCAGATCAGCGAGGTCCTGAAGATCCACGGCAGCGAGGGGAGCGAGACAAAGGTGCGCAAGCTCCTCGAGCTGGTGAACCTCGACGAGACGATAATCCGCAGGTACCCGCACGAGCTCTCAGGGGGCCAGAAGCAGAGGGCTTTCATCGCGATGGCGCTGGCCCTCGAGCCGGACGTGCTCGTCGCCGACGAACCCACGACCGCCCTCGACGTGATCACGCAGGCGAACATCTTGAACCTCCTAAAGTCGCTAAGGAGGGACATGGGCATCTCGATCCTCCTGATAACCCACGACCTGGCGATAATCTCAGAGACGGTCGACAGGCTGTACATAATGTACGCGGGGAAGATGGTCGAAGAGGGAGACTCCGCGGAGTTCTTCCAAAAGCCGAAGCACCCGTACGGCCAGGGGCTGCTGGCCTCCACGCCCACGCTGCAGTCCAAGGAGATAAAGGGGATACCGGGGTTCATGCCAGACCTCGCGAACGTCCCGCCCGGATGCAGCTTCGCTCCGCGCTGCCCGTACGCGATGGAGGTCTGCAGGAGGGAGGAGCCGAAGCTGAAGGGGGTAGGGAGGGAAAGGGTTGCCTGCTGGCTCTATTGAGGCTCCGGTCCTCAAGCTCGAGGACGTCAGCGTCTTCTTCACGAAGAAGAGGCTCCTGGAGAAGGCCTCGGTCATCAAGGCCGTGGACGGGGTGTCCCTCGAGGTCGGCAGGGGCGAGGTGGTCGCCTTGGTCGGAGAGAGCGGCTCAGGCAAGACCACCCTGGGCAGAGCCGCGATCGGCCTGACGCGCCCGACCTCGGGGAGCGTGATCCTCGTCGAGGGCGATACGCTGACGAACGTGGGGCGGGCGACCGGCCGCGCATGGAAGAGCCTGCGGAGGAAGCTGCAGATCATCTTCCAGGACCCCTTCTCCTCCATCGACCCCAACATGAAGGTCTACGACGCCCTGCGGATCCCGCTCCAGGCGCAAGGGGTGCGGAGCAGGCAGGAGATCTCCGAGAGGATCCACGACGTCTTCAAGAGGGTCGGGTTGCCGGAGCAGCAGCTCTCCAACTACGTCTTCCAGCTCTCAGGCGGCCAGAGGCAGAGGGTCGGGATAGCCAGGGTGCTGCTCTTCAACCCCGAACTGGTCGTCGCCGACGAGCCCGTCTCGATGCTGGACGCGTCCCTGAAGGGGGACATCCTGAACATCATCGGGAGGGAGTCGAAGGAGCGCGGCACGGCGTTCTTGTTCATCACCCACGAGATGTCCGTCGCGAGGGTCATAGCCGCGAGGATCGCGGTGATGTATCTCGGGAACGTGGTCGAGATCGCCCCGTCGGACGCCGTCATCGAGAAGCCCCTCCATCCGTACACGAAGGCGCTCCTCGAGGCGTCGCCCACCATCGACCCGAGCATGAAGAACGTGACGAAGAAGATCGGGGCGAAGGGCGAGCTCACCCTTTCGACCGAGCACCCGACCGGATGCAAGTTCCATCCGAGGTGCCCGTTCGTCATGAGCGTCTGCAAGACAGACGTCCCGCGGCTCAAAGAGGTGGAGCCCGGGCACTGGGTCTCGTGCTGGCTCTACTAGAGCGCGTCCCCGAGGAACTCCATCACCCCCCTTACTGAGATCACCGCCCCCGCGACGGCGAGGGCCAGCGAGAGCACCAAGACGACCAGGAGTTGATAGGTGCTGCCTATCCAGTCGGTCGCCATCGCAGAGAGGATGAGGGCGATCCCGACGAGGAGTATGCGTGCCGAGTGACGCATGCGGCGTCGAGGGGCCGAATCGTATTTAGGGGTTCGTCGAGCGAGGACCCTAGCGCTTCAAGCAGGGGCGCTCGGCCGGTCGACGGCTCTGCCGGAGCGGTAGAACCCCAGAGCGAAGACGGCGTCGGCCACGAGGATGACGAAGAGGACGACCTGCTGCCAGTCGACGCTGAGCAGGCCCTGGATGTGGGTGGTGCCCCTGACAGCCGAGGTGATGAAGAAGAACGGGTACCGCACCGTGGAGGCGGTGAACCCCTCCGAGACCCAGTAGGCGGCGCGCAGGCCGTAGTTCTCGGAGATCAGGAGGAGCAGGGGGATGAGGAACGCGTTGATGGCGAGCGCCTCGACGAGGGGGAGAAGCTTCATCGTGCCTCCCAGCGCTCCCCTCCCTTCAAAAGACTTGCGGGCGCAAATCGAGAAGCCTTAACAATCCAGCGAGCCTGCCCAGGAATGACCGTGCCACTCTCGAAGAACGTGAGCAGGGCGATCACCTACGTCCTGATCGTCCTCGTCATCGTCACGGGCGCGCAGCTCCTCGTGGGGAGCGCGCTGGGCTCGTCTCCGGTCTACGTGGTGGTGAGCAAGAGCATGGTCCCCACCCTCCAGGTGGGCGACCTGGTCATAGCCGAGAGGGTGCCGTTCAGCAGCATACACGTCGGGCAGGTGATAATCTACCAGCAGCCTACGTCCTCGGGGACGTGTCCGAACCAGTTCGGGCTCACGATAGTGCACAGGGTCGTCAACGTCACCAGCTCGGGCCTCATCACCCAGGGAGACGACAGGGTGACCAACCCCCACCCAGACGAGCCCTACGAGTGGCCTCCCATCACCTCGGAGTGCGTGAAGGGGGTGGTCGTCCTGGCGGTCCCGTACCTCGGGCTCGTCTCGATGCTCGTGCCGTACCCGTGGAACTACGTCCTCGTCGGGCTGATCTTGATCTTCGTGTTCCTCTCGGAGCTGCGGCCTTCGCGAGAGGGAGGAGCCGGCGCGACTCGGTCGCTAGTGGGAGGGGGCGGGCTCAGCCGGGTGCGGCGACTCTGAGTCCCGGTATTTCTCATACGTCATGAGGAACTTGGTGAACCACATGCTGATGACGACGGTAGCGATGGTCAGGGTGAGCCACACGGGGATGAAGATGTTCGGCATGTCAGACCCCGTGCTGGAGACCCCCGTCCCCCCTCTCGAGAAGAGAGCGGGCAAGAAGGAGAGGCCCGCGAATCCCACCATGATTATTGTGACGAGCACCAGTCGGCGGTGCGAGGACCTGCTCGGCGCGCCTGTCCCGTGCGACGTGTCTTGACCTTGCATCCCGCTTCCGCCGTGCGAATCTGACAAAGCTGCGTATCTCCCCGCTTGCGACCCTTGGCCGCCTGCGGATATAACCTGCGCGCCGAAAAGCCGTCGCGCCCTTTACGCTCCTTATATACCCCACGGGCCCGGCACGGGCGATGCCCCAGACAAAGGCCATCGTCAGCATCGAGAACGTGGTCGCGTCGGCCTCGATAAACCAGAAAGTCGACCTGAACCAGATAACGAAGAACTTCGTGGACGTGGAGTACCACCCCGACCAGTTCCCGGGACTCGTCTTCAGGCTCAAGGTCCCGAAGACCGCGACGCTGATCTTCAGCTCGGGCAAGATGGTCTGCACGGGAGCCAAGTCCGAGGACATGGCGCGAAAGGCGGTGCAGGAGGTCGTGAGGCGGCTCAAGAAGGGGGGCATCCCGATAAAGCACGAGGCGGAGATAGTTATACAGAACATGGTGGCATCGGCGAACCTCGGCGGGAAGGTCCACCTGGAGGAGGCCGCGCGTGTGCTCCCAAAGTCGATGTACGAGCCCGAGCAGTTCCCTGGCCTCATCCACAGGATGGCCGACCCGAAGACCGTGATCCTGCTCTTTGCCTCAGGGAAGCTCGTCTGCACGGGGGCGAAGAGGGAGAGCGACGTCTACAGGGCGGTCAACAATCTTCACGTCCTTCTCGAAGAGAAGAACCTGATGGTCTACTGACCCGCCTCAGCGTCTTTTGACCTGAGACGAGACGGCGTTCGCCTCCTCCGCTGAAAGCAGGGCCTTCGACCTGAGGATCTTGACCAGCTCCAGTATGTCCGTCATCGCGTGAAGCTTCACCCCCTGCTTCTTCATGGCGGAGGTGCCGCCCTCGAGCCTGTCTATGACGACCGAGGCGCTCTCCACGTCGCACCCCTCCGCCCTCACGGCCTCGATGGCCGAGATAATCGAGCCGCCGGTGGTGATGACGTCGTCGATCACGAGGACTTTCCATCCGGGTCTCGTGACACCCTCGACGAGCTTGCCCCGTCCGTGGTCCTTCTCGTCCTTCCTGACATAGATCATCGGCTTCTCGAGCGCCAGCGCGATAGGGGAGGAGAGGGTGAGGCCCGCGGTCGGGATGCCCGCTATGGCGTCATAGCTCGTCTCCTTGAACTCGTGCCGGAGGAACTCGCCGTAGACGCCGATCAGCGTCTTGTAAGCCCCGGGGTAGCTGGGTATGGTGCGCAGGTCGATGTAGTAGGAGCTGATCTTCCCGCTCGCGAGTGTGAACGTCCCGAACTGGATGGCCTTGACCTTCACCAGCACCATGGCCAGCTCCTCGAGCAGCTCCTTCCTGCGCTTCCACACCATGGGGCGAGGTCTCCGCCGGTGATAGAAAAAGGTGCGGCGGGGCCGCCCCCCTGGGGCGGTCTGACCGGCTGGCCGGCAGAGTAGAGGGGCGATTCTGGAAGGAGCGGCTTTAGGCGCGGGGCAAGCTTGATAGACGCCGCGAGAGTGGGTCACGCGATAGAAGCGCCCCATGGAAATCTGGGTCCCCTATGGCGACGTGGAGTCACTCGTCACGCTAATGCAAGAGAACCTTGGGGAGACCATCGACCCCAAGCCCGAGTCTCACGTCGAGGAGATAGTGGTCCCGCTCTCGGAGAAGATGAAGGCGGCGGAGAGGGTCTTGATATGCGACCACAAGCCCGCGACGCTGAAGGTGGTGAAGGCCCTCATCGCGAAGGTGCCCAGGGAGGGCCACAGGTTCTTCTCCCCGAACCCGAGGAAGGTCGAGGCTGCCGTCCCCGAGCTAAAGGAGGCGGTCGAGAGGCTTCGCACGCCAGGCGAGGGCGCCGAGGGGGAGGGCGGGAAGCTCTTGCCGGACTTCTCCGGGCCGGAGAAGAAGTTCGCGATATCTACCGGCGAGCCCGACCCGCTGTTCGGGTTCGTCGACGCGCCCGTAGCCCTGGCCCTCGGCTGCATCGCGGGGGCGCGGAGGCTGGGGTACAGGAAGCGGGACGGCGACAGCGCGCAGCCGCTCCGAGAGGACTCCCCCAGCTACGCCGCCGTCCGCCAGGAGGTCGATGCCGTCCAGGGCGCAGAGTACGCGACCATAATCACTCGAGGGGGAGAGCCCTACTCGATAGTCGAGGGGGACTCCGTGAAGCAGGCCCGCGCCCACTACCTGTCCGCCGAGATGCCGCAGGCGAAGGGCCTGGTCGTCGGCGCGGGTGGCAGGGGCTACGACGACACCCTCTCCCACGCGATCAGGCTGTCGCTCGGCGCCCTGAAGGGGGTGAAGAAGGGAGGAGAGGTCGTCCTAGTGGCCGAGTGCAGGGACGGGGTCGGCTCCGAGGCGCTCCAGATGTACCTCACCGGGCGGATGACCGAGAGCTTCATGAAGAAGGGCGCCTACGTCGAGGGCCTCGAGGAGATCTCGTACGTCACCGAGCTGAACGAGAGGTACTCCGTCATCCTACTCTCGTCCCTCCCGGAGCTCTACGCGGGAGGCAAGCTCAGGTTCAGGACCGCGCGCGGGTCGGGCGAGGCCCTCGGCAAGGTCTTCGCCACCGTGGGGCGGGGGGCTAAGCTCAACGTGGTCACCCGCGCGTGCGAGACGGTCATCCCCTAGAGCGGGAAGGTCGCGAAGGTCTGGGGGATGGGGACGCAGAGGAGCCCCACCAGGACCGTGAGCGCGAAGACGGCCTTCCTCGAGCGGGAGAGCTGGGTGATGGAGTCGAGGGTCTCGCCCTGGACCGGGAACGCAGCCATCAGGAAGACGAGGAGGAAGACCACCCAGTAGTCCGGGAGGTCGGTGAGCAGCAGGAAGAGGCCGACCACGATGGTGGTCACCCGGCCGCCCCTCTCCCCGAGCGCGAGGCGGCCCATCCTTCCGCCGTCGAAGAGCGCCGCGGGCATGAGGTTGAAGAACGCGAGGAGGAGGCCGAGCCAGGCCGCTATATCGATCGGCGAGAAGATGAGCGTCCCTCCAGCGGGGACCGGGCCCAGCACCCTCAGGCTCTGCGAGAGGGAGATCGCCGCGGCCTGGAGGACGCTCGGGTTGGCCTGTATCGTGGCGGTCTGGTTCCCGCTCGAGAGGGCCGCCACCTGGGCTTGCGTGAGGACGACGGAGGTGCCCGCGCCGAGGAAGGCGACGACCAGTGCGACTGCGAGCATCGCGACCGCCCCGACGAGATAAAAGTCGAAGAGCTTGTTCTTGTTGGCCGGAGGCGACCCCGGGAAGCTCACCGCCCCGAAGGTCGGGAGGAAGTACATCGTCGGGAGCGCGATGAAGATCGGGACGTTGGGGAGGTAGTAGGAGCGGAACGAGAAGCTCCCCCGTCTGGCCGTGTACCTCTGGGCTAGGTACCTGACCGCGAAGACCGCGCCGAGGGCCGCGACGAAGCCCACCCCCATCTCTAGCGAGGAGCTCCCCGGAGCGACCTGCGGGAAGATCACCGCGACCACGTAGCCCGTCACCAAGACCGAGAGGAGCGTGAGGAGGAAGAGGAAGGCGGGCGTGCTCAGCCTCACCCTCAGCTGCGGCGGCGGGGGCGGGGGGTTCTTGACGACCATGAGGGTCGCGCTCTCCGGCTCGCCGTAGAGCTGCGCCGAGTAGTCCGGCCCCTTCAGGGTCTCGAGGAGCTTCAGGAAGTTCGACGCGGACCTCTCGTCGTAGGCCACCTTGTATTCTGCGGCCCCTTCCTCGGCCACGAAGTAGTCGCTGACAGAGAAGAGCGACCTGACCGCGGCGTCGACGTCGGCGTTGATTGCGGACAAGGCACTCTGGGCCACTCGCGGAAGTTGTCGCAATAAACCTAGTGTAAGAGGAATCGGCCAACTTTATTTAGGACGCTCCTTCCGCGCGGAGACGGCGGAATGCAAAAGTCCATCTTGGGGAAGGCGGGAGACTACACCGTTCGATACGCCGAGGCCTCGGACGTTCCCAGCGTGATCACCGTCAACTCCGCGACCCTCCCCGAGCACTACTCGGACTACTTCTACTACGAGATACTCAACGAGTTCCCGAACACGTTCATCGTCGCGGAGCTCGGCGGACTGGTCGTCAGCTACATCATGTGCAGGGTGGAGTACGGCCTCTCGGTGATGAGGCGCTTCGGCCTCGCGAGGAAGGGGCACATCATCTCCGTAGCCACGATGGAGGCCCACAGGGGGAAGGGGGTAGGGACGATGCTCATCCAGCGCGCGATGGACGAGATGCGGAAGGGAGGGTGCAAGGAGGTCTTCCTCGAGGTCAGGGTGACGAACGACGAGGCTGTCCGCCTCTACAGGAAGCTGAACCTCCAGGTGACCGGGACGATGACGGGCTACTACAAGGACGGCGAGTCTGCCTACCTCATGGCCCAGCAGCTCTGAAGGGCGGCGCCCGTAGAGCAAAATAGCCCCACGCACGCCGGGGAAAGGAATGGCGAGATACACGAAGCCCACCCCGTTCCGTGAGCTCGCAGAGACGCTGGAGAAGGTCCGCCTCGCCAAGGGAAAGAACGAGAAGGTCTCCATCCTCGCCGGGCTGTTCTCGCGCCTTGGGAGCGAGGACGAGGTCGAGTACGCGGCGCGCTTCGCGGCGGGGAGGGCGACGCGAAAGGGGAGCGCCGAGGAGACCCAGGTCGGATACTCCGCGCTGGTAGGGGTGCTGCGCGACCTGACGGGCGTGACCCAGGAGGAGCTCAGCAGTAGCTACCTCAGGCACGGCGACCTGAGCGAGTCGGTGGCCGAGTTCATCGGCCGGAGGAGGGAGGCCACGCTCTTCGACGGCGCTGAGGACGCGCTCAGCATCCTCGACGTCGCCTCCACGTTCGAGAGGATCACCGGGGCCCAGGGGAAGGGGTCCACGGCGCTGAAGAAGGAGCTGGTGAAGTCGCTCCTTCACAGGGGCGAGGGAGAGCTGGAGGCGAAGTACGTCGTCAAGATACTCAGCAGGGAGATGAGGATAGGCCTGGTCGAGGGGCTCGTGGAGGAGGCCGTCGCGGAGGCGTTCGGCAAGGACCTGGGGAGGGAGAGGGTCAAGGAGGCCTACCTCATGCTCGGGGACGTCGGGCTCCTAGCCCGCGAGGCGAAGGGGGGCAGGCTCGCCGACGTGAGGATCGAGCCGATGCGCCCCACGAACTTCATGCTGGCGGAGCCGATGGCCTCCGCCGAGGAGATATCGAGCTACTTCGAGGGGAGGGAGCTCTTCGCGGAGTACAAGTACGACGGCGTGAGGGCGCAGGTCCACAAGCTCGGAGGCGAGGTGAAGGTCTTCTCACGGCGGCTCGAGGAGATGACGAAGAGCTTCCCAGAGGTGGTCGAGGCGGCGTCGCGAATCCCCCACGACGTGGTCCTCGACGGGGAGATAGTCGCGTTCCGCGAAGGCGAGGGGCCGCTCCCCTTCCAGCTCATCCAGCGGAGGCTGAGGAGGGCGGACGTCGAGGAGTCGAAGAGGATCGCACCCATCCGCTGCTACTGCTTCGACATCCTGTACCTGGACGGCAGCCCCGTCCACAGGGAGGCCTTCCGCGCGAGGCGCGCGCTCCTCTGGGGCCTGCTGAAGGGGACCAGCCTGCGGGGGGCCGACTCGAAGACGGTGAGGGAGGCGGGGGAGATAGGGGCCTTCTTCAGGGAGAGCAGGAATCTGGGGTACGAGGGGCTCGTCCTCAAGGACCCCGAGAGCCCCTATACGCCGGGGAGGAGGGGAAGGTATTGGGCCAAGCTCAAGGAGGAGCTGGACACCCTCGACGTCGTGATCGTGGCGGCAGAGTTCGGGCACGGAAAGAGGGCCGGGAAGATAAGCGACTACACATTCGCGGTGAGGGACGGGGACGGGCTCAAGGTCATCGGGAAGGCGTACTCTGGCCTGACGGACAAGGAGATAGACGACATGATGGTCAGGATCAAGAGGCTCACGGTGGGCGTGGTCGGGTTCAGGATGGCCGTGAGGCCGGAGATAGTCCTCGAGGTCGCCTTCGACAGCGTCCAGAGGAGCGAGAGGCACGACAGCGGCTACGCCCTCAGGTTCCCGCGCATCAAGGCGATCAGGGAAGACAAGCGGGCCTCGGACATCGACACCCTCGGGAGGGTCGAGGAGATCTACGAGGGTCAGAAGGTCAAGGCCGACGCGGGGTAGCCTGGCCTACGGTCGGGGCAGGATTTCTTGTGGGTGGTTAAATATCACCGCCAGGTGATTTCCCTCAAGAGCTATGGCTGAAAAGATCCCTGGATGGCTCGAGAAGGTGCTCCTACCACAGATAAGCGAACTAAAGGGAGAGGTCAGGGTAATCCACACAAGGATCGATGGGCTCGGGGAAAAGCTGGACTCTAGGGCAAAGATTCTCGACGAGAAGCTCTCCGCGAGGATGGACGGGCTGGGAGAAAAGGTCGATGGAGTCGAGAAGAGACTCGAATCCAAGATAGAAGGAGTCGAGAAAAGACTCGAATCTAAGATAGAGGGAGTCGACATGAGGCTCGGCGCCAAGATAGAGGGAGTCGAGAAGAGACTCGAATCCAAGATAGAGGGAGTCGACATGAGGCTAGGCGACAAGATAGACGACCTCGACAGGCGGTTGGACACGACGCAGCGGCTTGCCGTAGTGGAAGAACAACTCAAGGAGCTACGCGCCAGAGCGTAGCTTTCAGGAATTTCTGAAAGTTGGACACCATTCAGAAGCTCAACGCCGACGCCGCATAGAAGGCCCTGAGCTCCTTCGCTAGCGACTCGTAGTCAGCGACGCCGCGCCCCACCAGCGCGTCAAGGAACGCGGTCCTCCTCTCCAGCTCCGCGGAGATCTTGCTTGCCGAGTGCCCGAAGCCCTGCCCCCTCCTCCCGAGGCTCGCCGAGCCCTCGCGCTGGGCGCCGCCCCCCTCGCGGAGGAAGACCTCCGTCCAAGGTGCCCCTGACCCTTCCGGGGCCGGTTCGACCACGCTCCGGACGTAACGGTGGCCTCCCTGCCCTCTGACCATGAAGACGACCGCGTCGATCAGGCCCAGGGAGCTCTGAGCAACCGAGAGAGGGGGCTGGGTGAGCCTCGTCGTGAGCCCCTCCGGGTTCGAGGCGTGGAAGGTCGTCAGGCACCCGGCGCCGGTGGCGGCCGCCTGGAAGAGCGCCTGCACCTCCTCCCCCCTCGACTCGCCGAGGACCACGAAGTCCGGCCTCTCCCTCAGGCTCAGCTTGACGAGGTCGAAGAGTGTCACGTCGCCGCCGCTCGCGCCCTGGGCGTAGCGAGTGTGGAGGGGCTTCCATCCTCCCTGCGGGAGGGTGATCTCCCTGGTGTCCTCGATGGAGAGCACCTTCCAGTTCGGGTTCAGTACGGTCGCCAACGCGTTGAGGAGGGTGGTCTTGCCGGAGGCGGTCACCCCCGCGATGATGACGAAGCCCTTCATCTCGAGCAGGAGCCAGAGGTAGGCGGCGAGGCCAGAGTCGAGGGTGCCCGCGCGGATGAGCTCGGAGACGGTGTAAGGGGTGGCGCGGAGCTTCCTGATGCTGAACGAGCTCCCGAGGGAGGTCACCTCCTTTCCCCAGGTCGCGGCGAGTCGGTACCCCTCGGGTAGCACGCAGTCCACCACGGGCGAGTAGACTGAGAGGGAGCGCCCCGAGCGCTGGACCAGCCGGGCGACTACGCTGTTCAGCTCGTCCTGGTCGCGGAAGAGGACGTTGCTCTCGAGCCACCCGTGCGAGTTGTAGCGCTTGTGCCAGACCTTCACGGGCCTGCCCGGGCCTTCGCAGGAGACGTCCTCGAGGTCGGGGTCCCTGAGCAACGGGTCGACGAGCGAGTACCCCAGTATCTCGCGCATGAGGTAGTGGGTAACGGCCTTCGCCTCCTCCTGCTTTTCCGGCGAGCGCTCCTCGAGGAAGCCCGCCCTCCGGAGCTCGGCGAAGAGGTATCCCAGCGGGTCGACGGAGATGACGGGGGACGGGGCCAGCCACGTGGAGAGGGAGTCGATGGCCTCGGAGACCGTCGCCGCGACGTCGGGCCTCATGTATGGCTCCTTGACGAGGTAGAGCCCCCTCCCGCGCTCGTCGTAGACATAGACCGCGAAGCTCGACCTGTAGGGCGCCCCTCCCGACGACCTGAGCTCGTACTCCACCACGTAGTTCTCGACGAGGCGCCCTCCGCGGGGAGGCTCGAAGGGGATCCCCTGGAGGCCGGGCCCCGCGGGATATCCGCGGCCGCCCCTCCCTGCGAAGCGCGCTAGCACGCTAAACCGAGAAGTCAAGGCTCTTGGTCCCAAAGACGATGCTTACCTCCCCGTGCACGCCGGCCGGGATGGATATCGCGCAGACCTTCCCTGGCTGAAAGACCCCCGAGCAGCTCGACGACCACCTCACCAGCCCGCCGTTGAGGTAGGCGGCCGAGAGCGCCCCCTGCGCCCACCCGTAGTCGTACAGCCACGCGTAGGAGCCGCTCGAGTTCGACTGGACCGAGACCAGCGCAACCAGCAGCCCGTCCTCCCTGGCGGCGCCCTGCGAGCTGGAGGAGAGCAGCCCTCCCGAGCTTCGGACCGAGCCCAGCGCCACCGCGCCGATCGCCCCGAGGAGCGCAATCGTGATCATGAGGACCGCGAGAGAGGAGACCACCTCGCTCACGCCCGCCCTCTTCCGCTCAAATCGCGACGTCGTCGAACCCTCCGCTCGAAGTCATCAGAAGGCTGTGGGAGCCGCCGCCGACCGGGACGTAGAAGGTGAACGCGGTGCCCGTGAGGACTCCCTCGACGGGGATGGAGGAGACGGATGGGGACGGGTTCCATTGCTCCGGGACCGCTTGACCGCCGGGGAGCGTGACCGTGCAGTAAGTCCCGCCTTGTATCATCACCTCCTGCCAGCCCGGCGAGACGGCCACCGCGCTTCCCCAGGTCCCCGAGACCCAGGGCTGGCCGTTTGTGGCGACCTGCAGAGTCCCCGCCTGGGGCGCAAGGACCGCGAAGAAGGCAGTCACCCCGGCCGCGCAGAGGGACCTGATCGTAGAGTACGCGGAGCCGTCGAACGCGAGCACCCCCGCGGTGGAGCTCGCCGCGTCGATGCTGACAGAAGACAGCGTGGTCACGGAGGAGGAGTTCACCTCCAGGCGCCCGAAAGCGGGGCTCCCGCCGATGAGGGTCTCTTCGTTGACGAAGAGGGGCTGCGGGTCCAGGCTCGACTCGCGCCTCAGGCCCGCATAGACCACTGAGGCCAGCGAGAGCGAGATCACCACGAGCACGATGGTCGCCTCGTACTGGGCTATCGCGGAGCGGCTCTTCATCCCGCAGCTCAGGCCTGTATGTTGAACGCCTTTGCGACCTGGTCCCCCACTACGGTCACGGTGAAGGTCGCGAAGGTGGGGACGGAGAACGTGGTCTTGACCGTCGCGGTGAGGGAGTCTCCCGGCTGCATTGTCAGCCCTCCCGACGATGACGAAAGGAGGGTGACGTTGCCTCCCCTGAAGGAGTTCGAGGAGGCGCCATAGCTCACGTCTATCGCCTGGAGCGTGACGGGGACGTTCCCGTCGTTCTTGATGTCCAGGGTCATCGTCTCGCCGTCGGGGGCGACGTTGGTGTCGAGCATGGTGACAGACGGGTTCTTCACCTCGGCCACTATCATCTGCCTGAACGTCGTGTAGAGGATGCCGCCGATCATCAGCGTGATCACCACCAGTATCACCGTCGCGAGAAAGGGGCTTATCCCCGCCCTGCGCCGCCCACCGAGGCTCTGGAACTTCATCCCCACTGTAGTGCCCAGCGATATTTAATCGCCCCCGCGCTCAGACCACGCCGAACGCCACGAGCGAGACGAGGGTCGAGGCCATGAGGATAGGGAGCGCGATCTCGTGCCTGACCGTCTGGGTGAGGAGCTTCGAGAGCAGGACGCCGGAGAGCATGGACACCGTGGAGACGGAGAGTATGAGGGAAGTCTGGGAGGCCTGGACTGCGAAGGCCGGGAGCCCTATCGGGACGCTCTGCTGCGCGAACCCGGCCAGGAAGGTTATCGCGGCGACCGAGATGACGGGGACTATCGCCCCTATCAGCATGAACGGGATCATCGACTGCGTCACGCTCTTCCTGGCGTCGGCGACGCGCCTGAAGAGGGCGGAGAGCTCCTCAAGGTGCTCGAACCCGGCGCCGGTCTCGAACGCGATGGAGAGTATCCCGAACCCGAGCCTTACCAGCCAGGACGGGTGCGTGACCTTGCGCTGGGCCTCCGTGGGCGTGAGCCCGAGCCTAGTAGACTGGTAGAAGGCGAGGACCGGCTCCTTTATCGACTTGAACGAGTCCGCACGCGAGCTCAGCCTTGAGAGGGCCTCGGGGAGGCTCACCCCCGCCTTGCTCTCCTCGGCCAGGTCGTGGAGCATCGCGCTCACCTCCTCCTCGCCCCTCCTGACCCTCGAGTACTGCCTCCTCGTCTCGTAGAAACCGAGGACCGAGACGCAGAGGGGGACGAGTATGTACCCGCGCGCCCCGAGGAGCCCGGCCTGGAAAGCGGCAGTCGAGACGCCCCATCCCGCCAGGGAGACCGCCAGCCAGAGGGCCGAGGGCGGCCGGTCGTAGACGACGGGCTGTATCGAGTCCGTCAGGACGAGGAAGACAACCGCGGCCACGCCGAGGAGCGCGAATGACGCGAGGAAGAGGAAGGAGGAGGTGAACCCCGAAATCGTGGCGCCCACCATCTCGAGGCCCACGGGGAAGAGGGCGAGCAGGATGAAGGTGACCTCGGCGAGGGAGCCGACCGAGACGCTGAACGCGGACCAAGCCTGCTCGAGCCTCTGGACCTGGAACGAGGTCTCCTGTCGGACGAACTCGGAGACGTCCTTTCCCGTCGCGAGGGTCTTCAGGAACCCCTGGACGAACGCCCTCACCCTCGCGCTGGGGTGTCCCGCGAACGCCCTCTCCGCGACGCCCATGGGGGAGCCCGGGACGAAGGCGTCGTCCCTCGCGAGGATCTCGCCCTCCTTCGTGAACGCCGGGAAGACCCGGGCCCCTATGGCCGTGACGCGCTTGAACCCCTCCTGGAGCGTGGGGTTCGCCTCGTGGACGAAGACGGAGAGGGTCATCAGGAAGAACGGGAGCTCCGCGTCCGCCGCCTTCTTCCTGGAGTTGGCTCGCGAGAGGAGCGTCACCAGGGGCATCGCCTGCACCACGGCCAAAGCCGCCACGATGAGCCCGGCCTGGTCGAAGGGGAGAAGGAGGAGGGCGAGCGCCTCCACGGGCGCGGGGAGGACGAGGAGCGAGACGACGAAGCGGGAGTACGTCCTGGGGGAGATGAAGAGGCTCGCCGAGGAGAGCATGGGGACCAGCTTTCCCTGGAGCCGTGACGCTGCCGAGGGGAGAGGGCAAAGCGAGGCCAGCCTCTGCACTAGTAATTCCGGGGTGGGGAAGTCCATGTAAAAGCTCCGTTGCCGCTTGTGACATCCTCTCACGACCTTGGTCGTGAGGTTCCAGCCCCTATTTCATGGCGTGTAGATCCTGCGTCCTTGACCAGGCTTGCTTCTCCAGTTCGCTGGAGTAGTAGGGGTCTTGTCTCGACAGGCTTGAGTTCGGGCATGTCCTGCCCTACCTTGGCGATTCCTCGCTTCAGCACGACTCGGGCCGCGTTGATGTCACGGTCCAGCCAACGACAGCATCCCATACATTCAGATTCGCGAACGTCAAGGGAAAGCTGGTTGAGCTCTCCGCAAAACCAACACTCCTGAGTGGAGTAGGCGGCTGGGACGCGAAGGACCAATCCGCCCGCGGCCTTGGCCTTGTACTCAGCAAATTTGACAAGCTGAGCCCATCCGGCGTCGTAGATGGATTTTGCAAGCCTTTGGTTGAGAACCATGTTACTGACGCGAAGATCCTCGAAAACTACGAGCTTATTGTCCGCGAGTAGCCTCGTTGAGAGTTTGTGATTATGGTCTTTGCGCTGGTTCGCGACCTTCGAATGCTCGATGGCGAGCCTCTTTCGGGCCTTCTCCCTATTGTGAGAGCCCATTTGTTTGCGTGAGAGGTTTCGGTTGAGGTGCTTCAGCCTCTTCTCTGACTTCCTGAGATAGTGAGGGTGTTCGACCTTAGTGCCATCACTTAGAGTTACGAGTGACTTCAATCCAAGATCGACGCCAACGGAAGAGGACCATGAAACTGGGACAATGAGGTCTTGAAGTGGAATCACCTCCTCAAAGACAAGAGAGGCGAACCAGCGCCCAGATGGTTCCCTTACAACGGTACATGTCTTTAGTCTTGCCCCTGATGTAATGGGGCGATGGAGTATGATAGGTACGTTACCGACCTTCGAGAGGAACAAACGTCTCCTGCGAGTATCAAGCTTCACAGAACCATTGTAGGCCTGTGGGTACGTGAAAGACCCCCGCTGAGAGAACTTCTTGAATTTAGGGTAGCCAGCACGCCGTGCGAAAAATGCCTCGAAAGCGTGGGCGAGCCTGTGAAGAGTGTCCTGTGCTGACTGAGAGTAGAGTTCTCCAAGTAGTGGGTCGGAGTGGCGCTCTCTTGTGAGAATCCACTGTTGCAAGTTGTAAGGTGTAGATTCGCCATTCTCCTGCCATCGCCTCCGGCGATGCGCGAGAGCATCGTTCCACAGCCTTCTCGAAGTATCTATCATCCGAAGCATCTTCCTCTCTTGCCGATGGTTGGGATAGAGACGGAAGCGGAAGGTCTTCAATCGATTCATTAAGACTGAATTGTATATATTCTCCCATCCGCTTCTATCAATCCTAAACGCTCCCGTCAGGTTCGTAGAGTTCTCCTCTCGCAGGTGTTAAAAACCACAACTGAGCCTCCGGGCGGCGTGTACTACCAGCTGCTCATGCTGGCGTCCTTCCTCCTCGCGGGCTACCAAGACGCTCGCGAGCGGCTGGTCTCGGACTACTACTGGATACCCGGGATAGTCGCCGCGGTCCTCGTAGCGGCCTTACTGCCTTCGATGGACTTTGTTCTCGTCGCGAGGATCACCCTGATAGGCATCATCGCGTTCGCGTTCGCTTGGTTCGGGTTCATAGGGCAGGCGGACGCGATCGCCCTCACCCTGATCTCCTCCGATCCAACCCCGTACGCCCCCATCCCCGTCCTGCTGGCGACGGGCGTGGTCGCGATCGCCCACATAGGCTACCTGTACGCGAGGGGGACCGCGAGGAAGCCGCACCTGATCACGCTCGAGGAGTTCCAGACGCAGGCCAAGTGGATCCCGAAGGCGCTGGTCGTGGACGGGGTCCGCCGCGAGATCACGAACGACGTCAACGTCTCGAGGGAGCTGGCGGAGGAGCACGCGAAGGCCGGACCTGACGACGCGAAGACGATGGTGGAGGTGCAGTACGGCGTCCCCCAGGTGACCTACATCACGGCTGGGTTCGTGGCCTACGTCGTCTACCTCTTGATCTTCCAGCCAGGGCTGTTTTTCGCGTTCCCTTGAGAGTGGCCGTCCGCGGCGGACGGCATCAGGCCTCGGACTTTGTGAGGTCGAACTCGCAGTACGGGTCTCCCATGGCGATGCACTTCGTCTCCGTGCAGACCATGGGGAAGCCCAGCACCAAGGACGCGGACCCGGAGATGTGTCCTCTGATCCACTCGCTGTTGGGTTTCTTTGAGTGCTTCCCCTCGCACTCGATGTTGCGGGAGATCCTCACCACGAAGTGCGGCGAGTCGAAGTCCGTCGTGACGAACTGCGCCTGCCCGATTCCGTTCGCGCTGTAGAGCTTGACGGCTTCCGTGATGAAGCGCCTGACGTCGCCCTTCATCGTGACCTGAAGTGCCGCGGCGGCGATCGCGCCCATGGCCACGCCCTCCTGGTAGGATATCACCGTCCCGCCCGAGCCGAACTGCTCGCCCATGGCGGCGAGCATCCTCTGGAGCACCTCCAGGCTGATGAGCATGGTCCTGCTGCCGGTCGTCGACACGATCGGGAAGTAGAGGTCGTCGACGATGAGGTCGCTCCCTCCCGCTATCCTGAGCCCTCCGAGGTAGGGGAGGTTCTCCAACATGTGCGCCAGCGCCTCCTTCGTGATGGAGTAGTCCTCGCAGTCCAAGAAGACGTTCCACTTCCCTCCGGTCCGGCCGGTGTCGGAGAGGGTGGAGCTGATTATGCGGATGCCCCGTTTCCCTAGGAGGCCCCAGAGCTTCGTCAGAGGGGTTTCGTTGACCTCCGCCGTGAAGGCAAGCTGAAAGAGCCTGTGTCCCGGCTTGTATAGCACCGTCATTATCTCCTTAGGGGTCGTAAGCGGATCCACCCGTGGGCGCGACTTCTCTGCGCCGGCTGAGGCCAAATTTTCCTTACCCTACCCCAGACCGTGGCGAGGAGCTACTATTTCTGCCATTCAGCCGATTCTCAAGTCTGAGAACCGGCCCGGGGGAGAGGGGAACAGTAAAATGCCCACCGAGGTCGCGGACGTGCGACATGGTCAACTGGGAGTCGATCCTGAAGGAGGCTGGCGAGCAGGTCCAGGGCATCTCTGACAGGCTCAAGGGGAGGCAGAGCGGCCTCGAGGCGCAGGGCCAGGGGGCGGGCGGAGACATCACGATGAAGGTGGACGCCGACGCCGAGAAGAGCATTATGGACCTGGTGAGCGGCCAGGTGAGCGACGTCAGGTTCGTCACCGAGGAGGCGGGGGTCGTGGGCCCGAGCACAGCCGCGTGGACCGTGGTCATAGACCCGATAGACGGCTCCGGGAACTACGCCAGGGGCCTCCCGTTCTACTGCACCTCGATCGCGGTACTCGACGGGCCATCCCTAGAGGACGCCAAGCACGGGATGGTGCGCAACCTCATCAGCGAGGAAGCGTACTACGCCGAGAGGGGGCGGGGGGCAGAGAGGGACGGGACGCCCATCAAGACCTCGAAGGCCAAGAACCTCAAGGACTCGTGCGTCGGGATAGACATGTCGAAGGCGCCCCGGACGACGGTCGAGAGGCTCGTCCCGCTCATCGCGGCGGTCAGGAAGCCCGCGCACCTGGGTGCGAACGCCCTCGAGCTTGCGTTCCTCGCTGACGGGAAGCTGGACGCCTTCGTCGACATCCGCGACAGGATGAGGGTGGTGGACTTTGCGGCGGGCTACCTCATCGCCAGGGAGGCGGGCGCCGTCGTGTCTGACCCCTTCGGGAAGCCCGTGAACACGAAGGTCTCGCTCGAGGAGAAGTTCAACGTGGTCGCTTCGTGCAACTCCACGCTCCAGGAGAAGATCCTGAAGCTCCTCAGCCCTTGACCCAGGGCGAGGCCGCGAACTCTGCCATGCTCCGGTAGAGGGCGTCGGCGGGCGGGCTGTCGGGCATCTTCCTGATCATCACGAAGCGGACCCCCGCAGCCCTCGCCGCATTCAGGTCGTTTATCCTGTCCCCCACGAAGAGCGCCTCCGGCTCCTTCGCCCCGAGGCTCTCGAGGGCCATCCGGAGCTGGGCCGCCCTGTCCATCGAGTCCTCGCGGGTGAACCTCGAGGCGAAGAACCTCCCGATGCTCAAGCTCTCCAGTATCCCGTCGCAGGCAGCCCTCCCCTGCATGGTCACGAGCGAGAGCTCGACCTTGCGGGAGAGCGCGGTGAGGACGTCCATGGCGCACTCCTCGAGCTTCGCACGCGGGACCGCTTTTGCCTCGTATTCGTCGATGGTCCTCATCATCGGCCCCAGGAGAAGCGGGTCCTTCGCGACGATGGTCTGCACGTCGTGGAAGAAGGGGTTGAACGTGAGCGACGTGTCGGTCAGCCTCTTCAGGTCTGCCCTGACCTTGTCCCACTCCACCGGGAGCGAGATGAGCGTGCCGTCCATGTCGAAGACGACGTACCTCGCCATCGGGTTCGCCAAGGAGGCTACAGCACCTTCTGCTTTGACCCGTCGTCCTCCCTCCAGAGGTAGGCCCCCACGTCCATGTCCCTGAGGAGGTAGTAGCCGTCGGGCAGGAGGTCGGTCTTCGGGGGGGCGTCGCGCAAGTCCTCGCCCATCCCGAGCCTGACGTAGAGGTCTGCGAGGTTCGCGTACTCGGGCAGGCCGAGGTGCTTCACGGCGATGTAGCCCCAGAGGGGCATCGTGGAGTGGAACTTGCCCGCGTCGACCTCAGTGATGCAGGGGGTCCCCTCCGACGACTCCTTGACGTCCACGGAGTACGCGCCGTTGGGCCTCGGGTCGACCGCCTTCACGGCCCTCTGCCCTACGTCGTTGAGGCGCGGGTCGTGGATTATCCTCGAGACGGAGGGGGTGCCCGTGATGCCTGAGGGCGAGATGTGCTTGAAGGGATACTCCAGCCTCTCGCGCGAGTAGGATGTGACGAGCCTGCCGTCCTTCCAGATGCTGTCCCATGCGATGTTCCTCCCCGGCAGGTACTCCTGGAGGATGAACTCGTCGAAGCGCGCCCCGCCCCTCTTGACCCAGAGCTCGATCCAGAGCCTCGCCTCGGCGGCGTCGGCGCAGAGGAGGCTGAGCCTCCCGCCCGCCCCGTGCCTCGCCCGCACCCAGAGGGGCTTCCCCAGCTTGGAGAACGCCGCCCGGATGTCTGCCCTCCCCCTGAGGGGCGCGGTCTTCGCGACCGGGATGCCCTCCGCCTTGAGCCTCTTCTCCGAGAGGAGCTTGTCCTGCCCGACCCGCATCACGGGGGCCGACGGGAGGAAGACCTTGCACGGGATGCGCTCCCTGTGGCTGGAGATGACGTAGGCCTCGCTCGAGGGCTGAGGGTGGAGGAAGTCCGCCCTCTCCTTCGCGGCTATCTCCGCGACGCGGGGGAGGAAGGACCTGTCGCTGTGCCTCGGCGTGAGATACCTCGCGTCGACGTCGGGGTAGAGGATGTGGTACTTGTTGAAGTCCGTCCCCACGATGTAGTATTCCCTCGACGAGGCCCGGAGGGCACGGACGAAGTTCACGCCCGCGAGCCCGCCCGCGCCGGTGACCAGGACCCTCGTCATCTGCCTTTCAGCCGCCTCCGGACACCTGAACCTTGAAAGACGGGCCTGTGGGTGAGACTAGGTGCGCGTCGCCTCTCTTGGTGACGGAGCCCGCGGCGACCCTCACCTTGGTCCCCGCCCTCGTCCTGAGTATGAGCGTCAGCCCCTTCGGCGGACGCGCGCCAAGGGTGATCAGCCTGCCGCCGGTCGCGAGCTTGAGCGGGACCTCGCGGGCGCGCCACCACCGCGCCACCTCCGCTCCGCTCCCCACGAAGACTCCCTTCCTGCGGCCAAGGCCCTTCAGCACCCTCCAGTAGAGCCTCCCTCCCTTCATCCTCACGGCCTCCTGGTGCCAGAGGAGGGTGAAGAGGCCTTCGACCCCCTCGACCATGCCCATCGACCTCGTCACGTCCCCGAAGCCCTCCTCTTCGCTCCTCTTGAGGTATCCCCAGAGCGTAGTGTCCATCAGGGAGAGAGGGAGCTCGAGAAGGCGCATCGGCCTCCAGCCCTCGTCCGGCGGGTGGAAGGGAGTCGCGAGGCCCAGCTTGAACCCCAGCCTGTCGTTGTTCCCGACGGTGGTGTCGTAGTCGAACCCCGCCCCCTCCATCACCCGCCACGACTTGCCAAAGTCGAACCTGAGGTAGTGCTCCCTGAGGCCACGCGGGCGGATCCCTGTCCCCCCGGTCAGGCGCTCCACCGCCTTCCGCATCTCCGAATCGGAGTCGTGAGTCCCAAAGTCGCCGTGGAGGCCGACCTCCCAGCCCTTCGCGTGGAGCCTCCGGGCCGCGCCCTTTACTTTCTCGAGGGGGTATTCCTTGGACATCAGGTAGAAGCTCGAGCGGAACCCCTCCTCCCCTTCCCTCTCGCGGATGAGGTCGATGTTGTCGTATAGCGAGATCAGCCCCTTCTCCGCCCTCTGGAAGTCCGCCTTGCTGAAGCGGTCTCTCACCTTCAGGACGTGCTCCTTGGGGCGCTCGATGTTGTCCACGTCGTGGGTGAGGCAGACCGCGAGGGGGGCCGCGCCTGGCCACCTCGCCTTGCGGACGAAGAACCCGTCCCTCTCGAGGGCGGACCGCTCGAGCCCCGCGAGGAGCTCCATGATCCGAGCCTCCAGCGAAGGCGTGCTCGTGTCCTCGAGCGGGACCCCGCGCATGACGGACGCCAGCCCGTCGACCAGGTCTCCCGGGACGTCACCGGGGCGGAGGGAGCCGGCGGCGAGTCCGAGGCTCCCCTCCACGAAGGAGGCCGCGTAGGCAGTCTCCGGGCCGGTCAACCCACCTTCGCTCCGCGTCCGACCGGTGGGAAGAGGCGGCCCAGGTGCGACTGGATCTTCTCTTGCACCTCCTCGAAGGAGGCCGTCGCGTCGATGACCGGGTAGCCGTCCCTCCTCGCGAGCTCGAGGTATTGCTCCCTCTCGGACTCGAGCACCTCCCTCGGGTAGTGGATGTGCGCGACCCGCTCGTCGATTACCTGCAGCGACTTGTCGACCGGGACGTCGAGCACGAGGGCGAACGTCGGCCTCGGGGAGAGGTATAGCCCCGAGATCGCCTTCACCGGGTAACCCAACGCCTTGTACTTGACGTAGGTGCTCCAGATGAACCTGTCGTAGATGACGACCTTCCCCTCGAGCCTGCAGCCGAGCGAGCTCGAGAGCTGGAGGACGAGGTTGTCCAGCAGCGAGGCTACGGGCCTCAGCGGGTTCCCGCCGCGCCTGAACGCGAACTTGTCGCCCCTGCCTCCCCTGCCGCCCGCCGCCGAGGATATCGCCGCCAGGCGCTCTACGAATAGGTACCTGTGGAAGGGCATCACCGCGCACCTGTAGCCCCTCTCCTCGAGCCACCTCCCGGTCACGGTGGAGTGCGAGGACTTGCCGCTCCCGTCTATCCCTAGGAGGGCGACGGAGCCTCCCTTCTTCCCGGTCCTCATCGCGTGGAGCGCCCGCCTCTGGAACTCGTCGTTGAGGTAGAGCGCCGCGACGAGGAGGAGGACCCCCGCCGAGGGGAGGATGAAGCCTCGCGTCTGCGTAACGAGGTAGCCGCCGAGCGAGGCGAGGAAGACCCGGAGGGCGTTGGGGACGTCGTTGAGCGGGTCGAGGTGCCTCGCGAAGCTCATCGCGATCCCGTAGGCGCCGAACGCGGCCCCGAAGAAGACCGGCAGGAACAGGCCAGCGACAGGGATGCGAAGCGAGAGCACGAGCGTGGCCGCGAAGAAAACAACCGAGACGAGCTTCATCTTCAAGGGATGCTCACGCGCCCTCCTTGTCGACTCACGAGCGTGTCCTCTTAATCGTCTCGCTGAGGGGCATGAACGCAGAATCCTCCTAAAGGTCGGAGGCAGTCATGACCGTGACATGCTTCTTGGCTGCCCGCTTCAGCTTCGCGTCCTCAGTGACCAGGGAGACGCCCCGGTCGATCGCGGCCTGCAGATAACTTGCGTCGTAGAAGGTCAGGCCCTCGTTTTCAGCGAGCTCCAAGGTCTTTCCAATTTCCTGAGGGCTAATCGAGATCCGCTCGACCAGAGTCAGAATCTGCTGCGTGGTCGATGCCAGGCTCGCGACTTCCTCTCTTGTCAGGCTCTTCGAAAGATAGCCCTCCTTCCAGAGTATGTTACCCATCTCGTAGGTCGTGAGGTCGAGCATGATGAAGTTCTCGAGTTTGGGAACTAGGTCACCCCCCATCTTCTTCATCAAGAGAATGAGAGAGCTGGAGTCGAGCAGGCGTCTGGCTGACCCGCTCACCTTTGGTCCCTTGTCTCTCTCACCGCTCGGACGATGTCCTGGTCAGGGACCTTGCTGAGGATCAGCTTTGCATTCTTCAAGCTCTGGGTCAGTTCCTCCTCCCTTCTTCTCCTGATCTCCTCCTGCAGCGCCTTCCTCACGGTCTCGCTCACGTTGATCCCGAGTTTGTTGATGAGCTCCTTCGTCTCCTTGTCGACTCTCACGCTGACAAGTTCTGTCATACAGTTCTTGTATGACAGTTCGGTATATAAGAGCTTGCTAGACCTACGACGGGAAGCATTTATTCTGTCTAAGGATGAAGAGCGGAAGCGCCATGGGTACGAAGGACATAGCCACTTCAGAAGGGGCATACCTGGTGCTAAAGTCCCTCAAGAAGCCAGGAGAGCTTCACCGAGCGTAGGATTTGGACGCGTGCCTCAAGGCAACACTGAAAGCCACGCGTGAGCAGGGCCTGAACTCTCGGATTCGGTGAAAGGCTCGAGCTCACAAATCTCCCTCAGAAGGACTGGGCTGGTCGTCTTCGGCGCCAGGATCGCGAGCATCTTCACCGGCCTGGTCTTCCTTGTGATGATGACCCGCTCCCTCTCCGCGCAACAGTTCGGGCTCTACGAGGTGATCGTCGACCTGGTCACCTTCGCCGCCTATCCTGCTGGCCTGGCCGCGTTCTGGGCGACCAGGAACATCGCCCGCGGGAAGATGTTCGGGAAGACGGCGGTGGTGCTCAACATCGCCCTGAGCTCCCTCGGCATCCTCATCTACTTCGGCCTCTCCTACTTCAGCGCGTCGAGGATCCCCTCCGCCAACCTCGTCACTCTCCTCTTCGCCGTCCTCCTCGTCCCCATCGCCTACCTCAACCAGGCAGCGAACTCCGTGGTCGCGGGGCACAAGCCTGTGGTGCTCGGGTACGCCGTCATCTTCTCAGAGGTAGCGAAGCTGGCGGTGGCCTACCCGCTCCTCGTCGTCTTCAAGGTGGGGATAGACGGGGTGATCGTAGCGGTCATGGTCGCGAACCTCGCCCAGTCCGTCTCCTCTATCGCGCTCGCGGGCGACGCGATGTCGAGCCCGGTGAGCTTCGAGCAGGGGAAGAGGTGGCTCACCCACTCGTGGCTCCCCATGCTCACGACCCTGCCCTACATGCTGGCCGTCGCGGACACGTTCGTCGCGTCTCTCGCAGCGGGGAACACCGTCCTCGTGGGGCACTACCAGGCGGCATTCTCCGTGGCCACCCTCGCGGGCTACTCGCTCTACCTCGCCTCCGCGATGTACCCCCTCCTCCTCAAGGGCGGGACCGACGAGGTGACCTCGATGACCCTCGACCTCGCCCTCGCGTTCGGCATCCCGATGGCGGTGGGGGCGGCCGTCCTCGCCA
>Ga0307372_10001575_pt1 | contig 39586 bp, 27 predicted proteins | sample OX1MG_FD_202533 | JGI IMG/M metagenome (GOLD analysis project Ga0307372, IMG submission 202533) | Soil microbial communities from Risofladan, Vaasa, Finland - OX-1 | ecosystem: Environmental > Terrestrial > Soil > Coastal area > Acid sulfate soil | place: Finland: Risofladan, Vaasa | collected...
CAACGCGCCCGAAACAACGAGTCCCACGCGCAGAACGGCCATCCGCGACCATCTTCGTGCCAAGTCCACCCCCCCTCCAGGCTTAGATTTCCGGCGAATGACCGATTTTCCGACAGGCACTAGTTACCAGTCTGAAACTGCGTGCCAACGGCGCTTCCCGCGCCAGGCGTTCCCGGTCGAACTGAGGCGGGCCGTTGGTTTTATTCGGGCGAGTTTTCCAGGCCCCAGGTATGGTTATGCCGCGTCGACGTGTGCATTTGCTGGCGGCCTGGGCGTTCGTCGTTTCCGGTGTGGCGGTTTTCGCCGCCGATCGGCCTGCGATCAGCCTGCTCGACCGCGACAGTCTCGTCGGCTGGGATCTGCTCCCCTCTCGAGGCTGGCAGGTCCGCGACGGCGCATTGCAAGCCGATGTGGACGCGACGCCGCTTGTGGCGGGCTGGACGTTCGGCGACTTCGAGCTGATGTTCCGCTGGTCGGCGGCCAAGCCCGCACGCGTGACGCTCGGTTTCACCGACGCGCGGCGCGACGGCGACGGCGCCGAACTGCTGGCCTTGTCGCTGGCCGAGGGAGAGGGCTGCGGCAGGCTCGTCCACGCCGACGAAATCCTGGCGAAGGGCGGCAAGCTCGAAGCGACGGCCAGCGGTTGGCACGAGACCAGGCTGCGCCGCCAGGGCGACGCCATGTCGCTGATCATCGACGATCGCTCGATCGATGACGTCGCGACGCGAATCGCCGATCGGCTTGGCTTGCGGCTGGTCGTCGACGGTGGGCCCGCGGCGCTGGCCGAGATCCGCATCATCGAGCCGGCCGGCGAAGCGATTTTCAATGCCCGCGACCTGACCGGCTGGTGGACGCCAGGCAAGATCGACGGCTGGCAGGCCCAGGATGGCAAGCTGGTCTGTCTCAACAAGGACGGCAATTACCTGCGCACCGAGCGCGAGTTCGGCAATTTCGTCTTGTCGTTCGAGTACCGCATGGCGCAGGGCGGCAACTCGGGAATCGGCATTCGCACGGCCCGCGCCGGCTGGCCGTCGGGCGATGGCATGGAACTGCAACTCCTCGACGAGCCCTCGACCGCGCCGCTGACGCGACACTCAACCATGGCGATTTACGGCAACCTGGTGCCGCTGACGCGGGCCGACCGCTCGCGCGAATGGAACCGGGTTGCGATCCGGGCCGAGGAGCGCGTGATCTCGGCCTGGGTCAACGGTACGCTCGCGCAGTTCGCCGACACCACGAGGCTGCCGGAACTACATCGCCGGCATCTCAAGGGGTGGATCGGCTTGCAGGACCACGGCGCGCGAATCGAATTCCGCGATCTCAAGGTCTGGGAGTTGCCGGAGAGGACGGCACCGCCTTGTCCGGCGGAAGTAATTCGCAGCGGATCCGAGTGGGTGCTCGACCGGCTGATGAACCCCCGGCGGCTGGCGCTCGACGACGGGCTCGGTTCTCGCACGGTCCAGAAGTCCGTCGAGCGGGCGGGCGAACATGTGCTGGCCGAGTTGACCGGTCCCGGCGCGATCGTCGAGATCTGGCACCGCGGCGGCGCCGGTCAATGGGCGTTCTACTTCGACGGCGAGGCGGCGCCGCGCATCGATGGCCCGGCGGCCGAATTGCACCTTCACGCGCCGCAGGTGGGCCAGGATCAGCAGCCGCTCTTGACCTATTTGCCTTTTCGCCGGTCATTGAAGATCGTTGCCCAGGCGACGGGAGAGGCCGAGTACCGTTTCGACTACGTCGCGTTCCCGGCCGAGATGGCGCTGGAAACATTTCATGGCGGCGAAAGCGGCGTGGCTCGCGGGCTACTGCCGGCCTTGTCGTATCGCAACGAGCAATTGGGCTGGGGCACGCACCGCGAGGCCGACCCCCTGCCGCGAAAAAGTTCGCCGCCGCAAACGATCGCCCCAGGCGAGAGCAAGGAACTGTCGCGGCTCGAAGGCTCGGGCGTCGTCGAGTGGACCAAGCTGCAATGCCCGGCCGCCGTGCTGGCCAATGATGACCTCTGGCTCGAAGTGCGCTACGGCGGCCAGTCGCGGCCGGCCGTTTCGGCGCCGGTTCGATATTTCTTTCCAGGTCTGACCGGCGGCAACTATCCGAACTACGTGGTCGTCGATCGCGGTGGTTTCACCAGCATGTTGGCCATGCCGTACCGCGAGGGGCTGACGATCTCGGTCGTCAACCAGGGCCGAGAGCCCATCGATTCCATCGCGGCCACCGTTTCGTTCGCGCCAACCGCGAAGGGGGCGTCGAACGAGTTCTTCTTGCATGGCGTCTTTGCGCGAGGCGAGCAGGGCGCGTCGCGAGGGCTGGTAAAACTCGCCGGTCGCGGCCGTCTGGTGGGACTGGTGCGGCAGTGGAAGGGCGGCTCGACATCGCCCTGCGACTCGCTGATCGTCGATGGTCAAGCGCGCGACGGGGGGCAGGCGGCCGATGGGAACAGCGTGCTGGACGCGGCGGATGCGCAAAGCGAGTTCCGTCGCAGTCTGAGCGGCCGCCACGGCGGGCTGATGTGGCGGTTTTTCTGGCTCGCGCCGGTCGACTTTACGGAATCTTTGGAGCTTCCCGGCTCGGCGGCCGGTGATCGGCTGTTGCTGGTTTATCTCAACGATCCGCTTCGACACTAACCGAAGGCTGTTTTGAATGAAACCCGAGCCGCTCGTCGAGGATATTCAGAACTACGCGATGAACATCGTCGACACGGTGCGCGAGCCGCTGTTGATCCTCGACACCACCTTGCGCGTGCGATCCGCCAACCGCGCTTTCTATCAGACCTTTCAGGTCTCTTCCGACGAAACCGAGAACCGCCTTATTTACGAGTTGGGCAACGGCCAGTGGGACATTCCCTCCCTGCGGACCCTGCTTGAGGATGTGGTCCCCAAGAGTTCCGTTTTCAACGATTTCGAGCTCGAGCACACCTTCCCGGTGATCGGCCGTCGGGTGATGCTGCTCAACGCCCGCAAGCTCCAGGCGGGCCACCACGGCGAACTGCTGGTGCTGGCCATGGAAGACGTGACCGCGCGCAAGCGGGCGGAAGAAGCGCTGCTCGAAGCCGGGGCGTTGCAGAGCGCGATCTTCAACAGCGCCAACTTTTCGAGCATCGCCACCGACGAGAAGGGCGTCATTCAAATCTTCAACGTCGGCGCCGAGCGCATGCTGGGCTATACCGCCGCCGAAGTGATGAACAAGATCACGCCGGCCGACATTTCCGATCCGCAGGAGGTGATCGCGCGCGCCGCCGCGTTGAGCCTCGAACTCGCCACCCCGATCACGCCGGGCTTCGAGGCGCTGGTCTTCAAGGCCGCGCGCGGGATCGAGGACATCTACGAACTGACGTACATCCGCAAGGACGGCAGCCGTTTTCCGGCGGTCGTCTCGGTCACGGCGCTGCGAGACGATCAAAGCGCCATCATCGGCTATCTGTTGATCGGAACCGATAATACCGCGCGCAAGCAGGCGGAAGAGGCGTTGCTCAAGGCAGGCGCCTTGCAAAACGCCATTTTCAACAGCGCTAACTTCTCCAGCATCGCCACCGACGAGAAGGGCGTCATTCAAATCTTCAACGTCGGCGCCGAGCGCATGCTGGGCTACGCGGCCATCGAGGTGGTGGACAAGATCACGCCGGCCGACATTTCCGATCCGCAGGAGGTGATTACGCGCGCCAAAGCCTTGAGCGCCGAGCTGGGAACCACGATCACGCCGGGCTTCGAGGCATTGGTCTTCAAGGCCTCGCGTGGAATCGAGGACATCTACGAATTGACCTACATCCGCAAGGACGGCAGCCGCTTTCCGGCCATCGTGTCGGTCACGGCGCTGCGCGACGCGCAAGGGGGAATCATCGGCTATCTGCTGATCGGCACCGATAACACCGCGCGCAAGCAGGTGGAAGCCGAGCGAATGCTGCTCGATCAGCGCGTGCGCGATCAACAGTTCTACACCCGCTCGCTGATCGAATCCAACATCGACGCGCTGATCACCACCGATCCGCGCGGCATCATCACCGACGTCAATAAGCAGATGGAGGCGCTCACCGGATGCACGCGCGACGAGCTGATCGGCGCGCCGTTCAAGGATTACTTCACCGACCCGGAGCGGGCCGAGGCCGGCATCAAGCTGGTGCTGGGCGAACGCAAACTCACCGACTACGAGCTCACCGCGCGCGCCCGGGACGGCAAGGAAACCGTGGTGTCGTACAACGCGAGCACCTTCCACGACCGCGACCGGAAGCTGCAGGGAGTGTTCGCCGCCGCGCGCGACGTCACCGAACGCAAACGCTACGAGCAATCGTTGCAGGAAGCCAACCGCGCCAAGAGCGTCTTCCTGGCGAACATGTCGCACGAGATCCGCACCCCGATGAACGCCATCCTCGGGTTCTCGCAACTGATGCTCCGCGACCAGGATCTCACCCCCAGGCAATGCCAGTACCTGGGAACCATCAACCGCAGCGGCGAGCATCTACTGGCCCTGATCAACGACATTCTGGAGATGTCGAAGATCGAAGCGGGCCGAACGACGCTGAACCTCTCGACGTTCGACCTGCCTGTCCTGCTCAAAGACCTGGAAATGATGTTCCGCGTCCGCACGGATGAGAAAAAGTTGTCGTTCTCGGTCGAGATGATCGGCGATGTCCCCCAATACATCGTGACCGACATCAACAAGCTGCGTCAGGTTTTCATCAACGTGCTGGGCAACGCCGTCAAGTTTACCGAGCAGGGCGGCATCGGCTTACGCGTGCATGCGGATCGCCGGTGCGCGACGGAACCTTTGCTGCGGGTCGAAATCGAGGACACGGGGCCGGGCATTTCGCCGGACGACCAAGACAAATTGTTCCGGCATTTCGAGCAGACCAAGACCGGGCGACAGGCGGGGACCGGTACGGGGTTGGGCCTGGCCATCAGCCGGGAGTTCGTTCGCCTGATGGGCGGAGCCATCACGGTCAACAGCCAGATTGGCAAAGGCAGCATGTTCGTCATTCACCTGCCTTTGAAGGAGGGGGAGGCGCAGTCGGTTCAAGCGAAAGACAAGCCCCGGCATGTCTTGCGGCTCCAGCCCGGACAGGCGACGTGCCGGGTGCTGATTGCCGACGACATCGCGGATAACCGCCAGTTGCTGGCGCAGCTTCTTGGCCCCGTCGGTTTCGAGATCCGGCTGGCGACCAACGGTGCGGAAGCCGTGCGGGAGTTTGACGCATGGCGGCCGCATTTGATCCTGATGGATTTCCGCATGCCGGTGATGGACGGCCATGAGGCGATCCGCCGAATCCGGGCCATGGCCGGCGGCGCGGACGCCAAGATTATCGCCGTGACGGCCAGCGCGATGGACGAAAATCGCCAGGAGTTGATAGGGATCGGCGCCGACGATTTCATCAGTAAGCCGTTCCGGGAGGGAGAACTATTCCAGAAGATCCACGATCATGTGGGAGTGGAATACGTTTACGCCGAGCATCCCACAGCCGCGGGCCAGGAGGAAGCGGCCGAACTCACACCGGAGTCCCTGGCGGGCTGGCCGCAAGACCTGATCGACTCGATGCGTGAAGCCGTCATCACGGCGGATCTGGACCAACTGCTGGCGAAGATCCAGCAGGTTGAAGCGCGCGATCCCCACGTCGCCAAGGGGCTGCGCCGCCTCGCCGAAGGCTTCCAATACCAGAAACTTCTTGATTTATTAAGCACGGTGCCCACCCTACGCGACGTCGTCGAACATCGCCTCGACGAACTCGTCGGGCACGAATAGGGCCAGGTCGTCGGGCTTTTCGCCGACTCCGACGTACTTGACCGGCAGGCCCACCTGCTGGCGGATGGCCACCACCACACCCCCCTTGGCGGTGCCGTCGATCTTGGCCAAGACGATGCCGGTGCAGTGGACGGCCTCGGTGAAGTGCTTGGCCTGGCTGATGGCGTTCTGGCCGGTTGTGGCGTCGAGCACCAACAGCACCTCGTGGGGGGCATCGGGAATCTGCTTGCCGATCACACGATGGATCTTGGTGAGCTGTTGCATCAGGTTCTGCTGCGTTTGCAGTCGGCCGGCCGTGTCGATGATGCAAACGTCGGCGCGCGTTTCCAGGGCCTTGGCCACCGCGCGGTGGGCGACGCTGGCCGGGTCGCCCCCCGATTCCCCCTTGACGATCTCGGCCCCCAGCCGCCCGGCCCAGACCGTGAGTTGCTCGACGGCCGCCGCGCGGAACGTGTCGGCCGCCCCCAGCACCACCTTCTTTCCCTGCGAGATGAACAGGTGCGTGAGCTTGGCGATCGACGTGGTCTTGCCCGCCCCGTTGACCCCAGCCACCATGATCACCGTTGGCCCGCCCTCGACCAGGCGAACCGGCGCCTCGTTCTGCGACAAGATCCCCTTCAGCTTTTTCTTGACGGTGGCCAACACCTCCGACATTTCGACCACGCGGCCACGGAACTCGCTGCGCACGTCGCCGATGATCTCGCCGGTCGCACGCACGCCCATGTCGGTCTTGATCAGCGCGGACATGAGATCGTCGAGAAAGCCGTCGTCCACCAGCCGGCCTTCGCTCTTGAACAGGTCGCGGACGTCGGTCTTGAGCAGTTGGTGGGTCTTTTTGAGACCCGCCTTGAATTTGTCGAAGAGGCCCATGGGGAGGTCCATTGGCAGGGGGCAATTGGCAGGGGAAAGTGGCAGGAGGCAGTTGGCAGTTGGCAGGAGGCAGGAGGCAGGGGAAAAGTGGTTAGAGGTTAGGTTAGGATTCAAAACGATTCAAAACCTAACCTCTAACCGCCAACCTCCCTTCCTCTTTCATCCCTCCCTTCCTCCTTCTCGATGAACCGATCGAGAATGCCGTTGACGAACTGCGCCGAATGGCTGGTTCCGAAGCGCTTGGCCAACTCGACGGCCTCGTTGATGGCCACACGGCCGGGCGTGTCGGCGTAGAGGATTTCATAAACACCCAGCCTCAGCACGTTGCGATCGGTGGCGGCCATGCGTTCCAATGTCCAATGATCGGCCGTCTTGGTCAACAGCGAGTCGAGCTCCGACCGGTTGCGCCGAACGCCGGCCACCAGCGAGCGGGCGAACTCGGTAAGCTCATCCCCTTGCAGCCGCGCGGCGAGAAACTCGTCGGCCGCCGCCTTGTCGCCGCCGGGGTTCAGGTCGTCCTGAAAGAGAACCTGCAACGCCACCTCTCGTGCTCGGCTACGGCGGGACATTTTGGTGAGTCCTTTGTCCTTCGTCATGGGTCATTGTGTTGTGCAATGACCAGCGATACGAACAACCAATACCTTGCTTGCGCTGCGGGTTAGTGTGACGGCAGTCTGCGCTCGTTCCCCCTGACCATGAATCATCCGGGCTAAGCGGGCAATTGTGCCAGCAAGCTGGCCATGCGCAGCGCGGCCTCGGCGCATTCGCTTCCTTTATTTCCCACGTTGCCGCCGGCGCGGTGGATCGCTTGTTCGAGCGTATCGCAGGTGAGCAAACCGAACAAGACCGGAACGCCCGTCTCGAGCGCCGCGCGGGCCAGTTCGAGGCTCACGGCGCGGTTGATATGCTGATCGTGGCTCGTTTCTCCACGAATCACCGCGCCCAGGCAGAGCACCGCCCGGTATTGCCCGCTCTTGGCTTGCCTCGCCGCGACCAGCGGAATCTCGAACGCGCCCGGCACCCACGCCACGTCGATCGCCTCATCGCGAACGCCGTGCGCCGTCAACGTCACCACCGCCCCCTCGAGCAGCTTCGCGGTGATCGACTCGTTGTACCGCGAAACGACGATCGCGAAACGGCCCTGAGGGGCGGTCAAGCGGCCTTCGTAGGTTCTAGGCATCTCCTTTCTCCTTTCTCCTTTCTCCTTTTATCCTTTCATTCCCATCAAGAACTCGGCATTGGTCTTCGTCTTGCGCAGCAGGCTGACCAACCGCTCCATGGCGTCGGTGGGGCCCATGTCATTGAGCACGCGGCGGAGGATGCAGATCCGCCTGTGCTCCTCGGGATCCAACAGCATTTCCTCACGGCGCGTGCCGCTGGCGGGGATGTCGATCGCGGGCCAGATCCGCTTGTCGACCAGCTTGCGGTCGAGCACGACCTCCAGGTTGCCCGTCCCCTTGAACTCCTCGAAGATCACCTCATCCATCTTGCTGCCCGTCTCGACCAACGCCGTGGCGATGATCGTCAGCGAGCCTCCCTCCTCGACTTTGCGGGCGGAGCCGAAAAACCGCTTGGGCCGCTGCAAGGCATTGGCGTCGACGCCCCCGGAGAGGATCTTGCCCGAATGCGGCACCTCGGCGTTCCAGGCCCGCGCCAGCCGCGTGATCGAGTCCAGGAAAATGACCACGTCGTTGCCGTATTCCACCATCCGCTTGGCCTTCTCGATGACCATCTCCGAGACCTGGATGTGCCGCGACGACACCTCGTCGAACGTCGAACTGATCACCTCGCAATTGGGGCCCTTGACCTGCCGCTCCATGTCGGTCACTTCCTCCGGCCGCTCGTCGATCAAGAGCACGATCACGTACACATCGGGGTGGTTCATGAGCACGGCCTTGGCCATCTTCTGCAGCAAGATGGTTTTTCCGGCCCGCGGCGGGCTGACGATCAGTCCGCGCTGGCCGAACCCGATGGGCACGATCAGGTCGATCACCCGCATGTTGATCTCGTCGGCGGACGTTTCGAGCACGACGCGCTTGTCGGGGTGCAGCGGCGTCAGGTCGTCGAAAAAGACCTTCTCGGTCAGCAGGTTGGGATCCTGGAAGTTGATAGCCTCGACCCGCAGCAGGGCGAAATAGCGCTCGCTTTCCTTGGGCGGACGGATTTGCCCGGACACGGTCGCCCCGGTTCGCAGCCCGAAGCGGCGAATCTGGCTGGGCGAGACGTAAATATCGTCCGGGCAGGAAAGGTAGTGGTAGTCGGGGCTGCGCAGAAAGCCGAAGCCGTCGGGCAGCACCTCGAGCGTCCCGTCGCCGAACATCAGCCCGTTGAGCTTCACGCGCTCCTTGAGGATCTTGAAAATCAGATCCTGTTTCTTGATGCCGGTGTAGTCGGTCAGGTTCTCCTCGCGCGCCTTCTCGATCAATTGCGGCATGGTCATCCGCTGCAACTCGGCGATGTGGATGTCGCCCTGCTTGATGGCCTCGTAGTGCTCGTGGATTTCGTCGTATTCGTACTCGTCGGCCTGCTCGGCCAGTTCCTCGGCCAATGAAATCGGTGGGCTTTCGTCGAGCGCCGACGTGTCGACCTCGCGGGTGTTGCCGTCGACCTGGTCGAGGGAAGGCGGGTCGTCGGCCGGCGGTGGATCAAACAGCTGGGATGGATCGCCGCGCTTGGCTTTGGGGACTTTCGTGCTCTTGACATCGGACATGATTAAAAACTCCCGCTTGGGGGTGGGTATGCCGACACACGGAAGGTGTCAGCGGTAGGTGGTGATACCTCTATGGTACACGAAGACGAGGTGTTCTGGGATAGGTGCTTACGGTCGGCGGCTTGGGCAGAGCGTCAGCGATGCCCCGGTGTTCTTATATCGTTTCTTACGGTCAGCGGCCGAAGGGTCGGGCGGGCCAGGAACGAGGGGGAGCGGGGCTATCCGACGAGAGATCGCCACAACCGCTCGACTTGCGCGCGGGTGGCCTCCGGCGAACCGGAGTTGTCTACGATCGTATCGGCCAGACGCCGCTTGACGTCCAACGATTCCTGAGCCGCCTCACGCGCGGCAAAATCCTCCTGACTCCAACCACGTTGTTGCGATCGTACTTGGCGTACCTCCTTTGACACGTCGACAAAAACGATGAAATGGCAGAATTCGTGCCAGCCCGCCTTGAGCATCACCGGCGCGTCGAGCACCGCGGCCGGCCGACCTTCGGCCGCCAGCGCGGCGATCTGATCGCGCAGGCTTTGAGTAATTCGGGGATGTGTGATTCGTTCCAGGTGTTCCAACTCGCAAGGTCCGCCGGGCGGCGGAGCGAACACGATTCGCGCCAACGCCCGGCGATCGACTTGCCCGTCGGCCGCGAAAACCGCCTCGCCCCATCGTTCTTTGACCAGCCTTTGGACCTCTGGCAACCGCAGCGCCTCGTGCCCCGCTCGGTCGCCGTCGAGCAAACCGGCTCCCAGGTCGCACAGTTGCCGGGCAACCAGGCTCTTCCCGCTGGCCACGCCGCCCAACAAGCCGACGACCTTCATAAGTTCATGATACCGTGATCACGCTGTTGATGGCTGTCCGCTCAGGTAGGTTTCGCCGGCGAGATATTCCAGGGCGAACGCCCCCGCTGGCCCGCCGGCGCCCCAAGATGATGTTAACATAACCCTTTTGCAGGCATTCCGCTAGTATTTTCGTCAAGAAAACTTCGATTCCCGGATTCCGCTGCTACACTCTGCCGACCCTTCGGGTCTGTCGTCCGATATCAATCGACTTGCGTTTCTCGATCAGCAACGGCGCCTACGCACCCCCCGCCAGCAACCCGCGGACGGCATCGATATGGTAGGGACGGGCCCCGAGTTGCAACAGGCCCTTGTTCTCGTCGTCGTCGAACGTGAATAACGGCTGGCCGCGCTCGACGACGTGGCGGGCGGTGGCCTCGGCCTTGCCGCCGGCCGAAGCGTGGGGGATTAGCACCGCGGCGGCCAGGGCGGCGACGAATTCGTTGCGGGCGTGGGCGCGGGCCGTCGTGGTTCGCGTGACGTCGGCGCCGAACGGCGACAAGAGAAGCAAACGGCCCGCGTCGATTCCGGCCCGCCAAGAAGCGGCCAGCGGCACATGGTCGAGTCCCGTGGCGGGGCAAACGATCACGCCTTGCTCGCCCCGCAACAGGAAGTCGAGGCACTCCCGTTCCATCGGCGAATGAAACCCGCCGGCCACCACGATGCCCGCGTCGCGCAGCTCGCGGATCGCGTCGAACGTGCGAATCACGACGCTGCCAGGGCACTGCACGGAGCAGATCAGGCCCAATGACCGATGGCGCAAGATCGCCGCGTTCCCCATCGCCGCGATAGCCGCCGGCGCCATTGCCCCCAATCGCTCCATTAGCACACCGGAATACCGGCTGTCGCTTCGATCAATTCGGTGTTTCTCCATCCGATCGACCAATTCGCGTTGATTTCACTGAACGACTACCGACGCGAAACCCAGAACGCGAAACTTTCGAGTCGCTTGGGTCGATGAGGGCCGCTGACCACAAGAAACGGCTAGGTCATACTTACGACAGACACGATCTGGCGCCAGTTGAATCGATACCCTTCACCCGGGAAGAAGTAACTTCGGGGCCCCGTGACCAGTAGGCCTAGCTTATTCCAGAGCTTCGGCTCATCTCGTAGGAATGTGGTCTTTCCTGTCGCGATCGGCAGGTGAGGAATAATGCCAGCGCCCTGGAGTTCGCGATCGAGAGAGGAGCGGAACTGCAGATGTTCCTGTTTATCCGCAAGGGCCAATCGGCGCTGCGTCTCCTCGATCCAAAAAATAAGTTCGAGATGCCTGCCGTCCAGAAGTACACGCTGAGCAAGCTTAGACAGAAATGCCTGGCTTTCGGGCCCGTACACCTTTCCGGTTCGCAGAAGTTCATAACCCTCCGCCGTGAGACGCCACGATGAATCTATCAGGGCGACGTGGCGCATGCTTAGGCCGTCATTTGCTTGCTCCGACGCAAAGCTCTTGGTTGCATCCGGCTTCTTACGCGGTTTGCCCTCCCATGTACGAGCGGCTCGCGCCATTCGCCTCTTCCAGTACAAATCGTATGCCTCATCGAACGTACACTGTTTCTTGTCCAATAAAACAAGCAGCATGTAAAGATCGTGCTGGGAAAGATCCCGCCAATACGCCCAGAACACCGTTCGCCCACTTGGCAATGGAGGCGCATCGCCGGCGCGCGGGCGGACGGGCACGACGATCCTCAATTCTGCGGGGTTGGCGGCGAAGGCCATGACGCCAATCGCTAGCGCGGCGGCATAGTCACTGTTCAGAATTGCGCCGAGATATTCGGCGATGTCAAATCCGTCAATTGCTCTCGAAGGCACGATCAGCAACGCCAGTTCAAAGGCATCGAGATATGTGAGAGCCTGGCCGAGTCCTCGGACGTACTCGGATTTTCCATGTCCGGGAGGCTTGAACTCCACTGCCAGCGATGATCCCCTGGACAAATCCTGGAACGCGTTGTCCGGGCGCGGCCAGTCGATTACTCCTTGCCAATAGGTCGAAACATTGGTTAAGCGCCCCGCTGGCAGCCAGCCGTTGTTTCCACGGCGAATGTCGCCCAAGAGTCTGCTCGTCGCGGCATGCGCCATTTGGTCGTGCTGAAAACTCATGCGTTATTCCTCGTTCCCGAAATCGGTCTTCACAACCTGACAGTACATTAACTCAATGTCTTCCCATGCTTGGGACAGCCCCAACGCATGGGCGAGAATCTCGTCGGAGCGTGCCGTCACGGCGCGGCATTTTGCGAGGTTGTAATTACCGACTCGCTTCCCGGCATTTAGCTTAAAAGATGCGTTGGCGCACATGCACGCTTCGAGAGCGCTGTTCACTTCAATGAGTTTCTTCTTGTGCGAATCAGCAAGCAGTGACAGATCAAAAGGAAAGTCCGCAAACATCCAGCGCGTTACGTCAAAATCATCGCCGACCATGCACCAGAACGCAAACATGATCTTGCCGTTCAAAAGGGTAAGCAAGATATCGCGCGTGGCAGCATCAGATAACCAGACTTCGCCAAACTTCGTATGTGAAATGGGACTTCCCTGGGCATCGAAGCAAGGCGGAAGGTTCGTGCAAAAGTTGAGCCAGTTGTACGCTGTCTTTTTGAAGTGGATCACATACTTCGTCTGGGCTGGCGCGAATGCATCCTCCAAAGTATGTTGTGTGCGTCTGGCAAGGCTCGTCATGGCGTCGCTTAGCGTCTGAGTGTTGATCTTAGGAATGAGACCTTGGAACGTAGCGCGTTCAAAAGCGACATACGTCACGGAAGGCATCAGGCACGAGCGGTATGCCTCGAACCAGCGATGAAGAACGGTCGTGTATTGGCGGCAATTGTCCGCATGCGCTCTCATATCTCGCTTAACGCCTAGGTGAATGGTATTGCGGACACGCACGTCGGCGCTGAAGAGGGCTGCGGGAATCCGTCCAAACGACGAATACCAATTGCACGAGTACCCGCGGAACAGTAGTGTGCGCAAGGACTGGAAGTCCCCGGAGAACGAGAGACTTAGCGGGACAATCATGCCACAACGGGCGCCGGACGACAGCAAGCTTAGAGACCGTTCCTGCACGTTGGCGTAAATGTCCGTGCATTTTATTGTTTCGTAAGAGCGCAGGGTGTAGCATGTACGTACCGTTGAGGCACTGATATACGGCGGATTCCCAATGACCACATCAAATCCACCATTTGCCATGATTCCGTAAAACTCGACGAACCAGTGGAACGGCTCGTGGCCGGCCTTCCACTTGGCGAAGGCTTCGTCGTAAGCAGCTTTCGACTTGAACGTGTCAGCGGCAATGCCGTACTCACCGGCCAGATATCGGTCGAGCTCGCCGTCGAGCTTCTGAAGGCGGCGGCGCAGTTCTTGTTTGTCCTTCGCGGTCACCTTTCCACCGTGGGTCGTTTGCTGGGCGCGGAATTGCTCAAAGCACTTTTCCACCACGACGGCATCTTCCTCGATGCGCTCGATTTCCTTCGCCCCAAAACCCAGCGTGCCCTCCTGCGACTTGCGGACCTGTTCCAGGGCCACGTAGCCGACCAGTGTGTTGCCGGAACGGATGTTGAAGTCGATGTCGGGCAGGGGTTCGATTTGCTCAGCCGTTTCGACCTGGGCGACCAGCTTGAGGAACAACCGCAGCTTGCAGATCTCGACCGCCTCCTCCATGATGTCCACGCCGAACAGGTTGTTGATGATGATCGACTTGAGAATGAAGTAGCGGTCGCTGGGGTGCTTGGCAATCTGAGCCAACACGTCTTTGAAATCGCGGAACTTCTCCGGGTGGTGATTCTTGCCCGCCAAATCTTCGACGAAACGTTCCATGCGCTCCAGGCAGTCGCCGTAGAGCGTTTCGAGGATGCGCAGTGCGGCGAATAGGAACGCGCCGGAGCCGCAGGTCGGGTCGAGCACGGTGACCTTTTCAATGGCCTGCCAGAAAGCGCGGAGAAGTTCGGGGCCCTCGGAATTCACGATGGTATCGCGGGCGAACTGCCAGAGGTCGAGATTGAGCGTGATCAGGTCGTTGATTTGGTGGACCTCGCCGCGGCGCAGCTTTTCGCGCAGCTCGAGGCAGCGGGTGCGGCGGGCGACGTGTTCTCGCCATGTTTCCGTGGGCAGGCCGTAAGGCGCCGCGGCCGGCTTGTTCCAGTTTTCGCGGCGGGTCACGTCGTTGATGCCCGCTTCGATCCCTTTCGGCAGCGGGACGACGTTCCCGCCCTCGTCGACCACGCCGTGGCGCACCGCGGGATAGATGTAGCGGTCGGGGTCGTCGCGCAGCAGGCGCCAGAGGAAGCTGTCGGGCTTGAATGCGATCGGGCATTTCTTCGCACAGTTCTTCTCGGCGGCGTCGAACAGGAACGGGATGACCGTGTTCTTGCTGATGTACTCGGTGATGTCTTCCTTGGTGTAGTAGGCCCCCATCTGCTTCTGGTTGATGTACTTCTCGAAGATGTAGCCGACCACGTCGGGGTTGATCTCGTTGTCGGCGCGTAACGGCCGTTCGTCGAGGTGCCAGCGGAAGTCGTCGAAGAAGTCGAACAGCTTCTCGAACGCCTTGTCGGGGATGTCGATTTCCCGGTGGCGCTGTTCAAGCTGGTGCTCCTCGAAGAAGCCGCCGTTCAAGAAGGGAACCTTGCCCAACAGCGTTTCGAGCTCGCGGTCGAGCTTCCGTTCCTCGGGCGCTTTGCCCAGACCGTCGTGGAAGAGCCGCAGCAGAAAATAGCGGTAGAACGAGAGGAACTTGTCTTTGCCCTTGGCTTCGCGCACGAGGCGCATGCGGTTGCGCAGGTAGTCGGCGTCGCCGTCGAGAAAGCCCTTTTTCTGGATGAAGTACACGAACATCAGCCGGTTCAGCATCAGCGACGTGTACCATTGAAGGTCCGCCTCGACTTCGATCCCGTTGATGAACTTCAGGAACGTGGCGTGCTCGGCTTTGAAGCGCTCGTAGAATTTCTTCGTGACCTTGTCGACGTCGAAAGCCGACTTGGCCTTGCCGGTGACCTCGAACAAGGTGAGTTGTTCTTCTTGCTCGATCCCAATGGCGATCTGTTCGAGCCGCTGGATCAGCGGATCGCCGGACTGGGAGGCGTCGAAACGATGGTCGCGGCCGGCCAGTGGCTTGCCGGTTTCGCGGCGGACCCAATGCCAGACCTGTTGGCCCGCGGGCTGGTCGGCGTAGATCACGAAATGCTCGCGGGCACTCCTGGTGACCTGCTGATCGATCTTGAGTCGCGTGGGCCGATCGGGAATTTTCGCGCAAGGGCAAACGTAGGCGACGAAGCCGCGTTTCTGCGCCACGGCCGAGAGGCGCACGGTGTTGCCGTCGACGGCGACGTCGAGCTGGGCCTGGTGCTTGTCCCAGCCCAGGTGCTCGCGGAAGAGCGTGGGGAAGTCGAACGACTTGAGGCACTTGCGAACGGCGGCACGGTCGAGTTTCATGGAAGGCGTCCTTGTCCCGCCGCGAAGCGGCGAAGGTATGTAGCCTGGGGCGAAAGCCCTCGTTGTTCTACACATCTTTTGATTGCGGGTGGTGAAATGGGGGCGTTGGGAAATCCCGGTCTCTTCGTAAGATGCCAGGGGCTTGCCCCCTGGCCTCTTTGGGAAGCAACCCCCGATTGCCCAACATCCCCATTTCGCCACCAGCAACTGCGACGCCTACTGGCGAGACACGGAACGTCATCCGCCCAAGGTAACGGCACACGGAGTGTGCCTACTACTTTGCCGGCACGGTCGAACTTCATGGTAAACGTCCTTCGATCAGTCGATCGTCCTCAGCCCCAGCGAGCAGATGACCTGCGGCTCGGCGGTCTGCACGTCTTCGGTGACGCGGCACAAGCGGGCGTCCTGACGCAAACCCATCACCAGTTCGGCCAGGCCCGAGTCGCTGACGCCGCTCTTCAACTGGCGGTTCAAGGTATCCGTCGCCGATTGCAGCAGTGGGTACTTGTAAATGTCGTCAATCGCCTTGAGCAGGTCGGGCGTGGCGAACAGCGTGCCTTGGATCTCTTCGGCGTAGGCTTTGAGCCGATCGTAGGCGCGAAACCTGGCGCCGGTCGGGCGGCCGAGCTGGCCGCCGACGGACTTTTCCGTCTCGACAATCAGCGTGACGCCCTTGGCGACCATTTCGTGGTGCCGCTCGTGGCGCGGTACGGCCGGCATCGCCGGCGGGCATTCGGCCGCCTTGAGAATGGTGAATTGCGACTCGGTGACGCTGTTGCCTTCCGTGTCGATCCAAGCCAAGGCGTCGTTTCCCTCCGCGGTTCGCAGGTAGACCAAAGCGCCTTCGGGTTGAGCGGGCGCGGGGTCGTGGCGCCGAGCGGAATAGACCACGTTGGGCATGGCCGGAATGATCTTGGCGAGCTCCGGATTCCGGTCGATGGCGTTCTTCCAAATCTGGTAGGCGTAGGAGGCCAGGTCGACCTCGGTGTCGTCGTCGCCGTCGAGAATGCCCGATTTCTCGTGGTAGAGGTCCAAGAGTGGCTGGTCGTCTTGCTCGTCGTCGAAGAACGCCTCGTCGGTGCCGAGCACCTCGGCGTTTTCCTTGAGCCGTCGCCGAACGCGGCCGCGCAGGTCGATGATCCGGTCGACGCCATCGGCGGGCAAGAACGAGTAGCAATGGATGGTGTCGGACTGCTGGCCGATGCGATCGACGCGGCCGGCGCGTTGAACCAGCCGGATGATCGCCCACGGCAAGTCGTAGTTGACGACGATCGCGCAGTCCTGGAGGTTCTGGCCTTCGCTCAGCACGTCGGTGGCCACGACGACGCGAAGTTCGTCCGCCGCCGATACTTTGTCGCGTTTGTTGTTGCTCACCGGGCTGAACCGGTGGGCGATGGCCGTGGGATCATCCGTATCGCCGCTGACGCCCGCCAGCGATGGAATGCGCAATGCCCGGAGCTGGAATTCGAGGTATTCCACCGTGTCGGCGAATTGCGTGAACACCAACACTTTCTCGTGGGGGTGCCGCTTTTGCAGCAGGTCGACCAGCGCCGCGAGCTTCGCGTCGCGCTTCGGATCCCAGGCGCCCACTTGCTTGAGCAGCTTCATCAGGGCCTTGGCGTCGCCGCGCAGGTCGTTGGCAAGATCGGCCTCGAAAAGGCCGGCGCGCAGCCACTTGAAGCGCCGGCGGAATTGGTCGGCGTAGCGCTCGTAGATTCCCTCGGCGCGCTCCTTGAAGTCGCTCTCGCTCAGGATCGTGCCGACTTGCCGGGTGGGGTCGGCGCCGTCGTCGCCGTCGGCGGCTGGATCCCACATTTCGCTGTCTTCGTCATGGGCCCAGGAATCCAACAAGCCCATGTCTTGCGTACCGATGGGCAAAGGCAAGTCGTTTTCGACGGCGTGCAAGAAGATGAAGTTGCGCAGGACGTGACGTTCGAGCGAGAGGATGAAGGCGTGGCCGCTGCTTTCCAGGCGCTTGAACAGATTCGTGCGGCAAAACCCCATCAGGCGCGTGCCGGCGCGCGACAGGTCGGCCAGGGCTTTGCCTTCATCCGTGGTCGGCGGCTTATGCGGCGAGGGCGATGGGTAGTTGCCCAGGCCGTAACGCGGCAAGGTGAGCCGGTTGACGGTCGCCACGACGTCGTCCGCGAACAGCCGCGCGTATTGATCGTTGGCGTCATCCGGGTTGAGCGTGAATTTCACCGTCTTGGGAACTCGAACCGGGAAATAGGATCGTCCGCCGTGGGCGAACTCGAGGTACTTGCGCTTCGATTCAGGATCGAGCTTGGCGTAATTCGCCTGGATGAAGCCGCGCGTGCGCCGAACGAGGTAGAGCCTCATCACGTCGCGCCAGTCGTCGGCGAACTCGCTCTGCTCGAACGCCGCCAGCGAGCGCGGCGCGATCTGCCGCCGTTGCAACTCCAATTCGCCGTACTCCCGGATGAATTTCTCCGGCCGCGCGCCGATATCGTCCTTGCTTTCGTCGATGAACAGGCGAAGCTGATTCGAAAGGTCCAGGTACGTCTTGTTGTACGGCGTGGCGGACAGCAAGATCACGCGGCTGTCATTCGAGGCGATGTATTCGGCGATGGCGCGATACCGCTTGCCCTCGCGGTTGCGAAGATTGTGGCTCTCGTCGATGAGCACCAGCCGGTAGCGGCGCAAATCGGGGAGCTCGCGCTGGACGTTCGTCATGGAAAGAACCTTGGCGCGCAGCCGATATTGTTGTCGGTAGTCCTCCCACATCGGCACCAGGTTCTTGGGGCAGATGATCAGGGTTTCGAGCCCGTGGTCGTCCTCGAAAATCCGGGCCAGCGCGGTCGCCATCAGGGTCTTGCCGAGGCCGACCACGTCGCCGATGACCACCCCCCCACGTTGGTTGAGGTGGTGCGCGGCGATCTTGACCGCGGCCTTCTGGAACTCGAACAGGGTGTCGCCGAAGTCGCTGGGGATGCGGAATTCGGAAAGGCCGGCGCGCGCCTCCTGCGACAGGTGGTAGGCCATCTTGACGTAGATGTGGTAGGGCGGGATTGCGTCGGGCCGGGCCCAACTGTCGTTGATGATCTCGACCAGTTCCTTGGAAATGTCGAGACAGAACCTGTCGTTCCAGCGATCTTCGAACCAGCCGGCGAGCTTGTCGCAGGCATCGTGATCGAGCACGTCGATGTTCAGTTCTCCCTGCTTGGAGAGGCCGGCGAGGGTGAGATTGCTGCTGCCCAGGTAGCCGATTTTCGGGTTCAGCGGGTCTTGCCGGAACAGCAAGTAGAGCTTGGCGTGCAAAGGGTATCGCAGGAACAGCTTGACGGCCAGCTTGTTCGATGTGATCTGGGCCGCGAGCCGGCGCAGCCCGGCCTCATCATCGTTGGTCGGGATGCCGAGCATGAGCTGGTTTCGGAAGTCCTGCGCCAGCTTCCGTTTCCAGACGATCGCCGTCGCCTGGTCGATCTCATCGCCGTCGCGCAGCACGCTCAACGCCGAGCGGAGTTGGTCTTGGGGCGTCTGCCGCATGCCAACCAGCAGTCGGCAACAATGGCCCTCGCCACCCGCCCATCGCTCGACGAGCGAATCAATCTTCCGCCAGCCACGCAGGTTGAAATAGCCGACGCAGAAATCAGCCCGCTCGCACAGCCCCATCGCCTCGGAAAGAGTCGGCAGAAGGTGTTTTTCGATGTTGTCGAATATCTGAGGCATCGTCAGTACCTCGAGCGGCGAAAGTTGCCGCCGTCCTTAGGCCGTGTCGCCGGGCGGGAAAGGGACCGTAAACCCCGCTATGATATATGATAGTAGTTTGCAGAAGCCGCGTATAGCCGCGGCATCGTCGTTGACGGCGGGTATGCATCTTTCCCGGAGAAAACGAGTAGCGTGAGCGGCCAGAAAACCACGGACGGCATCGATATGATAGGGGCGCGCCCCGCAACAGGAATTCAAGGCGTCCCGCCGCGAAGCGGCGAAGGAATGTCGAGGGATGTCGTAGATCGCTGGTTTTTCGCCCGAGGGACTGCTAGAATCCAATGGACACGCGAAACTTGGACGCCGTCAGGCGACGATTCACCAATGCCGAATCGGGGCGGTAAAATTTTCGGGTCGGGACGCAATATGGGATTCCTTGGCGAGCTTGAAATCAGTTCTCGCGGCGTGGCGAGTTTGATTGAGGATTGCAAGGCGGACCACGACTTCGCCAGGCAGATCCCGCAGGTCGAAAGCGTCGCCTCGGCCTGTCTGCCGTCCATGGCACTGGCGTCAACGTGGTCCGACTATTTTCGCGAGCACGGGCATTTTCCCGGGGCCGCGGCGACCTGCCCTTACGGTCGTTTTGTGACGCTGCTTCAAATCCTCATCACGTCCGCCCGGGATCTCGAATCGTCGATCGCCGCGATCGAGGCCGAGGGTTTTACCGTCGCTGGCGCTGACAGGTTCCGTGACGGGATTTCCCTGATGGAGTCCATCGTCGAAGAGGATCAATTTGCCAGCGATGCGGCGTTCCTTGGCGGCGCGCTCGACGCCTCGGATTAGCAAGACGGAGGCTCCCGTGCCCAAGTTCACACGCGGCGATATCGTCAACGTCTTTTCGCCGCACGCCGACGACGCCGGCGAAAGTCGGCATCCGGCGTTGATCGTCGGTGATCCGCTGGAGAACACGAATGGCGACTACATTCTCGTTCAAATCACCAGCAAACCCTGGCACGGCCGGACCGACGTTGCTCTGAACGTATCCGACCCCGAGTTTTCCCGGACTGGTCTCAAAGTCGCGAGCAGCGTCCGGTGTCACAAGCTGTTTCCGCTAGTGGAAGACAGGGTGCGCCGCAAGATAGGTTCCGCTGGCCCAAATACGATGAAACAGATCGCTCCCCTCTAGACCAGCCGCGCAGCGGCGACAGAGTGTAGCCTGGGGCGTAAGCCCCAGGAAGCCAGCAACCTCCTGTTGTCCAGCCCCGAAGGGGCGACACCGGTGGCGGCGCCACGCCCTCTGCCGCCCCTTCGGGGCTGAACGACCCAATGGGGACGTCCGTCCTGGGGCTCACGCCCCAGGCTATACTCTGCCGACCCTTCGGGTCTGTCGTCCGATCCGATATCAAGCTAGTTGCGTTTTTCGATCAGCGACGGCGCCTCCGCACCCCCGGCGATCAACCCGCGGACGGCATCGATATTGTACTGACGGGCCCCGAGTTGCAACAGGCCCTTGTTCTCGTCGTCGTCGAACGTGAATAACGGCTGGCCGCGTTCGACGACGTGGCGCGCGGTGGCCTCGGCCTTGCCGCCGGCCGAAGCGTGGGGGATTAGCACCGCGGCGGCCAGGGCGGCGACGAATTCGTTGCGGGTTTGGGCGCGGGCCGTCGTGGCGCGCGTGACGTCGGCGCCGAACGGCGACAAGAGAAGCAAACGGGCCGCCTCGATCGCGGGCCGCAACGACGCGCCCAGAGGCACATGGTCGAGTTCCGTGGCGGGGCAAACGATCACGCCTTGCTCGCCCCGCAACAGGAAGTCGAGGCACTCCCGTTCCCTTTGAGTGGTGTTCCGCCCATAATTCTGGTAGAATGTCACCATGTCGGGCACCGAGGATCCTACCGGCGAGCACAAGGTCGGCATCACCAACGCGCAGGAGAACAACCCTGATCGCAGGATTGCCGATCTAACGGCCGAGATGAATGCTCGCTTCCAGGCGGGCGAGTATTTGGACGCCGCACGTATTGCTTTTTCGATCACCGGTCTCGGCAAAGACGAGTTGCGTCAGACTATGAACGCAAAGAAATCCGTCCGACAGATCGCTGAGGAGATGAATGCGGAAGCAAAGAGGAAGGGCATGCACCTCGACCGAGATCCCTGGTCCATTCCCGCCGATCCGAATTTCGACGTCTTCGATCGCCTGACACCCGAAGAAGAGGCACTCACCGCCCAACTACGCAGCGAGCGATTTGCGCGAGCCGAAGCCGCCAAGCACGCGACCGAACCGGCGAGCGCCGTCGCCGTTGTATTGGAATGGCGGTTCTCGCCCGCGGACTACTTTGAGGAACCCGTCACCATTTCTCGCGACGACTACACCATGACGATCGACAACGGCAAGGTCGAGGCGAGGATCGCCTCCGCCGCCTGCGACGCGAATCCCTCCATGCGTGCGGTCTTGGACGAAGGGCTGAATGGTCGCTTTCTCGGTGTTCAGTTGTTGAGTCACAGGCCCTACGAGTTGTCGAAGCTAACGATGACCCGACTGCATCCCGACGGACGCAGAGAGTTTTTCATGGAAACTGAACCGGGACACTTTAGAATAACCGGTGGGAGTGTTGACTTTCAGGTCATCGACAAGAACGAAAACGTCCTGAGCGATTCGAGGAGAGACCGAATCGACAAGAAGAAGAGGCTGGCGGAATTGGTCTGCACGTACCTCGCCAGCGATGGACTGCTGGGCGCTTTGCTCAAGAGTTACAAGACGGGCGTTGATGACCCCGATAACGAACTGGTGCATCTGTACGAGATTCGTGAGGCATTATCCACGAAGTTCGGTGGCGAAAGCGCGACGCGGTCGGCGCTCAGTGTCAGTTCGTCCGACTGGTCCCGACTGGGGCAGCTTTGCAACGACGAGCCTGTCCGACAAGGGCGGCATCGCGGCAAGAGCGCTGGGGCGCTGCGCGAGGCTACCAAGACTGAGTTGGCCGAGGCACGGGGTATCGCGCGCGCCATGGTTGAGGCGTACCTTCAGTATTTGGAGAAGGCCGCCGCCGGCGCAGGTACTCCGTGATCACCGCGGTCAGCGGTTGGAGCGGGCTCGCGTCCCGTCGTCCCTCCGCCACGATCGCACCGGGACGCGAGCGGCGAGGTGTCCGGCAGGCACAGTGGATTCCCGCGGTCCGCTGGCACGCCCGATGACGTGGGCTTGCCGGAGCGGCCGGCAAAAACCAGCAGACGGACCTGCTTTATCCATACCGACAGAAAGAATTGGTTGCCGACGTCAACCGACGCTTGGCGGGATCCAAGGTCACCGGCCATGATGTGCATTGTGTTCGCAAAGCTCATGCAGTGGACACCGACCCGAACTTCTTCTATAAGCCGCAATTCTCGTCGCCCCAGTACAGCGAAGCGTTTGCCCAATGGATGATCGACCAGTACCGCGCGGATGGGGGGGTTTTCCAGAAGTCGCGCGACGTTGGCAAGAAGCGCGACTCCTGAGTACGCGCTGGCCCGGCGGTAAAGGGAGAATTGGTCATCGCGCGCTTTCAGGGTTCCCTCGTTCCGCAACCTCAAGCCTTTTCGCGGAACCGAGCAAACGACAGCGACTAGGCCAGGGTCGCGGGCGCACGTCGGGTCGTGCCTCCCGCACGAATGCACCGGGACGCGAGTGGCGAGTGGAATGGTTTTTGGTGCGTGGCCGGGTCGATCAGGCCTAGGCGGTTGGGGCGACCGTCGCGGCATCGACGATCGTCGGTTTCGGTTTTATGGCGGCGACATCGCTTCGGCGGCTTCAAGGCCAAGACGGCGCCGTTGAAGTCCCTCGCGAACTCGGCGGTAATCGTGTAGTTGCTGGACGGGCTCATCATGCCAATCATGGGTTCACCAAGGTGATGACACCACATTCCCCGGAGCCCATCTGGTCGAATTCCTGTAATTTCCGGCGCAACTCGTCCAGTTGGCTGCTCAGGGCGTTCGTTTCAAGTTCCCTCATCAACGGATCGTTTGACGCCCGGGAAGGCGGTTCCCTGAGGGCGCGCGCAAATTTGTCGGCCTGGGTCTTGGTGATGCGGTACTGTCGTTCATTCTTGATCATAGTGCGAGCTTCTGCTCCGTGAGTAGGCCCATCTCGACCAGGAATCGTGACGGATCCTTCGGCCACCCATTATACTTCTTCGCGAAACTCACCGTCAACGTCTTGCTCGTCCTGGTAATTGCGACAAAGCAGTTACGACGTTCCTCCTCCATCTCCGGACTCCTAGCCCCTCGTTTTATCGCCTGAAACGAGGGCAGTTCGTCCTCTACGAGTCCTGCAAGGTAAACGTGGTCGAACTCCTTACCCTTGGAGGCATGAATCGTGTAAAGCCGCACCATCTTCGGGCTAGGAAGCGACTCCTTGGATCGCATTTCAAGTTCCTGCAAAAAGGCCTCCAGGCTCACGTTGTCGCCAACGGAGGCGATGATCTCCCGTCTCAGGTCGGTCCACACGGCGCGTTCGTCGGCGTACAGGGCAAAACGTTCGTGCATCTCGTCATCGCTTTCCTGCGGCTTCGACATCAGGTCGAACCATCTCAGGCATGAATCGCAGAATCGCAAGAACTCGTGACCGCCGGCAAGGTCGTGATGTGCATCCGCTAGTATCTTCTCCGCGTCAGTTCGTACAAGAATTGGCCGAACGTGCTTGAGCCAACGCCGGAAGAAGTCTTGCCCCGCGGCCTCGCCTTGGACCATGAGCTCGTCGGCATCGGACTCCGTCCCCGTGAGTTGACGAAAGCTGCCGCAAACAGCTCGAAGGACATCGCCGTTCAAACGATCGTTTGCGAGACGAAGCATCCCGTGAAGCCAAACGAACGGCGCGCTGTCGAATTCGTCCTTCCGCTGAGCAATCGCGGCGCTCATGCCGCGGTTGCGTAGCGCTTTCTCGATTCCGTAGAGCAGCTTCCGACTACGCGCCAAGATGACAACTTGCCCAAGCTTTCGGCCGTGTCTTTCCGAGACATCTTCGGCGATGGCCGAAGCCTCCGCGTCAAAATCATCGTAGGGGCCCAAGGTGCGAACGGCGTTCTCTCCCCCCGACCCTTGGAAGGCTTCCAAGGGGGCCTTGTTCCGCGTTCGCAAGAGGTTGAACCGGATAAGATGGTTTGCCAAATCGACGATTTCCGCGGGGCACCTGTAGTTCATCGGCAGTTGAATCATCGCCGGCCTGAAGTCGTTCGCCAATTCCTCGATCCTCTGGTGGCTGGCACCGTTCCACTGGTAAATGATCTGGTCGTCATCGGCGACGACGAAGAAATTCGGACGACCCTCACCGAGAATTGCCTTCAGCAAGCTGTATTGGGCGCGGTTCGTGTCTTGAAACTCGTCCACGCAAACGAAAGGAAAGACGGTGCGATAGCGTTTGGCAAATACGGGGAACTTCGTGAACAGCTCGTAGGCGCGCATGATCAGCGACGGAAAATCGAGGGCGTTGTGCCGCGCGAGTTCGTGTTCATAGGCGGGATACACCTCACCCATCCGCCTTCCCAAGGCGGCGTCTTCAAGGTCTGCCTGGCAATCATCAGGGAACACCAGGTCGCCTTTGAGCCGCTGGATGATCGGCAGTGTCTTCTTATCGAGATCGGAAACGACCGCTGACGTCGATTTGAGACCCTCGACCGCGTCCGCGAGCAAGGCATCCAGGTCGCGGGTCTGCGAATAGATCACGAAATTAGGTCGGATGCCCAGGTGCGTCCCGTGTTGGCGCAGGACATCGGCACAAAAGGAATGAAAGGTCCCCAAAAACAAGCGGTGTTCTTCTCCCGGGACAAACTGCATGACCCGCGCGCGCATTTCGTCAGCCGCTTTGTTCGTAAACGTAAGTCCGAGTATGCGAAATGCCTTATCTTTCGTCTCGTCGAGGATACGAGAGACGCGGCACGTCAACACCCTGGTTTTCCCCGAACCGGGGCCGGCGAGCACCAGCAGAGGCCCCTCGTCCCAGTCGGCGGCACTGCGCTGTGTCGCATTCAACCGACTCCATGCCGTCTCGTATTCGTGTGTCGCCATGCTATTGCGCCTTGCTGAGAATGTCGTGGATCGCCTTCGCGAAAAACCCGGGTATCCTGGCGGCGTCTGCGTCCGTCCCTCGCAGATGTCTGATCAGCTCGGTCCCGTATTCCTTCTTCCGATCTCGAACACGGTCCGCCACTTCCGCCGCGTGACTCGGATCCCCAGGATTCGTCGCAAGAGTCACTCCCTTGGCGGCCAAGATCGCCTTGAAATCGTCGACAAACCCATTCTCGACGAGGAACAATTCCAGGTCATCGCCTCGTTGGGGCAGGGGCCGAAGTAGCTCGGCGGCTTCTGCCGCCGGTACGCCAAGCTTCTTCACCGCAGCGACGAATTTCAGGCCGGCGTCGTCGTGGTCGCAGACCAACAGCCACGGAATCTCGAAAATGCGGGCCAGCGCGACAAAGGCCTGCGGCGAACCATTATTCTGAAAGTCGACGACCGTGATCCCGGCACGGTCCAGCGGTGTGCCAAGCAACTCCGAAAAGTAGGCCAGCAAGAGGTACTCGGTCTGCCCTTCGCAAAGCAGCCATCCACGGGCAAAGAAGACCTCGCCACGCACTCGTTTCGCGTAGGTGTCCAGGTCGGCAATATCGCTGTCCGTAATGAATAACTCCGAATCGGCCGCCAACTGCTTCAGTCTTGCCTGGGCGGTCCTGTCTTGCGCATAAATCGGCAGAAGCGCGCGGTACTCCTCTTTCAGGACGCGCCCATGAACCGTGAGCGTTTCCTCGGTCTCGTGGTAATCGTACTTGGCCGAGTTGTTCTTGCAAAAGGCGACAATATCGGGCGTCTTGGGAATTGCCACGGTATAGTGGCGCTTGACGTATCGTACGACGGTTGACCCTCCAACAGTTCTGAACAACCGAAGTGCCGTGATTGGAACGTTCTGCAGGACATAGGGAGAATGTGTCGTCAGCAGCTTCTGAGCGGCAATATCATGGATGATCGCCGTTAATGCACGCACTGCATGTGGATGCAGGTGCGCCTCAGGCTCTTCGAGCAACAAGATGGCGGCCGTATCGGCGTGGAAGGTGGGCTTGAGCAAGACCTCGACGTAGGCGTGAAACAGAAAGAGGACCGCCAGGCTTTGCATTCCCTGGCCGTGGCGACTGAGGGGGAAGTCGACATCCGAGTCCTTTCCGCGGATGACGACCTGCGACTTGGCCATTAGATCCCAAGGCTGCAAGGGGAGCGGTTGAATGGAGGTCTTGCCCGCCGCGGGGAGAACATTCTGTATTGCTTCGAGCGATGCGCGCACCTGTTCGAGTCGCGCGTCCGCCGTCAGCAGCGACTCATTTAACTTGGTCAACTTCCCCGCAAGTTCCTGTCGTTTCTCGTTGTCAATCTTGAGATCGCGGAGGATTCGGCCCCAGAATTGCGACCGCGGCAAAAACTCGAGGTTCGAATCGCGCAGCGCAGACAAATAGAAAAGGCGGACGTATTCCAGAAACCTGTTGACATTGGCCAGGCTCGATGCTTTGCCCTCAAGAGGCTCTCCTTTGCCGTTCAGAAATACTTTTTCGAAGTTGAACTCACCGCCGCCCTCGTCGAAGTGACTGCTGACACGAAGCGCAACGAAGTTCAGGCTTCGGAACGGGTCGGTTTGAATCACTTCGCTCAACGATTGAATAATGCTCTCCGACCACTCACCCGGCGTGTCTTCGCGGAACCACAACTCGATCAAAATGCCACTGCTGGTGCGAGGGGAATCCGTTAGCTGGGCCATATGATAGTCGTATTCGTCGAACGGGTTCCCTCGTCCGTAGCCGGTCGTCGGAAGGGCTTTCGTGAGGGCGTCGAGAAATGCCGTCTTGCCGGAGTTGTTCTCGCCGACCAAGACCGTGGTGTCGTCGATGGGAACACGTACATCCACGAGACCGCGGAAATTGCGAATGACGACTTCTCGAAGTTTCATTGCAGCGTTTCCAGCGTTGAACCCGTTGCGGTCATTCCGCTCAAATTACCGGTCTTTCCGCGCGGCGTCGGCCTGTGCATGATTGCCATTGATGGCCATATCGGACCCCGCGTGGGCCACGTCGATCGCGGCGATCAATTTGGCGCCCATTTGCACCCGCGATTGTACGGATCAATCGGCGATTGATGCAATAGCGTGGCTTCGTCCGCCTTGCGAAGGAGCCGGCGAAGGGCAGGATATAGTCTTGTCGAAGTCAATTGGCCGGCAATCGACGCTAGATCGGCGGTCATACGTGCGCACCACCAGCCATCAAGCCGCGAAAGTCGTCGATATGGTAGGGACGGGCCCCGAGTTGCAACAGACCCTTGTTTTCGTCGTCGTCGAACGTGAATAACGGCTGGCCGCGCTCGATGGCCCGTCGGGCGGTGGCCTCGGCCTTGCCGCCCGGCGAAGCGTACGGCACCAGCAGGCCGGCGGCCAAGGCGGCGACGAATTCGTTGCGAGTCTGGGCGCGGGCCGTCGTGGTTCGCGTGACGTCGTCGCCGAACGGCGACAACAGAAGCAAACGGCCCGCGTCGATTCCGGCCCGCCAAGAAGCGGCCAGCGGCACATGGTCGAGTCCCGTGGCGGGGCAAACGATCACGCCTTGCTCGCCCCGCAACAGGAAGTCGAGGCACTCCCGTTCCATCGGCGAATGAAACCCGCCGACCACCACGATGCCCGCGTCGCGCAGCTCGCGGATGCCGTCGAACGTGCGGATCACGACGCTGCCAGGGCACTGCACCGAGCAGATCAGGCCCAATGACCGATGGCGCAAGATCCCTCTGTCTCCCATGCCGTATACGGGCGAAAAGTCCGCTCCGTCAACGCCCCGCATGAGAACCGAGGGGAACTCCGCGTCGTTCCGCGCCATCTTCCAAACAGCCGGCATCGGGCTCCGCTGCGACGAGATTGGAACGCCCGCTGGCCCGGTGGCTGGTGGCGGAGTTCGCTCACGTTCCATCGCCGGCCCTCCCAGCATCGCGATCTTCGCGCAGGAAGACCTGCATCCGCTCGACGGGGATTTCGAACGCGTCAAGCAATCGCCGGACGATGTCCCGGATGCCGTTGGCCGACAGGTTGGCCTCAATGTAAAGATCGCCGCCGACGCCGAGCGGTTTTCGCAACGAGGGGAGGTCGCTGGTGACGGTATGGTGCCCGCGAGTGCTGACGAATTCAGGATGTTCGACGAGTCGTCGGAACCGGCTCTCGTCGCGCGCGAAGAGTTGACGGCACGCCAACTCGTACAGCCGTTGCCAGGTGGTGATGCGCGTCGCCGCTTGGCCGTCGAGAATGAAACCGTGCGGACGCTTGTACGTGAAATCCTCGCCAAGCGTGTGGGGTTCGTCGCGGTTCAGTTCGGCGATGATTCGCTCATTCCGCTCACGGTCGTCGGCCCCCGTCTCTTCAGCCTGTTCGAGCCGCACGCTCGTGTATTGCTGCACGAGGGCCGACAATTCGCTGGCCACCTGGTCGAATGCGGTGGCTTTGGCGTTGTACGCTCGCTTGAACTCGACCCCGGCGTCCAGCGCCTGCGGGTCGTTGTGGTCGATGGAGAGCCAGATGTCATCCGAGAGCGCAAGCAGATTCTCACGGACCGCTTCAAGGTCTTCAAGAATTTGCCGCGTCTTGCCGGAAGCGTCGGAACTGATCGTGCGATTCATTCGTCCTCCTCGGAATCCGCCCGCATGCGGTACTTGATGTCGTAGTTGATGGTGAAATCCAACTCCTCGTCGGTGAAACCGTAGTGCTTTGCCAACACGCGGTCGATTTCGTCGATGAGCGTGCGGGCCGTCAGGCCCTCACGATATCCACGCGGGCCAAGTAGCCAAGTTGCCGTAGCACCTGCTCGCAATCTTCCCACGTCAGGCCGAAGGCGCGCACGTCCGCTACGCCGAGGCGCGCAATCACCGTCCGTAGCGCCTCCATCTCCCACTCGTTAAACTCGCCTTCCATCAGCGCGTTTTCGGCCCAGTCCACCAACTGCTCCAGCGCGATGTCGTGGTGGAGATACGCGGCAATCTTTTCGGCGACGGTCTGCTTGGTAATCGACATGGTTGAACCCTAGACTTTCTGGTGGCCACATCCAGCCAATACCGCCGTCCGCCGCCGGGCAAGTCATTCCAGTTGCCGAACGTTTTCTCGTTCTGCGCCCGCGTGCTCATTCCACGTCCTCCCCGGAATCCGTCCCTGCGCGGTACTTGATGTCGTAGTTGATGATGAAATCCAGCTCCTAGTCGGTGAAACCGACAGCGGTCATTGCTCCTCCTCCTCCTCATCTTCATTCATGCCCTTGCCAAACCGATACTTCAAGTCGTAGTGAGTAATGTGGTCTAGCTCCTCATTCGTCAGATTGAAATGCCCCGCCAGGGCAGAATCAATCTCATCCAAAACGTGCTTGCTAAACATCGGATAAAAGGAGTCGAATTCGGTCGGCACCCCGTTACTGATTCGGCGGTAAATCTTCTTGTGCGCCTTGTAGTCCTCCATTAGCGTCTTTCTCAGACGTACAAAGACACGAAGTTCAGCATTTTGGCATGGCCCAAGGCCGGCTGGAGCCCGTCCAACATCGGCTGACGAGAGGTCGCGGCAGTTTGAAAAGTTCCAATTAAACCAGTAGAAAAGACTACTATTGAGCAAACAAATCGCAAAGTCAGCCTCGTCGCGGGACCGAAACAAAATCTCTTTCACATGCGAAGACTGGGTTGACTTGCCACTCCCCACGCGGAACATGGGTACGAAGTCGAACACCTTTCCCCAATGAACAGGTGCGTTATGGTAGTACACTCGCTGGCCGCTTTTCGTCGCGGCAGCGCCAAGCGTATCGAACCGCAGTAGCTTCTTCACGAGAACAAGCTCAGCCTCACTCGATACTTTGGGAAAGCTCCCCGCCCCGTCTGAAGGAGCAGCCACGTACTCGATAAAGGACTGGAACAGCGCCGGACGTTCATCCGCGAACCATTTAAGGAATCGCGTCGTGAACAAGTGACAACCTGGCAGCGCCCCATGTCGACCCACAAGGACGCAAAGGCGGTGCCGAACACCGGTAAAGAGCGACGCAGGTTGATCGGACGCCGAATAATAGCTCGCCCAGAGCAAATCGGTCTTAGCTGACAAGAGCATCTTGGCGGGACGCATAGTCGGCGTCGACGTCACCGAGAGCGGAACAATAAGACCGAAGCGACCCGGCTGCCCAAGTATCTGGAAGGCACGTTCAATGGTCAACGCGAATAAGTCGCCCGCTGTCGTTGTCGCGTAGCCCATTGGACCGACATCGTAATGCACCTTTCGTAAATTAACATACGGCGGGTTTCCGATGATCACGTCGAATCCGCCTTTTGCCATGATGCCATAGAACTCAACGAACCAATGGAAGGGCTCATGGCTTTCCTTCCACGCGGCGAAACCGTCCTCGTAAGCGGCTTTCGACTTGGACGTGTCAGCGGCAATGCCGTACTCGCCGGCCAGATACCGGTCGAGTTGAGCATCGAGCTTCTGAAGACGGCGGCGTAGCTCCTGTTTGTCCTTCGCTGTGACCTTTCCACCGTGCGTCGTTTGCTGGGCGCGAAATTGCGCAAAGCACTTTTCGACTGCGAGGGCATCTTCCTCAATGCGCTCGATTTCCTTGGCCCCGAAGCCCAGTGTACCCTCCTGGGACTTGCGGACCTGCTCCAGGGTCACGTAGCCGACCAGCGTGTTTGCCGGCGCGGATGTTGAAGTCGATGTCGGGCAGGGGTTCGATCTGATCGGACGTCTCGACTTGCGCAACCAGTTTGAGGGGTTGAGAAAGAAGACATCCATCATCTTGCGATAAACTGGGCTGGCTGGGCAGGCATGAATCCATCGCCACAACCGACGGCCGCCGACGCGGCGGCGTGCCGGTGACGATTTGCTGACGATGGGCTGACGATTCCACCGACACGATGGGGAAGCGATCTTTTCCGGCGCAAACCTTTTGCCTGCAACCGGTTGCGGCTGTCAGCCGGATGCCGCGTGACGCCTGTGACGATTGTGACGATGTTTTCGGCAACTTTGTTTTTATACTGCACGCGGCCAAGAATGAGACATTTTGTCACGAGAAGGTGGTGGCTGGTGGCAGAGCGTAAGCGATGCCCCGGCTACATAGCGACCGGGGCATCGCTTAGGCTCTGCCCCAGCCACCGTGAACATCTCATTCTCGGCCGCGTGCAGTATAACGCATCCAAAGCCGGGCAATCCGCCGAGACGGATTTCCTTGTCGGTACAGGTACGGTTTCGCAGTTTTTTCTTGGGCATTTTCGGCTGCGCCGAAACCGCCGTGCCGCCCCGCGTTTGCGGCGAGATCGGCCCACTCGCCGCAACGGGACGCGGAGCGTCCGCGGATGCGTTCCCACGCGGAGCGTGGGAACGAGGGATTCTTTCACAAGCTCGGACTCATTGCGCCTGCGAGTGGCTGCCGTGGTTCGACGCGCTGATCGGCAAACCGTCGGGCGTCGGCCTGGCGGCGACGGTAAAGCCGAACTTGTAGAGTTGCTCCTTGACGGTCGAATAAGCGCCGAAGCAGTCGGGATAGGTCCAAAGCGTAATCGCGGTACTTCGCTGGTTGAGCGTGGCCAGCCGCGCGCGGAACTGCGAGCGCTGCCCGAACGCCACGTCCAACGGCTCGCCCAGGTCGTCGCGCGCGGGAATCAGTTCAATCATAATCGCCAAGGAAGCCTGATTGCCGACGAGCATTTGCTCTTCGGGCGACAGATCCTCGCGGTGGGCGCTGTAGTGCGCGCGAAACCCGTCGACCGGGCCGACGGTATCCTCGATCTCCGAAACGTCGCGCAGCCGTTGCGCCCGGCTCTTCAGGTCGCGAATGCACATGTCGACAAGCTCGTTGAGCGGCACCCACGTCACACGCCCGCCGAGCAACCGGAAATGCGCCTCGTCGCCGAGGACGGTCTGGCTGAGCGGCGTGGGGTAGTTCTTGATCCGCACCGACCGTTTGGTCCGCTTCTCGGCGGCGGCGGCTTCGCGCAGGCCGCTCTCGAGGCGAGCCAGTTCCTGCTCGGCCGCCGCCCGAGCCCGCCCCATGTCGAACGCCGTCCGCTTGCTCTGGTCGAGCGACCCTCGCGCCTGTGCCAGTTCGCGTTCGCGTTCCTCGACCAGCATCGCCAACGTGCCACGCTCGGCGAACAGCGCCTGCGTGGCCGCGCCGACCTGGGCGATCTGGCTCTCGATCGAGACGACGTTGCGTTCCACGGCCTCGGCTTCGGTTTCCAGCCGCTGGATTTCTTCGGGAGCGACGCTTGGCGTGGGCGCCGGCGCGTCCGGCGCGTGCTTGATGCGCACGCCGACGACCATCACCAGCACGATCAGAATTCCGACCATGTTCGTCACGACGTCGAGAAACGAGTCGCTGCCGAAGGCGTGCGCGTCCTGAGTTGAGTGGCGTGGCATGGTAAACTCGTCAGTGAGGGGTCGCCGTGCGCGGATACCCCAGGAAGGGATGCCGCCATTTCGACTTGGCGCGCGAGGAACGTTTCGGTTTGGGTTTCGGCGGTTCGCGCGTTCGGCCTGCGATGTCGAAACCACTGTCAGCCAGTAGGGCTTTGAGTTCGGCGAATCGCCGCTCGCCGCCGGGCTCGATTTCCAGCACCAGCTTGGGACGCCAATAATTGCCCTGGCCCGCGGTGCCCCAGGAGTCGACCTGGTCCCAAACGGCGTCGACCAGTTCGTTGACCGAATCGGCCGTGCGCGCGCCGAGCTTGATAATGCGGATCTCCTGGCCACTTCCACGTTCGGGCACGAGCGCCAGGTGGTCGGCGTCGCAAATCAGCTTGATCGGCACGATCGCCTCCGTGGCATGCTCGTTGTTAGCGCTTTGATTGGCCCAATTCCGTCCGCGCTGATCGGCGATGCTCGCCGGCGGTTGGCCCAACGTGAGGTTGGGCATGGACATTCCGCCGGGCTGGTTCGGCTGACCGGGTTGGCTTGCGCCGCCCCCGGCGCCACCTCCAGGCCCACTGGAACTCGAATTGGAATTGGAACCCGAACTGGAACCTGAACCACCGGTACTGGTGGAGGTTCTTGCAAACCGCGGGCTGCGGCCCGCGGCGCGTGACGCCATCGCCGGCCCTTGATTACCGGGCGCATTGCCGGCCGGCCCCGTACCTCCGGCCGGCCCCGTACCTCCGGCCGGCCCTGTACCTCCGGCTGGCCCCGTGCCTCCGGCTGGCCCCGTGCCTCCGGCTGGCCCTGTACCTCCGGCTGGGCCCATGCTGCTCGCCTGGCCCGAAAGGTCTTGACTAGAAGTCCCGGAACCGCCCTGGGCGCCATGGGCCGAACCGTCACCGGCGTCGGCCACGCCGTCGGCCGACGAACCGTAGCCGAAGCGGGCGTGCGGCCCCGGGCTGTTGGGCAAGCGCCGCTCGGGAGGGAGCAGGCGAGATTTCGGATTTTGGATTGCGGATTGCGGATTAGCAGCATCCTGTGCCCCGGCTGGTTCCATGCCGGCCATGCCGTTGCGGCCGCCCGCGACTTGGGACGTGTACGCCGCGGAGCGACCGCTCACCGAGCCCAGCCTGCCGCCCCGACCGCCGGCGCCAGGACCGCGTTCGGCGAGACCGCCGCTCTTTCCCGGCGCGCCGGCGTCTTGACCGGGGCCATTTTGCCCACCGGCGGTGTTAACCGCGCCGCCGCCGCCGCCGGTGCCCGCCACTTGGACGCCTCCCGGTGTGAATCCAGCTTGTCCCGGTGTGAATCGAGCTTGGGGCGAGCCGGGCCTGCCAGCGGGTCCGCCACCGCCCTGGCGTGGTTGGCCTCGCAAGAGTTCGGGTGCGTTCTCGGCAGTGCCGCCCGCTTGAAGGTCCGGCGCGTTGGAACCTTGGCCGAGTCCATTTTGGCCTCCGGCAGGCCTGCCCGCAGCCCCGCCGCGGCCGGAACCTTGATGCAGATCCGCGAGCGCGGCGGCGTACGGGCTATCGCCGTTACCACTTTGTCGGTCGCCGCCCTGCCCTGCGCCGTCGTTGGCAAAGCCGCCGGCGGTGCGCCGCCCGCCCAGGCCGCCCGAGCGGCTGCCGGAAGCCAAGTTGTTGCCGGACGAGCGACCATATCGTGGACCCACGAGGGAAGCGTCTTCTTCCGCGCCGCCAGCACCTTGTCCGGGCAGGCCGGCGCCCTGTCCCGATCCGCGGTTTGGCGGCGCGTCGAGTCCAACCAGCCCGTCGCCTTGATACCCGTTGCCGACCCACGACGGCCGTAGGCTGCGCGATCCATTGCGGCCGTGCGACGAGCCGCCGCCCGACGCCGAGGCGTCGGCCCGCGCCTGTCCACCGCCGCTGGACGATGGACGGAATGACGGCCGCTCGCCGTGCCGCATCAACCGGGGCGCGTTTCTCACCAGGTAGGCCTGTTTCAGCCGTCCGTCAGTGACGGCCTGACGCATGGCCAGAGCCAGCGCCGGATCGGTCGCCGGATACTCGATCGGCCAGTCCTGGTCGATCAACTCGTAACCGAATTCCGTGGTCCACGAACCCATCGCCGACCGCGCCGCCAGATAAGCCTCGATGCCATTGGGACGCACCAGCAGCAGGGGATAGGGCATGCCGTCATCGCCCGGCTTCGAGCCGCGCGTGCGAATCATGTGCTCGCGAGCGGCGCGGAGCCCGGCGGCCAGCGGATTGCTTTCTCCCAGGTCGCCGGCAAAGTCATCCTCGCTCAGCACGATCCCTTCGGGCTGAAACACGACGCCCGCGGCGCTGCACTCGATGTAGATCGGCCGGCGCCGGGTTTGGTTCTGGCCGTGGTAGGGTACGATCGCGTACGAATCGGTCCGAGTGCCCACGGAACGCCGCTTTTCGTCGAGCGCGCGGCGCGCGGCGGCGATGCGCGCCTTGGCGCCGGCCACCTTCGCTTCCAATTGCTCGCGCCGCTGGTCCTCGCCGGCAAGCGTGCGTTGCAGTTCGCCGTGGGCCAGATCTTGCTCCTCAAGTTGAGAGCGCAGCCGCCGCGCGTGGTCTTCCAGGTGCCCCAGGGCTTGCCGACCGTCGTCGAGCTGGGCCAGGGTCTTGTCGCGCGATTCGCGCAGCCGCCCGATCCGCCATTCGAGGTCGGAGCGTCGGATTTCCAGATCGTTCTCGGCCGCGGGAGAGGCCGTTTCCAGCGCCGCCTGCACCTGCATTTTGCCTTGGTGGACCATCACCACGAGCACCACAATCAGGGCGCCCATCGTGCAGATCAAGCCGTCCAGGAACGTGAACAGCGAACTGCCGCCTTCGACGTTGGCCGCGGCCTTGCGTCTCATGCGGCCCTGCCTGGGATGGTGTGTCTTTTCGAAACCACGATACCGCGCCCAGTGGGGGGCCTGTCCTAGAGAATCGGTTTAATCGTCAAAGTTGATGAGCCGAACCGGTTGCGAAAGCGGGCGTAATCTCCCCCAACCCCAAAACCCGCACAATACGAAAAGTGCGTCAAAGTCGCCGCTTGGAACATGCCGATAGCACCTGATGTCGCCGGTCGATCAGTACGCTGGCAATCGGCGCGGGACTCCATTCCCGGGAGGGAACAACAGTCCGGAAGGCCGTGGGGCCACCGGACTGTTTTTGTTTAGGGGCTCCCTTCCATGCTACGCGGCGGCCGCGGTCGGGCCGTGCCGGGCGGTCAACAGGTGAATCGCCGCGGTCAGGCCATGCAACGCCTCGTCGATCTGCTGGGTTTCGCGCAGCACGCGCAGATTGTCGGAGAGCACCGCTTGCAGTTCGGCCAGCTTTCCCTCGCCGCGCGCGATCGTGTCCAGCGTCGTCACGAAGCCCGCGAAGTCGCTCCTGAAGGCGATCACTTTTTCCAACGTCGTCTGCACGCCGGCCAGGTGCTTGTCCTGGCGTGTTTCGAGCAAGGCGAGCCATTGCCGCAACCGCTCCTCGTGCGCGCCGTCGTAGGCCTGGTGGCGCTCGGCGAGCGCCGCCAAAGTGCCTTGCCAACTTCGCAACTCTTGCTGCTGGCGCTCGTCGAACCGTCGAAACACCGAATCCAGCGCCCGCGTCCAGACCTCGATCTGGCGTTGGAGGGTCGCGGCGACCGCTTGCAGGGCCTCTTCGTTGGCGGAACGAATGACGGCGAGAAACGGCGTGATGTTCGCATCCTTGACCTCGAAGCGGTTCAACAGCTCGCGCTCGACGAGCCGGTCGATCGAGCGGACGATGCCTCGTTCGGTGCGCTCGCAAAGGAACAGCGCGAACATCATGCTCATGGCGGTCGCCAGGGCGACCGTGGTGGTGTTGAAGGCCTGGCCCATTTCACCCACGACGACGGGCAACCGCTCGGCCATCTCGTCGAACGAAATGCCGCTCAGCGCCGTGCCAAAGTGGACCACGGTGCCAAGAAACCCCAACACCGGCGACACGCCGACGACGAAGCGCACCAGCGTGTAGTTCGCCTGCGTGGCGTCCAGATCCTGGTCCGACAGGTATTGCAGGTGTTCCCGGTACTCGTCGGCTGAACCGTTTTCCGTCACGTATTCCAGCGCGAGAGCGAGCCGTCTGCCGACTCTCGATTCGCGCAGCCAGCGGGTGCGGGAGCGGACCTGTTCGAGCAGGACGGCGGCCTGGGCGGCGGGCTCGCGTCCCTTGCGGGGCGGCAACCAGTTTTGCTTGAGCGCGAGCACCTCGGCGGGAAACGAGAGCAGTTTCAGGATCACGTCGATGCCGCCCCAAAAGAAGAGCGCGACGATCACGTAATCGACCGCGTTTTCGGCGGTGTAGCGGTGAATGATCGTTCCGCGCATCGATGGCTGCAAGACGATGGCGTAGAACGACACGGTGGCGATCGCCCCCAGAACCCAGGACGATTCCGTTACCCGGGCATAGAGCGTTTTGCGATCCTGTGCCATCAAGTCCTCCAGTCGTACTACCCACGGATGGCGTGGCAATCCCACGGATGACTTGCCTTGCTCGCGTCGGTAAGGTCGGCGGGACATTTAGCAGAATTGGAAATCCACGGCAATGGCGATCTGGGCGCACAATCGACCTGGACACTCGGGGGGCTTTTGAGTAGTTTCCGCCCCTTCTTCGACTTCTACCGACAAATCAATTCCATTCGTTCTTTCCGCCGCCAGACGACCGGAGATAGGGATGCCTCCTGGTGCCACGTCCGGAAGCGGCTTGGGCTCGGCCCTCGCGCGCTCGCCGGAACTGATTCTGCCACTTGGGATCGTCGCCAGCGTGCTGGTGATCATGGTTCCCATGCCGGTGGCGCTGATGGACGTGCTGCTGGCCGCCAACATCAGTGTGGCCGTGATCATGCTGCTGACGACGATTTACGTCCGCACGCCGCTGGAATTCAGCGTTTTTCCCTCGTTGCTGCTGGCGACCACGCTGGGGCGGCTGGTTTTGAACGTCGCCGTCACCCGGCTGATTCTCACGCGGGCCGGCAGCGGCGGGCTGGACGCGGCGGGCGGCGTCGTGCGGAGCTTCGGCGAGTTCGTGGCGGGCGACAAGGTGGTGGTGGGGCTGATCCTCTTCGCGATCATCGTCATCATCCAGTTCGTGGTCATCACCAAAGGCGCCACGCGGATCAGCGAAGTGGCCGCCCGCTTCGCCTTGGACGGCATGCCGGGACGTCAAATGGCCATCGACGCCGATCTCAATGCCGGAGCCATCGACCGGCATGAGGCCCAACGGCGCCGTGACGACATCACTCGCCAGGCCGACTTCTTCGGGGCCATGGACGGGGCGAGTAAGTTCATCCGCGGTGACGCGATCGCCGGCGTCGTCATCACGTTGATCAACATCGTCGGCGGCCTGTTCATCGGCGTGATCGAGGACGGTATGACGATCGCCGGGGCCGCCGCGCTGTTTACCAAGCTGACGATCGGCGACGGCCTGGTCAGCCAGGTGCCCGCCCTTTTGATCTCACTGGCCGCGGGTTTGCTGGTGACCCGTAGCACGAACGAAGTCAATCTGCCGGCGGAGTTCCTGAACCAACTTTTCTCGCGGCCGAAGGCCCTGGCCGTGACGGGCGCCTTTCTCGGCACCCTGGTGTTCACCAACTTGCCCACCTTGCCACTGCTCGGCCTGGGGGCGGGCTGCATCGGTTTCGCCCTGACGCTTTCGCGCAAGCAGGAGTCGGCCAGGTCGGAAAGCGAGGCCAAGGCGAACGAAAAAAAATCGCCCGAAGAGCGGATCGAGGATTATCTGGTGGTCGATCCGATGGAAATCGAGATCGGCGTGGCCTTGATCCGGCTGGCCGATCCCAAGCGAGGTGGGGATCTGCTGGAGCGCGTTCGAAAAGTGCGGCAAAGCATTGCCGCCGACATCGGCATTCTCGTGCCCAAAGTCCGCATTCGCGACAACCTCAGGCTCGATCAAAACGCCTATCGCATCAAGGTGGCCGATGCGACGGTGGCCGAGGCCCTGCTCTACCCGAACCTGTTGCTGGCGATCGAAACGGGCTCCATGTCCGGCGGAATAAAAGGCATCGCGACCCTCGAACCGGCCTTTAACACACCGGCCGTCTGGATCGAGCCCGGCCAGCGCGACCAGGCTGAACGGTTGGGCTACAGTGTGGTCGAGCCGCAAAGCGTGCTCGCCACCCATCTCACCGAACTGGTCCGTAAGCATGCCGATGAGATCCTGACCCGCGACGCCACCAAGCACCTGATCGACGAGCTGAAGAAGGGCTCGCCCGCCGTGGTCGACGAACTGATCCCCGCGCAGATGAAGCTGGCCGAAGTACAGCAGATTTTGCAGATGCTCTTGCGAGAACAGGTTTCAATCCGCCAGCTTGGCCCGATCCTGGAGACGTTGGGCGATCATGCCGACCGAACGAAGGATCCGGTGCTGTTGACCGAGCAGGTGCGGTGCCGCCTGGCCCGCGCGATCTGTTCGCGCTATCGCGACGACCAGCGCCGGCTGCGCGTCGTCACGCTCGATCCGGCGCTCGAAAACCAGATTGGCTCGGGCTTCGAGCAGACCGAACAGGGAATGCTCGTTCGCATGTCGCCCCAGGCGATCGAGGCCACCTGCCGAACGATTGCTCGCGAGATCCAGCCGCTGATCGCCGCCGGTCATCCGCCCGTCGTGCTCGTCAGCCCGCGGATCCGCGCCGCGCTGCGCCAGCTCACGGCGCCGCACCTGCCGCGGCTTCATGTGCTCAGTTACAGCGAGGTCACTCGCGACACGCGGATCGAGGCGGTCGGGGAGGCGGTCAGGGGTGAGGGGTGAGGGGTTAACGAGATTGTACTTCAAGCGGCCGACATTGAGACATTTTGCCACGAGAAAGCGGTGGCTGGTGGCAGAGCCTAAGCGATGCCCCGGCTCAATAACGACCGGGGCATCGCTAAGGCTCTGCCCCAGACAAACCCAACGTGGGATAAACAGGGGGCTAACGCCCCCC
>Ga0307372_10001576_pt1 | contig 39582 bp, 53 predicted proteins | sample OX1MG_FD_202533 | JGI IMG/M metagenome (GOLD analysis project Ga0307372, IMG submission 202533) | Soil microbial communities from Risofladan, Vaasa, Finland - OX-1 | ecosystem: Environmental > Terrestrial > Soil > Coastal area > Acid sulfate soil | place: Finland: Risofladan, Vaasa | collected...
CCTTCCAGGTGGCCTCGGTCACGAGCTGCTCTAGGTTCATATTGGCAGCGTCTATTGTTGCCTCTACTTCAAGAGCAGAACCTGTCGCCATGCTCTTACATTACTAAAGAAACAATAAATACTTTACGCGCCTCGAGGGAGAGGCGTCTAATCCGAATATCCTGTGTCATACGCCCAATTTCTCATCCTCTCGCTCACTTTTGGGTCCTTGCCGCGCAGGCGAAGGTAGAGTATGATGAAGTTGGCCCTCACGTGACCGATGCCTATGTCCGATTTTAGCCACTCCAAGAGCTCGGAGTGGCTTGCGACAACCTTGCCGTGCTTCACAAATCCTTTTTTGACTGCTAGCTTCCAGAAGTCATCAGGCTTCTTCCCAGTCAGGGCCACGATATTGTCCATGTATGCTTTGAAGGTCATGCATTATCCCTGTCCTGCCTTGTCCCGAAGAGTGCTTTCAACATCCGCTCTGGTCAGGCTGTTGAGCCCCGATATAAGTTCCCTATCGGAGAGGCTTAGTAGTAGCGACTTGAAGCCAACAACTCTATCATCAATCTTCATGTTCCTGCTCCACTCGACCCGCAGGGCAGCTGCAATAAGCACCGCTGCGCTCACCTTTGGAAACTTTGCCTGCGCCAAAGAGAGGGCCCCAGAAACTTCCTCCTTTGTTGTCAGGCCCATTCAATCACTATTCCACTGCATCGTAGCTCTTTCTTGTTATTCCTCCAAGCCATTTTGCAATGAGCCAGCAGGTTATGTAGGAAAGCAAAAAGACCGTTATCATGACTGCCACAATCCCGACTATCTGCACCCAGAGCTGGTTTATCGCCGCCATTCCTCCTCCGAAAAGCAGGCCGTTTGTCAAATTCGGGAATCCTGACCCCGCTGCAAATGCCTGCTGCGCAAACACCGCAACCATCAGAACCCCGAAGATTCCTCCTACGGTGTGGCCTGCAAGCAGCCCTGCAGGGTCGCTGAACCACTTGAACTTTGCAAAGAACTTCTCCCCCCAAACGAAGATTGGCCCGCCAAGCAGCCCAAGTATCGCTGAGCTGCCTATGCTGACAAGTCCCGCGACAGGGGTGATGACTATAAGTCCCATAAGCACTCCGTTGACTCCGTCAACGAGCTGTGGTTTTCTCTTTAGCATGAACTTTGTGAAGATGAGCGTGGACCCGCAAGCTGCTGCGGCCGCAAGGAATGTCGTTATTACCGTGACAAGCGCCTCGGAGTTGAACTGCAGCACGCTTCCAGGGTTGAACCCGAACCATCCCACCCAGAGCAGCAGAAGACCAAGGGTCATCCAGCCGTTGCTCGGGTTTATCGCCACCTGAGGGCTGCTCTTTAGCCCCTTCTTCCTCTCCTCCTGCCAGATCCTAAGCATTATTCCAAGTCCAGCCGCACCTGCAGCTCCGTGGACTACAAGCCCTCCTGCAAAGTCGACCATCCCCATTCCAGCTAGCCAGCCGGTTGGGTTCCAGATCCAAGCCGCAGGTATCGCCCAGATTATGAGGAAGTATGCAATAGAGTATAGGAAGAATGCAGTCATCCTAACCTTCCTTAGTACTATCAATCCAACAAGTGCGAGCGTCACCGCCGCAAAAGCAGTCTCAAAGAGGAAGTATGTCGGGGTTGTGAGTCCAGTGTTAAAGTAGCTACTACTCATTGACCACCAAACCCCGCTGAGTATCCCGCTCACGTTCGCGTTGAATCCGCCAAGGAAGACCCCGTTGTAGAGAGGGTTTCCTATTATTCCTCCGATCGTGGGAGCAAAGGCTACGTTGAATCCAAGGAATGCCATGAAGAAGATCGCAGAGCCGGTTATGATTAGGGTCTTGAGAAGGCTGCGGTCATACTTCTCCCCGAACTCCCCGACCTCGAGGAATCCGACTGCGATTGTCATTATGAAAACGAGAAGTGCAGCTATTATGACCCAAAGGTTGTTGAGTGCAGCATCGAGCAAGAACATTGTACAATCACAAATCTACAGTAGTAGAAGATATAAAAGTATTTAATGGTATATTAAAGCGGGGGCTGATTATGGATTTTCAAAATGAGTTCACCTACAAGAAGTTCCTAGAGCACGGCAGGGAGGCTGAGTTCGACTCTCTTTTTGACGCAGCTGTTGCAAAGGTAAAGCGTGATTTGCTTGGCAAGAAGCATCCTCTATACATTGAAGGAAAGGAGGTATACTCAAGCTCTGAGATACTAGAGTATTCCCCGATTGACAGGACAATCCTGATTGGAAAATTCCAGAGAGGAACAAGGGAGACTGCAAAGCAGGCAATTGATGCGGCATCATCGGCTTTCGAGGGATGGAGCCAGACTAACTACAAGGAAAGAGTTAAGATTTTCCGCGAGGCGGCTAAGATTTTCTCAAGGGAGAAGTTCACTCTTGCCGCAATACTTAGCATCGAGAACGGAAAGACAAGGTACGAATCGATAGGAGAAGTAGACGAAGCGATAGATTTTCTCAATTACTACTCACTTGACCTTGAGAAGAACAAGGGATACCTCCGAAAGACAAGGCTTTTGGCAAGCAGCGCAAAGGTGTCTGCGGGATTCCAGGGGGCACCTGGCCAGGAGGAGAATGTTGCGATTGCAATGAAGCCATACGGAGTCTTTGGAATAATCTCTCCATTCAACTTCCCAATCTCAATCTCAGTTGGGATGAGCAGCGCAGCACTGCTCACCGGAAACACGGTTGTATTCAAGCCCTCATCGACTGACAATCCCGCAATGCTTACGGGCCTTAAGATATACGAAATATTTAGGGAGGCCGGAGTGCCTGCAGGTGTCTTCAATTACGTAACCGGCCCTGGCTCCGAGGTCGGGGATGAGATTGCGATCAACAAGAAGGTAGGGGGAATCGCATACACGGGCTCAAAGGCTACGGGGCTCGGAATGATAATGAAGAACTACTCCCTTGGCCAGCAGAAATCTTTCATCGTGGAGATGGGGGGCAAGAATCCAGTGATCGTATCAAAGAGCGCAGACCTTGAGAAGGCTGCATCCGGGATTGCAAGCGCAGCATTCGGCTTTGCAGGGCAGAAGTGCAGCGCATGCTCACGCGTCTACGTTCACCAGTCGGTAAAGGAGGAGCTGATCAGCAAGCTTGTTGAGAAGATGCGTTCATTTAAGATCGGGGATCCTCTCAAAAAGGAGTTCTACGTAGGACCTCTGATAAGCCAAAACGCGCTTGAGAAATACAACTATTCAGTCAGTGAGGCAAACAAATCTGGAAAGATAATCTACGGGGGCAAACAAGTAGAGACGGGTCTAAAGGGCGCCTATGTAGAGCCGACACTTGCAGAGCTAGACCATTCAAACAAGCTGTTCCACGAGGAGCTCTTCGTGCCGTTTCTGTGCATCACCGAATTCAAGAAGATTGATGAGGTCATGATTAAGGCGAATGATGTCGAATACGGACTCACCGCAGGATTTTACAGCGCGAAGAGAAGCGAGATAAAAGAGTTCCTCTCCAAGATTCAGGCAGGGGTGGTATACGTAAACAGGGAGACAAGCGCTACAACAGGCGCAATCGTCGGCCTTCATACATTTGTCGGGTGGAAGGGAAGCGGACTTACCGGAAAGGGAACGGGAAGCAGGTTCTACCTGCAGCAGTTCTTAAGGGAGCAGAGCGAAGCTACAACGAAATGATAAAATGCTAACCAAATTTCTATATCATCGCCTAAGATTCAAGAGCAAAAAGGCAAGGCTCGCAGACCGAATCCTAAAAATTGAGATTGCAGACAGCTTTGCAAAGCAGGTAGTGGGATTGATGTATAGAAACAAAATTTCAGATAACGAGGGAATGCTTTTCAAATTCGGCTCAAGCGGATTCCCAAGCATCTGGATGCTCAACATGAACTTTGCGATAGATGTGGTCTGGGCGGACAGCAATGGAAGGGTTGTGGACGTGGCGAGAAACCTGCAGCCCTGCAGCGGAATGCTTGGCTGCGAGGCCTACAGGCCAAAAATTATGGCAAAATACGTGCTTGAACTAAAGGCAGGAATGTCTGCAAGGCTCGGAATCAGGATCGGAAGCTCAATTGCGGGTGTTATATGATGAGATTTAGCGCAAAGGAAGTTGCATTTCTAAAAAAGCAAGATGAAGCAAGAGTAGGAACTGTATCGGAGAAGGGCTGGCCACAGGTGACAACGGTAGTGCACGTTTTCGACGGGAAAAATCTGTACTTTGCAATCGACTATGGGACGCGCAAGCACAAGAATTTGCTCCACAGCAATAAGATATCTGTGCTTGTTGATGTTTATGCTCGCCAGCCGATGGCGATAATGATTCAGGGTAAGGCAACCCTTCTTGAAAAGGGAAAGGAATTTGAGTACGCATACAAACTTTTGCAGAAAAGGCATGCATACTACCGCGCAAATCCTTTCAAGGAGGGCGAGGCGCCCATAGTCAAGGTGGTTCCCCTAAGAAAGAGCAGCTCTGGCTTCTAGCCCATTCCGCTTGAGTAGCTCTTGTAGAGGCGGTTGAAGGTGCGCGAAAGCAAGTATATCATCGTAAGAGAGAATACTATCAGCACCGCTATCTCCATTGTGCTTATCTTTCCACTAAGTGCCTCCACAGGGTAGTAGTTTGCGAACCCTATAGGTATGACAAAAGTGAATATCAGCGAGCCTGCGATTCCGTAGATGCTCAGCGGATACTTTGTGATGTTGCTGATTATGTTGAACATCCAGTTCACCCAGCCACCTCCCTTGAAGAAAGAGTAGGAGCCTATTATCGCAACCATCACAAACAGGATTGCTACCACAGACCCCAAAGAAATCATTACTGCAAAATCGACAACATTTAGGATGTTGAAGCTAAGTTGGGATGCCGCATAGGCAAATAGAACTATCCCGCTGATAATCCCCCCAAACGCCCCAGAGCTGTTTGTTGAAGTGAAGAATGTTAGATAATCCGGCATAGGTTTGGTGAGGAGCGTGTCAAAATTGCCGTTCATCAGTCCCTGCGACACCCACGATATGTCTATGAAGTATTTTGCCATCCCAATAACGATCAGGGTTGTTGCGGAGAGTAGCAGCATCTGTGGATAGCTCCACCCGCCTATTCCATTTGATACCTGGTAGATTATTGTGATGAAAATGAATGTCATTATCACTTGGAGCACATAGTTTAGGAACCAAAACAGATACTGCATTCTGTAGGCCATTGCCGTTTTCCATGTGTAAGTCTGCAAAAGCCACAGCAGATGCAGATGTCTTCTAATTTCTTTTATCATTCAAACACCAACACTGTCGATATGCCTCTTGACTCCATGCCACATTGCAGTGCACAAAACCAAGAACACCAAAGACCAGACAATCCCAATCTCCAAGCTTACGATTGCCTGCGAGCTACTAAGTGCGCCTGTGAAAATCGCAGCAGGGGTGTAGAGCATGAACTGGAACGGAAGTGCATAGACTACTTGTGATATCCCATGTGGAAGCAGGTTAAGCGGTATGAGTCCTCCGCTGAAAAACTGCATGATGAATGTGAACATCGTTGCCACGCCCCCTATGTCTATGAAAAAGAAAGAGAGGCATCCTATCAAGAACTCAGCCATTATGGAGAGTACGAGCATGAGTATTATCGCTGCCACAAAAAGCATCCAGGTGTATAGAGACAAGGAGATGTGCATCAAAACTGTTACAAGAATTATTATTGGTATTCCCACCACTGTTGCGTCTACAAACATATGTCCTGCAGCATATGAAATAACACTTCCCACATAGCTCAGGGGCCTTGTCAGTATTCCAAACATGTTTCCATACTTTATATCATCTGAAATGGCCTGCGCGGTGTTTGGCGCAATCGCATTCATCGCAGATACTATGAAGAAATACGTGATTATCTGCGCAAGGGTGAAGTTGTTTATAGCAGAGACACCAGATGCCAAGTAGATTGCTGTCCACACAAAGAGCATTACGATTGGGCTCATGATCTGGAATGCCATCATAAGAAGGAGGTTTATTTTGTAAACAAACCTGTCCTTTATTAGCATCTTGGAGTACTCCAAATACCTGCCTACGTGCGGATTAAGATCCATTTTCATACCTTCTTCCTGCCGTAGAATCTCGAGAGCACGTACACTAGATCCGGTTCGGAGACGTTGTAATCTAGCACATCCTCGGAGTTTAGGAGCGTGATTATTCCCCTCTCCTTTAGCCTTTCTGCGTTTATCTCAAGCTTGAGATAATTTTCCCCTGCCTCAACCACCTTCCCGTGCTTTTTGTATCTCTCCTTATCTATTTTTTTACCAAAGTGTATCTCAAGCTGCTTCTTCTTTCCAAAGAACTTCTGAAGCGCGGATTTTGTACCATCAAAGACAACCGTTCCCCTGTCTATTATTATAACATGCTCTGCAAGTGCCTTTATTTCATCGACTATGTGAGTTGTGATGAAGAAGGTCGTGTTGTAGTTTTTCTGCATGTCGAGCAGCGCCTTTCGCAGGTTTATCACTGATGATAAATCCATTCCTATCGTGGCCTCGTCCATGAAGACGATTTCCGGCAGATGCAATACTGCTGAAACAAAGTTGCACTTCATTCTTTCCCCGAGGGAGAGCGTCCTCACCTGCCTTTTGCACACTTCTTCAAGGTTGAGCAATTTTACGAAGTACCTCAATCTTTTCTGATATTCTTTTTCCGGGATTTCATAGAGCCCCTTTACGTATTCAAATGTGTCTATTGCGGGAAGGTTCCAGAACATCTGGTTGTGTGCGCCGCTTATCATCCCATACTTCCAGGCAAGCTTTATCCTGTTCTTCCATGGGGTCATCCCCATTACCTCTGCCTCTCCGCTGTCTGGATGGAGTATCCCCACAAGTGTCTTTATCAAGGTGGACTTCCCGCTTCCGTTCTCACCAAGGAGCATTACTATCTCTCCCTTCTTCACCTTGAAGCTCATCTCATTAAGCGCCTTCTTTGTGTAAGGCCTTCTCCTAAGTGATGCTAGGAAGATTTTCTTTCCCTGCAAGCTCTGGTAGCTCTTGAAGCTCTTGCTTAGCTTGTTTACTTTAATAATCTCCTCCATTCCCTTCGCCTTGCACACTCCATTGGTCGCATACCGCTAAATAAATTGCGCCAAACTCCGATTTTTCGACAAAAATGTGCGTCAATCAAAGGAGAGGTATTCTGCCTAAAACGAACTAATTGGCGACGTAACGAAAGCTCTATATATCATAAGATTCAATGCTTTTGTATACAAGGAAGCGGAAATCTAATTTTCCTTATTTTCGGTGTTAATTTTGACAGATTTTAAAGACATGAATTTGAAACCAGAGCTAATCGAGGCTCTGAAAAGGGTTGGATTTATTTCAGCCACAGAGGTTCAGGAAAGGACAATCCCTGAATTGCTCAACCACAAGAACGTGGTGGCTCGCGCAAAGACGGGCACGGGAAAGACGGGCGGATTTTTGGTCCCTATCTTCCAGATGCTTGCTCACACGCACGACATTGAGGCACTCATCGTAGTTCCAACAAGGGAGCTTGCGATACAGGTCGCAGCATTTGCGACAAAGGTCGGATCACACCTTCACGTTAAGACAACGATCGTCTACGGAGGCGCATCGATAAACATGCAGGTTCAGGAGCTAAAGAGGGGCACAAACATCGTGGTCGGAACTCCGGGAAGAATTATCGACCTAGTTGAAAGGGGCGCACTCAAGCTCGAGAAAATCAAGTTCCTAGTCCTAGACGAGGCAGACGTTATGCTCGACATGGGATTCATAGAGGACGTCGAGTTCATAATCTCAAGGACTCCAAAGGAGAGGCAGATGATGATGTTCTCAGCAACCATGCCAAGGGAGATTGTAAAGATTGGGGACAGATACTCAAACGGGCAGGCAATCAAGATAACAATCGGAGAGGAGGACGACAGAACAGTAAGCACAATCAAGCAGCTCTACACTATCGTTCCAAACAGGCTCAAGTTCTCAGCGCTTCTCGCATACATCAAGGAGTACACGCCTAAGAAGGGAATAATCTTCTCAAGAACAAAGTACGAGGCTAATGCAATACACCGAGTACTTGTTAGCCAGAAGTACAACGCAATACTTATGCACGGAGGTCTCACCCAGTCAATGAGGGAGAGATCACTTGGCAACTTTAGAAACGGAGCGCAGTTCCTTATCGCGACAAACGTCGCGGCAAGGGGACTTGACATCAACGATGTCACAGACATTATAAACTTCGGAGCGCCAGATGAGCCAACCACATACATCCACAGGGTCGGAAGATCCGCAAGGATGGGCAAAGAGGGAAGGGCACTTACAATCGCAGACCCTGAGCAGAGAAAGCAGCTGCGCGACATTCAGGACTATGCTAACGTTACAATGGAGAAGATTGAGCTCAACCTTGAACCGTTCAGGAACCTTGACCTACCGATCAGCGATCCTAACCGCGGCAGCTTCGGCGGCGGCGGAGGCAGATTTGGCGGAGGGGCAAGGCGCGGAGGCTTCAGCAGAGGCGGCCCAAGCTCAGGAGGCCCAAGAAGAAGCTTCGGAGGCGGAAGGAGCGGCGGAGGCGGCGGATTCCACAGAAGCTCTGACAGAAGGGGCGGAGAGGGAGGAGGCCACAGGGAAGGCGGCGGCGAGAGAAGCGAGGGACACCACAGCTCAGGCGGCGGCGGATTCAACAAGCGCTACAAGAGAAGCTTCCACAGATAATTCTTATTTTGCGCCCAGCAAACCTTTTAAGCTTAGATTTCCCAGCTTCTAGCATGGAAATCTCAAAGATGTTTGCGGTAAAGTCGATAGTGGGCGGAGCTGTGATAACACTTGTCACTGGGCTCTACAACAGCACTCCGGGCGGAGGCCTTGTAGGCGCAACCTGGTACGGATTCCCGGTCACATGGATAAGGTGGCTAGCGGTAGGTCCACAGTACAGCCCATGGGCAGTAGACTGGATGGGACTTGTAATCGACCTAGTCGTCTGGATTATAGTCGTAGGAATAGTCCTCTATCTTGCAAAGGGCATGATGAAGAAGGGCAAGAAGTAATTTAATTCTTAGAAGCTTTGGGATTCGGTTAACTCCGAATCCCTCACTCTTTTTCTATTTTTGAAAACAGAAAAGCACCCGGCGAGAATTGGACTCGCGACCTCGTGCTTACCATGCACGCGCTCTACCACTGAGCTACAGGTGCGCAGAATTACTTTGTCCTAACAATTTTATATAGCTGCTTATTTTAGTATAGCATATGCGAATCAGAAAGGCTAGGCTCTCGGATTTCAAGGCGCTCTACAAGATTGGCAAGGTCACGCCCGAGCTAAGGGTTTCAGAGAAAGAAGTATTCATGACCCCTGCTGATTTCAAGTTCGCAATCCGTAATAAGAATGGGCTCTTCCTCGTTGCACAGGAAGGGAAAACAGTTGTTGGGTTCGGCTACTGCGCCATAGAGGGTCCTGATTACGCCGCGATGATCTATGATGTCGTAATCCCAAGCTTCAGAGGCTGTGGGATTGGCGGCACACTTCTAAGAGAAAAGGAAAAGTGGCTAAAGAAAAAAGGCATAAAGACCGTCTATTCTCTGGTAACCAACCCAAAGATGGCGAAAATCCTCTCTCACCTAAAATACCGAAGGGGAAAGACTCTGATCTGGATGGAGAAGAAGCTGTAGAGGATGTGCAGGGGGAGAGATTCGAACTCTCGAAGGCGCTAGGCCACAGGATCTTAAGTCCTGCGCGTTTTTCTGTGGCTTTCCTGCCAAACCAGACTCTGCAACCCCTGCATCCTATCCTTAAGCGTACATCGAAGGTCCTGTCGCGTCCACGGCGTTCTTATATGACTCGTGTGAGTCGCGAGCCTTCTTTAGGATGTCCTTCACCCTTGCCTCGACTAACTTCGCCTCCTTGTCAAGCTCCTCGACGCTTATGTTCATGTTTATAACTTTCTTCACGTTCTCTATCGCAACTACCGCATATTCGGGATCCATGACTGTCGGATCTACCTGCACCAGTATGTCAATCACCGGTATGCCAAACTCCAGGCTGTTTGCAAGAAGAAGCGCGCTTACTCCTGCGACAACTCCCTCGCTTATAGGCGCAATCTTTGCGCTCTTGAGTTTCTCGGTCAGCTGCTTTGTTGTGGCTATCCCGTATGCGAGCCCGCTAGGCTTTGGGGTCGGCATTCCGCCGATGGAGACCACCATCGATATTCCCTGCTTTCTTACGAAGTTTATCAGCTCGTTTCCAAGCTGGTAGATAACATCAGTAGGTATTGTGAACTCCGAGATTATGACCACAAGCTTGTATTTGTCGTCCTTGTAGATCCTGACCGGAAACATCGGGATTCCTCCGTGCACTGCAGCAATCGGGGGGAAAGCGTCGCACTCGATGTGGCCGATGTAATCCATGTCAAGCTTTTCAATTATGTAGCTATTCGCCATTGGCCCGACCAGCCCTGCGCCAGGAAAACCCTCGATAAGCGTGTAGCCCTTGAGCTTCGCATCCTTTGCCATCTTTATCTCTATCATGAAATCAATCTGAATAGGATTTCACACTAAAGGTTTAAAACCATTCTTAAAACGAGGGAAAAAGAGCAATTTCCGCCGAAAAACGCTCCAAAGTATATATTACTGACGTATCCTCGTCGATAAATATATAAATGTGTACTTCCGAGAGAGTATCGAGGGTGAAATTATGGCTGAACGAGTAGGAAAAGAGAAAATAAGCAGAGAAGATGGGTATCTATATTTCCTCGGAAAGGATGGATACGTATGGAAGACACCAATGAAGACCAACTCAAGGGGCAGAAAGGGCAAGGTTGGATCTGAAAAGGTAAGCAGGGCAGAAGGATACCTGTACTTCATCGACAAGGGCGGATATGTTGCTCGAGCGAAGATGAACAGGAGAGGCCGAAAGTAATTTTATTTCGGGGCGCAAGCCCCATTTTCTTCTAATCGAAAAGCCGCACTTTGATGTGCGGGTTTTCTCTCATTCTAAATAATCATTTGCTTGTTAGCGTAGAGCTTATCGGGAGCGCCATCAGCTTTATCCCAAGCGGCCCGCTGTAGGCGAACTTCCCGTCAAACTCAAGCTTTAGCTCAAAGACCATCTTCTGCCCAGACTCAATGTCCACCGGAAGGCTGCGATTCATCTTCTTTAGCACAAAAGGCTTATCTATCTCGATCTTGAGCACGCGCATAGGCACCGTCTCGGTGTTCGAGAAAGGGAGCTTGTAGACAAACTTGCCCTTCGCCTTGAATCCGCCGATGCTGTGCATCGTCGTGTTGTATCCTATGTTTATCTGCGTTATCTCTATAGGTACGCCGCTAAAAAAAGGAATTTTGAATCCCATCAAATCACTGTTTTCCACAGTTAATTCGCTCTATAACGCTATAAGCTTTTTTACAAACCGATACAATAACAATAAAAAGACCGCATTACCATGATAATCGGGAGTTGTGGCACAAAGCCTTTATCACAAGAAGGACGGAACTCAGACGGCCGTAGAAACTGAGGGCGCTAGATTCCTCCAACTAATTAGGAACTCTGAGATAGGGGAGTTAACAAGGATTGCAACCGAGACGAAAGATTCCTGGCAGCTTGATCAGCTCTCAATGTGCAAATATCCGAGCGTAAGGTCATCCGCGGTGATGAATGAGTGCATCCCACTCGATGTGCTGAAAAAGAGGATAGAGTTCGGGGACATCAGCGTGTCATTTAGCGGCCTCAAGAACCCAATTATCTTCCAAGGTGAAAACGTCAAATTCTTCCAGCCCACAATCGAATCGGTGTTGGCCCAGAAGGACTCGCTCTTGCTGCAGGCGCTACTCAAGAATTCTGCAGCGACTTCGGATTGGCTTGACAGGATATTCCAGGAAGAGGTTGGGGAATACAGTTTTGGCCGCAGGGACCGAGATGTGATCCAATTGATCCTACTCCATCCCAATACTCCTCCATTGATTAAAGTAAAGTATGCGAGCAGCGAGGGCACTAGTTTCGAGGACGAAATGTTTAGAAACGCTGCGAAGCGAAGTCTCAGGAACCAAGGCCCGGAGTTCAAGATATAGATCCAACCTTACAAGGTAATTCTCGATTTCTCCAGAATCAGCGCCTCCTCGCCCCTAGGCGTAATCCTGTAGAAACTGTGGAATAAGAGCCCATTGGTTATGATCTCCTGGGCCGTCCTAATCTTTGTAATATCTACTTCCTCCATCAATCCCTCCTTCTTAAGCTGCTTGAGCGTCTTGGAATAAAGCTCCCCGCTCATCTGCGAATTCTCCTTCACCTCGCTAAGATAGATGGGCTCTCCCCACGAATCTATTTTCTTAAGGTTTTCCGGGCCGATTGCCTCCTCCAAAATCCTAATTCTCATCAAATCCGGGGTGATCTGTTTGGTTTTGTCCTTCATAGTACCGATCATGGATTCCTTTTGGCGCTTTATATTCCTAATCCAATCATCGTTTCTAGACTGGGACGGGTGTGACGGGATTTGAACCCGCAACCTCTGGCTCCGCAAGCCAGTGCTCTATCCAAGTTGAGCCACACACCCATAGCTTTTTTATATGTTATCGTGTATATTAAATGTATCTTACTAACTTCTTTTCTGAAAGTTAATATGGTGATTGTATATCAGTAATGCCTGGAAAGATATGTGTCTCATGCGGAAGACTCACTGACAAGTACGTCGACTTCAAGTGCCCGAGCTGCGGCAAGAGCGTGATTGTCCGCTGCTACCACTGCAGGGAGAACTTCATAAAGTACAAGTGCGCTGACTGCGAATACGAGGGACCGTAATGGGAAAGGTAGCGGTTCTCTTTAAGGTCTATGCCGAGGACGGAATGGAGTCGGAGGCAAAGAAGAACATAAGCGAGCAGCTAAAGCCAACGGCGATGCAGGAGGAGGAGATCGCGTTTGGGATCAAGATTCTAAAGGTAATGTTCGTCTACGAGGACGAGCAGGGGAGCTCCAAGCTCGAGGAGGCGCTGAGGAAGGTCCACGGCGTAAGGGAAGTCGAGGTAATGGAGGAAAGCCTCGTATAATTTTCTGCTAATTCTACAAAATCCATACGTTTAAGATTTTTAATGCACCTAATGTGTTAGGGGGCATATGGAGGAGGAAAGCGAGATTGAAATACTGGTAAACAGGCTTCTTTTTGAGGAAAAGGAATATCTCTCAAAATTAAAAGCACTAAATATATTCGGGTCAATCGGAGGAATAAACCTCTCAGAGAAGAAAATGGACTCCGAGGAGATGGATTTCAAGGAACTTGACCGAATAGTTATGAAAGGATTTGAAAATTATGCAGCGGAGCTTAAGAGGCTCAACGATGACTACCTCTCTTCAGTAAACAAAACCATTAAAGAGATCCGTAAAAGGACGAGTGAATGATAACCTCAATAGAGCTCCATAACTGGAAGACCCACAAGGACACAAAGCTCAGCTTCAGCAGGGGAACCAATGTGCTCGTCGGCATGATGGGGGCCGGAAAGAGCTCGATAATGGACGCAATCTCCTACGGGCTCTTCGGGACATTCCCAGGGGTTCACCACAAGAGGGTAAGCGTCGACGATCTGATAACCAGCAGGCCAACGCAGCAGGAGAGCGGAAGCGTAAGAATATCATTCACCCTTGACGGCAGGTCCTACACGGTTCAGCGTGACATCTCGATGAAGGAGGGGACAAGGGCGACCCTTGAGCGCGACGGAGAGTACCTCCAGTCCCAGCCGCAGAGGGTCACAGAGGAGATTTCAAGGATACTAAAGGTCGACTACGACCTCTTCTCGCGCGCAATCTACTCGGAGCAGAACAGGCTCGACTACTTCCTTGAGCTCAGCTCGGCCAACAGGAAGGGCCAGATAGACGAGCTGCTCGGGCTCGACAAGTTCGCAACCGCCCAGGAGAACGTCACCAGCCTGATCAACAAGATAAAGGATACAATCTCGGAGCACGAGAAGATAATCGCATCATTCGATTCAAGCAAGCTCAATTCGGAGCTCAAGGGACTCGAGGAGGAGATTGCCGCCTTAAAGGAGAAGAGGCAGGCCCTTGAAAAGGAGCATCTTGCAATAGCCGAGCAGGCAAAGCAGACCGAGTCAAGCCTCAAGGCGGCAAAGGAACTGCTTTCAAAGAAGACAAGGCTCGCAAAGGAGCTCGCTGAGGTGAAGAGCAAGATCGAGCTGCTCACCTCCGAAATAAGCAAGTTCGAGAAGCTCAAGCTCCCGCTCAAGTTAGAAGTAGACAAGGAAATTTCTGAGGTAAACAAGCAGCTTTTGGAGATAAAGGCGAAAGACCAGCAGCTGCACGAAAAGGAGAGGAAAGAAGGGAAGGAGCTCTCCGAAATCGAGGCCACAATAAAGCAAGTCGGGCAAAAAATAGTTGAAAGGGACAAGCTTCAAAGCGAACTGAAAGACAGAAATCTGGAATTAGAGCAGGAAAAACTCAACTCCACAACAGCGGCGCTTCACAATTTTGAGAAACAGCTTGCGACCTATCAGTCTCAGAAGGAGGAGACCAGAAAATCAATCGGAGAACTTGAAAAGCACCTGAGCAAATGCCCCATCTGCGAGAGGGAACTAGACGAGGGAATGCGTGCAAAGCTCACAGAAGCGAAGAAGAGTGCTCTTACAGCCGCAGATTCCGGGATCAAATCAACGGAACTCGAGATAAAATCACAAAAGTCGGAAATAGACAAGCTTACAAAGTCCGTTGATGCCCTAAGGCTCTCAGACTCAAAGCTCAAAGAGTACACGGGCCTCGATATTCAGCTCAGGGATGCACAGCAGAAGCTCACAGTGGCAAAAGAGTCCTATGAAAAGACAAAATCCGAATACGAATTGCTCAAAAAGTCTAGCGAATCCGCAAATTCAAAACTCAACGAGCTCTCCGCAAACAAGGACAAGGTGGATCGGCTTGAGAACTACAGAAAGCAGATAATCGAATTGAACGCAGAGGCCTCCAAGAAGTCAGTCGAGCAGCAGTCCGTGAACGTGGACGAGGCGGCTGTCGAGGCGATTCAGAAGGGCTTTGTGGAGATAAGCTCAAGATCCACAAAGGTCTCCTCTGAAGTCGAGGCCCACATAAGGTACATAAGCGACAAGCAGAAGCTAATTGATGAGAAGAACGACCAGGTAAGGCAGATAAACAGGATACTTGGCGAGATAACCCAGAAGAAGTCCACGGTCGACAACCTTGCCAAGTTCAAGAATGCGCTTGAGGAGACGCAGCGCCAGATGAGAACAAAGCTCGTCGGGTCGATCAACGGCGTGATGCAGAACATCTGGCCTGAGCTCTACCCATATGACGATTACACAGGCATAATGCTTGATGCGAGAAGCAACGACTATCTGCTGATGGTTAGGACCGCAAGTGGAAAGCCGGAGAGATGGGAGGAGGTGCAGGGAATTGCAAGTGGCGGCGAGAGGAGCATAGCCTGCCTTGCAATGAGGGTCGCATTTGCTCTTGTGCTGGTGCCGAACCTGAGATGGATAATACTCGACGAGCCGACTCACAACATAGACGCGCAGGGAATGGGCCGCTTCATCAAGGTGTTCAACGAGACCCTGCCTAAGATAATCGATCAGATATTCATCATAACCCACGATGAACAGCTTAAGCACGCCTCGAGCTCAAAGACATATCTGCTCACGAGAAACAAGGGGGAGAACGGGGCTACGGTGGTGCAGGAACAATAAGGATTAGCGGCCGCGAACCAGCACAACAAACTAACAAATATTCCCAGCATAAACATTCAATTAGGAATGTTTTTAAACCGCTAAAAGAGAATAAAGCTGTGATAAAATGCATTCAAAATTTGTCGAATCAAGTAAAAATGATAATACAACAATTTATACGCGCCTAACTGATATCGCTTCAAAGTTTGAAACTGCTGGAATCAAAATAACAAACATAAGCACCTGGCTGAATATCAAAATATCAAAGGATGAAATTAATAAAGTAATTGACGATTCCCTAAAAGAGCAGATTAAAAGTTTATCTAGGAAAAATATCGATTTAGATACGGTAGTTACTGAAAGATCATCAGGCGAGGAATACATTTTGAAATCAAAGGAACCATTAAGTATTCCTAAAGAAGCCGAGATGCTACTTAAAGTCAAAGTAGAGCAATCTGTAGATAGCTATCTAATTCTAAGCGCTACCTATAGAGATGAAAAACAGAAAATTTACATTTCCCCTATGTCAAAGAAGTACTGTATAATGTTTGACTTTGATAAAGAGGAAGAGCAGAGTGCACTTGCAAAAAATGCTATCGAAAATTTAAGCGGATTGGGGTATATTAGAATAGAAGATCCAGTTTGGCTAAATTAAGCAGCACTTAGTACATATTCAAGGAATTCATCTTCTGGTAGGGGCTCCTCAAAGTTCACAATCCCGTTTATCACGACCTTAGGTACCTTAGTCACCGCGTTATGTATCGCAAGCTCGGTGAACTTCTCAGCGTCAATCATCCCTGCCCAGATCTGCTCGTTCTCCATGGCAAACTGGTGCGCAATCCTGACCGCTCCCGCGCAAAGTTCCTCAGAGATGCTCACAAACACGCTTATCTCCACAGGCTTTTTTACTGCCCTGAGCTTCTCTACCGTGCTCAGTGCAAGCCTTGTCTTTCCATTTGAGATGTCTATTATGTCGTCAAGCAGCGCGGAGAACTGGTATCCGGCGGGTATCCCGAAGTAGCACACGTGCATCTTTTTTTCCTTTGTAGAGACAAGAAGCCCTGGCGCCTTGTCTATGCCAAGAGACCTCGCCTTTGCCTTGTCTGAGGCTATATTGCTTATCTCAAGCCTAAGTTTTGGGCTTATCGCGGAAAGCTCCCGCAGAAGCTCAGCGGTCTTCTGGCAGTAGTCGCACTCATCCTCCTTGTCGATAAATAGTGTCAGCTCGACATTCGAGACGAGCCTCTTGCCGAACGTGTCTTTAATGTACGATATATCCTTTTCAGACAAGAGGGGCATTTAACCATCAGAAACAGTTACAGTATATCTATTCCAAGTCCGGATCCTCCGCTTTCCCTTGAGGCGGCTCCGAAGATTCCAGGGCTTGATACCCCAGTGAATATGGCGATGACGTCAATCCTTCCCTGGTTGTCGTTCTCAAGCCTTGCTCCCCATGTGACGCTCGCATTTGGTGAGACGCTCGCAGTGAGCTGCTCACCAATTCTGTTTGCCTCGCCAAGGGTCATGTCCGGTCCTCCGGTTATGTGCATGAGAACTCCTGTTGCGCCCTCGTATTCAACGTCAAGAAGCTTGTTTTTGAGCGTGTTCTTCACCACGTCGCTGACCCTGTCAGGTCCCTGTCCGGATCCGACGCTTATCATCGCGAGTCCTCCTGACTGCATTATCGCCCTAACATCCGCATAGTCGATGTTGACCATGCTTGGCTGCGTTATCGCCTCTGTGATTCCCCTCACTGCCCTTGATGTTATCTCGTCTGCCAGCTTGAATGCCTGCTCTATCTGCAGGTTCGGGTAAAGCGTCACAAGCCTCTGGTTGTCAATGACTATGAGCGTGTCAACGTACTGCCTTAGCTTCTCGAGCCCCTTCTTTGCGGTGACCATTCTGCTTCTCTCAAGCGAGAATGGAATCGTTACTATTCCGACAACTATTGCCCCGTTCTCCTTTGCAATCTGCGCGACGACTGGAGCAGCTCCTGTTCCGGTTCCTCCTCCCATTCCTGCTGTGAGGAAGAGAAGGTTTGTGTCCCTGAGAAGTATGTCAATCTCGCTTCGCGAGAGCTGCGCAGCCTTTTCTCCCATGTCCGGGAAACCACCGGCTCCGAGGCCGTGTGTTAGTGAATATCCAAGTGCGACCTTCTTTATGTTCGGGTGGAGAGTCTGCAGCTGCTTTCCGTCAGTGTTGAATGCGAATAGCTGCGCGCCCTTTATGTCGAGAGTGCTGAGCCTCTGTACTGTGTTGTTTCCTCCTCCTCCGACTCCTGCAACTGCGATCCTAGGCTTGAAAAGCTCTGCCTCATTCATGTCAAAGTTTGCAGCGTTTACGAATTCCTCCATTTCAGTACCATTTAGTTATCGACAAATAGGCTAAAATACTTTTCTATCAACCTTGACCTCGGATGTAGCCCCTTTCCGCCTTGAAATCTCTTCATTTTCACTAAAAACAAACACTTGATGAACCTTTATATTCCCCCAAAATAAATCCGGTTTAGTGTTCAAAATGGCATCACAGCTAACTGCAGAAAAGAGGTTTGCAATCAATCTGGCAAGGGAAGCCGGCTCAATAATAAGGGAGAATTTCGTCGCAGGTCTAAGATTTGGCATAGAGTCCAAAGAGAAAGAGGACAAGACCTTGGTCACAAAGACAGACACAGACATAAACGACCTTGTGATTAAAGCAGTCAAGAAAGAGTTTCCAGACCACGACATCCTAGGTGAAGAAAGGAGCGATCTTAGCAAGAAAGGTAGATACACCTGGGTGGTGGATCCTGTTGATGGCACACACATCTTCATCTACGGCATTCCTCTTTCAGTATTCTCTCTGGCACTTGTAAAGGACGGAGTACCGGTCACCGGGGTAGTCAATCATCCTTACATGAATCAGCTCTTCTCCGCCGAGGTAAACGAGGGGGCATTTCTCAATGGCAATAGGATAAAGGTCTCTCAGAGAAATACCCTTGAGCGCTCTGCGGTTGGAATTGGCTACTGGAGAAGCGCGCAGGTCGACCTAAATCCGCTCTACCAAAAGCTCTACAAAGCTGGCGCGAACTTGCTGCAGCTTGGATCCATTGCGTATATGGGAGCACTGGTCGCAAACGGCTCGCTTGTTGCAAACATACACCCTGCAAATACCGCTTACGATAGTGCGGCCCTCAAGGTAATCATAGAGGAGGCAAGCGGCAAGGTGACCGACCTGTACGGAAACGAGCAGAGGTACGACGGAGCCATAAAGGGATGCATAATGTCAAACGGATCAGCCATACACGATGAGCTTATCCGCCTGCTGAAAGAATAAGCCCTTAAAATCCTTTAGACATAAGATATATTGAGAGCGCAGTGGTGACTATGGACAAAGCCGGGCTATCAGAACTCCTAACAAAAAAGCTAAACCGAGAGGTGGAGGTTACCGACATTGTCAAGGTCGGATCGGGATTCCACTCCAACGGCTACAAGATCACAACCAAGGGCGGAGAGAACTACTTCATAAAGCAGGTGACCTCAGAGGACATGGGATTCGAGTTCCCGGAAAGGAAACTTATGTCACTTCTTGTCAGCCACTCAATGCTCAGCAGACATGAAAACTATCCTAATTCTCTTGGTGTAGCAATCAAGAACGAGAAGTTTGAGTTCCTCCCAGAGATAGACGAGAATACTCAGGTTTACCATATCCAGGAGTATGGCGGCGAGGGCAAGTCATACATGGACATGCTCAACGAGAAGATGGGCAAGGGTGAGGTTGACGATGCCGACAGGAAGGAGATAGACAAGGTTGTCGATTTCCTAGTCTCCTTGCATAAGAACAAGCCCGCTTCAAAAGATCAAAACCTACTCACTGCAATCTACAACGACTACCTAAGGAGCGTAATCGGACATCCCGAGTACCTTCTTTTGCTGCTTCAGCGAGTTCCGGACGACAGCCCGGTGCTTAGGCCAACAGAGCAGGGGGAGTTTATCTCGCTGATGCTTGAGGGGATGCACTACTTCAAGGGAAGGCCGGAGAGGCTCGCAGCAATCCATGGCGATTTCTGGGGCGCAAACGTCTTCTTCAAGGAGGACAACTCGATCTTTGTCATCGACTACTCGAGAATGCCTTGGGGGGATCCGGGATTCGACGTTGGGGTGTGGATGTCGCAGTATCTGATAAAGTACCACATCACAAACTCCAACTACTTCAGGGAGCTTGGGGACTACTTCCTTGAGCAGTACATAAAGAAGACCGGTGACAAGGGCGTTATCAACACGATGGTATATCCTTTGGGAGTAGTCTCAGTTATCTATTCCTCAGAAAAGTCAGTCCCTGGAATACCGGACAGTGCTAGGAAGGCTTTCTACACCAATGTCACAAGGATGCTCAAGAACAAGCAATTCTCCTGGGAGTAGAATCCACTATTTATTTGTTTCTTGAGATGTTTTACCAATGTCTAACAAGAAGCTCGCCGAGATGTTCGAGGAGATAGCGGACATGCTCGACCTTGAGCCGGACAACCGATTTTTCGAGGTCAGGGCGTACAAGAAGGCGGCGCTGACCCTTGAGACAATGCAGGAGGATGTAGAGGACATATTCAAAAAAGGAGGAGTGGAGGGGCTCACAGAGCTGTCTGGAATAGGCAAGGGAATAGCCGCGGCGATAAAGGAGTTCATAGAGACAGGAAAGATGCGAAAGTACATCGAGCTCAAGAAAAAGTATCCTGTTGACTTCACCGCAATAACAAAGATTCAGGGAATGGGCGCAAAAAAAGCGTTCAAGCTCTACAAGGCAATCGGGGTGAAGAACCTTGCGGATCTCAAGAAGGCGGTTGAGCAGCACAAGATAAAGGACCTTGAGGGTTTCGGACAGACCAGCGAGGACTCGATAAAGAAGGGAATGGAGTTTCTTGAGAAAAGCGGCGGCAGACTGCTGCTTGGAACTGCCCTCCCAGTTGCGGAGAGCATAATTACGCAGCTAAAATCATCAAAGCTAGTTGAGCAGGCTGTTATTGCAGGATCGGCAAGGAGAATGAGGGAGACTGTGGGCGACCTCGACATACTTGTGGTCTCAGAAGACGCATCCAAGGTCGAGGAATTCATAACCAAGATGAAGGAGGTGGAGAGCGTCATCGCAAAGGGCCCGACAAAGATCTCAGTCATACTAAAACTTGGCCTGAGCTGCGACTTTAGGATAGTCGAGAAGGACAGCTTCGGCGCTGCGCTTCAGTATTTCACAGGCAGCAAGGACCATGGCGTGCAGGTTAGGCAGATTGCGGTGCGAAAGGGATACAGCCTAAACGAGTACCAGCTATCGGACAGCAAGGGAAAGAAAATTGTGAGCAGGACCGAGCAGGAGATCTACAACATGCTTGGCCTTGACTATGTAGAACCTGAGATGAGGGAGGCGCGCGGAGAGGTCGAGCTTGCGCAGAGCCACAAGCTGCCAAAGCTAATTGAGCAAAAGGACATAAGGGGAGATCTGCAGATGCACACCACATTTAGCGACGGGCAGAACTCAATTGAGGAGATGGGAGAGAAGGCGATATCGATGGGATACGAATACATAGGCCTAACAGACCACTCCAAGAGTGAGTATGTGGCAGGCGGAATGGACGACAAGAAGTTCCTTAGCTACTTCAAGAAGATTGACAAGGCAAACGACAAGTTCAACGGCGGCATAAAGATCCTCAAGAGCGGAGAAGTCGACATACTAAAGGACGGAAGCCTTGACCTCGCCGACAAGACGCTTGAGGAGATGGACTATCGCCTCTGCTCGATACACACAAGCCTCACAATGAGCAAGGAGGAGATGACAAAGAGGGTTGTGAAGGCATTTGAGAGCGGATACGTAGACATCTTCGCCCATCCGACAGACCGCCTGATAAACAAGAGGGAGCCGATTCCCCTTGACCTTGACGTGGTCTTTGATGCTGCGAAGAGGAACAAGGTGATAATGGAGATTGACTCCTTCCCTGACCGCCTCGACTTAAACGATGAGAATGTAATCAGGGCCAGAAAGGCGGGGCTAAAGTTTGCAATTGACACCGATGCCCATCAGGCAAAGCAGATGGATGTGATCCGCTACGGTATAGGAACGGCAAGAAGGGGCTGGCTTACCAAGGAGGATGTGATAAACACCCTCCCGATTGATAAGCTCTTCAAATTCTTCAAGAAGTAATCAGTACCATCCTCTTGTCTTCATTGCGGATGCGACTCTTCCGACAGCGATTATATATGCCGCCATCCTCGGGTTTATCTTCTTGCCCTTGTCGGCGTACTCCTTCTGCGTTGCCATAACGTCCTTGAAGGACTTTGTGACGATCACGTCAAGCTTCTTGTCGAACTCCTCTCGCGTCCAGTAGTATCCCTGCTGGTTTTGGATCCACTCAAAGTACGATCCAATCACTCCTCCGGAGTTCACAAGGAAGTCCGGAAGGTCAAGCACCCCGTTTGCAGATAGTATCTTGTCTGCCTCTGGCGTGACTGGCCCATTTGCCAGTTCCAAAAGTATCTTCGGCTTTATCCTTGCCGCGTTACCTCCGTGTATCTGGTTCTCGATTGCCGCAGGTATCAGTATGTCCACGTTTAGCTCAAGGAGCTCCTCATTTGAAACCTTCTTCCCTCCCTTGTATCCCTGGACGCTTCCCGTCTTCTCCTTTGCCTCATCAAGCTTCTTTAAGTCGAGTCCCTTCTCGTCATATATTCCTCCCTGCGAGTCGCTGATTGCTACAATCTTGCATCCAAACATCTCGGAGGCAATCGAGAATGCGAAGTGGCCGGCGTTTCCGAATCCCTGGATTGCGACCTTCGCCTTCTTGAGGTCGATTTTCTTCATCTTTGCCGCCTCCCTTAGAATATAGAGTCCCCCTAGCGCGGTCGAATCGTTTCTTCCTTCCGATCCCCACACGTCAAGCGGCTTTCCTGTTATCACCCCAAAGACGTTGTGCTCCTTTATCCTGCTGAACTCATCCATCATCCATGCCATCATCTGAGGAGTTGTGTAGACGTCAGGCGCAGGCACGTCGACTTCAGGCCCGATGAACTTTGAGATTGCCCTGATGTATGCTCTTGAGATGTTCTCGAGCTCCAGATCGTTTAGCTTTTTTGTGTCGCAGATCACGCCGCCCTTTGATCCTCCGTACTGTATATTTGCAAGCGAGCACTTCCATGTCATCCATGCCGAGAGTGCCTTCACCGTCTCTATCGTCTCTTCCGGATGGTACCTTATTCCTCCCTTCCCCGGTCCCCTTGCGTTGTTGTATAGGACCCTAAATCCCCTGAACGTCCTTGTCTTCCCGTCCCTCATCTTCGCTGGGAAATTAACTATCACGGTCTGCATAGGCTCGCGAAGCAGCGCAAGCGCCTGCTTGTCCAGATTCATTATCGACGCTGCCTCGTCCAGCTGCTGTTGCGCTATCTTGAAAGGATTCATTTCTTCTACCATACCATCACTAAGCGTCAATCAATTTACTGCCATCAGCCTTCTCATCGAGAAGTCAAGAAGCTCCCCGTCGTTGCAGAGCCTGTCGATTAGCATCTCGGTCTGCTTTAGGCTCTTTCCCTCGACTATTCCCTCTATTATCGGGTCGGCGAGCATCTCCTGGTCAATGTACTCAACTACCTCCTTCACCTGCTCGGAGTACTTTCCCCGCAGGTACTTCCCGACCGCGACCTGCACTATCCCTATCTTGTCCGCAATCTTCTCCTGCGTGTAGTGGTGATCCTTGCTGAGCTTTAGCGCTATCTCCGCCCTTATTGCCGGCAGCACCAGTTTAGTGACTGCCCTGCAAAGAAGTTCCTCCATAAATCATCAATCCACAATCCCAAGCTCGTCCTTTATCTTCCCCAAAAGTCCGGGCCTTGGCTTTCCTGTCGGCAGCGGCTCATCCTCGACCGGCTGCTTCTCCTTCACCTTCTTCTTTCCCCCAAAGAGCTGCGGCATATGAGGCAGCTTCACATTGATTGTAATCGGTGCGCGTGGCTCCTTGTATATCGGCGCCTGCTGCCTTTCCCTCTCAACAGGCCTCACTGGCCTCTCAACCACAGGCCTCTCCACAAACTGCTTCTTCTTCGGCGCGCTTGTCATCTGCAGCATCTTTCCAAGCCCTGCGCCTCCCTTCACAAGTGCCTGCGCAATCTCCTGCTTATCGGCCCGCTCGTTGTCTAGTATTATCACATTGGCGCCGTTGGCCCTGGCCGCGCTCACGTCCTGAACCGTGTTGCAGGTGGCTGCGCTTATTCCATCGTACTTGTTTAGCCTCATTCCCGCCCCTATCGGGTCGTCTGTCACAAAAATAAGCATGTTCGCATTGCTGCTGCTAATGCGTCTCACTACCTCATCGTCGATCTCCTTTATGCTGCCAAGAAGCTCCTTTGAGATCACGCTTACATTCGCGTTGTCTAGGACCTCCTCGATGTCATCCCCTCCTGAAGGGACGTTGCTGATAAGGTAGATTTTCATTGAACACTCCTAGAATAGTTGGCGTTGAAATGTATAAATAGCTAATGCAGGCGAGTTTTGCTCACTTCACGCTGAACTCCCCTGCCGGGAGCTGCTGCATTATGTAGTCTAGATCCTCGTAGCTTAGCCTCTTTGCTATGAACTTTGCCGCATCGGACTTCTTGGTGTTCCCCGTCGTTATCTTCAGCCCCTTTGCGCCCTCGTATCCGCCCGGCACCACTATGAGCTTTCTTATTTCGCCCTCCTCCGTGCTCTTTGCCGCGACGAAGGCGACAAGCTCGAGCTTCACGCTCCTAAACCACTCCCTCTCTCCTTTCATAGCAAAGCTCCCTGTGCCTAGCGAGCCCTTGCTGCTTGACTTTGTTATCTGCTCGCGCTTAAGGCAGTAGACGTCCACAGTTGAGAGACCCTGCTTCCAGGCGCTTGAGTAGCAGGCCGCGAACTGCGCCGCCTCCTCCCTGACCTTTTTGTCGGCATCCACCCCCTCCTTAAGTATCACCACCGATGCCCCGAAGATGTCCGCATGGAAGAAGAGGTCGCGGTCCTCGAAGTACTTTGAGTTTATCAGCTCGTTTTGCACCGCATCCCTTCCGCCTATCGCAAGCATCCCGTTGCTTGCGTTGAACCAGTGGAACTTCTCATACCACTCCTTCTTGGTGACAATCTTGACCTTCTTGCTGCTCACCTTCTTGTCGTATCTCTCCTTCGCCTTCTCGAGCTTCTCCTCAAGCTCGCGGATGCTAAGCTGCGCTCCCTCTATCTTCTTCCTTGCCCTCTTGGCCTTGTAGAAGTACTCGTTTGCATTCCCCTGCGCCGTCTCGGCGAGGTCGATTACTATCTCCATGAAAAATCAGATCAGAAACGTGACTATTACGGATACGATGTACCCCAGGATACCGACTATCAGCGTACCCACCAGCACGATCTTCAGCGTCTTTGAGAAGTGCTGCATGTTGGGCTTGTAGCTGATGTTGATTACGTGCCTTGCATTCGCGTAGAAGCTCTTAAAGTCAGGCATAAAATTTAACTTCATGATCATCAATACGTATTGGTAAGAAAGGCTTTTAACACATGCTGGGATGCCGAATTCATCTGCGCTCCTGTGGCACCATTATGCCCTTGAGCACCAAAAACTCATCCATCATCCTAGACCCGAGCTCAGTAATTACAGTCGAATATATCTTCCCATACCCCTTTCCGTTGAGGCTGTTTGTCTCTGCCTTCTCAAGCAGCTGCTCGAACCCGACCTTTTGGATTCCGTACGTGTCATACTTGTCCATCTTTGCCTTGTCATCAAAAAGCCTATGGCCTATCACCCTGAGCACCTCAAGCGGCACCTTCCCCTCATAGCTCAAAAACATCTCTGTCTGGCCCTGGGAGCTCTTGAGGTCGTAGCACTTGACCACCTTCAGGTGAGCGTGATTCGCATTGTTCTCGAGCATGGTGAGCAGCGAGCGCATCAGAGGTATCGATATTTTATCTGTCTCAAGCGCCTTGCTGACCGTATTTACGAGTTCTATGTCCCTGTGCAGGTTTCTAAGCGGCATTCCATCCTCTAAAGCTTGTAAAAAACATCACTGACTATTTCTTTCCCTTGCTCTCGACCTCGAAGATTTCATCAAGGTCTATATCCTGGTTCTCCTGGATTCCTCTCTTGAGCCCCGTCTCGGTGTACTCGGCAAACTCTACGCCTCCCATGACCACCATGACGCGCACTGCGCTCTTTTGCATGGTCGGGTCAATCCTCGCTCCCCACTTGAGGAGTCCCTCATCGCTGATTCTGCTTGCGACTTCCTGGAATATTGATTCCGCCTCCCTAAGGGTGAGGTCCTCGCCTCCGATTATGTTGACCAGCGCCTTCTTTGCGGTGCTAAGGTCCACGTCGAGCAGCGGGCTCTTTAGCGTGTTCTCAATTGCTATCTGTGCGCGGTTTGTGGACTGGGTCGAGTTCGCCTCGCCGATTCCCACAAGCGCGTATCCTGAGTCCTTGAGAACGCTTCTGAGATCTGCAAAGTCGAGGTTTACCATTCCCGGCTTTGTGACCATCTCAAGTATTCCCTTTGTCGCATTCGACAAGACCTCATCGCTCACCCTAAATGCCATGTTCAGCGGCAGGTCCGGCGCGACGGCAAGAAGCTTGTCGTTTGGAATTATGATTGTGGTGTCTGTTACCCTCTTTAGCTTGTTGAGCCCCTCAAGTGCATTTCTCATTCTCACGCGTCCCTCGCTTGAGAACGGAAGGGTGACGATTGCAACCGTGAGCGCCCCCATCTCCTTTGCCTCATGCGCAATGACCGGGGCCGATCCAGTTCCTGTTCCTCCTCCAAGTCCGCATGTTATGAATACAAGCTGCGCGTCGCCAAGGATGTGCCTTATGTTTTCCTTATCCTCAAGGGCCGCCTCCTCCCCCACCTTCGGCTCGCTTCCTGCCCCAAGCCCGCGCGTGGACTTCTTGCCGATGAGAATCTTCCTTGTCGACTTTGTCTTTGCAAGGTGGGATGCATCGGTGTTCATTGCAACAAGCGTCGCGCCTTCGATATTTAGCTCCGCCATCCTTGAAATAGTGTTTGATCCGCTGCCTCCCGCCCCTACAATGTATATCTTCGGCTTTGCGTTTTCAATAAAGCGCAGCAGCTCTTCGTCGTCCTGAGAGATGTGCACGGTTCCTTCTGCCATCGAATTACCTGGTTAAACTTTCGCCGATATATCTATAAAAACAAAAGAATATAAAGTTACTGGGGATTTTCGAGGGATTTTGTGTCCCTTTTTCGATGCTATTTCAGTATAATTAATAACTTTCCCATCCAACTAATGGTGTAAAAATAGGTGTGCGCTTGTACAACAAGAAGGATTTGCTAAAAATAAAAGTGAAGGACCTAAAGATCAGCAAGGGGATGAAGGTTAGGGAGCTAATAGAGGGAATGCGTCAGATAGGCGGATTCTCGGGCCAGAACCTCGTCCACGGAATCGACATAATGGAGATGATGATAAAGGACAAGGACTCCTACAACTTCCTCTCATTTCCTGCAGACATAATCTCAACTGGGCTCAGGGGCGCAATCGCAAATTCTGTAAAGTATTTTGACGCGCTAATGACAACCTGCGGAACCTTGGATCACGACATAGCAAAGGCATATGGGGGAGTCTACCATTTGGGGAGCTTTGAGGCGGACGACAAGGAGCTGCTCAAGGTGGACATCTATCGACTCGGAAACATCTTCATCCACAAGGACGAGTACGGGCTTGCGCTAGAAAAGTACTTCGCGCAGATAATGAATGAGATCTACAAGTCAAAAGACTACAAGAAGGAGTATAGCCCAAGCGAGCTCCTCTACGAGTTTGGGAAGAGGATGACCGACAAGAATTCGATAGTGAGGCAGGCATACCTTAACAACGTCAAGATTTTCTGCCCCGGCATAGTTGATGGGGCGTTTGGGACTCAGCTCACGCTATTCTCACAGGACCACGACTTCAAGCTCAACATTTTAAAGGACGAGATTGAGCTCAGCAACATAGCATTCGACAACAAAACGACCGGAGCGGTTATGCTCGGCGGCGGGATAAGCAAGCACCACGTGATCTGGTGGAACCAGTTCAAGGGAGGACTTGACTACGCAGTCTACGTTACGACGGCAAGCCAGTACGACGGGTCCCTCTCGGGAGCAAGGCTCACAGAGGCGGTCTCTTGGGGAAAGGTCAAGCCAAAGGCAAAGTACGCGACAATTGATGGAGACATCACAATAATCCTTCCGATAATGTTCGCCGCTCTTGACATTTGCTAATCTGAAAAATACTTTTTGTGCTCCCCTAGGAGCATGCTTACCAGAAGCACTATCACTATTATGTGCAGCGCCGTGCAGTAAACGCAGATCTTTCCAAGCATGTACTCCGCATACCAGAAATAGAAGAGCATCACAAACCCTATCGCGTTCCAGTAGAGCGCAAGCTCGTGCTTTTTGCAAAGCAGGAGTGCGATGAAGACGATGAAGAAGACTATCCCCAGCGATGAGCTTGGTATCCCGAAGATGACCGAGTAGCTGCTGCTTAGCACCGTCCCGCAGTCAATAACCCCAACCGTAGGGCAGACAACAGGCAGCGCGGTTATGTAATGCGCCACGGTCAGGTAGATTGAGATTACAATTCCCAGAACCGAGAGCCCTATCTGCACTTTTTCCTTTGTATCCATGAAAACACTACGCGAATGCCTCAATCTTCTGTATGTAGCTCTGCATGCACACATTTGCAGGCGTGTTGTTTGTCGCCCTGCAGATCTGAGCGGTGAGCAGATTCGCGGATCCCAGTATTGACTGCGAGATTGTGGAATTTGTCAGGTATATCTGCGTGATTATCTGGCTCCAGTTCATATTCTGCAGGACCAGCGGCGAGTATGTCGCCCCGCTAAGGGCGCTTTTGTTTGCAAAGTTTATGAACGGTATTCCGCCGCCAACGTCAAGCTTTGCAATCATGTTGTTTTCGGTTGTGTTTAGGACCTGCAGGGTAGGGTATGTGCCGTTGACCAACATGTTGGTTTGCATCTCCCTTGCAATGAATGTTATGTAGCTGCTCTGGTATGTGGAATTGTAGAATGTGAATGTGGGCGTGCTTGGCGCAACGTCAGTAGGGCTTGAGGTCATGTAGTGCAGGTTGCCAAATGTTCCGAACCTGGAGAGAGCGATTATCATCGGCCATCTCTCAGTTGCGCAGTACGGGCAGTATTCCGAGCCTATGTATATTATCTCCGGTTTGCCGTTAAGAGTAAGTAGCGGCTTTGTGAGCTTGCCCGGGAAATTTCCCGACGCGCCTATTCCTACCTGTGCAAGAAGTGCGTTTGGAACGCTGAGTTGACTTGCAAAGCTTGGGCTGAGAAGCACATTGTCGTACTTGGTGAGAGCACTTGAGCCGCTTGTCGTGCTCCATATCAGGGCCGCAACAGCCACCAGTGCAATCACAATTATTATCGCAAGGTTCCTTCTGTTCATTCAATCAGAATAATTGCTCCGCTAACGCTTATATACTTTTCAAAAACGAAAAAGAAAGAATTAGCTGAGGCTCATTTCGATCTGGACCGAGTCGGGAACCGGGATTCTCATGACCTGCCTGAGCGCCTGTTCGCTGCCGTCAATCTCGACCATCCACTTGTGGATTCTCATCTCCCAGTGGTCGAATGTGTGCGAGCCGTCTGCAGCAGGGGTCTTTCGAGTGGCAACCTTGAGCCTCCTTGTAGGGAGCGGAATCGGTCCCTTGAACTTGACGTTGAGGCTCTTTGCGATCTCAACTATCATCCTTGCTATCGATCCGACGTCCTTGGCACTCCTGCTGATTATCTTGATTCGGGCTACTGGCAACTACTCACATCTGCTTCTTGACCACGTCAAGAACTATTCCTGCTGCCACTGTCTGACCCATGTCCCTAATCGCGAACCTTCCCAGCTGTGGGAAGTCTGCATACTTTTCGACGACTATCGCCTTTGAAGGCTTTATCTTCACGATTGCGACGTCTCCGTTCTTGATGAACTCTGGGTTCTTCTGCAAGACAAGTCCCGTCTTCGGGTCCTTCTTCTCGAGTATCTCAACGATTGTCGCTGCGAGCTGGGCAGTGTGTATGTGGAAGACCGGTGTGTATCCCGGAGCAATTGCCGTCGGGTGGTTTATCACTACTATCTGTGCTGTGAACTCCTCTGCAACCGTTGGCGGGTTGTTTGATGGTCCTACCACGTCTCCTCTCTTGATGAGTCCCTTGTCTACTCCCTTTATGTTGAAACCTATGTTGTCTCCCGGACCTGCCTGGGTCATCTGGGTGTGGTGCATCTCGATGCTCTTCACCTCCGTCTTGACGTTTCCTGGCATGATGACTATAGAGTCTCCTGGCTTCATGATCCCTGTTTCTACCCTTCCGACTGGAACCGTTCCGAAACCTGAGATGCTGTAGACGTCCTGAAGCGGCATTCTAAGCGGCTTGTCCGTTGGCTTTGCCGGAAGCGTTAGTCCGTCAAGAGCTGCAAGCAGCGTTGGTCCGCTGTACCATTCCATCTTCGCAGACTTTGCGATGACGTTGTCCCCTGCAAGCGCAGAGTACGGTATGAATATTACCTTTGTTATGTCCCATCCGCTCGTCTTGAGCAGCGTGCTTATCTGGGCCTTCATGTCCTCGAACTTGACCCTGTCGAAGTCGACTGAGTCCATCTTGTTGATTCCAACTATGAGCTGGCTGATTCCAAGCACCTTTGCAAGGAATGCGTGCTCTCTTGTCTGGGCCTGGATTCCGTCCTTTGCTGAAAGAACAAGGACTGCTGCGTCAGCCTGAGAGGCTCCAGTAATCATGTTCTTCACGAAGTCCTTGTGACCAGGTGCGTCGATGATTGTAAAGTAGAAGTTGTTTCCCTTGAACTCCTTGTGGGAGACGTCGATTGTTATTCCCCTCTCTCTTTCCTCCTTGAGAGAGTCCATGACGAAGGCGAACTCGAAGGTTGGCTTGTTGTACTTTGCTGCCTCCTCCTTGAGCTTCTTGAGATCCTGCTCGCTGACCGATTTGGTCTCGTAGAGCAATCTACCAACTGTCGTTGACTTTCCGTGGTCAACGTGTCCTATGAAAACAATATTCATGTGCGGTTTTTCTGCCATATAATTCACTATTTTTTTAACGTAAACTTAAGCTAACCTCGAGAGAAAACTAAGCGTCTGACCCCCAGAAATTAGCTTAATATCATTTGATTGTAATAATATTTAAATCTATTGGCAACTCCTCTCGATAGGAGCTTATTTGCCCCCATCAATCCCTTTTAATCGAGAGCTTGCCTGATTCCCTTGGTATTAGCTCACGTTCTATTGGGGTGAGCAAGCCGATTTCAACAGCATTATCAAGCATCATATCACAGATATGGCCTATCATGACTTTGCAGTCCTCGTTGCCGATCTGGTCCTTGGAGTTGTATGCCTGGTTTATCCTCCTTATGAAGTAATCCCTTTTTCCATCGTTCCATCTATTGGTACCCTTTTCCTGATAGGCCAGATACGAAGTCGCAATAATTGCATTATTGCTGGTATGCACAGCATACTGTGTGTGGTCCTTTGCCTGTATCATGTGAAGCTTGAACCTAAGCCCATTCAGAGAAATGTCAAATGCGTTGTCCCCCGCCATTCGTGCATCCTCTCCGGATTTTGAGACGGCTTCCTTTACCGTAGAATAGAGCACCTGGGATGCTGCCTGATCCCCGCTCATCTTTTTTACCGCATCGACTCCCCAATAATTGCCTTCGAGAATATCAAGAGCATAATGCATCCGCGCACTCGATGCCAATTTGTATAAATTCGCCTGAGCAGTCTTCAGCTTTGCGTGTTCCAAAACTTCAAGGCCCGCCCCGCCCAAAATAGATATGACAACCTCCGGAGTTTCTTTAGAGATGGAAACAGATATCAGGGTATTGAGAGCTTCCGCCTTTTTCTCGCATTGTTCTGCAAGAGTCGCCGGATCCTCAGATATTGTCTTTTTGAAGTTTGTGAACTCAGGTAGCATCTGCTTGTATTTTGCTATGAGCGGAACCTCTGGTTGCTTAAGTTCTGCAACAGGCGCCGCCTTTTTCCTAAATCTGTCAAACATCAAACCAACTATCAATCAAATTTTGATTGTGTTCTTCTCGATCTTTACGGGCTTGCCGTCGACGAGCACAGTGCAATCCTCTTTGTCCCTCTTTAATCCCTTTATCTCGTTTTTTGCCATCAAACCAATCCTTAGTAGCTAAGCGGGTCAATTGGAGTTGTCTTGCGTATCAATTCCATCGCAATCTTCTTGATTTCCTCAGAAACAGTAACCTCAGATCTCTTGAAAACGCCATTCTTCATTCCAAAACCACTTTTAACTTAGTATTATCATTTATATATCTTAATCCCGGCTTCGTTTCTATCCCATCTTCGCCTTGAAGATTATGCTTTTGCCTTTTATTATCTCAAGGAATGCCTTGATGTTCATTATTGCGTTCATGTGGGTGTGGACCCCTAGGTTTTCCAGGACCATCTGGTCTGCGGCGCTCATCCCACTGAGCAGCAGTTTCCCCCTGCTTATCTTTCCGCTTGAATCGAACATCCCCGCAAGGAAGCTTGCGGAGAACTCGTTGTTGTACTTGAAGATCTTTGTCTGCTTCTCAACAATCTCCCTAATCTGCTTTGCAAGCTTCGAGTGGAAGAAGTAGACATGCTTGACTCCGTCGACATCCTCTATCATTATCTTCTTCGTGTCGATGCCCATCTTGAGCGCGACCTCGACAAAGTTCTCCACAACGTCGTCGATTGTTGTGTTGATGCCGACCATGCTCTTCTCTGCCTGTCTTGTCTTGCTTACTATCCCCGCCATGTAGCACAATTCGGGTGTGAGTTTTGTCGGCATGCAATTCACTTGGCTTTTAAAATAGGGTTCTATCAGTTACCTTTTTGCTTCCTTCAATTCGTTGTACGAGATGCCGTTACTCCTCAGGATTTCAAGTGCGCTTCTAGGAACTGTAAGAACATAGTTAATCTCCTGTCCCACTTCGTATCCCCCACGAAGCATGAGCGCATATGCCATAGGTCCCTGTTCCTTCGGATTTGCAAAACCAATCCGCACCATCTCATCGATTTTTGTTGTGCTTCCCATAATGATATTTGGAATAATATTCCTAAATAACCTCGCTTGGCCCCGCATTTTGAAGAAGCTCAGCTATCGGTTCGTTTGAATGCGGGCTTCTGAAGCTATCACATTGTGTAAAACTTCTCCGAATCTGCCGGGCAGAAAGCCTGCCTGAGTCTCTCAAGCCTCATCCTCTCGGCTTCTCTTTCCTTCCTCTCCCTGTATGAAGCAGCAATCATTTTCACTCCCTCGTAAATTCCCTTCATCCCTGCTGCCACAAACGGTACGCTTGAAAGCAAGAGCAGTGCGTACATTGTGTAATCATGGCTGGTCATATAGGCTATGTCGTTTATGTGGTTTAGCATGTGCGGAGTATTGTTTACGGTTGTGTAATGGGCTGCCCTATATCCTCCAAGTATGGCCAGGTTGGCTATGCTCGTAGGGATAATCAGAGAGGCTTTCTCATATCCCTTGTAATTTTCAGCGTCCGGAACTATCTTCGGCGCAATCTTCCACGGGTAGAATCCCATTATGTAGACCCCTCCAGCCATAAGCACTCCAAGTCCCAATCCTCTGCCTATTTCCTCGAGCTTTTCGAGCTGTGGGTGATATCCCCGCTCCTTGTATAAGGCCGCAACCTTTGCCTTCGTCTCTTTCTTCTCGAGCTTGAGCTTTTGTTTCTGCTCGTTTTTTAATCTCTCAATAGTGTCCTTGTACTCCTTGTATTTCTCGTTGCTGAACTGATGCCCCAGCTGGTCTAGCAGCTCGTTTGTCTTCTTGTCTCCTCCTAGCGTGTGCAGAAGCTGCTGGCCCACGACAAAGTTCTCCGGCTTAAGCCCCTTGAACTCGCCCCCTTCCGGCTTTATCTCCTTTATCTGGAATGTGTTTAAATCGAAAATAAGGTACGACTTGAATGCAATCGCGTCATTCTTCTCATCGTAGTTTCTCTTTAGGGAGCCGAACATAAGCACCCTCTCATTTTTCTTTGGCAGCGTCTTTTCCTGAATGACTCCCAAATAGCAGTCTTCCTTTGTGTTCAAAATAAGGTCTTCCCTTGAAACTTTGTTCATGTTTTTACAAAATCCATCTCGCTTGAGGATTTAAATAGCTCAGCTAGGGGTTTGTTTAAAACAAAAAGAAAGTGTAGTCTTGAGAAATTGGAACGCAATGACGCACACAAAATCTAACTTCCTAAGAAGTTATGAGGTGATCTATCCGCAGGTTCCCCTACGGATACCTTGTTATGCCTTACCCCTCCTCATAAAAACTTAGTTCGAATGAGCATTTAACTCAGCCTCACTAAATCCTCACTTGGATGAGTTGGCAGGCGGTGTGTGCAAGGAGCGGGGACCTATTCACCGCTCGATAGTGACAAGCGATTACTAGGGATTCCAGCTTCATGAGGGCGAGTTTCAACCCTCAATCCGGACTTTGACTGGTTTTAGGGGATTAGCTTCACATTTCTGTGTGGCAACCCATTGTTCCAGCCTCTGTATGCCGCGTGTAGCCCGGGAGATTCGGGGCATACTGACGTGCCGTCGCCCTTTCCTTCCTCCTGCTTAAACGCAGGCGGTCCTAACAGAGTGCCAAGTGCTTCGCAGCACCTGTTGCAACTGTTAGCAAGGGTCTCGTTCGTTACAGGACTTAACCTGACAGTTCACACCACGAACTGACGATCGCCATGCACCACCTCTCGGCTTGTCGGCTAAGATCTTTAGTCTGAGCTTCAAACTGCCGTCGCTCCCGGTAATATTTCGGACGTTGGATTCAATTAAACCGTAGCATCCACCCCTGGTGTGCTCCCCCGCCAATTGCTTTAAGTTTCAACCTTGCGGCCGTACTCCCCAGGCGGCAGACTTAACAATTTCTCTACGGTACTGCAATTTCATGTAGAAATTGCAACACCAGAGTCTGCATAATTTACTGCTAGGGCTACTCGGGTATCTAATCCGATTCGTTCTCCTAGCCTTCGTCACTCACTGTCGGATGTGTTCTGGTATGGCGCCTTCGCCACCGGTAGTCCTTATAGGATTACAGGATTTTACCCCTACCCCATAAGTACTCCATACCTCGCCCACTCCCCAGCCTGAAGGTATCTTATGCACGCATTCGCGTTAAGCGCGAATATTTCACATAAGACGGTTCAGGCCAGCTACGGACGCTTTAAGCCCAATAATCGTGGAAACCACTCGTGCTGCCGGTATTACCGTGGCGGCTGCCACCGGTCTTGCCCAGCACTTATTCTCCAAGCTTGCTATACTTGGCAAAAGGTTCACCGAAGTGAACCACTCAGATTCCCCCCATCGTGCTTACGCACAGTGTGGAGTTTGCGCGCCTGCTGCACGCCGTAGCGCTAGGACCCTTGTCTCAGTGTCCTTCTCGGGGCTCATACTCCCATATCCCCTACAGGTCAAAGGTATGGTGGGCCATTACCCCGCCATCTGCCTGATCTGACGCAGTCTCATCGTAGGGTAGTTGCGCTGCAATTTGCGTACCTTTCAGCTAAGATTCGTTCCAGAATCCCTAGCCTATGGCGTATTAGCCTCAGTTTCCCGAGGTTATCCGCCTCCCTATGGTAGATTGACTACGCGTTACTGAGCCGTGTGCCGCCCAACGAAGCCGTTGAGCTGACTTGCATGGCTGTCGGAATCTGATAGCAGTTCCCTCCAGCAGCATCGACTGGAGTTAATAGTCGACGTGTTGGTGTGTATAGTACTTCCTTTATCTTTACTTAAAAACAATTGTGTTCCTTACATTTCTCAAGACTACATCCAACCACAAAACGCGGTTTTCACAAGAAGGTTACAAGTAACCCCCAAGCGATTAGATATCCTCAGCGTCGAAAATTCCGAAGAATAATTCTGCCGAGGAGAAATTCGCTGTAATTCTTTTAGTACAAAATAGTATTTAAACCTTGCTGAAGGAAAGCGATGGAGTTTGTAGGGCTGCATTAAATAGCCTTTCTGCGATATATTCTTTGATCCTATGACAGAGCGCAACGCCATCAAGAGCATAGACCTCTCTCCGCCTAAGATAAGCAAAGGCAAGGAGCTCTTCTTTGAGGCGATCAAAGGAAATATAGGGGCGCAGAGCGAGATTATACTTAATTTTACCAACGATCAGCTTGACCTTCTGCTCGAGAAATACATAGACGCCCCAAAGGCAAAGAAGGACAAATTCATCAAGCTTCTAAGAAAAAGGGCAGAGGACGAAAGGCAAAATTTCAGCAACATTGACTCTTAGAATTAAGCTGTTTTCAATTCAAACAGAAATATCCTCTCAAAAAGGCTCTTAACGCTTGCGACTTTCTTGACTTTGTAACCCAGCGCCTCGCTTTCGGCTATGAAATCCGGGATGGACCCCAGGCTGCTCTCTATTATTAGAATCTTGGATGACTTCTTCATGTGCCTTTTCGCCTGCCTTAGGAAATCCAGCGAGACCTCTATCCCCTTCTTTCCGCCTTCCCATGCTTTTGATTCTTCGGTGTGGAAAAAGAATCCGCTTCGAAGGTATGGCGAGTTGAATATTATCAGATCGAACTTGCCTCTTACTTTACTGAAGAGATCTGTGTTAACAAAATTCGTCTCCGCCTTTATTTTCTCCTTGTTTAATCTTGCATTGTCTTGCACGTTCTCTATCGCGTGCATGTTAATGTCTGCGAATGTGACGCTTTTCACATTCTTTGAAGTGGCAGCGACCATACCAAGTATCCCTGTTCCGGTTCCCATGTCCAGCACCACTGCGCCCTTCATCTTCTCCAGCTCCTTTGCAAGATGCTTTGCCGCAAGGAACGAGTCGTCTCCCGGATCGTAGACTGTGTACTTCTTGAGTATCTTGAGCCCCTTGTAAATTCTCATCGCTTTAACTTGGCAGAAAAGCAATAAATACCTTCGAAAGTAACAAGTATTGTGGTAGAATGCAGAAACTAATCGAAGGCAACAAGCTCAACCTTTCCTACATAATTAATCTCAGCCCGAAAGATTCCAAAAAGGAAAACCCAAAGTATGCTGCACAGGTCATACAGCTTCCTGGAATTTTTCTGCAGGGCACTCTCGAGGAGATTAAAAGGGACGCCCCAAAAATAACAGAGAACTATCTGATTGCATTTCCGGATCAGCTCAAAAAGCTAGAGAAAAGCGGAAACCGCCGCCTCGGCCTTGGGCACTCAGGATACGGATTGATCGTTGGCGTCGAACAGTTTAGCGTCGAGATAAGCAAGGTTCAAAGGAAGTGAAATAATAGGGGAAGGGTGTAACTGCCTCTATTCGGGAGCTCTTGTGACGATTTAAATAGCTTGCACCCCACAGATTTCTGCGACCTTATTTGATTCTAGGACAGCTAGCTTGTCCCATCTAAAAGGCCGGTGATACCATGGCGAGAACACAGCTTCAGGACCAACTAGGCAGGGACGATGACAACCACTGCAAGGTGATAATCTACGGAATAAGTGATAACCGTCCCGGCAAGGCAAAGGAGTTCTTCATGACTTATCCTAAATGGAAGCAGGAAGAGCTTATCCGAAAGTACATCCCAAAGCGTCTTAGGCGCTCCTTTAGGGAGACTGCCTTAATCCAGGCGCAAAGGGACAACTCGGCCCCTAAGGTAAACAATATACTAAGGCACTAAAATAAGACCGTCTCTACTTCTTTGGAATTTGCGCCTTGAGCTCCTGCATCTCGTCCTGGACCTGCTCAATTGCCTTTAGGACCAGAGGCTTTGCGCTCTTGCTTGACTTGACAATGAGCTGAGGCCATCCCTGCTCCGGGTGAGGCTTGTTTGCGCTGACAAAGTCGACGTCCTTCATCTCCTGAAGCTTTGTCTTGATCAATTCAGGGATTGCCCTGTCCATGCCTTCAAACTCAACGATGAGGCTCTTAGGCTCATCCTCTATTATTTTGATCTTCATTATTATCACAATTAGATAAGATAGTTGAGTATGACAACAAATATATATTTAATGCTCCTCATAATATTCACTGTCAGTCTGTTAATTCTTTAACGACTCACTTTTATTTAACTGAAAAATCAAAAGAGTGTTTTGAATGGCAAATGTTCTAGATGTAGATGGCTCTATGCTCATAAGGAAGGCGAGCGAGAAGCTCAAGAGCGAGGGAGTGGTTGCTCCGGGTTATGTTACTTTCGTGAAGAGCGGACCAAGCAGGGAGAGGGTCCCAAGCGATCCCGACTTCTATTTTGTGAGGTGCGCCTCTTTGTTGCGACAGGTTTATCTTAACGGTCCTATCGGAATCTCAAGGATGAGGACAAAGTACGGGACAAGAAAGCTCCACACTATCCACCGCCACCACCACAAGAGGGCCGGGGGCAGCGTGATAAAGGATGCATTTGATTCACTCGAGAAGCTCAAGCTGGTCAAGACGACACCGAAAGGGAGAATAATAACCTCCACCGGCAAGTCTTTCCTTGACAAGGTAAGCAACGAACTGATAAAGTCCGGTGTTTAAGTGGCAGAGGGCAACGAGAACGACGCCGCAAGAAAAGCTCTCCAGAAAAGGATGCAGGAGCAGCAACTCGAGCAGCAAAAGAGGGACATACTAAAGAGGTTTCTGACAGTAGAGGCCTATGAAAGGGTGGCAAATGTACGGATTGCAAATCCGGAAGTTTACAATAAGCTCATCGAGGTCATAATCTCGATGTACCAGAGCAACAGGCTGCCTGGGAAGATAAATGAGGAGCAGGTAAAGGACCTGCTTGCAAGGCTCACGACAAAGGAGGAGCCGAAGATTGAGTTCAAACACAAGTGATATCATGAGCAAGAAAACATTGTCGCAGAAGCGTTCACTCGGGAAGAGCCTCAAGAGGAACAGGAGGATCCCGGTTCTCGCAATACTAAGGACGCATCGAAAGGTGCAGCACAACAGATTCCAGAGGGAATGGAGGCACAGAAAGCTAAGGACACCAAAGTGATTACATGGCAGACACAACAGCAACGATAAGCTTGAGGAAGAGACTGGTTAAGATACACGAGCCAAGGCGAAGGAAGATGGCAATCAAGTACCTAAGGGAGGCGGTAGGAAAGATCGCAAAGGTAACTGTCGACAACGTCAAGATCGACCAGTCGCTTGCGCAGTTCATGATGATCAACACTGGAATAAGGATGAGCAAGCTCGAGATAAAGATAACAAAGGACGCCAACAAGGCGATTGTCTCGCTGCAAAAACCTGTGGTGGTGACCACAAAGAAGGTCGAGGAGAAGAAGCCTGCAGCATCCGCAGGGGCGAAGAAGGAGGTAAAGGCGGAATCTAAGCCTGCCGCTGCAAAGCCAACAAAGAAGGAGGCGGCGCCAAAGAAGGAAGGAGAAGCCAAAGAGGCTAAATAAACCTAATTCTTCAATTATACTTAAGGTAAAGTTACTATGGGCATTGCAAGGCTAGCTATAGAAGGGAACAGCTACATCGGGGCGTTCGGAATTGCTACTGACAAGTTTGCAATCGTCGGAATCAGCGCTGTGCCGAAGAAAATAGAGCTGATGACAGAGATACTCGGGGTCAAGGTTGTAAAGGGCACTATCGACAATTCCCATCTGCTCGGAATATACGCAGCGGCAAATTCTCACGGGGTCCTGCTACCATTCACATCCTACCACAGCGAGGTGGAGCACATAAAGAAGGAGCTCAAGGAGTTTAGTGTCAACGTCTTCAAGTCTGACATGAACGCCCTTAGAAACAACATCCTTGTGAACGACAAGATTGCGATAATCAATCCATACTATAGCCAAAAGGACGAGAGGGAGATTGCGGACGTGCTCGGAGTGGAGACAATAAGAAGATCAATCGCGGGATTCAGCACCGTGGGCGCAAACAACATACTTACAAACAAGGGAGTCGTTCTAAACAACAGGGTCACAGAGGAAGAGAAGAAAGAACTGGAAGGCATTCTTAAGATGGATGCTGAGCAGTC
>Ga0307372_10001578_pt1 | contig 39560 bp, 37 predicted proteins | sample OX1MG_FD_202533 | JGI IMG/M metagenome (GOLD analysis project Ga0307372, IMG submission 202533) | Soil microbial communities from Risofladan, Vaasa, Finland - OX-1 | ecosystem: Environmental > Terrestrial > Soil > Coastal area > Acid sulfate soil | place: Finland: Risofladan, Vaasa | collected...
GTTTTTCCCTTGCTCGCATAGGCAGACGGACGCGGAAGCGTGTGGGCTGAGAACGTGAGGTGCGAGGGGGATGGACGAATGGATGGGTTGAGACGTATCTTCATCGCGTAGTGAAATGGCATGCACGGGCCAATGCAATTCTCAAGCTTGCTTGTGTTGTTTGTTGGTCTCGGCAAAATTGAGCTAGTTGTGTTCTTTCAGTAGTAAAAGGTTCAAAACGGTTATGCTGATATCCATTGGATGTCAGCATAACCGTTTTTTGATGATTAAAAGTATGAAATACATTTGTGTTAAAACATGCTCAGAGCATATTGAATTTCTTTTCTCACCTCCATGTCCTGTTCCTCTGGCAACGCGGTATTGAGAGCATGGTACGCTTGCTCGCCACCAATGCGTCCTAGTGCCCATGCGGCATGTCCGCGAATCAACGGCTCACTATCCTGAAGCGAGAGGCTGAGCGCGGGTATGGCTTGCACGTTGCCGCTATTGCCGAGGGCCACGCAGACATTGCGCAACAATCCACGCCGTTTCGTTCGCCGGATGGGACTGTGGCGAAAACGCTCGCGGAATTGCTCTTCGGTTAGCGATAGCAATGGGATCAATTCGGGACTGCCCCCCACGCTCTCTCGCGGTCGAAATTCTGCACGTGGATGAAAAGTTACCGGCTTTGCGCTCGTAGACTTGTTACGCAAACCTAATCGCTTTTCTGCGATGTTGTTGACAGGACAAACTTCCTGGCAAATATCACAACCAAAAATCAGGTTGCCCATAAGTGGGCGCAGTTCGATGGGGATGCTGCCGCGCAGTTCGATTGTCAAAAACGAGATGCAACGCGGCGAATCCAGCACGTAGGGTGCGGGTAGCGCCTGAGTGGGGCAGGCGTGCAAGCAGATTTCACAACTACCGCAGCTTGTTTTCATGGGAGTATCGGCCTGTAAAGGCAGGTTAGTGACGATTTCCGCCAGAAAAACCCACGATCCCCATTCTTTGGTCAGGATGTTCGTATTTTTGCCATACCATCCCAGCCCTGCACGTTGCGCGACCGCCCGATCTACCATGCGTCCAGTGTCTACAAAGACCCGCGTTTCAACTGTGTTCTCTATTTCGTCGCGGGCATAGTCGCGTAACCATTCAGCGTACCGGTACAATTTAGTTTTAATGATCTCATGATAGTCGTCGCCCCAGGCATAGCGCGATATCCTGCCACGTGGCCCGCTCTCGTCTTGCTCTGATTGCTCTGGTTGTTCAGTAAGATACACCATCGCCAGCGTAATAATGGATTGCGCCTCCGGTAGGAGGGCGTCTGGATGGCACGACACTTCTGAGCGTTCCGCGGTGAACCAGGGCAGACCATCCATCAATCCCTGGGCGATGCGCTCTTTGATGATGCCCTCTGCCTCTGGAAAAGCGTCGGCGCTGGTGATGCGCACGCTATCAAAACCCAGTGTATAGGCGTATTCTTTGATGGTTGCGACGTTTATCATCTAGCATCTGCTTTTAGTTGGTAACGTTCCTGCGTATACTCACCCACCAGGCTAGCCCGATGAACGCAGCCAGGTAGATCGCAGTGACAATCAAAGCATGCAAGTTGGAGATTTGAGACGAACCACCATTGAAGATGATCTGCCCCTGATTTTGCAGCAGTGCGCTCAGGTTATTGCTGATGAAGTAATCAGGTATGGCTGATAAGAAATTGCCAACATTGCCTTTGACCACCGTACCAATGATTTGGAGAACGCTGCCGACAATAGGTTCTACCAGTGCCCATGCCAGTGCGCCCGCAACTCCGGCTGCCGTGGAGCGGCCTAACGTGCCGGTGAAGAGGGCCATCATACCATAGGTAAACACCGAGAGCATGCATAGTACTATGTACAGTAGCGCATTTCCCAGCCATGCGGCATTAAAAAATGCATACGAAGGCGCAATACCGGAGATAAGATTGAGCAGTAAACCGGTTAGAATACCAAGTGGCGTTAGCACCGCAAAGGCCAGAGCGATACAGGCAAGAATAGCACCGATTTTGCCAAGCAAAAATTGTGTGCGCGTCGGGCCGCGAGTGAACATCAGACGTACAGTGCCGATGCTGTACTCGCCCCCAACAATGCTGCCTGCCAGGATGATGATCAATATCTCACCGATGAAATTTATAACCACCGTCACAATCTCAAGCGAAGTTGGTAGACGCAACGGGTCGGAAATGGATTGCAGTGAAGCCTGTCGTGCCTGGTTTGCCTGTGCCTGTGTAATCTGCTGGTTGGTGCAGCCCGGCGCGTTGTTCGATTGTGAGCAGGATGGTGCTACAAACGCGGAAGGGGGACTGCTCACGACATAGATGGTGCCGAGTGAAATTACCAGGAATGCCCCGACGACCACGATAGGGCTGATGATGCCGAACACCTTTGACATGGCCCGACGACGTATTTTGTAGAGTTCCATGCCAATGAGGCGCAGCAGCACGCTCACATAATCTTGTCGTCCCAGCATCACAGAGGATGAGCGTGCTGAATAGAATGAGGGCGGCATCTGTTGTTCGGATGAGGCCCGCGGCGTGCTACTCATCAGTTGCCTCGCTTTCCGTTAATAGGGGGGATTTGAACTGGTTGTATTGGGTGCGTTGGTGGCTGATTGGGAATGCCGGCCAGCGCTGCCATGCCAGGACGGTTGCTTATCGGGGCCGCCGCCGTGGTCAATTGCATGAAAACCTCTTCCAGGCTACCCTCCTGAGGATGAATCTCGGCGGCAAAGAGATTATTATGCGCCAGAATCGCGTTAATTTCGGCTGACCGCACACGCGGCGCGTCAACAAGCAGCGTAATATCATCTGGTCGCAAGGTTGCTATGCGAGCGTTGGCAATCCAACTGGCTCCCTGTTCTCTTGCCAGTTGGAGAATAGCAAGTGCTTGTTCCGTATCGCTCACAGCATTGAAGCGCACGATTACCTGTTCATTGCGCCGTAATAGTTCAGCCACGGCCCCCTGCTTAATCAGATTGCCCTTTTGCATGATAGCTACGCGGTTGCAGACCTGTTGTATTTCATAGAGCATATGGCTGGAGATGAAAATGGTTTTGCCCAGGGCCGCCAATCGCTGGATGAGTTGGCGAATTTCAAGCATACCTGCCGGGTCAAGACCATTGGTAGGTTCGTCCAACATCACTAACTCAGGATCGGTCAGTAAGGTCGCCCCAATACCCAGGCGTTGTTTCATGCCCAGTGAGTACTTTCGGTAAGTATATGTTGCCTGGGTGCGTAGTTCAACAATATCCAGTACTTCATCAATGCGGCGCTGGTTTGCCTTTCCTGATACCATGCCGGATGCTGCCGCGACGACCCGCAAGTTATCAACCCCTGATAAGTATGGGTAGAAGATAGGTGTTTCAACGATTGCGCCTATGCGTTGCAGAATGAGCGGCAATTGATAGGCATTGTCCATCCCAAAGATCACTGCTCGGCCAGCCGTGGGTCGAATCAAGCCAAGCAACATACGTATGGTCGTGGTTTTCCCAGAACCATTGGGGCCAAGAAAACCAAAGACATCACCTCGCATTACCTGCAAATGCAGGTCGTTCACCGCGACAAGATTGCCAAAAGCTTTTGTCAGTCTACTCGTGCTAATAACGACGTTTTCGTCATTAATAAGAGGAGGGGTTTCAATCACCACAAACTCCTTTTGTAACGATGTGCGTCCCTGCATCGTTACCTCTTTTTACTATCATTCACCACAGTTTTTCTATCGGTGTCACTGAATGCTCTACGTTTTAGCGGATTATCTGGTTAGAATTCACAGTACGTATGACCAGTGTACCTTATTGATGCAAGTGTTTAAAGGCTCACATAGGGATGGTGAAATGGTGAAATATTCACTCGACATACCGCAGAGTCTGTGCTAGACTACGGATAATAAAATGCGTGCGTGCTAGGGAGACGCCTGAACGGGTGGAAGTCCAGGGAAAACAGATAACGAATTTGCCGGAGGGAGGTAATATGGAAGGTATGCAGAGTATACAAGCTTCACTCACCGGCCCAATGGGTAGGATACCTCTTGGGACAACCAGATTTACCATTGGACGCGCACCAGATAATCAACTGGTGTTGAGCAACGATCCCAAGGTCTCGTCTCATCATGCCGAGCTTCGTTTGGAGGGTCAAAATTATACGCTAGTTGACCTGGGAAGTACGAACCATACCTTCGTCAACGAACACGAACTCTATCTCAATTCTCCACACTTACTCCAGCATGGCGATATCATCCGTATCGGTGATACGCAGTTCAGCTATGAAGTGATGAATCAGCTTCAAAATCAGCCTCCTGCCTCCGATGGTTCCACGATGCGGGCAGACGCAAGGGCGATGGGTCCTATCGGGTCAATGGGGCCGGTAGGGAGAGTCGGCGGCATCGCCGAGCAATTTGGGACAAGCTACAGTGGAATTTCCGATGCCGATGAAACATACCTCAAGCCGCAAAATTCATATCCGGTACCACCAGTACCACCCACCGCCTATCCATCCATGCCAGCGCCACCCATGCCACCCACCGCCTATCCGTCTATGCCAGCTCAACAAAATCCATCCTATAACCCGACAGTCTATTCTCAGCAGCCGCAAGAGCCATTACCACTCTATCTGCCAGCGCAGTATAGTGGTGGTGTCGGCAATATGCCAAATACAACGAATGTTCCTAATATTCCTGCTCTACCACCGCAGTATGAGCCACCTCCAAAACGGCGTGGCCTCTCAATCGGACTTATTGCGCTGGTGATACTGGCTATATTGGTCATCATTGGTAGCGCCAGTGTCCTTTTCATTGTTCATAATAATCAGGTTAATACCGCTACCGCCAATGCTACTGCTACCGCCAATGCACAGACACAGGTAGTACACGGCAGCGCAACTGCGCAGGCTCGGGCGACGGGAGTTGTTGTCCAGGCTACCGCGACCTTCGACGCGCAGTTTCCCAATCCATACCCACCGCATACCGGCACCCTTGCTTTCTTTGACACGCTTACTGACGCCAGTACCGTGCCGACAAATAAATGGGATCAGAATAGTAACTGCCAGTTCCGCAGTGGTGGCTATCATGTGACTGAAGCGCACCAGAATACCTTCTTCGTGTGCGGCGCTCATGCCACCAGCTTTGCCAACTTCGCCTATCGTGTGGAAATGACGATTGTCTCTGGTGACTGTGGAGGTGTCGTGTTTCGCAGTGACAATCAGAATCAGAACCTCTACCTCTACGAGGTCTGCCAGAATGGCACGTTCTCGCTTGCAACCTATAACGGTACTTCCGGGCAATATCTGATAGATCACCAGTCGAATGCTGCTATCAATAAAGGGACAGGCCAAACGAATCTGATAGCGGTTGTTGCCAACGGCAGTACGATTGATTTGTACGCCAATAATGTGCTGCTGGGTAGCCAGAACGATACAAAATTCAGTTCCGGGCAGATTGGCCTCTACGCCGACGACTATACCTCATCCAACACAGACATTCAGTTTAACAATGCCAGAGTCTGGAAGTTATAAAGGAATGCACGCCTGATTCAAGCCCCAAAAACGCTGATGTGCAACATATCAGCGTTTTTGGGGCTTGAATCAGGCGTCTCTACAACATAGGTATCTTTACTCCTAGTTCCTGTGCGCATGCTATCGCCTCGTCGTAGCCTGCATCAACGTGGCGCATGACCCCTGTACCAGGATCGTTGGTCAGTACCCGCGATAGCCGTTCCGCTGCCTCTGCTGTGCCATCGGCAACGATTACCTGTCCCGCGTGCAGCGAATAACCGATACCAACGCCCCCGCCGTGGTGGACTGAAACCCATGTCGCGCCCGAAGCCGTATTGAGCAGCGCATTGAGGATGGGCCAGTCGGCGATAGCATCACTACCATCCTTCATCGCCTCCGTCTCGCGGTAGGGCGAGGCCACCGAACCGCTATCCAGGTGATCGCGTCCGATGACAATAGGGGCTTTGACTATCCCCTTTGCTACCAGTTCATTTAATATTCTCTGCCCCAATGGAAACCCAATGGTATGTTTTATTGCCTTGCTCCCACTAGTAGTGTTAAAATGGACAGAGGTGCAGCAAAATGTATCGGAAATAGTGAGGGATAATTTGGACAGGACCATTCCCTGTAAATACACTATTGTGCTATTATTGTCGCTGTAGGCGCAGTAGCCTAGCGGTGGGAAAAGAGCAGTTCCGACATAATAGATCTGAATTAAACCTTTTTGCGGTAATATGCCAAATTCCCTATATATTTAGGGGATATCATTTGTGATGTATTAGAGATTAATAGGGAAGTGGCAGATAGATATCAGGCAGCCACTTTGAAGGTGAATAATGTCGATGGATTACTTTATCAGTTATACTGCTGCGGATGTCCAGTGGGCAGAATGGGTAGCATGGGTTCTTGAGGGAAAAAATAAAAGCACTACTATACTTCAGGCTTGGGATTTTGTACCTGGAAGTAATTTCGTTCTTGAGATGCAAAAGGCAGCATCATCCGCATCTCGAACAATTGCAGTGCTTTCTCCTGACTATCTGCGTTCGGCATATGCAAAACCCGAATGGGCGGCGGCTTTCGCGCAAGATCCTGAAGGCATGAAGCGTAAGCTAGTTCCAGTGATGGTAAGAGACTGTATGCCTGATGGGTTACTGAACACAATTGTTCATATTAAACTTGTGAATCTTTCTGAAGAAGCTGCTGAGAATGTTTTATTAAAAGGCTTACTTGGAACCCGCCAGAAACCAGCTCAGACACCATCTTTTCCGGGAACACAAAGCCATGACGGAAAAGCAACCATACCATTTCCTGGTAATGCAGGAAAAACAGAGAGCCGTTCATTAGGGCGTCCGTCAATACCACGGCTCAAAGGTACGATATCCGATCTTGAACGCACCCGTTTTATAAAACAGTCTTTTAATATTATCAGACAATATTTTAGGGAGGGTGTTGAAGAACTCGACAAACATTCTGCTGTTGACGCCGAATTCACAGAAGTTTCTGCAACTGCGTTCATATCGGAAGTGTTTATTAACGGCAAAAAGGAAGCCCGCAGTAAGATTTGGTTGGGGGAAACATTCTCTGCTAACCAGATATGTTATTACGAAGGTAATGATAATTACGGCAATGCCTTCAATGAAGCCCTTAGTATAGCGCATGATGATTATGAGCTATACCTTTCTGCCTTGATGAATATGGGATTTAATAGGACAGAAGCGGTAAATAAAATGGATTTGAATAAACTTTCTTCTGAAGAGGCTGCTGAGTATCTGTGGCAGCGCTTTATAAGCAGACTCCGCTAAGACACGCCCGTTTGTAATCTCATATAGGGTACATTTACGCACGTTCGTGTGTCAATGTACCCTATATACAGTAATAAAATTCCTACTCGCTAGGCCGCAACCAGCACCGACATGCTCAGTTTAAAACACCATCGGCAAGTTTAATCCCTTTTCCCTGGCACATTCAATGGCTTCTTCGTAGCCCGCGTCGGCGTGGCGCATGACGCCGCTTGCCGGATCGTTGGTGAGTACGCGCTCCAGACGTTTTGCGGCTGCTTCCGTGCCGTCCGCCACGATAACCATACCGGCATGTTGCGAAAACCCGATGCCGACCCCGCCGCCATGATGGATGGAAACCCAGGTTGCGCCGCTCGCGCAGTTGAGCAGGGCATTGAGCAGAGGCCAGTCCGATACCGCATCAGAGCCGTCTTTCATCGCTTCAGTTTCACGGTTGGGGCTTGCGACCGACCCAGAATCGAGATGGTCACGGCCAATGACTATCGGTGCGCTTAACTCGCCTTTGGCGACCATTTCATTGAACGCAAGCCCTAGCCTTGCGCGGTCGCCAAGCCCTATCCAGCAGATGCGGGCAGGCAACCCCTGAAAGTGGATTTTCTTCTGCGCCATATCCAGCCAGCGGTGCAAATGCGGGTTATCCGGGATCAGTTCTTTTACTTTTGCATCGGTTTTATAAATGTCTTCCGGGTCGCCGGAAAGCGCCACCCAGCGGAACGGGCCGATTCCCCGGCAGAATAATGGGCGAATATAAGCGGGTACAAAGCCGGGATAATCAAATGCATTTTTCACGTCGGTATCATACGCCACCTGCCGGATGTTGTTGCCGTAATCCACTACCGGGATGCCCTGATGGTAGAAATCCAGCATAGCACGCACCTGCGTCGCAATTGATTCCTTCGCACGTTCGACATAGGCATTAGGATCATGCTTGCGTAGCTCACCGGCCTCCGCAAGGCTCAAACCGGCAGGGATATACCCATTAAGGACATCATGCGCAGACGTTTGATCGGTTACTATATCAGGCAAAATCCCACGGCGCACCAGCTCAGGATAGATTTCAGCCGCGTTGCCCAGCAGGCCGATAGAGATAGGCTGTTTCAGGTTGCATGCCTCGCGAATCTGATCGAGTGCCTCGTCCAGCGTACTGGCGATGGCGTCGCAGTAGCCGGTATCCAGGCGGCGCTGGATGTGGGTTGCATCGCACTCAACGGCAAGCATGGAGGCTCCTGCCATTGTGGAAGCCAATGGTTGCGCCCCGCCCATTCCTCCTAAACCCGCAGTCAGTATCCATTTGCCGGATAAGTCATTGCCGAAATGCCTGCGGCCCATTTCAACGAAAGTTTCATACGTCCCCTGCACAATGCCCTGGCTGCCAATGTAAATCCACGAACCGGCAGTCATCTGGCCGTACATCATCAGCCCCTTGCGGTCGAGTTCGCGGAAGTGTTCCCAGGTCGCCCAATGCGGCACAAGGTTGGAATTGGCAATCAGCACGCGGGGCGCGTCAGCATGGGTTCTGAATACGCCGACCGGCTTGCCCGATTGCACGAGCAAGGTTTCGTCTTCCTCCAAGTTTTTCAGCGTCTCGACGATGCGGTCGAAGCATTCCCAATTGCGTGCCGCTTTGCCAATGCCGCCGTAAACAATAAGTTCGTCCGGGTTCTCGGCCACGTCCGGGTCGAGGTTGTTCATCAACATGCGCAGGGGTGCCTCCTGCTGCCACCCTTTGCATGAAAGTTCCGTCCCACGCGGCGCTCGCACCGGACGCGGTCCCGCGCTGCCCGTCTTCGTCGTTGAAGGGTTATTCTCTGTATCAGTCATAGCCTCGTTGCTCCTTTTCTCGTTTGCAAATACTGTGTGCTGGAATGTTTCCCTCTTGAGTATATCTCATGCTATGATGTGATTGGAAATTTAGTATGCGAATCATGACCAGGGTATTCCCTTTGGAGCTTATCCGAAAACCTGGGCCTGACATCCGCAAAGGGGTCAGGACACCCGCAAGGGGAATGTCCCTACTATATACGATTCAGTCGTATATAGTAGGGACATTCCCCTTGCGGGTGTCCTGGCCCCACCTGGCAGGTTACTCCTGACCCCTTTGCGGGTGTCCTGGCCCCACCTTGCGGGTGTCCTGGCCCCACCTGGCAGGTTACTCCTGACCTATCTTTATCGTACTATTACTATACGGCATAGCTATGCCGTTTTCTTATTCCGAAGCAATCGAGGCGAGGCGACGACTATGACGATCATGAACCGGCAATCTCTTGTGGTGGGCGTGGAGAACTACACACGACAACACCTGGCACGTTATCTGGATGAACTACGCACACTATGCGCGATTGACTCATATACCTTTCACAAACCAGGATTGGACGCGGTTGCCGATTACCTGGCTGCTCGCATGCATGGTCTGGGCATGGTAACGCGCATGTTTGAGCAAAAATATTGGGGCAATGACCTGTTGGGCGTGCTGCATGGAAATGGGAAGAGCAATATTTTGTTGCTGGGTCATATGGACACTGTTTATCCGCCAGGAATCGCCGAAGCACGCCTTGTCCGTACTGAAGGCAACGTTGTCTATGGCCCTGGTGTCTCCGATATGAAGGGCTGTCTGCTCACGGCCCTCTACGCGATAGAAGGATTGCAGGCGTCGGGCTACGCGGATTTTGGCGAAATTCGTTTTCTCTGCGTCTCCGATGAGGAAATAAATGACCGTCATTGTATTGATATCATGCACGAAGCGGCACAAGGTTGCCATGCCGCCTTCGTGTTGGAGGCGGGACGCGCCAGTGGTGATATCGTGAGCGCCCGTAAAGGCAATGCCTGGTACACGCTCACCGCGCACGGACACTCGGCCCATGCCGGCGTTGAACCTGAGAATGGACGCAACGCCATTGTGGAGGTAGCCCATCAATTGCTGCAATTCCAGAGTCTCAACGGCTGGCGCGAAGGTATCACCGTGAACCCCGGCGTTATCACTGGCGGCACCATGCCCAACGTCGTTCCCGATTTCGCGCAGGCCCAGTTCGACCTGCGTTTCCTGCACCCGAACGACATGCCTGATATTGAGGCCCGTATGCGCGAAATGATGCTGCATCAGCGCGTTCCCGGTGTAGAACTCACATTAGAAGTCAAACCAGATTTCAAAGGCCCGCTTGTCGCCACACCCGCCAGTATTCAACTGGCCGAACAGGCACAACAAATAGCCATTATGCTTGGTTTCTCTATCAATCATATCCTGACTGGTGGCGCTTCCGATGCCAGCTACACCTCCGCTTTCGGCATTCCCACCCTCGATGGCCTCGGTCCCATCGGTGGAAACGATCACAGTCCACAAGAATACCTCTTGCTGGATAGCGTCGCTCCGCGTACCGCTCTGCTGGCAGGATTAATCGCCAGCGTGTGAATGAAAGTAATCCCCCATGGCATGTATGGGCCGATTATGAGGATGAACAAATGAATGCACCAATCATGGTTTCTGTAGGGGCCGATTGATCGCGCCCACCGCCGATTTATCGGCCCGTGTGATATATCAAGGGATAACCAGTAAGCCGATGAATCGGCGGTGGGCGCGATAATGGACATACACAAAATACACTGGGAATAGACAGCGTAGCAATGTTGAGTCCCTATGACTATGACCAGTTTCATTTGTCAATGTGCATAATTGGCCCAGCCTCGCTAGCCGATGAATCGGCAGTGGGCGCGATAAATCGGGCCCCTACCTTACGCATCGCTTCTTCGTACATTGGTTTTGCCAGGTCGCGTGCCTGTGGAACCTGAATGCGCTCGTACATCCATGTGAACTTGGCACGCACAGCGTCAGCGTCCCATATGGCATTGCCAGCATCCAGCCAGCCCAGGAAGCTATCAACGTTGACCTCAAGAAAGCTGAGGCTGTCGGCTGCCTGTACAAGGTTCTCATCATCATTCCCGCCATACTCGTGTACGCGAATGAAGCTTGCCACCTGTGCAATGCTTTCCTGCGCAGCCCCTTGCCCCTGTAAATAGGCGCTGACAATACGTGCGGAGCGTTCGCTGTGCGCCATATTGTAAACAGGATCGTCAACGCCGCGCTTTGGGTCAATTATAGGACTATCTGGCCCAGGGAAGGCTCGCTCCATATCGTGGGTGAGGGCGGCAAGCAACTTTTCCTCAGATGCATCGGGTTTGAGCATCAGCAACCACTCCTCCGTTCGCAGCAGGTGGCGTGCGCTGTGTTTGTAGTGCGCACATACCCATTCACGCGCACGATCTCTCAATGTCTCCACGTGTATCCTCTTTTTTGTCTTCAGCATACCATATCAGGATGGATGGAGAGGAGAAGTGAAGAAGTCCCGGATGTTGTCGCCCTCATGCAGCCAGTGAGGTGAGTAGCCAGCGAGCCGTTTGCTCATCGGGGACTTTCACAATTTGCTGTGCGAGCAGCTCGAGGTTATCGGGACTGGTGATCTGCTTCGCCATCTGTTCAGCTAGATCAGTGAGATTTGGAAATCGTGCAGATACGACGAGGATAAACATTTTTTGTGTACCTACAAGCCGTCCCTCAGATTTTCCTTCCTCCCGTATCTTTCTCACTTTTGGCAGCTTCTCCAACAGGGGATCATAATCGTGCATCGTTTCTACCGTCCTTTCTTTTTCCGCTTCATCTATGGTCTCGGTGCGTGCCAACAGAATTTGCATCCATGCATACTGCCGTGCCAACGTGGCCTCATCGTCACCATGAAGGGCGGTCAGCTCATCCATTGCCTGCTTCAGCAGCTTATGATTTGCACCTTGCATAGTCGGCAGAAGCGGGTACATGCAATAGGCTTGTTCTAGCATATACTGCTCTGCTTCCAGTGCATATAATTCCAGTTGTCTGAAATGAAAGGTAATTAACTCCTTACCTCTACTTGTAATGGTGAGCGGCGATTTCGCAATCGTCGTGCGAAATGGATAAATGATCATTGATAGCACGGGTAGATGGTAATCATGGTACAGTACTGAGTTATACACATGCATACGTGAAACCAGGTCCTCATCTCGTGCCGTCTGGAACTCAAAATTACCAATATGTGCTTCACCGTCCAGGTTTATTCTGAAGACTTTATCGGCACGCATCGTTGGCCTGATGATCTCGGTATCTAGCGTGCCCTCACAAACTGCACCTGCTATTAGATATGGTATCGCTTGATTTGCTTCGTGGCGCATCCAATCCTTGAACGTACTATCGAACGGTTGGGCGAGCCTGTTCACCTTTCGCTGCCTGGGACGCTTTTCATTTGCCATACTACATTTCCAATCTCCATTATGGTTAGAGATATTGTACCATGTTCTAATAGAGGGAACAAGAGTATTTTTGAGCTTAGAATAAGCTTTTTATGGCACGAATACATGCAAACATGCTGATGTAATACTACTATGCAAACGTCAACTGCACGGTATCCACCTATCAACGCTATGTTGGTTTCATCTCGTCAACCAACGGTGGTGCCAGTTGGAGCAAGAAGGAGCAAATCGCCGGCCCCATGAAGCTCAAGTGGCTGGCAAATGCCTCTGGCTACTTCGTCGGCGACTACATCTCGACCTCTTTTGCCGCCAATGGCGAAGCCTATAGCGTCTTCGCAGTAGCTACCGTGCCAGTCAATGGCGTTTTCAACGAGGCGATGTACACAAGGCCCGAACATGCTCTGCAAGTAAGCGGAGGTACTCTCACCGCGAATGGCAATGCCGTTCTTAGCACACATGGCACCGCATTCGTGCGACATAGTGCATTCTAACAGGCGACTCGCCTGTCCTATCAGGGCTGTTCTCGTTCTACTCTCTTGTTCCATTTCCTCAGAGTATGCTATAATCTGCGTAGAAACAGCACGCAAACGGTGCTTTATCAGGCACACACGGGTACATATCGTACCTCAGCAATAATACCTGTTCCCCAGATGAGAGGCCTGCCCGCTGGGGAATATATCTGACGTAGGCTACATAGACTAGATGCTGTCTCCCTTGCTCCACTATGCTGGGAATGGTTATTCCTGATAACTGGCGGGTATTGTGGTTATTCAGTTATCAAGCATTGCACATTACCACGCAGCAGCTGGAAGCTCGGAAAGGACTCTTTAAAAATGATTGATCCCGATAGCGAACTGGGAATGCGTTACCAGTCAGTGATGACCAGTCCCGACTGGTATCAGACGAATATCCCATGTCAGGTGGGATGTCCCGCTCACACTGATGTCTCTACCTATATTGGTTTGATTTCTCAGGCACGTTTCGACGAAGCCTACCTTTTGAACCGCAAGGCCAATGTAGTGCCGGGCGTGCTTGGGCGCACTTGTGCGCGTCCATGCGAACCTGTCTGTCGTCGCAACAAGATTGATGGCAAGCCGATTGCTATTTGCTGGCTCAAACGTGCCGCCGCCGACCATCGCGAGTATCGTCACAATGCCGAGCGACCGCCAATTACCAAAGAGAAGACAGTCGCGATCGTCGGTGCCGGTTCGGCTGGCCTTGCCTGCGCCCGCGACTTGCGCGAAATGGGCTATCCCGTTGCCCTTTATGATGACTATCCTGTTGCTGGCGGCGTGATGGTCAATGGTATTCCCGTCTGGCGTCTGCCGCGTACCGTCACTCGCGAAGAGTGCGACGAATACATGGCCGATCTCGGCGTCGAGATGCATTACAACACGCGAGTCGGACGCGATGTCCAGGTGACAGACCTTGTGAAGCAATATGACGCCGTGTATATCTCGGCTGGCTGCTACGTCTCCAACGCGCTCACTGGCCCCGATAACAAGGTCATTCCGGGCGCGAATCTCAAGGGTGTTGAGGACGGCATTAGCCTGCTGGCAAAGACCAATTTTGGTGAACCTGCTTTCATTGGCAAGCGCGTGGCTGTGCTGGGCGGTGGCTTTACCGCAATGGACTGTTGCCGCACTTCAATCCGCTTTGGTGCTGAAAAAGTCTACGTGCTGTATCGCCGTTCGCAAGAAGAGATGCCTTCCGACGAGTACGAAGTGGACGAGGCGGTAATCGAGAATGTGGAGTTCCAGTATCTCGTATCACCCGTTGCCGCTATTAGCTCTGATGGCGTGCATGTCAGCCATCTCAAGCTGGTGCGCAATAAGCTTGGAGACCCGGATGCCAGCGGTCGCCGTCGCGCTGTGCCAATTCCCGGCAGCGAATTTATTGTCGAAGTGGATACGGTTATTCCCGCCTTCGGTCAGTACAGCGATTCCTCGTGGATACCAGCCGAAGAATTGAAACTTGATGTCAACCGCTATGGTATTCCACTGGTAGACCTCGATACCTGGATGACCAGCTATCCCGGCCTCTTCGCCGGCGGCGACTATACGCAAGGTTCACGCAACCTGATTTCCGCCATTGGCGATGGGCGTGATGCCGCTGCTGCCATCAACCGCTACCTCGGTGGTGTAGATAGACCCGCCGAAGCCGCTGAAGAGGTTGAGCTACCCGACTACCGGCGTGGTATGGTGGATGACTACGAGTCCATTGCCCACAATATGATTCCGTCATTACCTGTCAAGGATCGCTTCAGCAACACCCGCGAGACCGAAACTGGCTACACGCCTGAACAGGCGGTTGAGCAGGCGCGGCGCTGTCTGCAATGCCAGTTGAATATCATGATTGACCCCTCAATCTGTATTCTCTGCTCTGGCTGCGTGGACATCTGCCCTTACGACTGCATCAGTATGGAAGGTCTCTCCCGCGTGGTCAAGGGCGATCCCATGCATAAAGGAACTGAGAACTGGACTGGTGGGGCCGATATGATTATTGACGAGGAGAAGTGTATTCGCTGCGGCTTGTGCATCGTGCGCTGCCCCACGGATGCCATCACGATGGTACAGTTCGAGGTTGCCAGCCCCAATTCACGCTGGACTGTCTCGAAAATACCCATGCTGAACTCTCGCTAAACTGTCGTCCGGCTAATCAGAAAGCACAATCAGCAATTGCCAGTGGCAATTGCTGATTGTGCTTTCTGATTAGCCGGACTATAATTGAGCCAAATTAGTGAAGAGGAACAGAACAACATGCAGGAACGATTAGTCAGATTGAGTCGTGTGATCTCGCATGCCTTACGCCATAAACCAGAACAATATGGCTTGACGCTAGATAGCGAAGGTTGGGTTTCTACTGATGCCTTGTTGAATGCGCTTCGCAGGCATAGTAATCAATGGCGTAACTTGAATGAACAGGATATTGCCGCTATGTTGGCACAATCCGAGAAGCAGCGTTTCGAGATATATGATGGCAGAATACGTGCGTTCTATGGACATTCTGTCGCCACGAAGATGGAGAAAGAGCTATCTGTTCCACCTTTGCTACTCTATCATGGTACAACTCCATCGGCTGCACAATCAATTTTAGCAGAAGGGCTTAAGCCCATGAGCCGCCAGTATGTCCACCTTTCAGCCGATAAGGAGACCGCACTTCTTGTGGCACGCCGTCGCACAAACCGCCCCGTTATTCTTCATGTTCATGCGCAACAAGCCTACCAGCATGGTATTCCCTTTTATCTGGGCAACGATATGGTCTGGCTGGCCGAGCCAATACCACCGGCATTTATTACCGTCGAGCTATAGGTTTCGTTGATACACAATATGTGAGGACGCAATTCGTACTGACTTTTGTCCTAAAAGCTTGCCTGATGGGATAAGTATGATGATAATAGAGCTTATATAGAAGACAATCAATTGTTCGCTCAGAAAGTCTCAAGAGAAACGTATGTTGAAAATGTTGTATGACAAGCGTATCGTAACTATTGTGTCCATGTTTTTATTGCTCACCCTGGCCGCCTGTGGTGGAACGACACAAAGTACGAGTACATCAACGCTGTCCGCGCAGACGACAGCGCCGGTGGCTACACCCACCAGCACAAAATCTAATACAGTGACTGCGACACCGGTTCCTCAAAATAATCCGTCAAGTGGCCCTATGATTATTTTGACTCCCACACCCGCACCCGGCGGTGGTCCCGGCAGCCAGCAAGTAACATTCCCAGATCGCATACTGATTATTGGCAATGTGTCTCAGCAATCGGGCGTAGGCAATTCGACTCCTGTGAGCCTTGCGTTGACTATTAAAAACACGAGTGCGAAGCCAATTTTGAATCAGGCGACTTTTTTCCAACTGGTTGGTTCGCAAGGCGATATATTCGGCTATCAATCTAGCGTGACGCCGGGCTTCTATGGCACAATTCCACCGAACAGTTCACACAATGGCACCGTTGTGTTCCTCGTGCCGACTGGGGCTATGAGCGGTGGTCTGCGTCTCCTTTACCGATCCGAAATAGATGCAGAAACAGTTTTCGTGCGCTTACAAATTTCGTAAATCAAGATGAAATTTTCTGACGCATAAAATCCAGCACCACGCGGTCTACGCGGGCATCTTCAAACCAGCGCTCTTCCAGGTTTTCGCGTCCAATGAAGGCGCGAAAGGCAGTGCGAGTGATATCATCGTAAGTACCACTGCTAGTGCCTGAATAATCGCCTGTTACGGTGAGCAGTCTTTGCAATTCATGCGCAGTAGCCTCATCAATGGGCAAAATATCGTTGGGGTCAGGTGGAAATAAATAGAGTTTGTGCAGTCCCAGGATGCGTCGTAATTCATCTATCGGCTGCGCATGGTCATCTACGCGCAGGTCTATGAAGCGGTCGTTAAAGCCGCCATAACCCCCGCCTTCGCGTACAACCAGTAAGGCCGCCGATTGTTGTCCCCGGCTATCGCCGCCGGCCATTTGCCCTGCAGCCAGCGCGGCAACCAGACGGTCGCAGAGATAGCCAGGCGTCTGTTCAAAGGTATGTGCCATTGCCTGCACTGTCTCCTGCCCCACAAGAATATTGCCCTGGCAGGCATAGTGTTCTCCAACCAGCCCACCTGCCCACGAATAACACTGGTCTCCTGTGTAGGTCACAGGCTCGCCGGTTACGGCAACAATGCCCACCTGACGGCTGGCGCGACCATCATCATTGCTGGTAAGCTGTGTAAGGGTTTCCGCCGCCGAATGTCCTTCGGCCAGCAGAGCCAGCCCTTGCGAACCATAACTGGTATTGGCCCATGATTGTGTAGCAATCGCTCCTACTCCTGCCCTGGCCCAGGGTACAACAGCACCTACAGCGAGAAACTTTGATTGAACCGCAATGCCCAGTTCGCCGCTTTGTGGGTCCCGTGCCACAATGGAGAACGTCATACTTAAACCTCCCATACAACTATCGAATATCTCTGAATTATATCATGCCTATGTGGCAGCAGGTCTGGATACTCACATACGCCACCAGACACAGTTGCAAAAAAGTGACCTGGCGTACCCTTGTGGTCGCCAGGTACCCCAATCTTGCAACAGCCTTGCATCTTCCCAGGAAAAAGCTTGACATTTCTCTTCATTTCACGCAAAATTGTAAAAAGCCTTCTTTATTGTTGCGCATAAGCATGACGTATCCGTGATACACCGGGCGTGCGTATTATATATGAGAGATTATCGTTTCAAGGAACGTATATCTTACGTGAGAAGGCGATTGCACCAGCAGCTGGATTTATCTTTAATCACGGCTTCTCTATTTACAGGCAATGACGGCGGTCTTTGAATCGTCCCAGTCACTGTACGTCGCTGGGAGGGTGGCTAGCGATTGATATGCTGTGAAGAAGGGATAGACTACATGGTCTGCAAGGAGCCATCATGGTACGACAGGACTGGTCGGATGACGACCTTGCTCGCGGGTTACAAAGCCGTGACCCCGAGGCATTAGAAACGCTCATCTCCCGCTATTCTCGTGAGATGTTCTATTTTATTCGCGGTTTTCTCGACGGTGTTGGTGTAGCGCAAGATGCGGAAGAGTGTGTTTATGACCTGTTTATGGCCGTCTGGCAAGAGATTGAATCTTTTGACGCGGAGCGTGGTACACTACGTACCTGGATAACGATGCGTGCCAAATATATTGCCCTTGATAAGCGTCGCCAGCTATGCAGGCGACAAACGCATAACTTGCAATCTGCCGATGAGAATCGTCACTGGACAACCAGTGAGAGTGGTGGGGGGCGGAAAACCTTTGGTGGGGGAGTGTATGACAATGACAGTCGTATTGTTCTTCCCCCACATCCAGAAGCCAGCATGGAAACTTTGCTGGAACAGAGCGAAAGACGCGAGGAATTGCGTGTAGCCTTGGCGACGTTGCCTGAGCTTGACCGCTACCTGATTATACAACGTTATTTTAAGTTCGCCAGTACAGAGGAACTTGCGGCGAAGACGGGGTTGACCCGCCATGCTGTGGATACCCGTCTCTGGCGAGCGCGGAAAAGCTTACGCGAGACGCTCAAGGAGCATTCACATGAATATGAGCGAATTTGATGGACAAATGAATAGGGAGGACGCAGGTTCTTCCCCCATTTCTATCGGTGGTCATAAAATACCTGACGACTTCAGCGATGAAGACATGACTTTTGCGCAGGAATTGGGCTCGCTTTTCGATGTAGAGCAGGAAGATCTGCCCCCGTACTTCGTGCAGACGCTGTTGGACTCGGAAAATCCCCGTTTTCAGCCGGTCGAACAAGGGTTTGAGCATAAAGCTCGTGCGCTCGTTTTTCGTCGTCTCAACTTGAAACGCCGCCTCTTTGGTAAAAATCACTTTTCGGTTGGTAGTGTCGTTGCTGCATTGCCGGCCCGTCGTCCACTGGTGGCATTTGGCATGACGATGATGCTGTTTATGCTGATGACCGTCATTATTACCGGCCCGTCATTTGCCGCTGGCATGGAAATTCTGCTGGGCGGCGGCAAAACAGGTGTCATGATAGTACACGAATACCCGCGTATTCCAGCCACTAAAAATAGTGGATTAGCCGATATCATTGATCCCGATGGTGGGCCGCAACAAATCTCATTACCCGCCGCCCAACTCCAATTACATTTCCCAATGTATTGGCCGCTTGCCGTACCTAACAGCTATAACTTGAACAATATCTATTTGTATTCAGAACCAACACCACTCTGGACGGATGGTCCTTTTATAGAATTTGACTACAGTTTGCCGAATAGTTCGACCGGCAATGCCAACGTACTGGCGGTGCGCGAATTTAAACTCGACCCTTCAGTTAAGGTTCTCCAGGTTGTGAAGGATGGTGCCGCACAGCCTATCGGCGTTGCACAAAATGGACAGGCAACCGCAATCTATGTGGATGGGCAGTGGGTGTTGCACAACAAAGACCATGTGGACTGGGTCTATGGTCAACGCAGTGAACTCATTTACCAGCGCGATGGCGTTGTCTTCTGGATAGTTGGCAGCCAGCTTGATGGTATGAATGAAAAGATGCTGATGAACATTGCGAATTCGCTGCAACCAGTAGATATCACCCTTGCCATGCATGATGGCTTGCTGTCACACTTAATCTATGTAAACATCCAGAATGGCAATGTGAGCGGGCCGTTTAGCGGTGATGTGCTGGCAATTTTCCCTGGTGATAGCTCTGTCGGCCCTTACCTGAGCGTTGTTGGTCCCGACCCCAACCAATCCACTCAGAACAAGTCTGCACAGAACACGATACCGCCATTACATCTATTGAGGCATGCTCTCCCTCATTGATGCAGAAGAATTACGAGAGCCAGCAGAACTTTATGGAAGTCAGTAACGACGATCCAGGGTACCCTGGAAGTTTTCAAAAGGTTCTGGTGCTGGCTCTCGCTCTCTACCTTATCTCCAGTCTTCTCACAGCGTGCAGCAATACGCCGTCGAACCCGCCGTCTTCTCCACCATCCTTGTTGCTCGGCCCGTATAGTTCCACGCCATTTCCAGTTCATGGCGCTCATGGAACTCTCGTTTTCTCAGATAGCCAATTCCCCGATTCGGTCAATCCATTGTTTGCTGGCTCGGATGTTGATATCGAGGTGGAAGCGGCACTCTGGGCGCGACCAGTCTTCTATGACCAGCAGTTTCATGTCCATGCCGACCAGTTAACCGAGGTGCCATTGCCGGTAAATGGCGGGGTACAAGATGGCGGCAAGACGATTATTATGCACCTGCGCCACGACTTGCACTGGTCGGATGGGCAGCCAATTGTTGCCACCGACTTTCAATACTGGTGGCGTTTGAATCAAGACCCGAATACCGGCGCATTACTCACGAGCGGCTATGACCAGATAGCCAGTATAGATACGCCCGACCCCTTCACCGTTGTATTGCATATGAAGCACCCCTTTGGCCCCTACCTTTTCTACCTGCCTTATGCCGCGCCGCAACATGCATGGGGTCATATCAGTCCGCTAGATTTACAGAATATGCCGTCGGTTTTCCAGGCCCCTGCCGTCACCGATGGCCCCTATGTTTTATCAAAATATGTTGCCGGACAGGCCTATATCATGAAACCTAATCCCTACTATCACTCGACAACCTTTCGCGGCCCGTTCCTCTCGCAACTTACCTACCGGGCATACAGCGATGTCAATGCGCTCAGTGCGGCGGCGTTACAACAACAAACAGATGTTTCGCAAGGCTACATGGAATACCAGTTGCCTCTGCTGGCACACGCTTCGCCTTCTGTACACGTGCTGGAAACAGCAACTGCCGCGTATGAACATCTCGATTTCAACAATGCCAATCCTCTATTCTCAGATGTACGTGTGCGCCGCGCCATTCAAATGGCGATAGATAAATGCGCCCTTTTACACAATGTTTTGCACGCACCCAATTGCGACCGCGTCGTCTCGCAGGTTGAGCCACCGCCTTCGCTCGTCTACGATCCCTCGATTCCAGCCAGCATCTATAATTCAGCAGGTGCCAGAGCATTACTGGCGCAGGCTGGCTGGTTGCCCAACATTCATGGCATGGTAATGCATCATGGTCAGCCATTCGCAATACGCCTGGTCACTACTGCTGATAATCCCTTGCGAGCGGCAATCGCGCAGCAGGTTCAGCGTGATCTGCGAGCCATTGGCATCTCCGTTACGATTGCCTATTATTCTCTCGGTTCCTTTTTTGCCGTCTATACCCGCGGCGGCATCCTGGCAACTGGCAATTACGCTATGTCTTTGTTCACGTATGCCAATGGCCCTGAACCAGATGATGAATATGGCGTCTACGATTCCTCGCAGATTCCCTCGGCCAGCAATCCATATGCCGGCAACTATGGACGTGTTCAGGATGCTATCATTGATCGCTCGCTCACGGCAGCCCGTAATACTGTCATTTTTGCCGACCGCGTCAAATACTACCACCAATTTTTGCAGCGCTTAGCCGATCAGGTCTATACCATTCCTCTCTTTACTGATCTGAATATCACCGTGGTCAGTGGGCGTGTTCAGAATGTCATTCCGCATCCCACGCAGCCAGATAACACCTGGAATATCAGCGATTGGTGGGTGCAGTGAAAAAGCCCAGCAATATGGACATATAACCGGATAGTACTGGACAAACAATAATTGTATCTGATATGCTGTTGTCAGTAGTGATAAGAGTGCAGGGGAAACATCACAATCTCTGTGCTATTGGTATTTTCCAGCAGTGACTCTGGAAAGAGAAAGTTGATTCACTATACCTCAAAGGAGAGGTTCAAATGATACACATGAAACAGGACACCTCAAAGGAGAGGATGACGAAATCGCGTTCCCATGGTCTCCCGCATTTGCGGCACCTCCGTCAAAGCAAAGGTTTAAGTCTCGGACAACTCGCCGATATGACCGGCCTGCGTCGTGAAACTATCGCACACCTGGAAAATGGTCGTGAAGACCCCCAACCCTATCATATCCGCTTACTGGCGCGGGTCTTAGACGTTTCCTCGCTGGAACTCGTTTCCTGAAATGTGATCCTGGTTGCTAGCAAAACTGGCCCTTGACTTTTCCCACCTTCTTCGTTATACTAGTTATTAATCGGTCAGTCAATTAAATAGTAGAAACGTCAGAAACATATGGCACGCACGCCGAAAGTGGTTGAGGATCGCAGAGAGCAAATACTTGATGCAGCCATGCGCGTATTCGCGCAAAAAGGCTTTACCCGCGCAACCAATAAAGATATTGCACGCGAGGCAGGCATCACACCGGGACTAATCTATTACTACTTCGAGAGTAAAGAAGCGGTTCTCAGAACTGTTATCGAGCAGCGTTCTCCTTTGCAATTGATGGGATCAGTGTCAGAAGAGATGCTTGCTATGCCGCCGCAGCTATTCTTGCGTTTCATCATAACACGCATACTCAGTATTGTGGAGAGTGAGCAATTTATTGGCATGGTACGGGTCCTGCTGCCGGAGGTGATGCACGATATGCATAATGCCGATTCGCAGATAGTACAAACCGCTCAAGGAGCGTTTCAACGCATTGGCATATTTTTAAGCAAGTACCTTGAGGCAAAAATAGCGAGCGGTGAATTACGGCAATTCAATGTTCAACACATGGCCCAACTATTGATCAGTAGTTTGATCGGCTTCGTATTGCGGCGTCAAATCTTGCGCGACCCAACTGTGTTGACGTTGACGCACGAACAAATAGCGGATGTCATCACAGATGCCGTCATCAACGGCATCGGACAGCACTAAATTTTTTTATCTGATGTTAATCGGCTGGTTAATTAAATAAGTAGAGGAGTTATCCTATATGGCTGAACAATCGGAAGAGCAAGCACAGATACAAACGGAGCATGAGCCAGTGGTGGTCATTGAGCATCTCGTCAAGCAATTTGGCAAGTTGCGAGCCGTAGATGATTTGTCTATGACCATTCAATCTGGCGAGACCTTTGGCTTAATCGGCCCCAACGGCTCCGGGAAAACAACGCTGATTCGCCTATTAGTTGGTCTGGTACGTCCGACGAGCGGTGTTATCCGTGTTTTGCATGAGCGAGTACCGCATAGTCGTGTGCTGGCGCAGATGGGGTACATGACGCAATTGAGCGCCCTCTACACTGACCTGACGGCCAGAGAAAATTTGCAGTTTTTCTGTAGCATCTATGGTTTGCGTGGCAAGGCGCAGGAACTGCCCATTCAAGAGATACTGGCGCGGGTAGATTTAGCTGACCGCGCCAACGACGTTGTGAACAAATTTAGCGGTGGCATGAAGCAACGTCTCTCACTCGCCTGTGCATTGGTACATCATCCACGACTGGTGTTTCTGGATGAACCGACCGTCGGCGTTGATCCTGAATTGCGTCGTTCATTCTGGGACTATTTCGCCCAGTTGAACACCGAAGGCGTCACAATCATCGTTTCTACGCATCACCTCGACGAGGCCGCACGTTGTAGCCGTCTGGCCTTGATGCGTTTCGGCAAATTGTTGGCGCAGGACACGCCGCAGGCATTGTTACAACAATCAGGCAAGGATAACATGGAAGATGCATTTCTCCAATTTGCCAGTCAGCAGGAGGTGCCGGCATGAGTATGGCACGTATTCTGGCACTTGCCAGGCGTATTATACGCCAGGTATTGCGCGACAAACGCACCCTCGCGCTGATTTTCATTGTACCTCTCGTTGTGATGACCTTGCTGTACCTGGTTCTGACTGGTACTAGCAACGTTCCTACGCTTGCATTAGTCCGTCCAACGGGTGCTGGCAGCGATCGTGTCAACACTATCCTCGATAGCCTCTTGCCTGGGCAAGACAAGCTGAAGACCATCAATATTGCCGCGAGCCAGGTAGATACAAAACTCAAGAACGGCAATGCCAGTGCGGCCATTGTTTTTCCGCCGGATTTCATGCAACAGATACTAGCGGGCCAGCGTCCTGCTGTCCGCATTGTGCTGGAAGGCTCCGATCCCACTGTTGCCACTGCAATGAGCGGTACCGCGAACGCGCTGGTGCATCAGCTTGGCATCGCATTAGCGATAGCGCAGGCGCAACAGGGCAAGGGAGGACAAACGCCGCCTGTTTTGACAACCACGCTCCCGTTTAGCGTAGACGTGCCGCAGTACCTCTACGGTGGGCCGCAATACACCTTTAACGACTCCATCGCGCCCGTGTTTATCGGCATCTTCTCCTTTTTCTTTGTCTTTTTGCTCACATCGGTCGCCTTTCTACGCGAGCGTTCGCAAGGAACCGTCGAACGAGTGATGGTCTCGCCTCTGACACGTCCCGAACTGGTGATGGGCTACATTTTCGGCTTTACTCTTTTCGCGCTTGTACAATCGCTGCTGATCCTGCTGTTTGTCGTTTTTGCTCTGCGCGTCCATTACAGTGGCAACCTTGCGTTAGTCTTTCTCGTCACAGCATTGTTGACGGTCGGGAGTGTCAATCTGGGCATCTTTCTCTCAAGTTTCGCGCAGAACGAATTCCAGATTGTGCAATTTATTCCTCTGGTATTCGGTATTCAGGTCTTTTTATCGGGCATTTTCTGGCCTGTAGCGCAACTCCCTGCCGCTCTACAACCCATTTCGTACCTTTTGCCGCTTACCTACGCCAACAATGCCTTGCGCGGCGTCATGCTGAAAGGGAATAGTTTTGGTGATATCGCGGGCCAATTGATCGCCTTGCTGGTATTCGCTCTTGTAATGGTGTTTTTGAGCGCGTTAAGCATGCGCCGCCAGATAGCATAATGTATCGTTGCCCCAGTAAAAGAGCACATCCGCCGAAGCCGGATGTGCTCTTTTACTGGGGCAACGATACATTATGCCGTAATCATAGCGACCTGTTTCTCGAAATTCTTGAAGAACTGGTCGAGTGAGCCTTTAATCGCCGGTTTGAGAGCAATATCGGGTATATGGGATACTTTGCCGCTCAGTGTTGCGTCGGCGTTATAGTTCAAAACGGTGACCCCGCCTTCGGTGACAAGATCAATGGTACATGTTGCGGTAACCTCGCCTGCGGAACTTTTTGGCTCGGCAATCAGGATAACATGCGAAGGTGGCACCACTTCGCGGGTACGCATGAATATGCGATAGGGTCCTTTGAAGCCGGGGATGGGCGACGTAACGACCAATTTCAGTTGCTGCCCATCGGGAAAATCAACGAGTTCAGCCTTTTCACATCCGGGAATGCTGTTCTTGAGAACTTCTGGATTGAGTAATGCTTGAAATACCTGTGGTTGGGGCGCTGCAATCTTACGACTACCTTTAACTTCCATCTAACTTTTAACCCTCTTTAACTTCTTTTCTATTTTGTGCTTCAAATAAATGATCGACCTGTACTGGTACGAGCATTCCATACAGGGTTATTATAGCTTGCCCCATGCATATACCTCAATACTACAGGTAAGAAGTACCATTAACAGCGAGGAATGCAGGATGTTGCCAGGCTGCATTCCTCGCTGTTAACATCTTACTTGCGATGGTTGCTTTGCGTCTCGTATAATGACAGTGAAATGTAACGTATTTTTCTCGCTCTGTTGCAACGAGTCGAAACAAAGGAGTTTCGGAATGCTTGCCCGCACTGAAGGAGAAAGCGAAGGCCACCGTGTTCCATTTGTGTTATCGGGTGTCCTTACCTGGTATCTCCGCGTGCATCGTTTTGATCGCCAGCTATTCTCCAACTCCTCTATCTTCTTCATATTGGTATGCGTATTGTCTGACTATTCCGCAATCCACCTGTTGGATGCGCGTTAAAACGAAAGAGAGCAAGCTGTGCCTGAGCAGGATTTCATGCCGATTCAGAATTTTGACTACACCGAGTTTTATGTGGGAAATGCCAAACACGCGGCCTACTATTTTAGTAATGGCTGGGGCTTTACTCCCATTGCCTATGCCGGTCTGGAGACGGGCGTGCGTGACCGTACCAGCTACGTGTTAGAGCAGGGCAATGTGCGTTTCGTGATTACCTCGCCGCTTGGCCCCGATGGCGAGATTGCTGAACATGTCAAGCTGCATGGCGACGGCATCAAAGACATCTCCTTCCGTGTAGAAGATGCCGCACATGCCTATCGTGAAGCGACCAACCGTGGTGCGCAGGGCGTCATGGAGCCAACGGTCCGCAAGGATGATTATGGTCAGGTGAAACTCGCCTCTATCGCCACCTATGGCGACACCATTCATACCTTTGTCGAGCGCCAGGACTACAAAGGCGCGTTCCTCCCTGGCTTCAGCCCACTTGGTACAACGGTGCCACGTCGTGCAAGGCCCGCTGGTCTATCTGGCATTGACCACATTGTCGGCAATGTCGAGCTGGGCAAAATGAACGAGTGGGTGGCCTTTTATGAGCGCGTGATGGGCTTCACAGAGATGATTCACTTCGATGACCGCGCCATCAGCACCGAGTATTCCGCTCTTATGTCCAAAGTCATGCAGAACGGCAGTGGACGCATCAAACTGCCTATCAACGAACCCGCGCCCGGACGCAAGAAATCGCAGATTGAAGAGTACCTGGATTTCTATCGCGGCCCCGGCGCACAGCACATCGCCTTAATCACCGACGATATTGTCGCATCGGTACGCGAATTGCAAGAGCGCGGTGCCGAGTTCTTGAAAACGTCGCACACGTATTACGAGACCGTATTGGACCGGGTTGGCCCCATCGCGGAAAATATCGAGCAATTGGAAGACCTGGGCGTCCTGGTTGACCATGACGAAGATGGCTACTTGCTGCAAATCTTTTCCAAGCCAGTGGTGAACCGTCCCACCGTTTTCTTCGAGGTGATTCAACGCAAGGGCGCACGTGGCTTCGGCGAGGGCAACTTCAAGGCACTGTTCGAAGCATTGGAGCGAGAGCAAGATTTACGGGGGAATTTGTAATTTATGAAGCTCGCCACATTCAGGATGCCCGATCGGCAGACGCGGGCGGGGGTTGTACACAATGAATATGTTGCACTGCTCGATTATCCGACCGTGCTTGAGTTGTTGCGTGACCCAGAAGGGCTGGAACACGCACAGCGAGAGTTGGCTAACGTGGGCAAAGAATTCATGATGAATGAGCCAACCAGCACGCCAACGCTGTCGGAGGCACCACTCGGCTTAATGCGCCTTGTGCGTGTTCCATCCGCAGAGGAGCATACCTTGCACGAGTTGGTACTGCTCTCGCCTATTCCTGAACCGCTATCGGTACGCGACTTCTACGCCTTTGAGCAACACGTCAAATCCGCTCGCGCCAAACGTGGCGTGGGCATGATTCCTGAATGGTACGAGATTCCCACGTTTTACTTCACCAATAACAGCGAAATTTACGGTCATGACCAGGAAGTTCCCTATCCCGTCGGCAGCAATGAACTGGACATCGAGCTAGAGATTGCCTGCGTCATTGGCCGCGATGGCAAAGACATTCCAGTCGAGGAGGCTGCCAACTATATCGCGGGCTACACCATCATGAACGATTGGAGCGCCCGCGACTTCCAGCGCAAGGACATGAAGCTCAATTTAGGCCCAGGCAAAGGCAAAGACTTTGCCACCTCGCTTGGCCCCTGGATTGTCACGCCCGACGAACTGGAATCGCGCCGCCTCCATAGCTCTTCAGGACTTGTCACACCGGGTGAAGTCAATTCTGTGAACGTGCGCTACGACATGACCATGCTTGCGCGGGTCAACGGCAAAGAGATATCTCGCGGCAACTTCAAAGACATCTACTACAGTTTCCCACAGATGATCGCTTATGCCTCGCGCAACGCCCGCCTGCGCGTCGGTGACATCATCGGCTCAGGCACCGTGGGAACAGGCTGTCTGCTGGAAATAGGCACCGAAGTACACCCCTGGTTCCAGCGCGGCGACGTCATCGAATTAGAAATTGAAGGTATTGGCGTATTGCGTAACCGTATCGTGTAGGGACCGATTTATCGCGTCCGTCCTTTTGCGTAACCGTATCGTGTAGGGACCGATTTATCGCGTCCGTCCTTTGAATAGGAGCAACAAACCATGCCGAGTTATCACCGTCTGGGGCAGATACCCCCGAAGCGACATACACAGTTTCGCAAGCCGGACGGCACCCTCTACTCTGAGGAACTGTTTGGAACCGAGGGCTTTTCCGGCAACTATTCCAACATCTATTACACCTACCCGCCGACGCGGGTGAAAAAAGTCGAAAAGTTCGCGAATGTACGCGCTCTATGCGAGGAGTGGGACCCGCAGGTACAACGTCATCATCACCTGAAGACCGCTAAACTTGCTCGCGGCGGCGATGCCGTGCTGGGTACGCAGCCTTTGATGTTCAACAAGGATGTCATCATCGGCATCTCTCTACCCGACAAACCGATGGATTACTTCTATCGTGACGGCGACTCCGATCTCGTCTACTTCGTCCACGACGGACATGGCACGCTGGAATCGAACTTCGGCCTCTTGCCCTATCACGAGGGCGATTACATTCTCATTCCACGCGGCACCACCTTCCGTTTCGACATACCCGCCGATAGCCCCGACACTCGTCTGTTGACAGTTGAGGCACGTGGCGCGATTGAGCCACCGAGTCGCTACCTCAACAAATACGGGCAGTTACTGGAACACTCGCCCTTCTGCGAGCGCGACATCCGCCGACCCGAAGAACTGGTCACGCATACCGAGCGCGGTGAGTTCGAGGTGCGCGTCAAAGTTGGTACCGTCATTTCCAGCTATTGGTACGATTTCCACCCCATCAACACCGTTGGCTGGGACGGCTGCGAGTACCCCTGGATTTTCAATATCGCCGATTTCGAGCCAATCACCGGGCGCGTTCACCAGCCTCCCCCCGTTCACCAGAACTTCGAGGGGCCGAACTTCGTCATCTGCTCCTTCGTCCCGCGCAAGCTGGACTATCACCCGCTCTCGATACCCGTCCCCTACAATCACAGCAACATTGACAGCGACGAAATGCTCTACTACGTCAACGGCAACTTCGGCAGCCGCAAAGGCATCGAGCGTTCGTCCATCTCGTTGCACCCCCGTGGTATCCCACACGGCCCCCATCCGGGTGCCGTCGAAAAGAGCCTCGGCGTTGAACGCACGGAAGAGCTAGCCGTGATGATAGACACCTTCTACCCCCTCAAATACACAACGATAGCGCAGGGTATTGATGATCCAGCGTACCCGCGTAGCTGGTATGAGTAATTAGGGATGAGGATGCATATTTTGCATCCTCATCTTTTCTCTGGCATTTTTTGTTTCACTGCTCCTTGTTAGTACTCGCTTTTTGCATGTTCCTCATGTTATACTAGCTCTGCATTTCATACCGGGGCTTTCCAGAACTAACCACATGAACCATCATATTATGGGATACTTGAGAAAAGCTATTTCTATTATCAAATTGTAGGTTGTGAGGTAAATAATGCCGATCTCACGCAAAGAATACCATGAAAATAGTTATGATTCAAGAACATTTGCACCAATTAATTGCTATTCAAGTCCCTCATATAAAATGTTACCGGCAGCATATTGACAAATGGAAATTTTTCGGGAATACTATATATATGTTCCGATAATTTTTCAGAAACTTTCAGAGTAGGAGGCCAGTTTCTTTCAGAAAATGAATCAAACATCTTCCAAGCGCAAAACTATTGCAGAGATTGCAGCGAAAGCCGGGGTGTCAATTCCCACCGTTTCGCGAGTCTTGAATAACCGGCCTGATGTCGCGCCTGATACTCGTGAGCGGGTAGAGCAGGTCATCAAAGAAAGCGGATTTATCCACAGCAGGGTGAAAAATGCGCTGAAGGAGAGCAGCGGTATCATTGATATGCTGGTGCCTGACCTCTCCACGCTCTACTCGGTAGAAATCGTGCGCGGCGTCGAGGAAGTGCTGGAGCGTACAGAGTTACGATTGGCGCTCTCATTTACCCACAATTCGTTATCCTTTGAGCAACGCTGGCTTGCCAAAGTAATGGATGGAGCAACCGACGGGGCTATTCTTGTTCTCGCACACGGCCAATCAAAACGCCTGGATATTTTGTTGCGCAACAAGATTCCGTTCGTCGTCGTAGACCACCGTGGAGAACTGGGAGCGGATGTACCCTCCGTTGGGGCCACCAACTGGCTGGGCGGACGCACAGCGACGGAATATTTACTTTCACTCGGACACCGGCGTATCGCGATTATCAGCGGCGATAGCAACTTGCGCTGTAGCCGGGATCGCATAGCAGGATACCGGGCGGCGCTGGAAGATGTCGGCGTTCCTGTCGTACCTGAATATATCCGTCCCGGCGGATTTGTGCAACAGACGGGCTACGAGCAGACCTGCGCCCTATTAGACCTGCCCGAACCACCCACAGCCATTTTCGCGGGTAGTGATACACAGGCGTTGGGCGTCTATAGCGCCTTGCGCAGCCGTGGACTGCGCATCCCTGACGATATGAGCGTCGTCGGCTTTGATGATGTGTCTATCGCGGCGGCGATCACGCCAGCACTGTCCACAGTGCGTCAACCGCTTGTTGAGATGGGACGAGTAGCCACCACGATGCTGCTGCGTCTGCTCGCTGAAGCCCCACTCGATAGCAAGCGTGTCGAGTTGACAACAAGTTTGATAGTTCGCGAATCATGCATGCCTTTGCATCGTGCATAGAAGTAGTCCTTCCTTGCATGTTTGGCGAAGGTGGGTTGGGTGCATGCGTAAGAGGATTTCGCGTCAACCAGGCATAACGAAAAGGAGGTAGAAGAACATTTAGCCGTGATCCGATGAACCGCAATGGACGCGGATATCATCACGAAGCACGTTGTAACATACGGTTGTATGCTTTACATAACATCATGACGTTAGCTCATGCGTACTAGACAGAATAGAACTGGCAGGCAAAGATGCCAGGGAGGCAGAACGATGCAAGAAAAAGTATCACGCCGCACTTTTCTACAGGTAGCAGGAGGGGCAGTGCTGTCAACATCGCTAGCGGGTTGCTTCGGCGTTGGCAGCAGTCAAACGACAACCGGAAACAGTAGTGCGACCATCACCATCTGGGATATCCGTACCGGTAGCGAGCAGCAGGTAGTGCAGAGCGTGGCTAATGCATTTAATGCTGCGCACACCAACATTCACGCAACTGTGAACTTCTTTCAGAACGACCCCTATAAACAAAAGTTGCAGGTTGCGATGGGAGCGCATAACCCTCCCGACGTCTTCTTCGGCTGGGGTGGCGGTGTCCTCAAAAGCTATATTGACGCGAACGACGTGTATGATATGACCGCCGATCTCAATGCGGACCCTGCCTGGAAGAACAGGTTTCTTCCCGCTGTGATGTCAAGCGTTACCTTCAACAACAAAATCTACGGTGTCCCCAACAGTGGTATGCAGCCGGTACTTTTCTTTTACAACAAAAATGTTTTCAATCAGTACCACCTGTCGCCGCCACAAAGTTGGAACGAATTGCTTCAGGTTATTACTACGCTGAAACAACACAATGTTATTCCCATCGCACTCGCGGGCGGGAGCAAGTGGCCGTACCTGATGTACGAAGAATATCTTGTTGATCGTTTTGGCGGCCCATCGGTATTCGATGCCGTTTTCAACAATCAAGCGAATGGATGGTCGCAAGATGCCTTTATCAAGGCGAACGCAGCTATCCAACAATTAGTGAGCATGGGTGCATTCGGTTCATCTTTTGCCTCGGTGATTGCGGATACGAACCAGGATGCGGCATTGGTATATACAGCAAAAGCCGGAATGATGTTACAGGGAAATTGGAATTTCCCTGTTTTTCAAACAAACAGCCCCCAACTCGTGCAAAGTGGCAATCTAGGCTGGTTCCCTTTCCCCGCTGTCGAAGGAGGCGCGGGTGACCCGAAAAACATTGCGGGTAATCCCTGCAATTACTACTCCATTTCAAAAACCGCCAAATCCCCGCAGAATTGCGTCACCTATCTCAAGGATGCCGTTTTGAGCGACGATAACGTCAATAAATTGATTGCGTTGGGTGATGTGCCGCCGGTTCAAGGCATCGAATCGCGGTTAGCAAGTTCACAAAACGGCGCGTGGTTGCAATTCAATTACCAGATGGTGCAGAATGCGCCTCATTACCAGTTGTCCTGGGATCAGGCTTTGTCACCTCAAGCCGCTCAGGCATTGCTCACCAACCTTGATCAGTTGTTCTTGAAACAGATTTCGCCGCACCAATTCTCGGACAGCATGAACAAGACCATCAGCGCGTAGGGGCCGGTTTACCATGCCCACCGCCGATTGATCGGCGGTGGGCATGGTAAACCGGCCTCTACAGAAGACCAGGAGAATGTTATGGCCGCATCAATCAAGCCTTCCAGGGTAGCACAAAGAGCGAGTTGGGTAGCGGTACTCTGGGTATTGCCAGCGCTGGCGTTTTATGCTCTCTTCGCATTGTTCCCTATGTTCATCGCACTTTATCTGAGCTTCACACAATGGAATGGCCTTTCACCAGCAGCCTGGGTTGGACTGCAAAACTGGGTCACGCTCTTTTCCGATACTGTCACCGGTCATGCTCTTTTGCTCACGGTTGAGTTAATGATTCTAAGCTGGATCATTCAAACGCCGCTCAGTTTGCTACTTGGCGTCTTCATGGCGGGCGTGCAGCGTTACCGTTCGGCTCTCAGTGTCTTCTATTTTCTACCTTTGCTCTTCTCGGCAGTTGCCATTGGCCTGACGTGGCAGTCTATCCTTGATCCCAACTTTGGTTTGCTCAATACCCTGTTGGATACTATCGGCCTGCCTGGCTTAACGCGGGGCTGGTTGGGCGATCCAACCCTGACGTTTTACGTCATAGTTGGTCTCATTTCCTGGCAGTTCATTCCTTTTCATGCGCTGCTTTACATGGGTGGCGCACGCCAGATTCCCGGAGAATTGTACGAGGCAGCGAATATAGACGGGGCTGGGCGCGTGCAACAATTTTTCTCGATAACCTTGCCACAGCTCAAATATACCATTGTCACTTCCACGACGCTGATACTCACCGGGTCTCTTACGTATTTTGATCTCATCTGGGTCACGACCGGCGGAGGGCCAGGCTATGCTACACGTATCTTGCCTCTTCAGATGTATATCACCGCCTTCCAGAATGAAGCGGTGGGCTATGGCAGCGTGTTGGCTGTATTGCTGGCAGTCATCGGCATCATGCTCTCGCTTATCCTCCTACGTTTCACCGGCTTTACCAGGATGTCGAGCCAGCGTGAAGGATTATAACAGACAGAAGGCAGGAGAAATATATGCGTGTAAATACAACAGTGGTAGAGACCGAGACTGCTTACCAGCAACAGGAAGCTCGCGGGCAAAGGGAGCGAGAGCAGCATGCTCTTCGCGGGAGCCGAACAGGGGAAATCATTCCCGCTCTTTTTGGCATCATCTGGCTGGTGATAGCATTCTTTCCCATTCTCTATATGCTAATGACCAGTCTGCGCCCGCAAACAGACTTTTTCACGGATATTCCCTGGCTACCCCCGGCACATCCAACTTTGGCGAACTATGCGAATGTCCTGGAGAATGAATTTGGTCTCTACTTTGCCAATTCCGTTTTCGTCGCGGTGATAAGCGTCTTCCTGATTGTCGTCGTCTCTCTTTTTGCTGCTTATGCAATTTCGCGGATCCGTAATCGCTTCACACAGATAATATTCAACCTGTTTTTACTGGGGCTGGCGATTCCCTTGCAAGCGACCATCATACCCATCTATGCTATGATTACCGATCTGCACCTGTATGACACGCTGTTTGCATTGATACTACCGTCCGTGGCTTTTGGCATTCCTCTGTCAGTTCTTGTGCTGGTGACATATATCAGAGATATCCCGCAAGAATTGCATGAGTCTATGCTACTGGACGGTGCGGGGCACTTCAGGATTTTACGCAGCCTCGTGCTTCCATTATCGCGACCAGCGTTGATCACGGTAATCATTTATGAAACGATCCAGGTTTGGAATGGTTTTCTGTTCCCTCTGGTGTTGACGCAAAGTCAGAGCGTTCGTGTCCTTCCGCTGGCTCTATGGAGCTTCCAGGGGGAATTTACCACCGACGTTCCGGCCATTCTGGCGGCAGTTTTCCTTTCAGCCACTCCCATCATTCTGCTCTACATTGCTGGCAGACGCCAGTTACTCAGTGGCTTGATGGCGGGTTTTAGTAAATAGCAAGGAGTACACATTTGACCACACTGTCCTATCGCAACCCGAACGCTCCTGTCGAGGAGAGAGTCGAAGATTTGCTCGCTCAGATGACCCTGGACGAGAAACTGGCCCAACTCGGCTGCCTCTGGAGTACTGCTTTCGTGAGTAGCGGTGCTTTCGATCCTGATGTTGTCATCGAGCAGATACCACATGGCATTGGGCAGGTTACGCGCATCGGAGCCTCAACCGGGCTGCTGCCGCAGGAGAGTGCCGCACTCATGAACGCTATTCAACGGGTCGCTATCGAACATACGCGACTCGGCATTCCAGTTATCGTTCACGAGGAGTCCATCGGCGGGTTTTGCCATCGGAATGCGACGGTTTTTCCCCAGGGCATCGGGCTTGCCGCGACCTGGAACCCGGTCCTCGTCAAACAGGTGGCTGAGGTCATCCGTGCCCAGATGCTAGCAGTTGGTGCCAGACACGCGCTCGCCCCGGTCCTTGATGTCGCTCGTGACCCGCGTTGGGGACGTGTGGAGGAAACCTATGGCGAGGATCCCGTACTTTCGGGGACCATCGGGACCGCGTATGTCCAGGGGCTTCAGAGTGATGACTTGTGCAAAGGCGTTGCCGCCACAGGCAAACATTTCCTGGCCTATGCCATATCGGAGGGAGGACGCAACTGGGGCCCTGTTCAGTTGGGGCCGCGAGAGTTGCGTGAAGTCTACGCCGAACCTTTCGCTGCCGTCATCAGGGATGCGGGACTTGCGACCATTATGAACTCCTACGCTTCTATTGATGGTCTACCTTGCGCGGGTAGCCCTGCCATTTTGAACAAACTGCTGCGTGAAGAGCTTGGCTTCGATGGTGCCGTCGTCGCGGACTACGGTGCGGTCAAAATGCTCATGGACTATCACCATGTCGTGGCAACTGAGGGAGAGGCTGCCCGACTTGCTCTACTCGCCGGACTCGACATGGAACTGCCGACCGTGGAGTGCTATGGAACGCCTCTGAAAGCTGAGATCGAGACTGGACGGGTGTCGCTCGAGGTCGTTGACACAGCAGTTCGGCGCGTGCTGCGCCTCAAATTCCAGCTTGGGCTTTTCGAACATCCCTACGTTGATGCTGAAGCAGCAAATATCGTGTTTCAGGCCCCTGAGCAGCGCACTCTTGCCCGTCAGGCTGCCACAGAGTCAATTATCTTGCTCACCAACGACGGAGTGCTACCCCTTGCTCATACAGTGAAGCGCATCGCGGTTATTGGCCCTGGCGCGGACGATCAACGACTCCTGCAAGGCGACTATCATTATCCCGCGCATCTGGAGATGATCTATGCAGCCCCCCAGAATCTCGAATCCACCGGGCTTATCGTGCCACGGGCTGCCGGAAAGTATGCACCCGGGCCATATTTCTCGCCGCACATCACGCCACTGGCTGGTCTGCGTGCCGCGCTGGGGAGTGATGTGGAGGTGTCCTATGCCAGAGGCTGCGACGTGACGGGCGATAACCGCTCCGGTTTTACTGAAGCGGTGCAGGCAGCGCATAATGCCGACCTGACTGTGGTCGTGGTTGCTGGCAGGAGCGGCCTCTTGCGTTCGTCAACTGTTGGCGAGGGCAACGACGCATCAAACCTCGATCTCACTGGTGTGCAACAGGAACTGGTTGATGCAATTGCCGATACAGGGAAACCGCTCGTGGTCGCGGTTCTCAGCGGGCGTATCCACACACTCGCGCACATCGCCGACAGGGCCAATGCTCTGTTACAGGTGTTTCCACCAGGAGAGGAAGGGGGCAACAGTCTGGCCGCTGTGTTGACCGGGAAGGTGAATCCGAGCGGTCGTCTGCCTGTGAGCCTGCCACGCTCGGTTGGTCAGGTGCCAGATCATGTTGGGCTTCGCATCGGAGGTAGTCACCCGATGTTCTACGGCGATTATACCGACTCACCGACCTCGCCTCTGTTTGCTTTCGGGCATGGGTTGAGCTACACCACGTTTGCCTACAACAATCTGCGCGTGCAGGCGACAAATACTGCCGGGTCGCTCAAGATATCCGTGGGGGTGCATAACACAGGTGCGCAAGCAGGTGACGAGGTGGTTCAACTCTATTACCGCGACGATGTTGCCTCTGTCGCTCGTCCTGTTCGTATGCTGCTTGGTTTTGCCCGCCTCAGCCTCTTGCCTGGGCAGGTGCGCGATGTGACATTTACTGTGCATCCATCCCGACTCGCCTTCTATGACCCATGTATGCACTTCGTTGCCGAACCGGGGGAGTTCACGTTCAGCATCGGCTCCTCCTCGGCAGACATTCGAGCCGAGCAGACAGTCACGCTTGATGGTCCGGTTGTCGAGTACCGGCAGCGCGAGATTGTGGCTACCAGAGTAGAAGTTGCATGAACTGAGAAAACTGAACTCCTACATTTATGTGGCTAGACCCGAATCAGCCCCTGTTCCAGGGCCTTGCTGAGGGCTTCGGTGCGACCGGAGACGTTGAGCTTCTGGTAGATGTTGGCGAGATGAAAATTGACTGTGCGCTCGCTGACAACCAGACGTGTCGCGATCTCTTTGTTACGTAGGCCACGCGCCAGCAGTTGCAGGACATCCTGCTCGCGGGCCGTCAGCGTTTCGTAAGATGCACCGCCGCGACCTTGCCTGCCTACACGAGAGAGCAGACGGCTTGCCAGTTGGGGCTGTACCAGCACTTCGCCGCTCGCTACGAGACGGAGCGACTCGGCCAGTTCGTCGGGCGCGATATCTTTCAAAACGAAGCCGTCGGCACCCGCACGCAGCGTTTCATACAGGTAATCTTCACGCTCCTGCGTTGAGATAAGCAGCACCCGTGTCTCAAGATTGAGTTGCTTAATCTGTCGCAGTGCTTCTATCGTCTGATTGTTGGGCAGTTGTGTATCCATCAGCACGACATCTGGCCCTAATTCTATCGTTTCGCTGACCGCCTGCACGCCATTGGCTGCTTCACCGACGACCCATAAGTTGGGGTAGCTCTCAATCAGGCGGCGCAATCCGGCGCGGGTAACGCTGTGATTGTCCACTATCAGCACTTTGATGCGCTTATTCTGTGCCAATGTCTCACTGACAGTATCGGTTGCAGCAATCTCTGTGAGGGGTCTCATCATGGTGGAACTGTTTTCCAGGCTGTAGGGTACCCGCACTAATACCCGCGTTCCCTGCTCCGTTCCCGAAGTTACCTCCAGCGAGCCGCCAAGATGTTCGATACGATGCCTCAACCCTCTGTAGGGGCGCAATTCAGAGCGCCCTTCTTCAGAGCGCTCTTCTCTATAGCGTCCTTCATCTTGCTCGCCAATATTTTGAAAATAAGGCAGGGGAGCATCTTCGACTGTGGAAAGGGTGCCATCGTCTTCGATGCTCATCTGAGCTTCATCGTGTCCATAATTTAACGTGAAGCGCAGTCGGTGTACATGTTCATGCTGCTGTGCTTGATAGAGGGCCTCCTGAGCAATGCGATATAACAAACGCTTTGTATACCCCTGTAGTGGACGCTCTTCGCCGGAAAATACCACGCGACTGGAGAAATTTGCCGCCTCGGCTGTTTCATCTACTGCGCGTGACAGCGCCTCGGATAGTGTCACACCGACCAGTTCTGGGAGTGGAAGGTCATCATCCGCCATGCGCAATTCATGAATGACGGTGCGCGTCATGCGTTCCAGTGTGGAGAGGCCATCACGAATGGTGGGAAGATCGGCTCCATCATCGCTCGCCACGCTTTGTAGCGCGTTCAATTGGAGCAGCATCGCAACCAACTCCTGGATAAGTTGAGCATGAGCGTTATCTTGTGGCTCGTTTTCTGGTGTCTGCAAGGTGTACCCTTAATATTTTCGTGGGAACGAGTTATTATCGTAGCTATTGCCTCTGGCTGGTGCAACCCCTGTGTTGGGAAAACCGCCAAAAGGACTATGGTGCAAAAGAAAAGCAGAAGCAGGCGCGTTGTCCGTGCTGCTGGATGATATGGTAGCACTCGAAGTCGTCGTCGTACTCGTTGTCGTGTTGGCTGTGGGCGTGGCCGAGCCGGTAATTGATGCGACCGCACCATTGATTTGTACCTGTCCGCAAGCCACGCTTTGTCCATTCACATCCGCTCCCTGATGAATGTCCAGATAGAGCGTATTTTGTATGAGACCAGCCAGGTCACCCACGGACAGGCTGGCGGTGGTTGCGCCGCTGGCATCGGTTGTGATTTTACCGACGTTTGCCAGTACCTGCCCACCGCATTCATCGCGGTCCAATGTGACAAAATAATTAGTGTTGGGGGTGAGTCCGCTCACATTGATTTGCAAAGCCAGACTCTTACCCTGTGCATTCGGCACCAGACTGGAAAATCCTTGCGCAGTAGAGTTATTGACCGAGGACAGCAACGCATTGCCCGCTCCCTTGATAAGGCTGGGAGCAAACATAACGACAAGCACGACTGTTATAATGCCGAAAAAGACCAGCTGAAATAAGCGTTTCAGGCACATGCGTTAATTACTCCTTCTTGCGCCACCTTCTAAAATATCTCTATGCACATGCTTATTATATTCGACTTGCCTTGCAAGCACAAGAGTACTATTACTTTGTATGAGGAGCCATTAGCGTGAAATTAGGGAGTGAGATGTATACCTCTATACCTTCGGCTGCTACGCCTTATCTGTCCAGATTTATTGATGCTGAAGCGCAATTCAATGATACAGAGGTAGATGCACGTAAAGGAAGAACTGTTATGGACATACTTGCCGAATACGATATTATCCATTCACAGGTTATGTCGCTAATCACATGGGTGCCAGAAGAGATACTGCGGCAGACGGAAACGCTCCCGTGGTATGGTGTACAATATGCTCTGGATGATTTTATCGTCTATGCGTTCTATGGGCATAAACGCGAACACTGCGGGCAGATTGCCCTCTTCCGTGGCAGGTTATAATTTGGTAAAAAAGAGAGAGCATATGAGCATTCTACATACATCACTATTCGCAACACCCACCGCCAGAACTCTGGGGGTGGGCTTTCATAACGTAGGCAGCGAGGGAGTTTTACGCGCCTCCAACGAAAAGATGGTGCAGAAGATGCAACATTATTATGGCGAACGATGTGGGCATCTTCCTCTCAATGCCAGGCACATACGGGTACTCGTGGACTTTCCTTCTGACGATATCCAAACGCAGTTGGCATATCTCAGTACGCTTTTCGGTAAAGATGTGCTGCCTGTCACGTTTGACGAACTCAAGCAGGAAGTGGAGAGTGCAACAGAACTGATCCCACTCGTTGTACCGTTCTCCAAAACTTAGATACGCTTTGTGCTAGTTGCTAGACGGCGAGAGCCGCCAATTGGAGTACTGGTCGTCCCAACAGGGCGTTGACCATCATGCCCATACTATGAGCGGTGACCTTCGCAGCAATGCGTGTCATCATACC
>Ga0307372_10001580_pt1 | contig 39489 bp, 35 predicted proteins | sample OX1MG_FD_202533 | JGI IMG/M metagenome (GOLD analysis project Ga0307372, IMG submission 202533) | Soil microbial communities from Risofladan, Vaasa, Finland - OX-1 | ecosystem: Environmental > Terrestrial > Soil > Coastal area > Acid sulfate soil | place: Finland: Risofladan, Vaasa | collected...
ACAGGGCATCAGCAGGCACCCTTATGGAGTTCATCCGCCCCTTCCGTCACGGCTCGGAGCTCAACAACGTCGAGCGCCTGAAGCTCGAGCGGCATCCGCTCGACGTCGCCGAGGCCGTGCGCGAGCGTTACTCGAAAGCGGGCGCCGAAGCGATAGCGGCGGTGGAGGGCGAGCACGAGCGCCTGAAGTGGGTCGGCATCTACCCCCAGCGCCAAGGTGGCGACGCGTTCATGCTGCGGATCAAGGTGCCGGGCGGCCAGCTCAGCGCGGCGCAGGCGCGCCGGATCGGCGAGATCACCGACGACTTCGCTCGCGGGCCGGCACCCCACCCCGAGTGGGGTGACCGCTACTGCGACCTCACGACGCGCCAGGACGTCCAGCTCCACTGGATCCGCATCGAGGACGTGCCGGAGATCTGGCGGCGCCTGGAGGACGTCGGACTGACCTCGATCCAGGCGTGCGGCGACTCGGCGCGCAACGTGCTCGGCTGCCCGGTCGCCGGAGTCGACGCGGAGGAGGTGTTCGACGCCTCCGGCGTCGTGCGCGCGATCTCGGACTTCTTCACCGGGAACCGGGAGTACGCCAACCTGCCGCGCAAGTTCAAGCTGAGCGTGTCGGGCTGCCGTGACGACTGCGCCCAGGCGGAGATCAACGACGTCGGGCTGTGGCCGGCGCGCCTCGACGACGGCTCGATCGGTTTCAACCTGCTCGTCGGAGGCGGACTCTCCGACGGCGCACGGATGGCGAGCGACATCGACGTCTTCGTCGCCCCGGACGAGGCGCTCGAGTGCACACGTGCCGTCGCCCAGCTGTTCGGGGAGCTCGGCAACCGCGAGAACCGCGGCTTCAGCCGCATGCGCTACCTCGTCCAGGAGCTCGGGCCGGAGGACTTCCGCGCCGAGCTGGCCGCCCGGGCCGCCTTCGGTCTGCGTCCCGCGGGGGAGTCGCTCACCCGCCGCTACCGCGGCGACCACGTAGGCGTTCACCGCCAGCACACCGCCGGCCTCTCCTACGTCGGCTGCTCGGTGACCGTCGGGCGGATGGCCGGGCTCGACCTCGTCGAGGCGGCCCGCCTGGCCGACACCTACGGCGACGGGCAGGTCCGCCTCGCCACCGACCAGAACTTCGTCATCACCGGCGTGGCCGACGACCGCCTGGACGACCTGCTCGCCGAGCCCCTCCTCGCCCGCCACTCGCCGTTCCCCGGGCCGTTCAGCCGGGGGGTCGTCGCCTGCACCGGGAGCGAGTTCTGCCGCTTCGCCATCGTCGAGACGAAGGCGCGTGCGACGCGGTGGGCGACCGAGCTCGACCGGCGCTTCGCCGACGAGTTCGGCGGCCCCGAGGCCCTGCGCGGGCGCGCCGACGACGCGGTGGTCCGCCTGCACTTCTCGGGCTGCTCGGCGTCGTGCGCGCAGCCGCAGATCGCCGATGTGGGGTTCCGCGGCGAGACCGCCCACGTGGGCGAGGAGATCGTGGAGGCCGTGGACATCGGGCTCGGCGGGAGCCTCGGCGCCGATGCCGGCTTCGGCGACTGGGTCGTCGGGGCGCTCGCGGTCGACGACGTGCCCGGGGCGCTCGACGCCCTCATCACCCGCTTCGTCGACGAGCGCCGCGACGGCGAGCCGTTCCACGCCTGGGCGCGGCGCGCCGAGCAGGGAGCGTTGCGGGCCACCCTGGTCGCCGGAGCGTCGCTCGAGGCGTCGCAATGACCGACCTCGCGATCCCGCCGTTCCGCCTGCGCGAGTCGATGAACGGCATCGCCGAGGCGCCGGGCAAGGTGTGGTTCTTCGAGCTGGCCGCCGCGGTGATCGACGCCGACCGCTGCGTGCGGTGCGGTGCGTGCGTCGCCGCGTGCCCGACCGACTCGATCGGCGTGAACGCCGACGACCTTCCCCATCTCGTGAAGATGTGCACCGGGTGCTCGCTGTGCTGGGACTTCTGCCCCCGTGGCGGGCTCCGCTACGAGGCGACCTGGTCCCCCGGCGAGCAGGAGCCGCCGGCTGACTGGCGGATCACCGGCGCCGACCCCGCGCCCGGCCTGGGAGCGGTCCTCGAGCGCCGCGCCGCGCGCGTGCGGGACGGGTCGAAGTACCGTGCGCCGGCTGCCCAGGACGGCGGGGTGGTGACGGCGATCCTCCTCGCGGCGCTCGAGGCCGGAGCGATCGACGGAGCGCTGGTCGCCCGGGAGGACCCCACCACGCCGTGGCGGGGCGTCCCCCACGTGGCGACGACCCGGGCGGAGATCGTCGAGGCCGGCGGCAGCTTCTACAACCAGACCATGGCGCTCGCAGCGCTCGACCTCGCCCGCGTCGGGCTCGGGCCCGATTCCCGGATCGCTATCGTCGGTACGCCCTGTGAGATCCAGGGGATCCGCGCCCTCCAGGAGCGCTCGTGGCACCGGGGAAGCTCTCGTGTCGACGCCGTGGCGCTTTCGATCGCGCTGTTGTGCACGAAGAGCTTCGACTACCGAAAGCTCATGGTCGAAGCGCTTCGCGACGAGCGCGGGCTCGATCTCGCCGAGGTCGGCAAGGTCGACGTCATCCACGGACGCATGATCGTGGAGGACCGCTCGGGCGCGGTCCTCGTCGACGAGCCGGTGAAGGCGTTCCACGGCGCGGCGCTGAAGGGCTGCGACGAGTGTGCCGACTTCCTCGGCCGTGGCGCCGACCTCTCGGTCGGCAGCGTCGGGAGCGCGGCGGGGTACTCGAGCGTCCTCGTCCGCACCGACGCCGGGCTCGAGGCGTTCGGGCGCGTGCGCGCCGAGCTCGAGCTCGCCGAGCTCGACCGCCCCGAAGCACTCGAGAAGCTCGATCACCTCGACAAGCGGATCGCCGGCTCGTCGCTGCGGCGACCCTTCGATCCCGACGGTCCGCTCTTCGTCGATTTCGAAGAGCACGTCACCTTCTACGCCGGCACCGACCGCGCGCCGGTGTGGCGGGGACGGTGAGCGGGGCGACCGAAGCGCGGCGAGCCGGCTCCATCTCGCCCTCGCTCCGCCTCCCACGAGAGCCCGAGCGCCTGCGCCGGGAGCTGCGCGAGCTGGCCGGCGAGGACCCTGCCGCGGCGAAGGCCGTGATCACGAAGCGCCTCACGGAGCGGCTGTGGCGGGCGTGGCGACCCGAGCTCGCGCCCCGCGGCGGGTCGTCGCGGGCGCTTCGGAACGTGATCGCCGCCGACGGCGTCGAGACCTGGCTCTGGGTGCTCGGGGACCGCCGGTGGGACCAGCTTGTCGAGGGGCTTGCGGGGCGCGTCGCGCGCCGCGTCTGAGCCCGGCCGACGCGGGCCGCCCCGGGCCCCCGCCCGCTCAGCGGACGTAGCAGGTGGCGATGCGCTGGTTGAGATTCAGGTCCTGTACGGACGCGGGGAGCGGGCCCGTGAACAGGGACGCCACCGAGGGGGAGCGGTTCCCCGCCGCGAGGAAGCCGGCGCCGGGCGTCGAGCCCCCGAGCGCGAGCTCGAAGAAGCGGGTCGTGACGCTCGAGACGACGCGGAACCCTGCGGCGTCGCTGCCGTCGTAGGGGGGGAGGTGCGTCGCGTGGGCGAGGGCGAGGAACCAGCGGTCGGGCTGGTCGATGGCGTTGTAGAGCGCGACCGAGTTCTGCGGCGGGTTGCACGTGTCCGTCTCGCTCTGCACGACGAGCAGGGCGGGGTCGCCGGTCGCGGGTCCGTAGTCGTCGGGTTCGAGCGGGTTCTCCTGGCCCGACAGGACCGCCACGGCGCGGTAGGTGAAGCCGTGCGCGAGTGCGCGGTAGGCGGGGTCGCGGTCGTAGACGAGCATGGCGACGGTCTCGCCGCCATCGGACTGGCCGGCGAGCGCCAAGCGGGACGGGTCGACGAGGCCGTGCAGGAGCGGGCAGCCCGCCTCGCCGGCGCTCGCCCCGAGGACCCGGTCCGTCACGAAGGCGACGTCGGCCGGCTGGTTGGTGCGGACGTCCGTCTCGGCGTTCGGATCCTGGTGCTGCGCGGCGAGGCCCGCCACGCTCGTGTCCGGGAAGACCGGTGCGACGACGACGAAACCCGCCCGCACCCACGCGTCGAGGAGTGCCGCGTAGGTCACCGGGTCGATGCCGTACCCGTGGGCGAAGACGATCGTCGGGAACGGGCCGTGGCCGTAGGCGGGCGCCGCGCCCGCCGTCTCGGCGCCGCGCCCGTGCCCGGAGAGCGTCGGGTAGCGCAGCTCGGTGACGAGCCGCCGCCCGGGCGTCGAGGTGCGCGTGGCGTAGTCGATCGTCGAACGGCTCGGATCGACGAAGGTGCAGCGGGCGAAGCCGACGGAGTAGTGGACGGGCGCCGGTCTCGCGGGGTGGTCGGTGCGGGGCCCCGGTCGCGCGCCGCGCCCGAGCGCGAAGGCGAGGGCGGCGGCGCCGAGCGCGACGACGACGGCTGCGGCCGCGAGGACCGCCGCGCGGCGCCGAGCAGCGCGGCTGCGCCGGCGCGTGCCGGCACGGGCGGCGTCGGGTCGCCTCGGTGGAGGGGCGGCGCGGGCCCGCGGCGAGGGCAGCGGTCGCGGGGGCGGGAGGGGACGGCGGGGGGGTCCGCCGCCACCGTGACGCGGCGGGCTCACGCCTGCTCACGGTACCGGAGGCCGGCGCACGCGCCATGGCGCGTCGGCCCCGGCGCGCGGGGCCGCCCCCGGGTCAACCGGACGGCTGAGGCCGAGCGCACGAGGCGCAGGTGCCGACCACCTCGACGGTGTGGCCGATGTCGACGAAGCCGTGGGTCGCCGCCACCCGCTCGGCCCACTGCTCCACCTCGGGCCCCTCGATCTCGACCGTGCGCCCGCAGACGCGGCAGAGCAGGTGGTGGTGGTGGCCGCCGGTGCTGCAGCGACGGTAGAGCGTCTCGCCCTCGTCGGCGCGCAGGGCGTCGAGCTCGCCCGCCTCGGCGAGCACCCGTAGCTGGTTGTACACGGTGGTGAGCCCCACCCGCTCTCCACGGGAGCGCAGCTCCGCGAAGAGGTCCTGGGCGGAGCGGAACCCGTCGGAGCTGTCGAGCACCGAGGCGAGGGCGCGCTTTTGGCGGGTCGAGCGTTCCGGCGCCGTCGGCTCGGCGTCGTGGCGCTCAGTCACCGCCGAGCCCCGCAGCGCCCGCCGCGACGTGCCGCGGCGTCGGCGTGGTGCCCGTCATCGCGCGCCCGCCAGGCCCGCGCGCATCGCGTCGTCGACCAGGTTGGTGACGCGCCCGTCGACGAGGGCGTAGGCCATCTCCTGTGCCCGCCGGGTGGGAACGACCAGCCCGGCGTCGCGCAGCACCTTCAGGTGCTGGGACATGAGCGGCTGGCTGACCGTCCGTCCCGCGGCGCCGAGCGCGGCCTGCAGCTCGTGCACGCAACGCGCTCCTGCCTGCAGCTCGACCACGATGGCCAGGCGCAGCGGGGACGCGAGCGCCTTCATGAGCGCGGCGGCACCGGCGATGCGATCGGTCGCCGGATCGCTGTTCATCCTCGGACATTAGCACTGACGCATATAAGAGTCGCACGATATTCGCTGGTGCGGGTGGGTGCCGCCGGCCTCCTGCCGGCTAACTTGCAACGGTTTCCAACACGAGTTAGTTTAACTGCAACGATTCCAGACAAGCGGTGCCCGGGCGGTCGGTCGGCCGGCCACGGGCGGCCGATGCGAGAAAGAGCCGTCACGATGCCCGGGTCGCCCACCTCCGCCGCCGGCGGCACGGATCCCCGACGCCCGACGCGTCGCCTGTCGCCGCGCCGAGGCCTCGCGCTCGCGCTCGCGGGCGTGGCGGGCGCCGCCCTCGCGCTGGGCCTCGGGCTGGCGAGCGCCGCCCCCGCGGTCTCGTCGACGGGCGCGACCTCCCAGGCCGGGGCGAGGAGGCGGCCCGGCACCGTCGTCCAGGTGGTCGCGGCCGAGAACTTCTGGGGCAGCATCGCCGCCCAGGTCGGCGGGATCCACGTCGACGTCCACAGCATCATCACGAACCCGAACACCGACCCGCACTCCTACGAGCCGACGCCGGCCGACGCCCGCTCGATCGCCACCGCGCAGCTGGTCATCGTGAACGGCGTCGGCTACGACCCGTGGGCGCCGGAGCTGCTCGCCGCCGACGCGGGCACCTCGACCGTCCTCACGGTGGGCAGCCTGCTCGGACTGAAGAACGGCGACAACCCGCACCGGTGGTACGACCCGGCGGACGTCCGAAGGGTCGCAGCGGCCATCGCCGCGGACCTCGGCGGGATCGACCATGGCGACGCCGCCTACTTCACGGCGCAGGCCCGCCACTTCACGACGGTCGCGCTCGCGACCGAGAACCGGCTGATCGCCGAGATCCGGGCGAAGTACGCCGGGACGCCGGTCGGAGCGTCGGAATCGATCTTCTCGGTGCTCGCGCCGTCGCTCGGGCTGAGGCTCGTCACGCCCGGGGCGTTCTTGAAGGCGATCAGCGAGGGGACGGAGGTCTCCGCCGGCGACAAGGCCACCGCCGACCGCCAGATCTCGCACCACCTCATCAAGATCTACGTCTACAACAGCCAGAACACCACCCCGGACATCCAGGCCCAGCTGGCCGAGTGCAAGGCGTCCCACGTCCCGACGGCGACCATCACCGAGACGCTCGTGCCGCCGACGGCCACCTACGAGGCCTGGCAGGCGAGCCAGCTGCGCGGCATCCTCGCCGCCTTGCAGAAGGCGGCCGCGGCGTGAGTCCGCCCCGACAGCAAGCAGCGACGCCGGTCGTCCGCCGTTTGCGGCCGATACGTCGGCCCGGCCGCGAGGTCGGCCGTGGGACCCTGGTCGGCGTGTCCGACCCCTCGCCGGCGCCCCCCGCCGTCGTCTTCCGCGACGCATCAGTGCGCCTCGGCGGGCGCACGATCTGGAGCGGCGTCGACCTCGAGGTCGACGAGGGGGCGTTCGTGGCGGTGCTCGGTCCGAACGGGGTCGGCAAGTCCACCCTCGTGAAGGCGGCGCTCGGGCTCTTGCCCGTCGTGAGCGGGCGGGTGGAGGTGCTCGGACGGCCTCCCGGCGCGGCGCGCCACGAGATCGGCTACCTGCCCCAGCGCCGCAGCTTCGACCCGGGGCTGCGGGTGCGTGGCGCGGACATCGTGCGCCTCGGCCTCGACGGCGACCGCTGGGGGAGCCCGATCCCCGGCCTCGAGCGACTGCTCCCGGGGCGGCGCGCCGCGGCCGCCCGGGTCGAGGAGGTGATCGGCAAGGTCGGGGCCTCGGCGTACGCGAACCGGCCGGTCGGCGAGCTCTCCGGAGGCGAGCAGCAGCGCCTCCTCATCGCCCAGGCCCTCGTCCGCAAGCCACGCCTGCTCTTCCTCGACGAGCCGCTCGACAGCCTCGACCTGCCGAACCAGGGGGGCGTCGCGGCGTTGATCGCCTCCATCTGCCGGGTCGAGCACGTCACGGTGCTGATGGTCGCCCACGACGTGAACCCGATCCTCTCCTACCTCGACCGCGTCGTCTACATCGCCCGTGGTGGGGTCGTGGCGGGCAGGCCCGAGGAGGTGATCACCGGCCCGACGCTCTCCCGGCTCTTCGACACCTCGATCGAGGTGCTGCGGACCTCCGATGGCCGGCTCGTCGTCGTCGGCCAGCCCGAGGCGCCGGCGCTCCACAGCGACCGTCACCACGCCGACGGTCTCCGGTGAGCGGGCTCGCCGCTGCCGCGGGCGTGGCCGCCCCGGGCGCGCCGTCCCTCACGTGGAACGTGGTCGCCGACCTCCGCCAGCTGCTCGCGTTCCACTTCATGGTGAACGCGCTCGAGGCGGGCACCATCGTCGCGGTCACCGCGGGCGCGATCGGCTGGTTCATGGTGCTCCGGCGTCAGGCGTTCGCGGGGCACACGCTCGCGCTCGTCGGCTTCCCCGGCGCGGCGGGCGCGACGTGGCTCGGCCTGCCGCTCGCCGCGGGGTACTTCGGGTTCTGTCTGGTGGCGGCGCTCGTCATCGCCGCGGTGCCCCGGGTCCGTCACGGGGGCGCACGCAGCGCCGAGACGGCCGTGATCGGCACGGTCCAGGCCTTCGCGCTCGCCGCGGGGATCCTGTTCGTCAACCTCTACCGGGGCTTCGCAAACGGGGTCGACGCGCTGCTCTTCGGCAGCTTCCTCGGCGTCACCGACACCCAGGTGCGCATCCTGCTCGCTGCGGGCGTCGGCGCCCTCGCCGTCCTGGCGCTGATCGGCCGCCCGCTCCTGTTCGCCTCCGTCGACGTCGACGTCGCCGCGGCACGGGGGGTCCCGGTCCGGCTCCTGTCCGCCGTCTTCTTGCTGCTGCTCGGCGCGGCGGTGGCCGAGGCGAGCGAGATCACCGGCTCGCTGCTCGTCTTCGCCCTCCTCGTGATGCCCGCCGCGACGGCGCAGCAGCTCACCGCCCGGCCCCGCCTCAGCATGGTGCTCACGGTCGCTGTCGCCCTCGTGGTGACGTGGCTCGCGCTCGGCGTGGCGTTCTTCTCGCCCTACCCGGTCGGCTTCTTCCTCACGACCTTCGCGTTCGGCGCCTACGTGCTGGCGGTCGCGGCTCGCCACGCCGCCGCCGCAGCGGCGGGCCGGCGCGCCTCCCGTGCGGTCCTGGTGGCGACTGGGCCCTCATGAGCGCACCCGTCCTCGCGCTCGTCGACCCGGTCACCGGGGCCGGTCACATGCTCTCGCACCCCTTCATGGACTACGCGTTCGTGGCGGGCACCGTGATCGCCCTCGCCACCGGGCTCGTCGGCTACTTCGTGGTGCTGCGCGGCCAGGTGTTCACCGGCGACGCGCTCGGCCACGTCGCGTTCACGGGCTCGCTGGCAGCGCTGGCCCTCGGCGTCGACCTGCGCGTCGGCCTGTTCGTCGCCTGCGTCCTCGTCGGCGTGGTGATGGGGGCGCTCGGCCGGCGGGGCCTCGCCGACGACGTCGTGATCGGCAACGTCTTCGCCTGGATCCTCGGTCTCGGCGTCCTCTTCCTCGCCTTCTACGCCACTTCGCGGGGCGGCTCCAACGGGACGGTCAGCGTCCAGGTCCTGTTCGGCTCGATCTACGGGCTCTCCCGCGCCCAGGCCGCCGTCGCGGCCGGCATCGGCGGTGGGGCGGTCGTCGCGCTCCTCGTCATCGCCCGGCCGCTCCTGTTCGCCAGCCTGGACGAGGCCGTCGCCTCGGCGCGCGGAGTGCCGGTGCGCCTGCTCGGCCTCGGCTTCCTCGCCCTCGTCGGTCTCACGGCGGGCGAGGCGACGCAGGCGGTCGGCGCCCTGCTCCTCCTCGGTCTCGTTGCCGCGCCGGCCGGTGCGGCGCAGCGGCTCACCGACCGGCCGTGGCGGGCCATGTGGGTCTCAGCAGGCCTGTCCGTGCTGTCGATGTGGGCGGGCCTCACCCTGTCGTACGCCGTCTCGGCGCTCCCGCCGAGCTTCTCGATCCTCGCCGTCGCGACCGCCTGCTATGTCCTGTCGTGGGCGGTGACGGCGCCGGGCAGGCGGCGCGCCGTGCCGGCAGCGCCCGCTCCGTGACCGCCTGCGTCGCCGCGTCCCACGCGGCGGCGCACCTCTTCCCGCCGTACGGCGGGAAGAGGTGACGACACAACCCCGCCGTATGCTCGCCGCGTGCACGGGCGGATCGAGATCGTCGGTCACGGCGAGCCCGCCTTTGCCGCGCTGGCCAGGGCGGTCGGCGTCGCGCAGGCCGGCGACGCCCTCGCTCCCGTCACGGTCGTCTGCCCCTCCGTCAGGTCGGCCGTGCGCCTCCGCCACCGCCTCGCCTCGGCCGTGCGCCGTCCCGGCGGCGGCCGGGGCGTCGCAAATGTGCGCTTCCTCACGCTCGCCGAGCTCATGGCGGCTCTCGCCGGTGCGCAGGCGCGCGCCGATGGCCGCCAGCCGGCCACCCGCGTGGCGCTCACCGCCGCGCTGCGGGGCGCGCTCCGCGAGCATCCCGGCCTGCTCGCGCCGGTGGCGGCGCACCCCGCGACGGCAGCGGAGCTGGTCGACCGCTACCTCGAGCTGCGCCAGGCCGGGGACGAGGCGATGGGGCGCCTCCAGTCCCGCGGGGCGGGCGCCGCGCACGTCGCCGGCCTGTGTCGGTCGGCGCGTCTGCGGCTCGCGGGAGGGTGGTACGACGACGTCGACCTGGCAGCGCTCGCCGCGGCGGCGGTCGCCGTGCCCGGGAACGCCGCCGACCTCGGCCTGGTCGTGGTGCACCTCCCCGAACGGATGCGCCCCTCCGAGGCGAGGTTCCTCGGCGCCCTCGCGGCCGGAGGGCCCGTCACCGTCCACGTCGGCACCGTCGGCGACGAGGTTGCGGACGCGCCGGCGTGGCGACTCGTCGGGGCACTCGCCGCCGTCGGCTTTCCGCCCCCGCCGGGCACCCCTCCCGCCGGCGCCCTCCCGGGACCGGCCCTCCCGATCGCGGTCGACGACCTCGTCGAGGCCCAGGACCCCGATGCCGAGGTGCGCGAGGCGACCCGTCTCGTCGTGGAGCACCTCGCCGCCGGCTCGCGTGCCGAACGCGTCGCCGTCCTCTACACCTCGACCTCGCCCTACGCCCGCCTCGTCGCGGCGGCGTTTTCCGACGCCGGTGTCTCCTGGAGCGGCCCCGGGCCAGACGGCCTCGAGGTCTCGCCCGCCGCCCGCGCCCTTACGGGTCTGGTCCACCTGGCGCTCGCCTGGCGCGACCGGCGGGTCCTCGCCCGGGGCGAGGTGCTCGACTGGCTGCGATCGGCGCCGCTGATCGGGCCAGACGGTCTCGTCGCGCCGGTCGGCGAGTGGGACTGGGTGTCGAGGGCGGCGGGCATCGTGGACGACGGGGCTGCCGGCTGGCGGACGCGCCTCGGCGGGTTCGCCGGGCGCGAGCGCGCACGGGCGCGGGAGGCGCTCGTCAGCGACGCGGGAGCAGCCGAGGCGGCAGGCGAACGTCGCGCCGCGGCGGTGGCGCGTGCCGAGGTGGCGGGCGAGGGGCTCTCGGGTTTCGTCGAGGCGCTGGAGGCGACCTGCCGCGAGGGATGCGCCGCCACCAGCTGGCTCTCCCTGACCGGGTGGGCCGAGGCGGCGCTCGACCGCTTCCTCGGACCGCCGGCAGCGCGCGGCGGGGGAGACCCGCCGGCGACCACGGCCGACGCGCTCGTCCTCCGGGTGCTCGGCGAGCTCTCGACGCTCGACGTGCTCGACCCGCGCCCCGACCTCGCTGGTTTTGCCGAGGCACTGGCGGTCGGCCTGGAGCGCGCGGGGGCACCGGCCGGCCGGTTCCCGACCGGTGTCGTGGTCGGTCCGCTGGAGGTCGTGGCGGGCCTCGACCTCGATCTCACGGTCGTCCTCGGCTGTGCGGAGGGTGCGCTCCCGCGCCGGCCGCCGCCGAGCCCGCTCCTCGCGTCGGCGGACCGGGAGGCCGCCGGCCTCGACGAGTCGACGCCGGGCCGCGTCGTCGAGCGGGACCGCCGCCGGCTGGCCGTCGCCCTCGCCGGTTCGGGGCGATCGGTGGTCACCTACCCGAGGAGCGACGGGCGCGCCAGGCGGGTCAGGGTGCGCTCGCGCTTCATCGGGGTTCCCGCCACCGTCCACCAGGCCCCGACGTTCGCCGGCTCGCTCGTGGCCGTCGGCGAGGGCCGGCGCCCGGCGACCTCGCCCGCCGAGGTCGAGTGCGCCGCCCTGCTGGCCTGTGTGGACGCCGGTGGCGACGTCGAGGGGCACCACCTCGTCACGGGCTCGGCCGAGCTCGCCCGGGGACTCGCCGTCGTCTCGGCGCGCGAGGGTCACGAGCCGGGCCGGTTCTCCGGTCTCGTCGGGGGCGGCGCCGACGCGCCGCTCGACCCCGCACCGTTCTCGCCCACCCGGCTGGAGGACTTCGCGACCTGCCCGTTCCGGTACTTCCTCCGCCACGAGCTCGGGTGCGAGGCCGTCGAGGAGCCGGAGCACCGCTCCGAGATCAGCCCGGCCGACCGGGGCTCGCTCATCCACAGCGCGCTGGAGCGCTTCGTCCGCGAGCTGATCGACCGCTCGGCGGCCGGGGCGGCGCTCCCGACGGCGGACGAGCCGGCCCGGCTGCGGGAGATCGCGCTCGAGGAGTGCGCCCGCTACGAGCAGGCCGGCCTCACCGGTCGCCGCGCGCTGTGGGAGGTCGACCGCCGGGTGGTGCTCGAGCGACTGGAGTCCGAGCGCCGGCGCGACGCTGAGCGCCGCGCCGCGGGCGTCGTGCCGATCGGGGTGGAGCGGGCGTTCGGCGACGGCGAGCAGCCGCCGGTCGAGATCGCGGCGGGCACGACCCGCCTGCGCTTTCGCGGCAAGATCGACCGCATCGACCGCGAGCCTGACGGGTCGGTCTCCGTCGTCGACTACAAGACCGGATCGCGTCGCTACGACAGCGTCGACCCCTTCGACCGGGGAAGGCACCTCCAGCTCGCGGTGTACGCGCTGGCCGCGGCAGACGCCTTCTCCGGCGCGGGCGACGTACCGGCGGTGACGGCGCGCTACCGCCTCCTCGACCGGGATGGCGACGAGGTCCGCTTCGCCTTCGACGCGGCGAGCCGGGCCCGCTTCGACGAGGTGCTCGGCACCCTCGTCTCGACGATCGCCTCGGGCTGCTACCCCCCGCGCCCCGGGCCGCGGGTCCGAGGCGGCTTCGACAACTGCACGCGCTGCGACTTCGGCCAGCTCTGCCCGCTCGAGCGCGACCGCCTCTGGGAGCAGGCGCGGGAGCTGCCCGCCGTCGCCGGCTACGCCCGTCTCGCCGAGGGGGAGCCCGACGATGGGTAGCTGGACGTGAGCGTCTCCGCGGTGCCGGCCGCCTCGGGCGGCGCGGCGCACGCCCTCGCCGACGACGCCGCGCGCGAGCGGATCCGCCGGGACCTCGACGCGACGCTGTTCGTCGAGGCTGGCGCCGGGACCGGCAAGACGAGCGCCCTCGTCGGCCGGATCGTCGAGCTCGTCCGCTCGGGCAGGACCGAGCTGGCCAACGTCGCGGCCATCACCTTCACCGAGGCCGCCGCCGCCGAGCTGCGCGAGCGGGTGCACGACCAGATCGCCGAGCTCGCCGCGGCGGATCCGGGCGACGAGCGGCTCGCCGCGGCGCTGCTCCAGGTCGACGAGGCGGTCATGACGACGATCCACGCGTTCGCGCAGCGCATCCTCGCCGACCACCCCCTCGAGGCGGGGCTGCCGCTGCGGCTCCGCGTGCTCGACGAGATCGACGCCTCCATCGAGTTCGAGCGCCGCTTCGCCGGACTCCTCGACCAGCTCGGCGCCGAGTCGCCGACGACGAGCCTGCTGGTCGCCGCCCGGGCGATCGACCTGCGCGCCGATTCGCTTCGCGAGCTCGCCCGCGGCTTCGACGAGTCGTGGGACGCCTACGTGCCCGGCCCGGGCCTCGGCCGCGCCGGTCGGGCCGCCCGACCGGGGATCGAGGCGCTGCCGGCGCGGGTCGAGGAGTGGGCCGACCGGCTCGACCAGGCGATCGGCGAGGCCGTCGCGTGCCGGCATTGCTGCCGGGACCCGGGCGACCGCCTCCTCGCCGTCATCGACCGCCTCGCCGCCGAGCGGGTGACGATCGCGGCCGCGACCGACTGGGTCGACCGGCTGCGGCGGCTCCTCGCGCTGAAGGTGGGTGCGGCCCTGGTCGGCACCAGGGCCGCCTGGACCGGCTGTGACGTCGACGAGGCCAGGGCCGCCGTCGCGGCCTGCCGTGAGGTGCGCGAGGCGGCCAAGGTCGAGCTCGTCGACCTCGTGCTCGTCGCGCTCGGCGAGCGCCTGGCCGCCGAGGCCGTCGCCGCCGCGGACCGGCGCCGGGCCGCGGGCGAGCTGCGCTTCCACGACCTGCTGGTCCACGCCCGGGACCTGCTCGCCCGCGACCAGCATGTCCGGCGCGGGCTCGCCGAGCGCTACCGCTACATCCTGGTGGACGAGTTCCAGGACACCGACCCGATCCAGTTCGAGATCGTCCAGCTGCTCGGGGCGCGATCGCCGGGCGGCCCGCTCGAGCCGGGGAAGCTGTTCTTCGTCGGCGACCCGAAGCAGTCGATCTACCGCTTCCGCGGCGCCGACGTCCGTCGCTACGAGGCCGCACGGGCCGCCGTGGCCGGCGGCGAGCCGACGCGCCTGGTGGCGAACTTCCGCTCCGTCCCGGGCGTGATCGCCTGGGTCAACGCGGTCTTCGGCCCGCTGCTCGGCGGGAGCGATCCGGCCCCGGACGGCCGGGGGGGTGCCGACGGCCGGAACGCCGAGGGGCGGGTGGCGCCCGGCGGTGCGGTCGCGACGGCGCCAGGTGCCGCGCCGTCGCCGACCTACGCGGCGCTCGCACCGGCACGGGGGCCCCTCGCGCCGGGCGCAGCGGTCGTCGTCCTCGGCGGGCCGTCCGAGGGGCCCGAGCTCGCCGGCGAGCGCCGCGGGCGCGAGGCGGACGCGATCGCCGCGACCGTCGCCGAGGCGGTGGGCGAGGGCTGGACGGTCGAGGCGGACGGGGGGTCGCGCCCCGCTCGCTACGGCGACATCGCGGTCCTGGTGCCGCGCCGGACCGGCCTCGCCGAGCTCGAGCAGGCGCTCGACGCCGCGGACGTCCCCTACCGGGTGAGCTCGACGACCCTCGTCTACCAGTCGCCCGAGGTCCGGGACCTCGTCGCCTGCCTGCGGGCGATGCGCTCCCCGTCGGACGGCCCGGCCGTCGTCGCGGCGCTCCGGACGCCGTACTTCGGCTGCGGCGACGACGAGCTGCTGACGTGGCGCCGAGCCGGTGGCTCGTTGCGCCTCGACGCCGAGTTCCCGGCGGGCGCGGGAGCGGAGCACCCCGTCGCCCGGGCCCTCGGCGCGCTCGGCCGCTTCGGCGTCGTCTGCCGCGCCGCCGGCCCGGTCGCGGCCCTCGAGGCGCTGGTGCGCGACCGCCACGTGCTCCAGCTCGCGGCGGGTCGCCGGCGCAACCGCGAGGCGCTGCGGCGCGTCCGCTTCGTCCTCGACCAGGCGCGCGCCTTCGTCGAGGCGGGTCGCACCAGCGTGTCCGAGCTGCTCGTCTGGATGGACCTGCAGGCAGCGGACCAAGTCCGCACCGTGGAGCTGCCACCCCCGGAGGACGACGAGGACGCCGTCGAGATCATGACGATCCACGGCGCCAAGGGTCTCGAGTTCCCGATCGCGGTCATGGCCGAGCTTGGGGGCCGGCCTCGGGCGGCCGCCGGCCGGCCGACGGTGCTGGCGACCGGCGCCGGCGGGTTCGAGATCCATGTCAACAAGGAGCGCCGGACCCTCGGCTTCGCCGACCTCGCCGAGCAGGAGCAGCTCCTCGAGCGCGCCGAGCAGCTCCGGCTTTGCTACGTGGCGGCCACCCGTGCACGCGACCACCTCGTCGTCGCGCTCCACCACTCCCCGTCGGCGTCGCCGCGCGCCGCCTCGCTGGCCCAGCTCCTCCACGAGGCGAGCGCCGGGTGGCCCGCGCTGTGGCGCCCGGGGAGCGGGACGCGGCCGGCGGCGCCGACGCCGGACCGGCGGTCACGGCCGGCCGGCGTCCCGGGCGACGATGGCGCGCCCGCCCGCGGGGGCGGCCCCGGTGCCACCGCCGCCGACTACGCCCGCTGGCTCGCCGGCCACGAGGCGCTCGTCGCCCGCCTGCAGGTGCCTGCGAGCGTGAGCGCCACCGAGCTCACCGGCGAGCTGGCGCCCGGCCCGGGCCGGGCCGGTGCGGGGCGGGCCGGCGCGGGGCGGGCCGGCACGGAGCCGCCGGGGGAGGCCGGTGACGATCCGGCGCCCTGGCGTGGCCGGCGGGCCGCGACCGCGCTCGGCCGTGCCGTCCACGCCGTCCTGCAACGCGTCGACCTTGCGACGGGCGCCCGCCTCGAGGAGCTGGCGGCGACGGCGGCGGCGGAGGAGGGCTGCGCCGAGCGCCTGGCGGAGGTGGTGGAGCTCGCCGCCGCGGCGCTCTCGGCCCCGGTGGTCGCGGCTGCCGCGGCCAGCCCGACGCTCCGGCGTGAGCTGGCGGTGGCGGTCCCGCTCGGCGACGGCGTCGTCGACGGGATCGTCGACTGCTGCTTCGACGACGGCGACGGGCTGGTGCTCGTCGACTACAAGACGGACGCGCTCGCCCGTCCCGAGGACGTCCCCGCCGCCGCCGAGCGCTACCGCCTGCAGGTCGGCGCCTACGCGCTCGCGCTCGGCGAGGTGCTCGGCAGGCCGGTGTCGCGCTGCGTCCTCGTCTTCTTGGCGCCCCCGTCGGGCGCCGTCGAGCTGGAGGTGGGCCGCCTGGACGAGGCGGTGGCGGATGCCCGCCGGGCGATCCTCGGCCGGCTCGCCCCCGCGTGAGGCAGCGGGCGCGCCGCCGCGGGCGCCCGGGTCAAGGACGCGGGCCGAGCCCCGCCGCGGTGTAGATCGCGTCGATCGTCGCCATGTTGGCGATGGCGTCGGCCCCCCCGGTGATCGGCTCCTCCTCGCCGGCGAGCACGCGCACGAACGACCGCAGCTGGTGCAGGTACGACGTGCCGGCCTCGATGGTCTCGTGGACCTGGCGACCGTCGGCCAGCGTGGCCTCGATGCGGTGGCCGAACTGCGGCGCCATCGGGTTCAGCACGTGCAGGGTGCCGTTGCGCCCGTGCAGGTCGAGGAAGGCCGCGTCCGGCAGCGACGCCGAGCCCGCGGCCATCGAGCAGCGGATCACGGCGTCGAGCCCGGAGGCGAAGACCAGCTCGGCCTCCATGGTCACGTCGATGCCCGGCGGGCCCTCCGTCGCCTCGGCGCGGACGACCTCTGGCTCCTCGCCGGTGACCGTGCGGACCCAGTGGATCGGGTAGCAGCCGAGGTCCATCGTGGCGCCGCCGCCGAGCCCGCGCACGTAGCGGATGTCGCTCGGGGGGATCGCCGCGTCGAAGTGCCCCTCCCCGTGCTCGAGCGGGCCGATCTCCCGGGCGAGCTCGACGACGCGCGCGGCGACGGGATGGAAGCGCCAGTGGAAGGCCTCGACCAGCCGGCGATCGGCGCGCTCGGCCGCGGCGACCATCTCCCGCGCCTCGGCGGCGTTGGCTGCGAAGGGCTTCTCGCAGAGCACGTGCCTGCCCGCCTCGACCGCCGCGATCGACCACTCGGCGTGCAGGCTCGCCGGCAGCGCCACGTAGACGGCGTCGAGCGATCCGTCCTCCACGAGGGCCCGGTAGCTCGGATGCACCGTGGGGATGCCGTGCTCGGCGGCGAACGCCTCGGCCCGTGCCACGTCGCGCGCCGCCACCGCGGCGACCTCCACCCCTTCGACCTGCCCCGCAGGCTCGAGGAGCGACTTCGGGGTGATACGAGCCGCTCCGAGCACGCCGATCCGCATGCGCTCCCCTTCCGATGCCGGTCCGGGCGAGAGGGTTGTCGTCCCGCCGGTCGCACGGTAGCGCCGGTCGGGAGGAGGCGTGCCGGGCATCCCGGCGGCCGCCGGGATGCCCGCCCCGCGCCGTCCGGGCGCGTCACACGGCCGTGGTTACCATGACCGCGTGAGGGCAGACGACGTCGCGACGGCGCTCGGCGAGGTCGTCGCCGGGCTCCCCGGCGGGGGTGAGGTGCGCGACGGCCAGCTCGCGATGGCCGAGGCGGTCGCCCGGGCGTTCGCCGAGGAGCGCCATCTGGTGGTCCGGGCCGGGACGGGCACGGGCAAGTCCCTCGGCTACCTCGTGCCCGCCGTCCTCGCCGGCAAGCGGGTCGTCGTCGCCACGGCGACCAAGGCGCTCCAGGACCAGCTGGCCTCGAAGGACCTTCCCCTCGTGTTCGCGGGCACGCGGCGACGGCCCTCGTTCGCCGTGTTGAAGGGCCGCTCGAACTACCTGTGCGTTCAGCGCCTACGCGAGTCCGAGGTGGCGGGCACCCAGGGCTCGCTCGGCGAGGAGGAGGCCGGCGGCGCGAAGCTGGGCGAGGAGGCGCGCCGCGTCGTCGAGTGGGCGCGGCGCACCACGACGGGCGACCGGGCCGAGCTCGAGATCGAGCCGGACCCGCGCCTGTGGGCGTCGTTCAGCGTCGCCGCCGACGAGTGCCCGGGCGCCTTCCGCTGTCCCTCGGGCGGCGAGTGCTTCGCCGAGGCCGCGCGCAACCGGGCGGCGAGCGCCGACGTCGTCGTCGTGAACCTCCACCTGCTCGGGGCCGATCTGGCGTCCGACGGTGCCGTCCTGCCCGAGCACGACGCCCTGATCGTCGACGAGGCGCACGAGCTCGAGGACGTGCTCACCGCCAGCCTCGGCTGCTCGATCGGTGCCGGGCGCGTCCGGGCCCTGGCCGCGACGGCGCGCGCCGCGCTCGGCGGGTCGACGAGGCGCCGGCGCTCCGGGGCCGGCGCGGACGGCGACGGAGCCGTCGACCAGGTGATGGAGGCGGCGGACCGGCTGGAGCGCGCCCTCGGCGAGCGCGCCGGCGAGCGCCTGCGCGGGGGAGCGCTCGGCGAGCTCGGCGAGGCCGTAACGCTCCTCGTCGGGCGCATCGAGCGTCTCGAGGCGGAGCTGCACCGCGCTGCCGGCGGAGCAAAGGCGGAGGGGGCCGAAGGCGCGAGCGGCGAGCGCGGCCAGCGGCTGACCCGAGCGCTCCTCGTCGCCGGGCGTCTTCGCGAGCAGCTCGGCACGCTCGCCGAGCTCGGCGATGACGAGGTCGCCTGGGTCGAGGGCGGAGCGCGCCCGACCCTTGAGGTCGCGCCGGTCGACGTCGCTCCCGTGCTCAAGGAGAAGGTCTTCGGCGAGCGGCCGGTCGTGCTGACGAGCGCAACGGTGCCCCCCGGGTTGGCGGCGCGCCTCGGCGCCGACCAGGCCCAGACCGAGGAGCTCGACGTCGGGAGCCCGTTCGCCTACCAGGAGCAGGCGCTCCTCTACTGCGCCGCGCACCTGCCGGACCGCCGCCGGCCCGACGCCGAGGCGGCCATCCACGACGAGCTGGCGGCGCTGGTCGACGCCGCCGGGGGCCGGACCCTCGCCCTGTTCACCAGCCGAGCGGCGATGGAGCGCGCCGCGCAGGCGATGCGCCAGCGCCTCGACTGGCCGATCCTGGCCCAGGGCGACGCCTCGAAGGCCGCACTGCTGGAGGCGTTCGCCGCCGAGGCCGGAGCCTGTCTGTTCGCGACGATGGGGTTCTGGCAGGGGGTCGACGTGCCGGGGGCGACGCTCGCCCTCGTCGTCATCGACCGGATCCCCTTCCCGAGGCCCGACGACCCGTTGATGGCCGCGCGCCGGGAGCGGGCCGGGCCGTCGGCCTTCCGCACCATCGACCTTCCCCGCGCCGCCAGCCTGCTCGCGCAGGGCGCGGGTCGACTGGTGCGCAGCGCAGACGACCGCGGCGTCGTGGCCGTGCTCGACTCGCGCCTCGCCACCGCCACCTACCGCTGGGACCTCGTGAGGGCGCTGCCGCCGATGCGCAGGACGAAGGAGCGCGCCGAGGCGGAGGCCTTCTTGCGGACGATCCACCGCGACGCGTCGCAGGCCGAGCGTGCCGCCCGGCCGAGCGGGCGCAAGGCGCGGCCGCTCAGTAGCCGAGCCGCTCGATGACGTCGAGGCGGCGCTGCCAGTCCTTCTCCACCTTCACGTGGAGGTCGAGGTAGGTGCCGGGAGGCAGGGCCCGACGCGCCGCCGTGCCGGCGGCCTTCAGCACGGAGCCGTTGCGCCCGACCACGATCGCCTTTTGGGACTCGCGCTCGACCAGGATCTCGCAGCGCACGTAGGGCCATTCCCACTCGGTGACCCGGCACGCGATCGAGTGCGGCAGCTCCTCGCGCGCGACGCGCAGCAGCTGCTCACGCACGAGCTCGGCGACGTAGAAGGCCTCCGGGGCGTCGCTCACCATGCCGTCGGGAAAGTAACGGGGACCCTCCGGCAGCCGCGCGACGACGTGGTCGACGAGCGCGTCGATCCCGCTGCCGGTGAGGGCCGAGACGGGGAAGTACTCCGCCTCGGCCAGGCCGAGCTGGTCGGCCGCCCGCGTGAGCTGGGCGAGGATCTCGGTCGGCGTCGCCCGGTCGGCCTTGTTGACGACGATGACGGTGTCGGGCGGCACCCGGCCGGCGACGAAGCGGTCGCCCGGTCCGATCGCCGCGGTCGCGTCGACGACCAGCAGGCAGACGTCAACGTCGTCGAGGGAGTCCGAGGCCGTCTCGTTGAGGCGAGCGCCGAGGGGCGAGCGGGGCTTGTGGATCCCCGGCGTGTCGACGAAGACGGCCTGGAAGCCGGGGCCGTCGAGCACGCCCCGCACGCGCGTCCTCGTCGTGTTCGGCGTCGAGGAGGTGATGGAGACCTTCGAGCCGACGATGCGGTTGACGAGCGTCGACTTGCCGACGTTCGGGCGCCCGACGACCGAGACGAACCCGGAGCGGAAGCTCCCGCGCACCGTCGGGCCGCCCGCGGTGGGCTCGGTGGCGTCGGTGGTGTCGGTGGCGTCGGTGGTGTCGGTGGTGTCGGTGGTGTCGGTGGTGTCGGTGGTGTCGGTGGTGTCGGTGGCGTCGAGCGGGCCCGCCCCGGGGCCGGAGCCGTTCATCGCATGCCCGGGCGCTCGGAGACGGCGCCCTCCGCGCGTAGCGCCTCGGCGGCGACGCGCACCCGCTCCCCCTCGTCCGGCGGGGCCCCGCCGCCGGTCACGCCGAGCCTCGAGACGCCGACCGCGCCGATGCGCCGGCCCTGCACGCGCTCGACGACGAGCAGGCAGCCGGCCGTCTCGACCGACTCCCCCTCGCCCGGCACGTGCCCGAGCAGGTGGAGCAGGAGCCCGCCGACGGTGTCCCAGTCGCCGACGGGCAGCGCGGTGCCGAGCAGCTCGTTCACCTCGTCGACCGGCATGCGCGCCGAGACCCGGTAGCCGCTCTCCGAGACCGGGACCATCAGCGGCTCGTCGGTGTCGAACTCGTCGACGATCTCGCCGACGAGCTCTTCGATGAGGTCCTCGAGCGCGACGACACCGGCCGTCCCGCCGTACTCGTCGACGACGATCGCCAGGTGGAACTGCTCGGCCTGCATCTCGCGCAGTAGCGGGGCGACCCGCTTCGTCTCGGGCACGAAGTGCGCCGGCCGGACCACCTCGGTGACGGGGCGCTCCTCGCCGCCGTCGCGGCTCGCGCGCATCAGGTCCTTCGTGTAGGCGATGCCGAGGACGTCGTCCAGGCTCCTCGAGAACACGGGGATCCGGCTCAGGCCTGACGTCATCGCCCGCTCCAGCACGGCGCCGACCGTCGAGGAGCCGTCGACCGCGACGACGTCGGGGCGCGGCCGCATCACCTCGCGCACGATCGTGTCGCCGAACTCGATGATCGAAGAGATGAGCGCGCGCTCCTCGCTCTCGAGCACCTCCTCGGCAACGGCCACGTCGGCGAGGGCGAGGATCTCGGACTCGGTGACGTCCGGCTCGATGTCGTCGGTGTCGTCGCCGGGCGTGACGAGACGCGAGAGCCCGATGAGCAGGCGCGACACCAGCCGGACCGGCGGGAAGCGGATCACCGCGGTCACGAAGGGGGCGGCGAAGAGCGCGGCCCGGTCGGCGTGGCGCACGGCCCAGTGCTTTGGGACCGCCTCGGCGGCCACGAAGATCACGACGACCTCGAAGACCGTCGCGACCGCGACGCCGAGGGGACCGAACAGCCGCGACGCCTCCACGCCGACGAGCGTCGCCGCGACGAGCTGGCAGATCAGCACCAGGAGGAGGATCGGCGCGAGGAACGCCTCGGGCTTCTCGACGAGGCGGCTGAGCGAGCGCGCCCCGTGGCGCCCCTGCTCCTCGAGGGCCTTGGCGCGAGGCCGGGACATCCGCACGAGACCCGTCTCGGCGAGGGCGAGCATCGACGCCAGGCCGAGCAGCACGATGACCGCGGCGAGGATCGCGCCGTCGGCGGCGCCGAGGCTCGACGCCAGCTCTGGCGCGGGGCTCATCGCTCCGGCCCGGCGTCGGGGGTCCGGCGGTGGTGGGCGTCGAGCAGCTCCTGCTCGCGCGCCTCCATCTTCTCGGCCTCCTCCGGCTCCTCGTGGTCCATCCCGAGCAGGTGGAGGATGCCGTGGACGAGCAGGAGGGCGACCTCGTCCTCGTAGGAGGAGCCGTGGTCGGGGGCGTTGCGCCAGGCGACCTCGGGGCAGATCACCACGTCGCCGAGGAGCGAGGGCAGGCCGCCGTCCTCGGGGGGCTCCCATCCCGGCCCGCTCCCCCCCGCGTCCGGCGAGCGTCCTGCCGGGACCGGACCGTCGTCGATCGGGAAGGAAAGCACGTCGGTGGGCCCGCTGCGCTGGAGGAAGCGCTCGTTCAGCGCGGCGATCGCGGCCTCGTCGACGAAGAGCACCGACAGCTCGGCGTGGCCGCGCACGCCCTCGGAGCGCAGCGTCGCCTCGGCGAGCGCCGCCCAGCGTGCGCAGTCGACCGGCCGGTCGGCCTGCTCGTCGGCGACGAAGACCTCGACTGGCACGCCCGCTCAGCGATCGTCGGACGGTGCGGTGGTCCGGTCGTACGCGGTGACGATGTCGCGCACGATGCGGTTCCGCACGACGTCGGACTGGTCGAGGCGGACGAAGGCGAGGCCCTCGATCCCGTCCAGGATCTCCTGCAGCCCGACGAGGCCCGACCTGCCGGCCTGCACGTCGATCTGGGTGACGTCGCCGGTGACGACGGCCTTCGTGCCGAAGCCGATGCGCGTGAGGAACATCTTCATCTGCTCGGGCGTGGTGTTCTGGGCCTCGTCGAGGATGACGAAGCTCGAGTTCAAGGTGCGGCCGCGCATGAACGCGAGCGGCGCGACCTCGATGGTCCCCCGCTCGAGCAGGCGCTGGGTGCCCTCGGGCTCGAGCATGTCGTAGAGGGCGTCGTAGAGCGGGCGCAGGTAGGGGTCGACCTTGGCCATCAGGTCGCCCGGCAAGAACCCGAGCCGCTCGCCGGCCTCGACCGCCGGGCGGGCGAGGATGATCCGGCTGACCTGCTTGGCCTGCAGGGCCTGCACCGCCAGCGCGACGGCGAGGTAGGACTTGCCGGTGCCCGCCGGGCCGATCCCGAAGGTGATGGTGTTCTTGGCGATCGCGTCGGCGTAGCGCTTCTGGCCCGCCGTCTTCGGCCGGACCGGCTTGCCGCTCGCGCCGCGCACGACCTCGGTGCTCAGCACGTCGGAGGCCTTGACGTCCGCCTTGATCATCTCGATCGTGCGGCCGACGTTCGCCTCGTCGAGCAGGTGCCCCCGCTCGAGCAGGACCACGAGCTCGCCGAAGAGCTGGCTGACGCGGGTGGCGGCGGGGCCCTCGATGGTGATCTCGTTCCCGCGCACGTGGATCGTCGTGTCGTCGAACTCCTGCTCGACGAGGCGCAGGAGCTCGTCCCGCTCCCCGAGGAGGCCGACCATGAGGTCGTTCCCCGGGACATGGATCTTCAGCTGGGTGGCGGACACGATGACCAAGCCAGGGTACCAGCGCCCGCTCCCGTTCGGCGCGGGGTGGGGATCAGCCGGGGGGCCAGGCCATCGGGCGACCCCCGATGACGTGGAGGTGCAGGTGGGGGACGGAGTTGCCGGCGTCGTCGCCCACGTTGAAGACGAGGCGGTAGCCGCGCTCGGCGACGCCGTCCTCCTCGGCCACGAGGCGCGCCACCTCGAGCATCTCGGCGAGCAGGGGGCCGTCGGCCGATCCGACCACCGAGGCGTCGGTGACGTGAGCCCTCGGCACGACGAGGACGTGGGTCGGCCCGGCGGGGGCGATGTCGCGAAAGGCCAGCACGGTGGGGGTGGAGCGGACCACGCTCGCAGGCTGGTCGCCGGCGACGATCCGGCAGAAGAGGCACTGCGCGAGGGGCGCCCGGTCCGGCGCCGCCGTCACGGCAGGCTCGGGCGTGCCGGCTCGGGGTAGAGGTGCTCGAGCGTCCCCGGCGTGATCCGGGACGACTCGACGAAGTGCTCGAGGTCGTTCTCCTTCAGCCGGATGACCCGGCCGAACTTGTACGCTGGGAGCTCGCCCTCGTCGATGAAGCGGTAGAGGGTACGGAGGTTGACCCCGAGGTACTGCGAGCTTTCCTTCGTGCTCAACCAGCGAGTCGCGCCGCCCACGGCCACAGAGGGTAGCAGCGAGGGGTCGGTTTCGTGGTGTCTCATGGCATGATCACCGCTCTCGACCACGCTCCGTAGTACACGCCTCCCCGTACCGTTTGTCAAGGCAGGCGCGCGCCGGGGCGCATCGCGACCGCCTCGTCGCCCGCCCGCAGCCGCAGCGCCACCTCGTTGGCGAGCATCCGGCCGCGCAGCGTGAGCACCCAGGCGGCGCCCCGCCGCTCGGCGAGGCCGGCGAGCGCGGGATCGTCCCCGTCCAGGGCGTCGGCCGGGACGCCCTCGCGGGTCCGCAGCGCCAGCTCGAGCGCCTCCAAGCGGCGGCGCGGCCCGCTCAGCCGCTCCTCGCCGGCGATGGGCTGCTCACCGAGGGCGACCGCAGCGGCGTAGCGCTCGACCGAGCGGATGTTCCAGAAGCGGCGGCCGCCGAGGTGGCTGTGGGCGGAACAGCCGATGCCGCGGTAGTCCGCCTGGTGCCAGCAGTCGAGGTTGTGCCGGCACTCGTGGCCCGGGCGCGCCCAGTTGGAGATCTCGTACCAGCCCATGCCGGCCGCACCGAGCAGCTCGTCGGCCACGGCGTAGCGCTCGGCCTGGACGTCGTCGTCGGGGTGGCGGGAGGGGTCCCGGGCGAGGGGGGTGCCCGGCTCGACGGTGAGGGCGTAGGCGCTCACGTGCGGCGGGCTCGGCTCGAGCGCGAGCACGCGCTCGAGCGTCCCGGCCCAGTCGGCGTCGGTCTCGCCGGCGCCGCCGTAGACGAGGTCGACGTTGAAGGTCGGAAAGCCCGTCGCTCCGACGAGCGCCACCGCGCGTTCGACCGCCCCCGGGGTGTGGGCGCGGCCGAGCCCTTCCAGCACGTGGGGGAGCATCGACTGGACGCCGAGGGAGATCCGTGTCACACCGGCGCCGGCCAGGGCCTCGAGGAGCGGCGCGCCGGTGCTCTCGGGGTTGCACTCGACGGTGACCTCGGCGTCCGGGGCGCGCTCGACCGCCCCGAGGAGGCGCACGAGCATGTCCGGCGCGAGCAGCGAGGGCGTGCCGCCCCCGATGTAGACCGTGGTCGCCGGGCCGAGCCCTTCGTGCTCGTAGGCCCGGCGCAGCTCGGCGAGGCAGGTCTCGACGTAGCCCTCGGCGAGGTGAGCCTTGTCCGTCCAGGTCGCGAAGGCGCAGTAGTCGCAGCGTCGGGTGCAGAACGGGACGTGGAGGTAGATCCCGAGCGGCCTGGACGACATCGCGTCCGCGAGCGGCGTCGCGCGCTCCCTAGTCGTGGTCGATGAGGCCGAGCGAGTCGAGCGTGGCGATCATCTCGGCGACGCCGAGCCCGAACGTCGCGCCGATCACCCGCAAGTCGTCGCCGCGGATGGTGAGGACCTGGCCGTTGAAGTCCTGCCGCTCCACCTGGATCGTCGCGAGGAAGCGCCGGAGCGCCGCGGCCTCAGGACCGGCGGCGTCCTTCAGGGTGTTCAGGTCGATCCGGATCTTCGCGGAGCGGCCGTACGCGCGCGAGCTGGCGGGCTCGCTTCGCTGGTCCTCCTCCCCGGGAGGCGCCAGGTCGGCCGGGAGCAGCTGGTCGACCGGCACGTCGTAGAGGCGGGCGAGGCGCTGGAGCCGCGGGACGGAGATCGCCCGTTCGCCGCGCTCGTAGGCGCCGAGCACCGAGGCCTTGAACTCCTGGCCGGAGCTGGCCTCGACGGCCTGGAGCGAGAGCCGCTTCTGGCGCCGGACCACGCGCAGGCGCGCGCCGACGACCTCTGCGTACCGCAGCTCGGACTCGCTGGCGTTCTCGTTCGATTTTGTGTCGGACATCAGCTCTGTCGTCCGGTGGACCTTCCGGCTTCGATGCAGGCTAGTCGCTTTCACGCAGGTCGGACGGTTCCCGACCGCATCGCGGCGAGGAGCGTGCCCGCGACGATCGCCGCCGTCTCGGCGCGCAGCACCGACGGACCGAGGCCGACGAGCGCCACTCCCGCGCCGAGCTCGGCGTCGGACCACCCGCCCTCGGGGCCGACGAGGACGGCGGTCACCGCCGCCGGGAGCGGCCCGCCGCCGGGCTCGGCCATCGCCGAGGACCCGGGTGCGGTGCCGGCACCGGTGAGGTCCGCCAGGGCGGCGTCGAGCGGCGTCGGGTCGGCGACCTCGGGCAGCCTCGGCCGGCGCGACTGCATCGCCGCCTCGCGCGCCACCCGGCGGAGCCGCTCGCCCCGTGCCGCCACCTCGCCCGGGGCCAGGCGCACCACGGTCCGCTCGGTGAGCAGCGGGAGGATCCGGTCGACGCCGAGCTCGGTGAGCTTCTGCACCGTCCACTCGGGGCGGTCGCCCTTTTGGAGGGCGAAGCCGATGGTGAGCTCGGGACCGGCCGCCGCCTCGAGGTGCGCGTCGCCGATCGGCACGAGGAGGCCCGGCGCGCCGCCGCCGCCCGGACCGGGCTTCCGGCCCCGGCCGCGCGGGCCGCCCGGCGCGGGCCGTGCGATCGCGCACGGGCGCCACGAGCCACGTCCGTCGGCCGCCACGACACTCGCCCCGTCACGAAGGCGCAGCACGTCGAGCAGGTGGTGGGCGTCCGCCCGGTCGCACGCAGGGGCGTCGAGGTCGTCGACGAACACGAGCGCCTCGGCCCGCCGCAGGAGGTCCCGGTCGTCCCGCTCGGGCGGGCCGGCCGGCTCGGTCAACCGAGGCTCGAGCGGATCCGCGAGAGGAAGCCGCCGTCCTCGTTCGCCAGCGCCTCGCCGCGCAGGCGGGCGAACTCGCGCAGCAGGCGCTCCTGCTCCTTTGAGAGGTCGGTCGGGGTGTCGACGACGATCCTGACGTGCAGGTCGCCGCGCCCCCGCCCGCGCACGTGCGGCACGCCCCGCCCGCGGAGGCGGACGACCTTGCCGCTCTGGGTGCCGGCCGGGACGGCGATCGTCTGGTCCCCGTCGAGGGTGGCGATCGGCACCTCGGCCCCGAGGGCCGCCTGGGTCGAGGCCACGTGCAGGTCCGCGAGGAGGTCCGACCCCGAGCGCTGGAAGCGCTCGTGCGGCGCCACCCGCAGGTGGACGTAGAGGTCGCCGGGGATGCCGCCGCGGATCGGCGCGGCGCCCGCGCCGGTGATGCGCAGCGTGGTGCCGTCGTCGACGCCGGGCGGCACCTCGACGGTGACGCTGCGCTCCTCGACGCGTCGGCCCTCGCCCCGGCACTGCGGGCACGGCGACTCGACGGTCGTGCCGAGCCCCCGGCAGCGAGGGCACGGCGAGGTCGTCATGACCTGGCCGAGGATCGACTGGCGCACCCGCCGGAGCTGGCCGGTGCCGCTGCAGTCGGCACAGCGCGCCGGGCTCGTGCCGGGCGCGGCGCCGCTGCCCGAGCAGACCTCGCAGGTGACGGGGCCCCGCAGCGACGTCGAGCGCTCGACGCCGAAGACGGCCTCCTCGAAGCGCAGATCGAGCGCCACCTCGACATCGTCGCCCCGGTGCGGGGCCGCCTGCTGGTTGGCGCCGCGGAAAGGCGAGCCGCCGAAGAAGGCGTCGAAGAGGTCGCCGAGCCCAGCGCCGAAGATGTCGCCGGGGGCGCCGGCGCGCCCCGCCCCTCTTGCTCCGTCGGGGCCGAACATGTCGTACTGCCGGCGGCGCTCGGGGTCACGCAGGGTCTCGTAGGCGAGGGTGACCTCCTTGAAGCGGGCCTCCGAGGCGGGGTCGCCGCCGCTCGCGTCCGGGTGCAGCTCGCGTGCGAGCCGCCGGTAGGCGCGCTTCAGCTCCTCCTCGGAGGCGTCGCGTGAGACGCCGAGCAGCTCGTAGTAGTCCGTGGCCATCGTCGCCGTCCGACCGCGCTCAGCCGCTCGAGAGCTGCCGGCCGAGGCGCTGGCCGACGACCGCGACCGCGGCGAGCGCCTGGGAGTAGTTCATCCGCGTCGGGCCGAGGATGCCGATCGTGCCGAGCACGTCGGCGCCGACCCGGTACGGCGCGACCACGAGGGAGCACTCGGCGAGGGAGTCCACCCCGTTCTCGGCGCCGATCGAGACCTTCTGGCCCTGGGAGAGGACGTCTTGGAGCAGCGAGACGACGACGAAGGACTGCTCGAGGATCGACAGCACCGCCCGCACCGTGTCGACGGCGTCGAAGTGCTCGGCCATCCGGGCGGTCCCGCCGACGTAGATCTCCTCGGTCTCGGGCACCGGGCGGTTGGCGCCGGCGAGGATGGCGTGGCACGAGCCGATCAGCGCGTCGACGTCAGCGCTGCCCGACACCGGCGGTACGGACAGGCGGCCGAGGGTCTCGCCCGTCAGGTGCTCGCGCAGCCATGCGTTCGCGTCCTCGATCTCGGCGTCGGCGAGCGACTCGTCAACGTCGACGACGTGCTTTTCGACGGCGCCGTTCGAGAGCACGGCGACCAGCAGGGCGATGCGCGGCCCGAGACGCGTGAGCAGCGTCGAGCGCAGCGTCAGCGCCTCGTGGGCCGGGGCGACGACGACGGCGGCGTGGTCCGTCAGCTGGGAGAGCAGGCGCGAGGTGTCCCGCAGCATCCGTTCGAGCTCCCCGTGGGCCCCGGCGAAGAAGGTGGACACCTGCTCCTCGCGCGCCGGGTCGAGCGGGCCCGGGTCGACGAGCTGGTCGACGAAGAAGCGGTAGCCCTTGTCGGTGGGGACCCGACCCGCGCTGGTGTGGGGGTGGGTCAGGTAGCCGTCGCGCTCGAGCGCCGCCATGTCGGCGCGGACGGTGGCCGGCGAGACGTCGATCGCGGGGTCCTTGACGACGTGCGCGGACCCGACGGGCTGCGCCGTCTCGATGTGCTCCTCCACGACCTTGCGGAGAATCGTCGACTTTCTCTCGTCGAGCATCGCCTGCCGCGCCCCTCGCGCCCTGGTCCGACCGGTGGGCGCCGGGTCGGAAACCGATGTCCTGGCACTCGATTCTACCGAGCGCTCGCCGCCTGCCCCTGTTCGCGGCCCGGTCGTGCCCGGCGACCCCCCTGCCGGGCGCCCGTCGGGGTCACGCGCGGCCCGCGGCGGCCGTGCGCGCAGCACCCCCGACCAGGCCCGCGGCGCGCTCGGTGGCGATGGCGCGCACCACCGACGGGCCGACCGACCACCGCACGACGTGACAGAACGTGCTCGCCGCCGCCCTCGTCGCGAGGCGCGCCGGGAGCGGGCCGCCGCCGGCGGCGACGAGCCCGCCGAGACCGAGCTCGCGCCGGGCGAACGCCGGCAGCAGGTCGATCGCCGCCTCCCCGACGACGCGGTGCGCGAGCGACTCGACGGCCCGCTCCTTCGGCATCGTCCGCAGGAAGTGCACCGCCTCGAGCGCCTCGGGCGTGGCGCGCAGCTCCTGGCGGACCGAGGCGAGGTAGCGGCGGACCTGCCCGACGCTCTCGGGGACGTCGCGCGCCCCGAGGCGGCGGGCGATCACCGCCACCTCCGCGAGGTAACGGTCCTGCTCGCCCCGGAGCAGCGGGTGAGTCGAGTAGCGCTGGTGGGACCGGAGGAAGCTCCACGCCTCAGCGGTATGGACCCACCTCAGCAGCGCCGGGTCGTTGGCCGAGTATCGGCGCCCGTCCGCTGCCACACCGCGGACCGACGCGTGCACCCGGCGCACCTCGCCGACGAGCTGGTCCACGAGCGGCATCGCGCCGAAGGTCGTGCCCGCCACGAAGCGCGCCGTGCGCTGGAGGCGGCCGAAGGGGTCCTCCCGGTAGCTGGAGTGCTCGGCCACCGCCGCCATCGCGAGCGGGTGGAGCGTCTGGAGCATGAGCGCCGAGAAGCCGCCGATCAGCATCGCCGGCAGGTCGCCGTGGACGAGCCAGGGGACCGACCCGGGCCCGAAGAGCCCGGCGTCGCCGACCGGCGTGCGGTAGTCGTCGAGCGTGTCGGGGTCGGCCCCGAGCGCGGCTCGCACCGCGGTCCCGACGAGGGCGCGAAGCCCCCCCGGGGCGAGGCCGGACACGGTCATCGGCGACAGCGGGCGCCTACTCGTCGAGCCGCAGCGCGGAGACGAAGGCTTCCTGGGGGATCTCGACGCGCCCGATCGACTTCATGCGCTTCTTCCCCTCCTTCTGCTTCTCGAGCAGCTTGCGCTTGCGGGTGATGTCGCCGCCGTAGCACTTCGCCAGCACGTCCTTGCGCTTGGCCTTCACCGTCTCGCGGGCGATGATGCGACCGCCGATCGCCGCCTGGATCGGCACGTCGAAGAGCTGGCGGGGGATGAGCTCGCGCAGCTTGTGCGCCATCTTCCGCCCGTACTCCTCGGCCTTCGAGCGGTGGACGATCGAGGAGAAGGCGTCGACGGGCTGGCCGTTCAGCAGGATGTCGACGCGCACCAGGTCCGCCGTCTCGCTCCCCGCCGCCTCGTAGTCGAGGCTGGCGTAGCCCTTGGTCCGGCTCTTCATCTGGTCGAAGAAGTCGACGACGATCTCGGCGAGGGGGATGGTGTAGACGAGCTCGACCCGCTCCGCCGAGAGGTACTGCATCTTCTCCTGGCGGCCGCGACGCGTCTGGCACAGGTCGAGGATCGTCCCGACGTACTCGGCCGGCGTGATGATCGTCACCCGCAGCAGCGGCTCGTCGATGTGGTCCACGGACTGGAGGGGCGGCAGCTCGGAGGGGTTGTCGATCGCCACCGACGTGCCGTTCGTCAGGTAGGCGACGTACTCGACCGACGGGGCGGTGGCGATGAGCGAGAGGTCGAACTCCCGCTCCAGGCGCTCGCGCACGATGTCCATGTGCAGCAGGCCGAGGAAGCCGCAGCGGAACCCGAAGCCGAGGGCCGTCGAGGTCTCCGGCGCGTAGGTGATGCTGGCGTCGTTCAGCTGGAGCTTCTCGAGCGCGTCGCGAAGCTCGGGGAACTGGTCGCCCTCGACGGGGTAGAGGCCGCAGAACACCATCGGCTTCGGGTCGCGATAGCCGGGCAACGGCTCGGCCGCCGGGCGCGCGGCGTCGGTGACGGTCTCGCCGACGCGCGCCTCGCCGACGTTGCGCACGCCGGCGACGAGGTAGCCGACCTCGCCCGGGCCGAGCTCGGCGACGGGGACCGGGACCGGGGTGCGCACCCCGAGCTCTTCGATGTCGTGGGTCATGCCGGCCTGGAAGTAGCGCACCTTCGCGCTGTCGCGCAGAACGCCGTCGACGACGCGGATCGCGCTCACCACGCCCCGGTACTGGTCGTAGTACGAGTCGAAGATGAGCGCCCGCAACGGCGCCGAGGCGTCGGCGCTCGGCGGCGGGATGCGGGCGACGACGCGGTCGAGCAGGAGGTCGACGCCCTGGCCGGTCTTGGCCGAGATGCGGAGCACCTCGTCGGCGGGGAGCCCGAGCACCCGCTCGATCTCCTCGGCGTAGCGGTCCGGCTCGGCCGCGGGGAGGTCGATCTTGTTCAGCGCCGAGACGATCTCGAGGTCGTTCTCGAGGGCGAGGTAGCAGTTGGCGAGCGTCTGCGCCTCGATGCCCTGCGAGGCGTCGACGAGGAGCACGACCCCCTCGCAGGCGGCCAGGCTGCGGCTCACCTCGTAGCCGAAGTCGACGTGGCCCGGCGTGTCGATCAGGTGGAGGATGTGGTCGCGCCAGTGGACCCGCACGTTCTGGGCCTTGATCGTGATGCCGCGCTCGCGTTCGATGTCCATCGAGTCGAGGTACTGCTCGCGCATGTCCCGGGCGTCGACCGCGTGGGTGAGCTCGAGGATGCGGTCCGAGAGCGTCGACTTGCCGTGGTCGACGTGGCTGATGATGGAGAAGTTGCGGATGCGCTGCGGGTCGACCACGACGACCATCGTGCCACCTTGCCGGGCCCGCTCCGTCCGGGGCCCGTGCCGCTCCGGCCCGCCGCGGCCGCTAGCCTGCGAACAGCGCGGCGCTGCCGGGCGCCGACCGCCTCGATACGGGACGGTCCGCCCGGATGAGCTGCTACGATGCCCGCTCCGTCACCGTGTCGCGACGAGGGAACCCATGGCGAACATCAAGAGTCAGATCAAGCGCATCCGCCAGAACGAGGTGCGTCGCGAGCGCAACAGGTCGGTCCGCTCCGAGCTGAAGACCCGGACCAAGTCGGCGCTCGCCTCCGCCGAGGCGGGCGCGGAGAACGCCGAGGAGACCCTGCGTGTCGCGATGCGCCGGATCGACAAGGCCGCCGCGAAGGGCATCATCCACCCGAACCAGGCGGCCCGGCGCAAGTCCCGGCTGATGCGCCACGTCAACGCGCTCGGCGAGAACGCCGAGGCCTGAGCCACTGCCCGCCCGCTAGGGCGGGGTCACGGGGAGCTTCACCGGGGGCGAGCCGCCCCCCAGCGCGACCAGCATGGACGTGTCGCTGCCCTCCATGCCGAGCGCCCACACGCCGACCCCGACCAGGTTGAACCTCGCCGCGAGCGCGGTCTTGAGCGCGATCGACACCGGGTTGTCGTACCAGGTCTCATGGGGGCGCTTGCCGAGCCTGAACCGGGTGTAGGGCGTCATCGAGCCGGGGTCCCAGTAGGCCTTGCGGCCCACCTGGGTGATCGCCGAGTAGTAGCGGCTCGAGGGGAGCGGGGTCGCCGACTCCGCGCCGGGCGCCTCCGAGCGGGTCGTGAAGTCGTAGCCGTAGAAGGGCATCCCGAGCACGATCTTCGTCGTCGGCACCTGCTTCACGTAGGCGAGGAGCGACTGCACGTCGGAGAGGCCGAGCGTCGGGCTCGCGAGGGGAGCGTTCGCCGAGGCCCTCGTCGGGTCGTACATGTCGTAGCCCATGACGAACAGCTGGTCGACGGAGCCCGCCAGCGCCTTCACGTCGAAGAAGTCGGTCTTGCTCCCGGCGGACTGCGGGTAGGTGTTGAGGACGATCTCGCCGCTCGGGTCGGCGGCGCGCAGCGCCTTCGCCAGGTCGGCCACGAACGTGACGAACCGGGAGCGCAACTTCTGCGAGCGCCCCTCGATGTCGATGTCGACGCCGTCGAGCTTGTCGGCGGTGACGAAGGGGAGCAGCTGGCCTGCCAGCTCGGCGCTGGTCGTGGCGGGAGACGCGAGCAGCTTCGCGATCGAGGCCGGCGTCTGGTCGTAGACGGTGAGGAGCACCCGGTCACCGGCGGCGTGGGCCGAGGTGACGAAGGTGGCGAAGCTCGGGTCGACGAAGTCGGTCCAGCCCGGCCCGGTCTCCTCGAGCACACCGGTCGGTGCGAGCCCGATCCCGTACCAGGCGAGGACGCTCGTCGCGGTCAGGTCGCCCGGCGTGAGGCCGCCCGCCAGCCAGTAGGGCACGTAGCCGAAGACCTCGTGCGCCCGCAGCGGCGTGCGGAAGAGCGGGGCGGGCACCACCGGGGCGGGCTCGCCGGCGCGTCGCGGCAAGGCGACGGTGATCGCGCCGGTGGCGCGGGCGACGTAGCGGTTCTCATCGGCGAGCAGCCGCCGGTTCGCCGCGGCCTGCGCCGCCGCACGGGCCCGTGCCGCGGCGGCCCGGAGCTGCGCCGGGCTCTGCGAGGGGCTGAACGCGCCGAGCGCGCTGCCGGTGCCGATGCCCGCGCCGACCAGCAGCAGGAGGCCGCAGGCCGTAAGGGTCACCCGCCGCCTCGTACTCATCCTGGCGAGCGTAATCGGGGTGGTTGCGCTGTGGTCGCGGGCCGGCACCCGGGTCGTGGCGCGGTCGCTACGCTTCCGAGCGCGGCTCGAGGAGCCCGCTTCGGCCGAGCCAGGGAGGAATGCGATGCGCGTCGTCGTCGACTACGACAAGTGCCAGAGCAACGCCGTCTGCATGGGCATCCTCCCCCAGGTGTTCGAGGTGCGCGACGACGGCTTCCTCTACGTGCTCGACGAGCACCCCGCGGAGGACCTCCGGGTGCTGCTCGAGGAGGCGGTGGTCTCCTGTCCGACGCAGGCGATCTCGCTCGCCGAGGAGTGAGCCCGAGCGGCGGGTCGCCCCGCGTCCGGTTCGCGCCCTCGCCGACGGGCTACTTCCACGTCGGCGGCGCGCGCACCGCCCTGTACAACTGGCTCTTCGCCCGCCGCCTCGGCGGGACCTTCGTGCTGCGGATCGAGGACACCGACCGGGAGCGGAGCGACCCTGCATGGATCGATGGCATCCTCGGGGCGCTCGGCTGGCTCGGGGTCACCTGGGACGAGGGGCCGTACTTCCAGACCGACCGCCGCCCGCTCCACGCCGCGGCGGCCGGGCGGCTCGTCGCCAGCGGCCACGCCTACGCCTGCGATTGCGCACCCGAGCTCGTGAAGGAGCGCACCAGGGGCAACCCGATCCCGGGCTATGACGGGTTCTGCCGCGACCGGCGCCTCGAACCGGGGCCGGGAAGGGCGTTGCGCTTCCGGGCGCCCGATCAGGGCGTCACCGTCGTCCACGACCTCGTGCGGGGCGACGTCGAGTTTCCCAACTCGAGCATCGAGGACTTCGTGATCGTGAAGTCGAACGGCGATCCGCTGTTCGTGCTCGCCGGCGTCGTGGATGACGTGGACATGGGCATCACCCATGTCATCCGGGGCGAGGAGCACCTCCCGACGACGCCGAAGGCGATCCTGATCTGGCAGGCGCTCGGCGGTCCCGAGCTCCCCGTCTACGCGCATCTGCCCGTCCTCGTGAACGAGCGGCGCCAGAAGCTGTCCAAGCGCCGCGACCGCGTCGCCGTCGAGGACTACCGGGCGCTCGGCTACCTGCCCGAAGCCATGGTGAACTACCTGGCGCTCATCGGCTGGAGTCCGGGCGGCGACCGCGAGGTGCTGACGCTCGGGGAGCTGACCGAGGAGTTCCGGCTCGAGGACGTGAGCCGCTCGCCGGGGTTCTTCGACGAGCAGCGTCTCGCCCATTTCAACGGTCTGTACATCCGCGAGCTCACCCCGGAGGAGTTCTCGCGGCGCGCAGCGCCGTTCGTGCGCTCGTCGGACGTACCCTGGCCGGAGGGGCGCTTCGACGAGGCGGTGTTCGAGCACCTCGCCCCGCTCGTCCAGGAACGCATCGCGACGCTGAGCGAGATCCCGGCGATGATCGAGTTCGCGTTCGACGACCCGTTCCTGCCGGACGAGGCGGCGTTCGACAAGGCGGTCCGGCGCGACGAGCTCGCGCGGCCGATCCTCGAGGCGGCGCTCGGCGCGCTGCAGCGCGGCCCGTGGGAGGCGGACGCCCTGAAGGATGCCATCGCCGGCATCGCCGACACATTCGGCCGCAAGCTCGCGAAGACGCAGGCCCCGATCCGGGTGGCCACGATGGGCCGGAGCGTCGGGCTGCCGCTCTTCCAGTCGCTCGAGCTCCTTGGACGGGACCGCACCCTCGAGCGCCTGCGCGCGGCGCTCGCCGCGCTCGGCGGCGGGTCCGCCGCCGTGGCCGGACAGTGACCCGGCGCGCCCGCCCCGGGCCGCGGGCCGAGTAGCCAAGGCCGGGAGGCACGATGTTCCTGTTCGCCCCCATCCGCTGGACCCTCCGTCTCGCCTCGCTCGTCGTGTTCGGAGCGATCGTCTACGTCGTGGTGAGCGGGGTGCAGGTCGTCGACGCCTCGCACCTGCCGACCGCCGTCGCCAGCGTCGGGCCGGCTCAGACGATCGTCGTGCTCGGTGCCCCCGTTGCGGGCTCGGCGCCGGGAGCGGAGCTCTCGGGCCGCCTGCAGCAGGCCCTCCTCCTCTACGAGGCCAAGCGGGCGCCGACCATCATCGTCACCGGGCCGCCGGCGGCCTCGGGCGGATCGAGCGTCGGCTCGGTCTCGACCGCCTGGCTCGCCCGCCAGGGGGTGCCGCGGTCCAAGGTGATGACCGTGAGCGCGTCGAACGCCGCCACCGGCCTCAGCGCGGTCTCCGAAATGCTCGGGCACGGGGCCCAGGTCATCGTGGTCACCGACGCCATCGACTGCCTCTGGACGAAGGGCGTCGCCTCCGCCGACGGCCTCGTCGCCGACATCTCCCCGGCGTTCGGCTCCGAGAAGACCGTGTTCACCGAGATCGGGCCGCTCTGGCGCCAGGCCACCGGGGTCGCGGCCGGCCGCGTCGTCGGCTACCCCCGCACCACCTGGGCGGCCCATTAGGGGGTTCGCGGCCTGCCAACAGTTAGGCTGTTAACATTGTCGGGCACCCATTCGGGGGTGGTGTAATCGGCAACACAACAGGTTCTGGCCCTGTTATTGGGGGTTCGAGTCCTCCCCCCCGAGCGATGAGCGTCCCGCCGTGACGACCGTCCGGCGGGGCGTTTGTCTTCCGGTACTATCCGGAGCCGCTGCGCGTCGTTCAGATGACGCGGCACTGCACGGCCCCATCGTCTAGAGGCCTAGGACACCACCCTCTCAAGGTGGAGACACGGGTTCGAATCCCGTTGGGGCTACCAGTGGTCTTCCCAGCTCAGCCGGCCTTTCTGGCGGCTGAGTGCGTCGATCAGGAGGATCCGGTGCGCGGCTCGTGCGCGATCCGTGCGCGATCACCACGGGCCGCCCGGCGAAGAGGAGTCACTCGGGCCGCCGCCAGCTCACCCAGCGCGTCGGCGATGGCCCTGTCCTGATTCTCGGTGCGTCTTGGTAACGGAGCGCCGCCGCCGGGTTGGCGTGACCGCCGCGGCGCATCAGCTCGGCCACGGAGGCGCCGGATGCGGCTGCCCAAGTGAGCCCGGTGTGCCGGAGATCGTGGTTAGGCCGATATCGGCCTAACCACGATCCACAAGGCGCAGGGGGCGACGACGAATCGCTCAGTCGTCCTCGTCGACGAGCAGACGACGCGACCGCAGCTCTACCTCGCGATGCCGCGCGGGCGCGAGGAGAACCGCGTGCTGATCGTCACCGAGCAGTGCCAGGACGAGCACGAGCTGGCGTGCCAGACCCCGCCGCTCGAGGTGCAATCGATCCTCCGTCACCAGGGCGCGGACCGCTCCGTCCACGACGTGCTGCGTCCCTCGCTCGCGAGGCTCGAGGACCGGAGCCGAGCGAAGCCGCCTGGGTAACCGAGCTCGAGGCCCGCTTGTCGGAGACCGAGGGCGCCTACCGATCGCTCATCGCCGAGAGAGAAGACACTCGGGGCAATTCGACGTCATCGGAGGAGGAGGAGGAGGAGGAGGACATCATGGAAGCCGTCGGGCCGAGGGCGGCTCGGCTGCGGACCGGTGCTGTCGAAGTTGACCGGATCGGCAAACGCGAGCACGCTGGCTTCGTCGAGGCCCCAGAGCCGACTCCACCGATGGGCCGACCGGAGTGCCCGTCGCTCACTCCATGAGCCAGCCTGAGCAGTCTCGACGTTCGGCGCGATGCGCCATTCGCGACCACCCGTGTAACAACACTTCGGGGACGCGCCCGCCGTCCATGCCCGGCGGGATAGTGGGGCAGTGTTGCTCGGTCCGAGGCGCAGGCGTATAGTTAGGCGTATGCCACGGCTTCAGGTGTATCTCCCGGACGAGCTCTACCGGGCCGTCAAAGAGCGTCAGCTCCCCGCATCAGAGCTGCTGCAAGGCGCCGTCCGCGCCGAGTTGCAGCGTCAGGAACTCCTGGAGGAGACGGACCGGTATCTCTCCGACCTCGTCGACGAGGTTGGAGAACCCTCGGACGCGTCCGTTGCCCAAGCCGAGTTGTTGGCACAGCGTGTACGGGGGACGAGGGCGCGGCCGTCCCGGGCAAGCTGAAGGTGCTCGTCCTGGACTCTGGGGGACTGAGCTCCCTAGCCAAGCGGAACCAGGAAACTGTGGCTGTCATACGCGTGCTCGTCCGCGACGGCCTTTGGCCACCGATGGTTCCTTCGGTCGTCCTCGCCGAGTCGACCACGGGACGTCAGCGCGATGACGCGGCTCTGAACCGGCTGCTCAAGACCTGCGATGTCAGTGAGGATCTACCAGCGTCTCTCGCCCGTCGCGGAGGCGAGCTCCGCCACCTGGCCCGGCGCGGCTCCGCCGTGGACGCCATCGTTGTGGCCAGTGCCGAACCGGGCGGCGTCGTGCTCAGCGGCGACGTCGAGGACCTCGGGGCACTCGCGTCCCACGCCAATGCCGTCCGCATCGAGCGCATCTGAAATCGCCCATACCACTCCCATCCCGAGTAAGCCGGCTATGACACCAACCGCCGGGGGAGGGACCCGGCCTGGGACCATCGCCGGTCAGTTCTCTGACGCGCTTGGCGGCGCGCGGTGGCGGGCGGATCCAAGCCGCCCTACCTTCGTGACATGAGTCGGTACGAGGGCACCGAGATGACGAACCCAGCCGGATAACGGCGGGCGAGGCGGATGGACAACGGGGCGTCGGGACGGAGAGGGGACCCCGGGAAGTCTCGCTCAATGTCTTCGTCCTCCGAGCCCGCACCCTGGCCGCCCCGCGCCGCGCCGGGATCACGACGGTCGGTCAGGCCCGCTCCCTCTCCGGGCAAGACCTTCTCGGAGTGGTCAATGTGGGCCCCAAGAGCGTGGCGGACCTGCGGCCTTGTACGTGGTGATCATGTCCACCGGCCTGATAAGTACGACAGCGATTCTCGAGCATGACGACTCGTGCTTCGACGAAGCTGAGCTCGCCGCCGCTGCGTTCCTCGCCCGCTACAGCGGGCGAACGCTCGACGCCTACCGCTACGACCTGCGCGTCTTCTTCGAGTGGGCCGGTAGTGCAGGGTTGGCCATCCTCGCGGCGACGCGAGCGCACATCGAGCTCTATCGTGCGACCCTCGAGGAGCGGGGCCTGGCCGCCTCGACGATCGACCGGCGGTTGTCGACGGTCTGTGGCTACTACCGCTTCGCCCATATCGATGGTCGGGTGACGTCCAACCCCGCGCAGTACGTACGCCGACCGAAGGTCTACCCGAGCGAGGGCCGTGGGATGGACCGGGGCGAGCTCGGCACACTCCTGTTCACCGCCGAACGTGTCGACCGCGACCACGCCGCGCTGGCGGTTCTGCTCGGTCTGAATGGGCTGCGCGTCAGCGAGGCCTGCGCAACGAACGTCGAGGACCTCGGCTTCGACCGGGGGCACCGCACCCTTCGCATTCTCGGGAAGGGCAACAAGCCAGCGCTCGTCCCGCTCGTGCCGCGCACGGCGCGGACGGTGGACTTGGCGGTCGGTGATCGCAGCGAGGCCCGATCCTCCGCCGACGCGACGGCGAGCGGCTCGACCGCCGGACCGCACACCGCTGGGTGCGCTCGATCGGCAGGCGAGCAGGTCTCGGAGCCGTCCACCCGCATATGCTCCGCGTCGCGTTCATCATGGCTGCCCTCGATGCCGGTGTTCCGCTGCGTGACGTCCAGATCGCCGCCCGCCACGCCGATCCACGAACGACCACCGTCTACGACCGCCGTCGAGAGAACTTCGACCGGCACGCCGCCTACGTGGTCGTCGCGTTCGTCACGGGAGGGTAAGGAGTTTCGCGATACAATATTCGGCACGTGGACATCTACGGCTCAGCTCGCAAGCACGGAGTCAGCGACAACGACATTCAGCACGCGATCGAGCACGCGCTCGTGGTCGCTGATCAGGACGATGCCATGGTGCTCCGTCTCGGTCCGGACCGTGCCGGAAATCTGTTGGAGGTCGTCTCTGTACTCCGAGACGACGAGACCGAGATAGTGATCCACGCGATGACGATGCGCCGGAGCTATGCAGCGCTTCTTCGCGAGTCGGGAGACGCTGATGAGTGACAAGAAGTCCTATGGGCGATCGAAGGCGGGCGTCGAGCTGACCGAGGAGGTCCTCGACCGAATGGCCCGCGAGGCCGAAGCGGGTCTCGACACAACT